>JAEEGI010001111.1_pt1 | contig 68083 bp, 60 predicted proteins | sample 8958751 | NCBI WGS metagenome assembly JAEEGI01 (sample SAMN16246545, study PRJNA631951) | gut metagenome | biome: gut microbiome; feature: rumen; material: KS-attached | host: Bos | place: Iran: Karaj | collected 2018-10
TTACATTCACGGTGACAAACTCTTCCGCATCATGTACGCCCTGCAGTTTTGCATCAACCCGAGTATCCGCTGCAATTTCTATCGGTTTTGTCGGTTTAGGCGTCGGTGTCGGAACTTTTGTGGGCTCCAACTGAAGTCTTGGCCTTTCCTTTACCTCAGGACTTTGGGATATGTCATTCTCCTGACTTTCGGCTCTTTGCACGGAATCCGTTTCAACGCTCTTCTCAGCGCCACTTGCCTGAGTTTTCTGTTCTGATGCAGGTCTTTCATAATCTCCGCACCCGGGCAAAACCATTGTCAACGCTACGATTAAAACTAATACTCTTATTCTTTTCATCTAAAATCCCCCCTATCGCCATCCCCAAGAAAACTTGGTTGCCTGCCCACTTGATTGCGGAATCAGTTGTTTAATGATTACTGTATATGTTCCTGTTCCGTAATCCGATGGATTAAACTGAAACACTTTAACATTGGCATATTGAGACGTAATGCTTTTTACAAGAGCGTTTGATGGGGATCGTACCTCTATCGATACATTTCCAATTGTTCCGGATGGCGTTCCTCCAACGGAGTGATCCGAGGATGGAAATACAATTCTGTTTGTATAAGTTACCCCCACTCGCACGGACTCACTTGTAGATGTAACATTAAATGTATATGTTGCCGTCGTATTAGAAGAACTGACTTCCGCCAGAGACACATATCTATTGTTGTTAATGATATAAAACGCCCTTCTAGCATCCAGAACACCAGAACCGTATTTTCTGAAACTTGAATCCACTCCAGTGTTTGTGTCATAACTCTTGGACGTACTGGTTCCGACAGTCAGTGCCGTTTTTGCAAGGTGCTGCTTCGTTCGAACGCCCGGCCATTTATTGCACATAAGCGCAATCGTTCCAGCAATCATTGGGGCCGAATAACTCGTACCAGCGCTGGTATAATAGCATCCTGGTGCTGAAAGATCGGGTTTACACATTCTAGACGGATATGTGATTTCACCTATGTTATAACAGGAATCTAACCATAATGTAAAATTGTCTTCCACATTGCCAACCGTAATAACATTATTGGCCATAGCTGGTGAACCAACCTTTCTGTTCGGATTAGCATAGGACTTATTCCCTGCGGCATTAATCACATGTACATCATGATTAAATGCAATGTGATCCATCCAGCGGGATCTTGTATCATATACATTATAGGTGAGATAGCCCATGGATATATTAATTATATCGACATGCTGCCCTAACAGCCATTCGATGCCCTCATAGAACTTATCCTGACCATTCAAGTTATCGACTCCGCTCGCATAATATGTCGCATTAGGAGCAATCTCATGCATGACTGCATATACGTTATCAGCGTGATTTCTCTCGTTATTATCGCCATATGTATGATTCGAATTCTTCACAACACTAGATGCTCTAGGACATCCAAGCTCTATTTGTCCGATTTTCACATACCATCCACTCACATTATATAATTGTTTTGTGATATCTATATTTGTGGAAGTCAACTTAACATTTGTTAAATTGTCTAAATCATCCGATGTAAATAGCGGAATATCACTTAATAAGACTGGTTCGCTATTGTCGCAAAAATCAATCCTCTGGATTTCTTCCGAATCAAGTAACTCTGCAATTTGATCAATTGTGAGTTCCACAAAAACACACGGCGAATAGCCACTGATATACGTGACGGACTCTCCCAACACCCGTTCCGCAAAGTCCGTGTTTTGTTCAAGGTACATTTCATTAGCCTTATCGCGCTTTGTTTCCACGTACGCTTGCACATACTCGGGATCTGCGTCAATATCAATGTTTACAACGATATCTTTATTGCCATCTTTATCAACAGAAACCGTATATGGCAACTCCACATTTTCAGTAATCCCTTGTGTTGCTAAAGCCGCTACCAATCCCTCCTGAATCGGAATCTCATAGTCAATATCATCAATCCACACAAGACAAGAATATTGTGTCGTTGAATCCGGATAATTTCCGGACATGAGCGCTTCCTCGTCACATTCGAGCACCTCCAGCAGCTCGTCGCCCAATTGAACTCTATGCGCTACCAGTGGCTGCTGCTCTTCCGCTTCGGCTAATGGGAACATACACAATGCCAGTATAATCGTCAAAGTAATTGATACGACTCTTTTCCATGATTTCCAAATGAACATACGCAATCGCCTCCTTTTCATACGATTCTCATTCACTTATCTCTGTCCACCTGAGAAGGTATCCACAGATATCCGAAGGCCGCAATTCCTCAATTTGTTTCTTGTTTATCAGAACATTATCAAAGTAATTATTAAACAAAGAACCAATTCAGCATAATAACTCCCACGAGTCCCAGATCCGTCAAGCACAGTAGCAGCGGTACAACCAATATCACCAACAAAGCCACTGCCGTAGGCAGGAAACTCTTTATTCTACGTACCAATAAAACGGCAATCAGTGTTGCGAGAAGCATTCCGAGGAAACGCTTCAGATAGATGAGTGCGATTCCTCCCGCAATGGAAAGGCCCGCAGGGTGCTTCGCCCAGTCCATCAGGCTGTAGGCCCTGAAGTCGATGCCGCCTGTACCGTAGCCCTTAAGGACCTGATAGATGTAGCGGCCGTAGATCATGCCGAAGAAGGCCGTTACGGTCAGCAGAAGAAGCACGGCCTTGATCAGGTATACGCGGTTCCGCGCGGGACTGATCCGGATCTGTCCGGCCATGCCGGTCCGGTACTCGGTCGCCATCATCGCGGTTCCGGCAAGGATTCCCGCCAGAATGGCGCAGACGCCGAGGATCACGTTCTGCTTCCGGTCGTTATACAGCTTCTCATAGCCGCGGCTGTCCACGGCCCGCGCACCCTCCTTCGTCTGCAGGTATTCGACATAGGTGCCGATCTTATCGAGGGCATCCTGCTTATAGCTTAAGGAAATCGAATCGGCCGCGGTCATCTGCTCAAGCTCAAACTCTTCGCGAAACTTCGCAAGTGTCTCCCCGTACTGCTCCGGCTCGACCTGCTCAAGCCGGTACAGGTACGACTGGTAAAACATCTCCTCAATCGAGGTATAATATTTCTGATAAGGCTTCATAGAAAAAAGCAGGATTACCGCCAGCACAAGCACAATATAACCGATCTTCTCGAACCGGAAATACTTCACGCTCTCATGGACGGGAAGCGCGGTATGCGTCCCGAAGGAGCGCTCCTCCGAGGTTCCGCCGGTGCGGAGCAGGCGAAGGGCCCGTCCGCGTTTCGGGATGACGCCGTAGCCTTTTTCGCTTAAGACAATCCCTATTGCGGCAAATGCGACGATCACCGCCGCAAGAATCAGAAGCGCCACAAGCGGATAGCTGACGGGACTGCCGAACAGGTACTCGTTATGGTATCGGGCAATCGTATAGCCGGGGTCCGCAAAGGACGCGAGGTTAATCCGTTTAAACGGCGCCAGGTAGCTTAAATCGTCAATCTTCAGGTAAAGGATGCCCTCGATTCCGACAAATGTGAAGAGAATCACATACACCTTCATCGCGGAACTCACCAGAGAGCTGACCGTTGCGGTAAGAAGCGCCACTGCTGTCGTTACGACGCAGGACCACACATATACGAGAATGAGAAATGTCCCGATGTTAACCCGGAGGATTGCCTGCTTATAGCCGCATAAAGACTGCAGGGGTTCCAAGAGGAACGAGCTGACAGGCATTCCATACAGCACACACCCAGTCAGGACTGTCGAAAGAAGGAATAAAAGATTACAGCACGCGCACCCGAGGGAGACCGCTCCCATCCTGGTGAGAAACATCCTGCCGCGGCCCGATTTCATTGAGGAATAAAGGCGGAGGAGTCCCTGCTCCTTCTCCTTTGTCACCACCATTGACACAAGCAGGACTGCCATCAGAATCTCAAAGAAGATCACGCTCGGAAGGGAAAGCGCCTCTGCAATTCCCTTCGTGTGGGTCTGCCGGATGGTAAGATTAAGAAGCGCTTCGTATTCGCGGCTTGTCTTCTCCACATCCTTCAGTTTCTTCTCGCTGCCGCCGAGCATCTTAAGGATTACTTTGTACTCCGTTGCCGCGCCGGCTGCCTTTTTGACAAATGCCGGGTACCCGAGCACGTCATCGTACTCCACAATCTTCAGCGTGTAAAGTTCTCTCTCGGTGAAAAGGTTATCGCAGTACTTCGGGTCCTTTGGGGAAGCGGCCATCTCGCCTTCCGTGAAATAAAAGGCGGAAGCCTCTGTCTTCATTACGGCAAGCCGGTCACTCGCTTCCGTATCGCTCAACCCCTTAAGGTCCGTGCTCAACTCCTTATAGGCGTGGGCCGACACCGATTTCCGTTCGGCATGGTACCAGAAGTACAGTGCGTTCAATATGAACAAGGCAAGCAGAAACCCGAGAAGCTTCCTGTTATGCCAGATTTTATACCATTCGTGTCGGAACATTATTTACTCTCCATCCCCAGGCTCATGTAAATCGATTCCACCGACGGCTCCGCCTTGCCGCCGTACTTCTCATAAAGCTCCCCGAGCTTTCCGCTCTCGATAATCTTCCCGTGATTTAAAAAGATGATCTCGCTCGCGAGCTTCTCGAGGTCACTTACGATATGCGTTGCGATGATGACAATCTTATCCTTTGCTACCTTCGAAACGAGCTCCCGGAAATGTACCCGCTCCTTCGGATCAAGACCCACCGTCGGCTCATCCATGATCAGAATCGACGGATTCCCGACCATCGCCTGGGCTAAAAGGGTACGCTGCTTCATGCCTCCCGAATATGTTCCGATCGGATCGTTCCGGACTTCCCAGAGATTGACGCCTTTGATGATATCCTCAATCTCGGCCTCGACCTCCTGCTTCTTCTTTCCCTTCAGGGAAGCGATGTAGTACAGGAACCGCATCAGCGTAAAATCTTCATAAATCCGCTGCTGCTGCGGCATAGAGCCGATCAAGGCGCGGTAGTTCTTCCCCATGGAAACGATGTCCTCTCCGTCCCAGGTCACCTTACCGCTCGTAGCCTTAAGCCCTGTGGTCAGAATTCCCATTAAAGTTGACTTGCCGGCGCCGTTCGGTCCGAGAAGCCCGTAGATTCCGGGCTCAAATGTATAGGAGAACGCATCAAGCGCCCGCTTCTTTCCGTAATCTTTTGTCAGATCCGTCGTTTTCAGTTCCATAGCTCTCCTGCCTTTTCCGCATTCACTACCAATCTATATAAACCAGCGTATTACCATCATGAATTTAACGACGATGAATTCATTTACTCTCTAATCCAGTTCTGTATTGCTCTGTCAATATCATCAAGTACAACTGTATCAGTTGAAATCCTTGCCACAAATTCTTCCAATGCGGCATTGGTCTTAAAATCCGGATTCAGTTCCAATTCTCCACTTGAATTATAGATATACATGCTACTCATAAGACGTGTAAACTCGTTTGAGTATTTCATGATCTCCTCCGCTTGGCTATTCGACAGTTCTATATGTATCCCGGCAAAGTTACTTCTCTGCTCCGATAAAAGAAGTTCCATTCGCTTTGCAATCACCTCAACGTCCAGTCCGGGATACAGCAGAGACAGTATTTCCGGATTTGAATAACATAGTGACAAAATTTGAAATGCGAGATCTTTCTTCTCGGAATCAACTGCTATCCCATATCTATTTCCATAACTGGTATCATATAAACTCGGGGCTACAAGTACTTCTCGGAATCCTTCTCGGGGAACACCTTTACAAAGATGAATGTATGCCAATACTTCATCCGCTTTTCCCGGTGAAATGGACTGATTTATTAATATCCCCGATTTCAAATCGGAATAAAGCTCGGTCAATAAACTCGCGAAATCGGATGACTTTGAAATATTTACAATTCTACCGGTTTCATTCTGAACAGGTAAATGAAACATCGTTGAATATCCAAGCATACCATAGATAATCATATCAGAAAAGCCAGAGACAACGATATGGAGATTCTTATCCCCTATCTCCTCATATATTGCCTTCAACGAGACATATGTCCCATCGTATTTCTCAAAATAAGCTTTATACTTGTCATTCACGGACGCATACACACCGGAATCTACACCCACGTCTTCTGCAACATACCCAGCCTTTGGTATCACATAGATATTTCCATTTAGCGTAACCTGCTTCCATTCATTTTCCGTATAAAACTCTTTAAGTTTTTTCCCGGTCTCTGTGTCCAGATAAGAGTTCAACGGAATCATATGTGTTTCGAGGAAATGAAACTGTGCAGATTCCCCCACACCCCATACACCCGATGTTATAATATCAGCCGGCTCTGTCTTCTCAAATTCATCTAATACTTTTTCATATTCCAATCCGGTTTTATCCCCGACATTGATAAATCTTATTTGGCAATCCATTCCTTTTTCAAATAAGACTTGGTTAATTCTCCTCTGATTGTTCTCGGAAATTCCCGGATAACCAAAAAAGGCCCAAGTCACGGAATGATTTGCGGGATATGTCGTAGGATAAATCACTATCTCGCTTTGTTGCTCTTGTTGAGCATCATGATAAGCTGAGTCTGTACTGTTCGAATTCTTTTTTTCGCACCCCACAGACACCATTCCCATTAAAATTATTAGAAAAAGGAGGACTAAATTCTTTTTCATAAATACTCCTCATGTTGGTTTTCAACAAACTCATATGGTCACTGCACGCATCAATCCGATATGTAGCATGACATTCATTGCGTAACGCTAATCGCAGGGAACAAAACTATCCCCTCTTTATTCCCGGACCAGTAGTCCTCTGCCGAAACATAGGCCCTCGTCATTCCTACATGACCATAATAACTATCTCCAACAACCACCTCAAGCAGGAAGTCATCCCATGTGAAAGGGGATGTTTTTACCACCTTCCCATCCGCCTGGTTCAACAATACACCCTTACTGTTTTCCATGTTATACCCAATGAGATACTGATCCGAAATAACCCCTGAAAATGGAATTTCTGTTTCCGCTATCCGTTCTCCTGAATAACGGTATAATTCAAGTTTATTGGAATCCCGGATAACACCGTATACATCACGGAAGAAATAAAAACCGCCGTGCGACGGCTTTTCATAAGCAAACGACTTTATTTCGCCGGTTTCGATTACATAATCATACGCTTCAGCAAATGAATGCTTTCTATCCACATCCATCATCGCCTGAAAGTCATTTCCTGCTTCCTCTTGAATAACACTGTAGGGGCAATCCCTTCCAGTAACCTGAAAGCATATACATCCGTCATGACGCCAGAGGCTAACGACCTGCATATCGTAGTACTCTTCCGAGCGGAATATGATACTTTCTCCCTCTCCAGAAAACGGAATTCGAAGAATGCCCGCCTCCTGTTTTTCTTTCACTTCCCCAAGCAACCACTCCGGTTCCTTGCCCCCCTCTTTCAAAACCAATTCATTGTATAAAAAATAAGGAACATACAGGGCATCTTCCGTGTAGTAGCAATTTCCCGTCGACAAAGTATAGGGTTTTGATAGGCTTGAGATTATTCTACGATTCTTACCTGTTGTATCTGCTTGATAAAGGGTTCCATCCAGAAAAAAGTAAAGGTATCCTTTCTGAACGAAAACACTTTGCTGCGAATAATCATACGCCGGACAGCCTTCCTCAAGAACTTCCGTTCCGTCTTCAGAAATCTTTGGTGGATGATGCTCACATCCGGGATCAAAGCAGTACGGAATTGTCTGTCGTGATTCTGTGGAAAAAATACACTCTAATGCACGTGTTCCTTCCGGATACATCATGCTTTCTTCAGTAAACGTTTCTCCCCTATAAAAAACAACCCCCTCTCCCCGGATTTGAGGAACATCCACGTTTACACCGCCAGTAATGCCCCCCGACACCGTTGGTTCATTTCCTTGTTCACTATTCTTTCGGTTCTTCTCACAGCCGAACAAAGCAACGCACGACATACAAATCAGAAATAACAAAAAACACCTTTTCATAGCTGGTCTCCTCGGAATTCCATTTTTTGAAAAAAACAATGGATAATGATTAATCTCAAATACAAGTGTCGTTCACGCTCTTAAGGAATCATGCAGTAATGCATAATCCCTTAAATCCTCATTTCATCACTGTTTTTTAAACTATACTACGATTCTTAGTAGATTAATGTCATAACATTTGTCGACGATCCATTCGACCCACTATAGTTACCATAGTGGTTTGAAATAATCTTGTAGTATATTTTATTTGTTCCGCTCAGCGAAATTGCATCCGATCGAATCTCAACATCTGCAGACTTGGTTTCCGAAGAGTGGCCCACTTGATCATTTATCATGTCAAGCCAATAATATGTGGCATTAACTGTATCATATGTACCGGTGCCTCCACTTGTCTTAGCAAATGCCGTCTTCTTGTTAGTAGCGATTGTCGCTGTTACCTTGAACAACCTGCCGCCTGCATAGAAATCTGAAAGAGGGCAATTGAAATCCGCCAATGCAGTTGACACCGTCATTATTATAACTAGCATTAACGCAGTTAGTATTGATAATTTCTTTTTCATAATAGATACTCTCCTTTTCTAGTTTATCATCACGTTTTTTCCAGTCGGCTGATATATTCCCTAATTGCTCATCTGTTCAATGGAATCTCCCTCCTTTCCAATCGAGGACCATAAAATCCCTCACGCGGACTAATTCCTTGCTCTAGCCTCTTCAAACAACCTCCGGATATACGGAACTGCAGGAATAGCCTGCTCCGCGGTGAACACCCGGTCAGTCCTGTCATCCACATTCTCCTTAATGATTGTCTCGGTCATAAATAAGAATTCCAGAACTCTTTCATCGCCTCTATAACAGTGTACCGCATATTGATATCCGGATCCTTTTCCTACATACTGAACTGATCCGGAAACAGAGTTGATTTTTGTAAAGAATTCTGCGATGCTATCTCCAGAAAGCGTAAGGACATCGCCTTTTGTTCCGTCAACAATCCGGATTTTCGTGATTCCCGCCGGTATCGTTACAATAGCTTGTTCGGCATTTTGCCCCGCCACAATGCTCTCACGCGATTTCTTTCTCTCGTGATGATATGCAAAAACTACGGAGGAGGTTGCGAGCACAACTACAATACATACAACTAAAACTATATCTCTTTTCTTCATATTTCATTATTCTCGCCACCCCCCCCCCACTTTTTAGATATTTGAACTAAGATCCAACATAAACTGTAACAAGATTGATAGAAGCAATCCCCAGGCTGGAATGAACATAGCGGATATCTGCTGTCCATCCATCTACGATTTTATAATACTTGCTCACCCATCCCGTAGAATGTGTAAATGATACATATCCCAGGCCGACCACACTATGATCACCATATATTTCTGAGCTACACAATACCAAATGCACCGCATTCGAATTGATTGCCGAGGTAATCTGGAGCCAAGATGCCGAATACTGAATAGAGGCCGTCGCACTATTATATCCATATGATCTTAACACGGATTGATACGCAGGTGCCAATGCACTGTCGGCGGTGCCATTCAAATTGGATGTCCCCATTGCTGTATGAAGTGCAATGAATACGGATTGCCAGGAACTCATCGGAATATTGGTTTTTCCTTCTACCGAATACAAATACTGCAGCAAATTGATTCCTGCCGTGGGTGCACAATGATTGCTGACAGGGTTATTGCTTCCATAAGCATACTTTGTCGAAGTTGTCGTACGCTTCGTAAAAGACGTAGATCTCGAGTAGGATGATACTGAATCATAGCCAATCTCTTTTTCGAGAACTGCCAAATACGTCAGTGTTTCTCCAAAATTATAGTAATCTCCACAACTTCTTTCTTCCAAGTCTTCCACAATATCGTCGGCGAGCTCTTTCAATTCGCCATCATAATAATACAGATCATCATCAATAAGCAGATAGTATTGCGAGCCACCACAATAGCAAACTTGAACCATTTCTTCCGTCGATTCAACCTTGTCTAACCCAACTACTCTACCAAACTCGCCTTCGCCAAATTCAATATAATAAGCATCTTCGGCCAATATACTGGTGTTGATCACAACATAACTCAAGGGAACCCCTTCGGAGTAGTATTGAATGATGTATGCGGATACATTATTCTGTAAATCATACAATGGCATGACAAGATAATCATTGGAAACGCCAATCATAGTGCTGAAAAACTCTCTGTCAACCAGTTGATCGTCCGTATAACCGCCCCTATTCTCATAGTTGACTGTATTATTCCACATGTTTTCTGTATTTCCGGCATAACTCTTCCCTCCCGTTATTGAGAGAACATATGCCAGAATCAGCAGAAACGAAAGAAAACGTTTCATGTGTTCCTCCTTATTGTCTACGCGTGAGAATCATTCTGTCGATTCTCGTCATTTAGAATCCCAGCGGATACTCAACCCATTGGAATCACCCCTTTCCTCATGTTAGTTTTAAATTACAGCCATCACAAGAATCAGTATGTGCTGTTATAGTATACATAGTATTCCTTCTCCTCAGGATAATAAACAAGCACCGCTATTGTTGTGTCCACTCCGACAACTTCATATATGATGACATCCTTGTATAACGTCGTTTTGCTTTCTTTTTCCTCATTCCGTACCTTGGCGGCTCCTATCTCAGCTCCGATACGGTCGCTATGCTCAATCGAGGCGCTATATTCTACCTCCCCCAAAAGCAAAAACTGATATATCTCACATGCAGGCGTATTATTTCGTATGGATGAACCTTGTTCTATACTATAGTGCGTGGGAGTTGGCGCTTTTTCCACATATATCACATCCGATTCATATTTCTCATCTGCATTCCCAGTTTTTCCCTGCAAAAGCCAATGTGTAACAATGCCAGCGGAAGCAAGAATTATCAATACCGTTACAACAACAATCTTTTTATGGGATTTCCTATGTTTAGGATTCCTAGTATAAATGTCTAATGCTTCCACCACATCTTGATCATCCATATCCGTCAATGCAGAAAACAAATCAAGTGGTTCCATCATGTCCATCCTTTCTCTAACCGTCGCTTAAGTCTTTCTCGCAATAGTAATAATCTTTTTGTCACAAAACCTTCACTCTTCCCAATCTGTTTCGCAATCTCCGGAATGGATTGAGACAACCAATATCTTCCCATAAAAACAATGCGGTCAACTTCACTTAATTCTTTTACGAACGCTTTTATCTGCGCTGCTAATTCACTTTGAGAAAACCCATCGCTTCCAGGCTTTGAATCCGGAATGCATTCAGACAGTTCTTCGTAGGAAACAACCGTAAAATCTCCGCCTCGTTTCTGCCGCGATCTTTTTCTCAGATACATAATTGCCAGGTTTCTGACCATCTTCGCAAGATAAGCTTTTAAGTTCCTTATCTCATTCGGCAGCTCACTAGTCCATAATCGCATCAAAACGTCGTTAACACATTCTTCGGCGTCCTGCTCATTGCGAAGGATGCCGTTAGCCACCAGCAGAAGATATTTTCCGTAACAGGAATGAATCCTCTGAATTGCTGCCTCACGATCATCATGCAGTATCTGCAATAATTGATTGTCCTCTTTTGATAATTCCGTTTTCACTTTCATCTCCTACAAAAAGAGACATGTTCCGCATATGTTCCGAAAGCACATCCCGGCCGAATGGTGTACTTTCAAAACATCTATGCCTTTTTGTCTACATAGATGCCTTTTTTCTCCAGAATATTCTTTCTAAATTGTTAACACTTTGTAAATGTTATGTGAACACGCGTCTCTTTCGCTTTCATTCTCATCTCAGTTTCCACCTTTGTTCTTTCTCCGGTTATGTAAGACAAGAATACAAGAATAAACTCCAAAAGTCTATAGATAAGCTTATGGCTCGCGATCTCAATCCGAATTCCGAACAATAAAAAACCGGTGAAGTATGGATACAAAACTCCACACTTCACCGGATCTTTTTTACTCTTTCAAGCAAACCAATCTCCAGTTGTGCATTCTCTGTTAACTAAATTTTGCCATAGTTGCCAAATCATGTATCTCCGAACTAGCCAATACATATATCCGCTCAGATAACACGACTATTGCCAAACAGAATCATTATCCTTGATAATCCCATCCGCCGCCATCCTTCCTAACTTTTTAAGGGCATCCATGTCTTCACGAATAATTCTTTTCGTCAAATATTTCCTCACAGAAAAATCATAGATATCCACCCCCGACCAGTGTATTAGCGCAGCAAATTCATACTTTCCCCCGTTAATTTCATCCAACCATTTTCCCCATTCAGAATCATAAAAAAAGGACAAAGGAATATCTACAAATAAATCACATTTTTTGTCGTACCGTTTCATGAATCAAAGAATTCTTCGAGCAACTTTTTACAGGAATTGCTACAACCAGTAAGTAACTGTAATTTGATATCTCATAGATTGTTTTCCATAATTTTCAAGTAGTTCATAGGAAATCCAATCAAACTTAAATCGATATCATTTCTATACTCGTCTATAACTGTTTCAACAGTTTTTACTAAAGATCTCTTGCTCTCTTCATCTGGAAGCCTTTTCAGCAAGACTAGCGTATATGCAAACAGTGAATTATTCTTTACTTCCGGATGTTTTCTCAGGAAGGTAGTCGTGAACTTTGCCGGCGGATTAAAATCTGTATTATACATTCTAGCCGCATGTGCACATTTATTTCTCAATACTGATAGGCAATGCAGATGATTTTCTAAGGTATCTCTGCCAACGCCAACCATATTGGCAATGACTTCTTTTTCAGAAAAACACATAGAACTGTATAATTTGGAAATATTAGAAAAAGACATCAATTCCACGATGACCCACAGCGGCATTTTACTTGAATATTTTACCTTGTGATGTTTCACAATCAAACTGTCTTTATAATAGTTTTTCTCTTTACCGAAGCTGTCCATCACTTCCTTATAACCTGTTTTATTACAAAAATTATTTTCGTCGTAATGCTGATCATAAGGTGCTTTCGTGCATTTATTAATTGAAAATCCATATGCTATCTGTGTCCTATAATATACTTCTGCTTTTTCAATGTACCGCCGAAAAGTGTCACGTAGTATTTCATCAACTTTATATATGTGGTACACCGTTTCGAATTTAATCCCATCTATATAGTCACTATTAGAAGGATTTTTTCTAAATTGTAGCGCATAGCCAGTAAAGCGATAATAATTTACTCTTTTCAAAATATCAATCGCCTTTTCTCTATCAGTGACTAAAATCCCATGCGCCACCAACTTTTCCAGCTGTTCATCGAAGGTTAATGGTTTTTTCAAGTCCATACAATCTCTCCTTAATGTAAAAAAAGCTGAGCACAAGACTCAGCTTGGTCCCCAATGTCCAAAGGACTTCAGGCAACTCTGTTACATTTAGTATATTCAAAAAAGCAAAAAAAAGCAATACTTTTTACGAATTTATTGTTACATTTAGTTTTCATTTACCTTTTAATGCGCATTTCTCTTCATCACTCTTATTTAAAGAATACCGTCCGGATGCTTCTCGTACTCAATGCGTTTAAAAAAAACGCCCGGCAGTTGCCGGTTCTAATCAACAACTGCAAGGCGCTTTTATTATAGTTACAAAATATATTCGGTTTTCTGTTTATATTCTAATTCTTAACTTCCCAATAACCTCCTCGCGCAGCACCATGCCGTATCAATTTTTCTTCAGCACGTAGTTCTCGTATATATCGCTCCACTGTACGTTGTGAAACCAATAATTCTTGTGCAATTTCTGGTGCCGATGATTTGTTATTAGCCACAATCAACTTAATTATCTTTTCTTTCATTTTCATATCAGAATTCACGTTTTTACCGACATCACCGACATTTTCACCGACATCACCGACATTTTTACCGACATTTTCAACGACACCACCGCTTATATCCTGCCGATACAGATTCACCCGAAACATCTCAGATGTCTCGATAAATTCTGGCTCGGAAAGGCCATATTCGTGTGCCGCACCTCTGATTCTCTGTAATCCGGTCCCCCATGCTTCAACCAACCCCATTTGGCTGAAAACATTGGCAATAGCTCGATTTCGCAGTTTCGAATGACCTTGCAGAGCTTCTTCGAATGTCAATCCGTTATATAACCCGCCCGGAGAAGTAACCTCTAACCGATCATCATAAACAGCCACTTGCACACAGGATTCATCCGTATAATTGCGATGGCAATGCGCATTTACAATCATCTCACGTATTGCTTCCGGCGGCAGTTCATACGATTCTTCTCGCTGCAATCCTGCGATTTTTGCACCCATGCGAATGTTCCGAAGTACAAAATCCACAGCCTCTTCTATCTGTTCATAAAGTGGTCCGGTGTACTCCCTCTTATCTAAAAAGACAGTACGATCTTTTCCCTTAAAAACCGCACACTGTGTCTTTGAAAAAGGGAAATAGTCAGATGTCAGCAGGACAAATGCATTGGACGCAAAAACTTCTTCTCCAACCTTTTTGAGTACCTTCCAATTCTCCAAATTAGTCCTTGTCACAGTCGGGAGAGGTCTGGATAAATCTTTGGCCTTTTGCATTGCTCTCCTTTTGGCATTCATATCACTGCACAGTTTTTTAATCGCCTTATCTGTGACCTTATATCCGATACATGTAAGCTCATCCCAGGAAATCTTTGCCCCCTCCATTTCCAGTTCTTTTATCTTCTCAGGCGAGGCCGGTCGGGTAGTCCCGCCGACTCTGACAAAAGTTCCTGCCTCTTTACCCTTTGACTTCAGATAATATGGTCGCTGCGTTCCCGGTACAACGGTCACCACAATAACAGTCTTTCCTTCTATGGTGCACGGCTCAATCGCCGGAATAATCTGAGGCTCACAGGAATCAGAGATAGCATTGGCAATCGCATCCATTGTTTGGAATAGCATCGTCTCATCGATTCCGACGATCTCTCTTGTACCATCAACCACGCCGAACACAAGTTGTCCCCCTTGCGAATTCGAATAAGCCACAACTGTTTTCACGTATTTTTCTGCGTGAATAGGCAGGGTTTCTTTAAACTCAATTCTCTTCGATTCTCCTCGAATGATTTCCTCAAATGTCATTCGGCTCACCTCTTTTCAACAACGATCCTTTCATTGCCAGACTCATGCAAGTCTAATGCTTTTCCTGATTTGTGCTTTCAAGCATCGGAAGTTCTATCGACCCCGTCTCCGATCCCCTAAGGATCTGTGACTTGATTATTGACAAAGTTGATGTATCAATTAACATCACGGACGAATAACGAGCAAACGCCGGCGGGGTATTCTCCACTATTCGATTATACAAATCCGGGGATTCAGTAACAAAAGTATGTAGAACAGCAAGTTTTTTGGGAATTACCGCTCCGATCTCTCTATTGTAATAGTAATATACTTCTTCAACAACTCTTGCACTATTTGATTTCTTAGTCGGCATCTCAATCAAAAATTGAAAGCGCCACTTAATCATTTCTTCTTCGACCTGCACATGAACCACAAAATCATAGTGCTCTCCCATGGCTCCGCCATCTGCATAATACTTATACTTGCTTCTCGCAAGTGCCACTGAAACCGTTGCAATTCCCATACGAACAAATTGTTCTCGTGCCTGCGAAGTTAACTTGGCTCGGTTATTACGTTCCTCTTCCGCATTAAAGACAAGCGCTACAGCATCTGAATACCCTGCCGCGCTCAACAATTGAGCGTATGTGACACCATTCTGGGCAACGGCTGCAATGACAGATATTGTATTAGGGCGCGGTGCCTTATCTATCTTCCCGTTTGTAACCCTGCTGATATAGTATAGCGACAGTCCGGTATCCTCAGAGAATTGTGTTTTTGTTCGATCTCCGATAGCTTTATTCACAAGTTCGGAAAAGGTCTGCGAATCAAATTCCTTTTCCGGTTTGCTAAATCTTCTTGCCATTATTGAAATCCTTTCCGGAATTAATTGAAATCAACATATCACAGCTTATCATGGTTTATCTTCATCTTAGTAGAAATTGAACTTTTTGTCAACATAAATTGCTCTATTTGTATGTACTTGCCTTTTTCGTCATATTTGCTTTTTAGCAAACTCTGTATTGACTTTTTCATTTAGTTGTCGTAATATGTTTATAAAACAGAAACAGACAGTGTGCGATTGCTTTAAAACCTAAAGTGTATCAGTTTATCAAAGCGCATTGGGGTGTTTGTGTTTCTAAGTTGTATCTGTTCCTTGACAATACCATAATCGGAGCATTACGTAATTTCGATATTGAGCCCGCATACTTCCCGGTACAATGTTAAGGAATAAACTTTTCAGCGGAAGGGAGCCTTATCATTTATGCGGAGCACAATACAATATGCATATACTTTTATTCTTCCCAATCCGTTGACGGACTTTTTGGTTAGAAAGAGGTGTTTGCAATCATAACTTTTTCTGATATACAAAAAGCCTATACTGATGGTACAATAACAGCGGAAATGCTGGATAAGATTGAATCTGATATGACGAAATCCAAAGTATTATCCGTTCATCCGTATACCATCACTCCACCAAAGAACAGCGCCAGTCGTTGGATGACCTACGTCAAATGCGAAGATGGAAACCGAAAGAAGCTAGTGGCTCATTCTGAATCAGACCTTATGCTCATGTTGAAGAAGCATTATTTTGAGGATGACATTACCACTCTTGATTCGCTTTTCCCCAAATGGCTGTCAAAACGTAATGAGGAGGGAACCAGTTCCAGGACACTCAGGAGAAATGTAAACGATTGGAATAAGTTTTATTCCTGTAAGAGAATTGTTTCCGTTCCTCTACACACACTGACATTCGAGGATATAGAATCATTCCTTTATTCGGCCATCAAAGAGCATCAGCTGACGATTAAGGCTTATCGGAATATGTCTTTCATTCTGAAGGATATGCTAAAATATGCCACTAGGAAGAAATTGCTCACAGAGAATCCATGGAGTCTGGTCGAAATAAAACTGAAGGGATGTAAACCGGCAGCTAAGCGGAATACTTCCAGCCGCGTTTATCTATGTGATGAGAAGGAAAAACTCTTCTCCGTTCTCAATCAAAGACTCTCCTCTGCCCCGGACATAAGAATATTTGCTATCTTCCTCATGTTCAAGTTGGGAATACGATTAGGCGAACTGGTTGCTCTGAAATGGCAGGATGTTGATGAAAAGGAAATGAAGATTCATATTCATCGTACAGAAACCAAAACTGTCAATGTGGCCAACGGCAAGTCTCAATATGTTGTTGTCGATCACACAAAAAAGAAAAGCATCTACGGTGACAGATTTTTAGATCTTGACGCTTATGACATTAAGCTGCTCCACGCAACAAGTTTATTCTCAACTGCCGCCCCAATCAAAAATGACGGTTATATTTTCAGCAATGAATCAGGACGAATCAAAAGTCACAATATTGACCGATATCTTCGACGTTGCTGTGATCTGGCAGGAATAGATGCGAAATCTTCTCACGATATCCGTAGGACCGTTGCATCGGATTTATTTAACAACAATGTCCCGATTTCAATAATACGGGATTACTTGGGCCATTCAGATATTCAGACAACGCAGGGATATATCTTAGATAATCTGGATGCTGAGAGAAAACGAAATGCAATAAGAGAAGCTTTGTCAGGCAATAATGGTTTATCTGTACTCAACTGTACTCATTCTGCTTAAAAACAAGAAAAAGCGGAAAGCCGGATTTCTCCTGCTTTCCGCAATCTTTACACTAAGCTGATGGCGGGAATTGAACCCGCGACCTCTTCCTTACCAAGGAAACGCTCTACCCCTGAGCCACATCAGCAATCACGAATGCTATAATACCACAACGGATATGGATTTGCAAGCCTAATTTAAGAAGTTTTTCCGTGGAAAATGACCTACTCGTCAAGGATGGTGCGAACCTTTTTCCGAATCCTTTGAAGCGTGTTGTCAACCGACTTCGGCGTCTTCCCGAGTTTGGTCGCAATTTCCTTATAATCCAGGCCGCGTATGTATTCCGTGAAGACGGAATGTTCGGTTTTGCTGAGCGAATCGAGGATTCTCTTCCGAAGCGTTCCGGCATCCTCCTGAGAGATCAGCTGGCTCTCGGGATTGTCGTAAAGGCCGACTCCGTAAAGCCCGCTCCCGTCCTCGTTTTGAAACGCCGGCGAGTCCAGTGAAACAAAGTCTTCCATTACGCTGTGCTTGCGCCTCTTAGATGCCGTCACGGCGTTCATCATCTTCCTTCGGATGCACAGCCCGGCAAAGGTTTCAAACTCTGTCCCGGCTTCCGGGCGGTAATCCCGAATCGCCTGCAAAAGTCCGATCATGCCCTCTTGAAGCAAATCATCCCACTCGCCCCATGGCAGGAAGTAGTTTCTGGCAAGCAGACGCACAAGTTCCTTGTATTTGACAAGAAGAAACTCTTCCGCTTTCGAATCTCCTGCTGCCATGCGGCACAGCTCTTCATCTCCGTATATCGAATAATCCGTCATTTGCCACCCAATCTTTGCCGAACGATTTCATAAGCCAGAACACCCATCGCAACGGAAGCATTCAGGGAATCGATGTCCCCCTTCATCGGAATGGATGCCGTCATATCACAGTGTTCCTTTACAAGATGTGACACGCCGCTTCCTTCGTTTCCGATGACAAGCCCGATCGGACCGGTCAGATTCATCTTATACATCGACTCACCGTTCATATCCGCACAGACAAACCAAATGCCCTGCTTCTTCAGGTCTTCCATGGTCCTGGTAAGATTCGTCACCTTTGCCACAGGCGTATAATTCAGCGCTCCGGCGCTCGTTCTCGCAACCGTGGCAGTCAGCCCCACGGCACGGTTTTTCGGAATGATGACCCCGTGCGCGCCGGCCAGATTTGCGGTTCGGATCATGGCCCCGAGATTATGCGGATCCTCAATCCCGTCAAGCAGGATTAAAAACGGAGGCTCACCTTTTTCAGCAGCTTTCTGAAGGATATCCTCAACCTCGGCATACTTATAAGCAGCAGCCTGGGCGATGACTCCCTGGTGCTTTCCGGTGGAGCTCAATTGGTCAAGGCGCTCTTTCGTGACAAAGTTCACGATGGTATCGCCTTTTTCGGCTTCCCGCAGGATGCTCCGAATTGGGCCGTCCTTACACTCCTTAAGCACAAACAGTTTATCAATTGTCTTCCCCGAGCGAAACGCTTCCAATACGGCGTTTCTGCCTTCAATCAGGGTCTCATTTTCTTCCATAACGTTCCTTTCAGCGGTTTTCCGGCTCATTCGGGAATACCAGTTCCATTATCCGATCCGTCCTGCCGCACAGATACAGATACCCGAGCAATGCCTCAAATCCCGTAGCAATGCGGTAATCCGTGACCGAAGCATGCTTTGCGACCGAATGCGAATTGGCATTCCGGCCGCGCTTGAAAACGGTCATTTCCTCCTCCGTCAGCTTCGGAAGCATCGCATTCATCAAATCCTTCTGCGCCTCTGCCTTGACGAAGTCTGCAGCATGCTTATGCAGGTGATTGACGGTCAGTTCCCGCTCACACAACAGCTTTGTCCGAATCAGCAGCGAATAGACGGCGTCTCCGACAAATGCGAGCGCTAACGGGGAGTATTGCTTCGGGTCGGTTTCGGCATAGCCGAACCGTTCCCGGATAAGCGAGGTCAGATCTTCTCCCATACGACGCCTTCTCTCGTGTCCTTTATCTGAATGCCTTTTTCAAGAAGCTCCGCACGGATTGCGTCGGCCTTTGCAAAATCCTTCGCTTTTTTGGCTTCGGCGCGCTCGGCAATCTTCTCATTCACGAAGGCAGTCAGCTCATCATCAGCCGGCTCTTGGGCGGGCTCTTCCGCCTGCGCAGCCGTCAGTCCGAGGCTCAATACGGTATCAAAGCTCTCCGCAAGCGCAAACTTTGTGCCGTCCGAAATGTCGGCCTTTAAAACATCGTACAAAACGGTAATCGCCGAAGCGGTATTGATATCGTTGCACAGGCAGTCCTCAAACTGCTTTCTGTATGCATCAAAGGCAGCCTGATCCACCGGCGTGTCCTTCTTAAGGCCGGCGATTCTCTTCACGAGCTTATCGTATGCAGCCGTCATCTGATCAAGCACTTCATAGGAGAACTCGAGCGGCTTGCGGTAATGGCTCTGCAGGCAGAAGAAACGGTATACAAGCGGCTTGTAACCTTTGCTCTCAATCAAAGAAACTGTCAGGAAGTCGCCTTTCGACTTGCTCATCTTACCGCTCTTGTCGTTCAGATGGTGCACATGGAACCAGTAATTGCACCATTTGTGCCCGAGATACGACTCAGACTGTGCAATCTCATTCGTATGATGCGGGAAGATATTATCCACGCCGCCGCAGTGGATATCCATGTACTCGCCGAGATGCTTCATGCTGATGCAGGAGCACTCGATATGCCATCCGGGATATCCGACGCCCCACGGGCTGTCCCACTTAAGCGCCTGGTCCTCAAACTTGGACTTGGTGAACCAAAGCACGAAATCGTTCTTGTTCCGCTTATTCGGATCCACGTCAACATCGTCTCTTACGCCTTCAAGAAGAGACTCTTCGCTGTGGTTCGTAAGGACAAAATATTCCTTCAGCTTCGAAGTGTCAAAGTACACATTTTCCCCTGCCTGATAGGCGTATCCTTTTTCAAGAAGGACTTCGATCATGTGGATGAATTCGGGAATGCAATGCGTTGCCGGCTCCACAACATCAGGGGTCTTGATATTCAGTTTCGCGCAATCCGAGAAGAACGCGTCGGTATAAAACTGCGCAATCTCCATAATGGTCTTATGCTCGCGCTGCGCGCCCTTTAACATCTTGTCTTCGCCGGTGTCGGCATCGCTTGAAAGGTGTCCTACGTCGGTAATGTTCATGACACGCTTTACATCGTAGCCGAGGTAACGAAGCGTCTTCTCTAAAACGTCCTCCTGAATGTAGCTTCTGAGGTTGCCGATATGTGCAAAATGATACACGGTCGGGCCGCAGGTGTACATGTTGACCTTTCCGTCAACGTTCGGCACGAACTGCTCTACGCGCTTGGTAAGTGTATTGTATAACTGTAATCTGTTCTCCATAATAATCTCCATTCTAACGGAACTGCTGGTAGTAATACTTATCGTCCGTCCAAACGAGTACTCCTGACAAAGAGCCGTTAAGCTCTGCGGGAAGATATGCGGAAAAACCGTTGTCTCCCGTTTCGTCCTCGTTTAGTAATTCCTTTTCCAATATCGGAAAAGCCTCGTAAAATGCCTTTCCTTCTTCATCCTCAACGACCAGGTAAACCCGATAACTCTCTCCGAGAATTTCCGGATCGATTGCACCGTAAACGTGCAGCAATCCGGCGGATTCCCCGGTCTTCATACAGTTCGGATGGCCGCTCATGTCATAAGCGTCCGTAATCTGAATGTCCCGCTTCGGCGCTTTCATGACCGGCGCCTTTTCGGCCAGATTGATCAGGTTTCTTTCCACGACTTCAATGACAACCGCGCTCGCTCCGATGCGGTCGACAAAGCTCATGCGGTACGGAAAAGCCCGCTCAAAATCGGCTTTTTCAAAGCTCTCCGCGAAATAACGCCACATCGTGTTGCCGAAGGAGTCACGGAACATCAGAAGATTTCCCTCTCCGCTTCCGGCAATCGTTTCAATAACAAGCGCTTCGTCGTAAACCGTGTCGCCCTTGACGACGAAGGACCACTTGAGGTTCGGATAAACCTGCGGATCATCGTCAGCGGCACCGGGATACAGCATGTTCACCAGATCGGCATCCCAGTCACGCCGCTCCGTATAAGTAATCCCTTGGAAAATGTCATGCTCCGACGAAAGCTTCGCGACAATCGTCCGGTAGGCAAGCATCGCGCCCTCATATGTCCAATGCGAATCTCTCGGCTGGTACAAAACCCGGCCGTCATTCATGAATGCCGCCTTCAGGTCTGCATACGGAACGTTGTAACGGGCTAGCGAACGCTCGAGCCTTGTAAGGTTCGAATCCTCGGAAAGCCGCACATACCGCCCCGGCATGTTATCGGCATACAGCGTATTCTTGTTCGGCGCAACCGTGAATACGAAATCCGCACCCTGCGCGTTACAGTACTCCTGAAGAAGCTTCATGCTGTAAGCGACATTGTCGGCATTTCTCTTCGAAAGCGTCGCGATATGACAGTAATCGTCAAGCGTCTTCTCATAGAAGAGCCACCCGTTCTTCCCGAGGATGACCGTAGGCTCCGCGGACTCGCCGAAAGCATATTCCTTAAGCGCCGTCTGGGCGGAAACCAGGTAGGAACGGAAGCCCAGATGGTCCGAGAACCAGTCATCAAACTGCGTAAAGAATGCCGTATTCGGAGTGCCGTCTTCCGAAAGCTTCGGGAAAGCGGCAAGCTCGCGTTTCTCCTGCTCTGACGTGTCATTTTTCATGAACCAGAGCGTTGCGAACGGGGTAACGCAGACAACCATATATACAATTATGAAAATGATTTTCTTCTTCATAAACTCCCCGAATCAGAAGCGGAAATAAATAAACGGATTGTAGCTGTCGGAGGCAATCGCCATCAGGGCAAGCACCAAAACGGCAAGGGAAAATGCCATGGCGACGGGCTCGTGCATGTATTTGCCGCACCTGCTTGCGGCGAATTTTGCGGAAAGGAGCTTCCACACAGGGGTCGAAGCAACGATTCCCAGGATCATCATGACAAGAATATACGGCGACAGCATCGAGACGGCCTTCACATATCCGAAACCGTTCGAAGCGCCGAAGCCGAACATGCTCTTAATCATATACCAAGCCTGCGACATATCGTCCGCACGGAAGATGACAAATCCGACGGTCACCGCAAGCAAGGTATAAATATGGTTCAGCACCTTGATCCCCCAGTGAATCGGAATCCAGCGCTTTTCCTCAAACATTTCAAGAACGCCGTGGTAGAGACCCCAGATCAGGAATGTCCAGTTGGCGCCGTGCCAGAAGCCCGTACAGAAAAACACAACGAACTTGTTCCAGATTGTACGTGCTTTGCCCTTCCGGTTGCCGCCGAGCGGGATATAGAGATAATCGCGGAACCACGAGGAAAGGGAAATGTGCCAGCGTCTCCAGAACTCGGTAATGCTTCCCGAAATATACGGATAATTGAAGTTCTCATGGAAATGGAAGCCGAACATGAGGCCGAGGCCGATTGCCATGTCGGAATAACCGGAAAAGTCGAAATAAATCTGCAGGACATAGGCAATCGCGCCGACCCACGCCGCAAGCAGACCGATATACGATTTCGGAAGCGCGAAGACGGCATCGGCAAGGACTGCCATCGCGTTGGCTATCAGAACCTTCTTTCCGAGGCCGACGCTGAAGCGGATGATTCCGCTGTACACGCCGTCCACAGTGACCTTTCGGTCCGTGATTTCCGTCGCGATGTCATGGTATTTGACAATGGGTCCGGCAATCAGCTGCGGGAAGAAGGAAATATAGAGAAGAAGCCGAAAGAAGCTCTTCTGCTTTTCCGTATGGCCGCGATACACGTCTACGACGTAGGAAAGCGCCTGGAACGTGTAAAAGGATATGCCGATCGGAAGCGCAAGCTTCGGAACCGGAACCGAGAGGCCGCCCGGCAGAATCCTGTTAAGCGTCACGGCGAAGAAACCCGCATACTTAAATACCAAGAGCATTCCGATGTTCAGAATAACAGCAAGGGAAAGCACCGCTTTCGGGTGCTTTCCCGTTACAAACAGTCCGAACAGATAGTTGGCCAGCGCGGATATCAGAAGGAGCGTCACGTAAATCGGCTCTCCGAATGCATAAAACAATATGCTCGCGATGACCAATATCCCGTTTCTCAGCGCCCCGTTCGGTAAAACGGTGTGCAATAGAAACACAATCGGAAAGAAAATGCACAAAAATACGACGGAACTGAAAACCATGTTATCTCCTGTTACGGAAGCGTATAACCGTAGTAATAATTATCCGTGTAACCGGATTTGCCCTTCTGCGGGCCGATCGTGGACTTAGTATACCAGTGCTTGAAATTCTTCAGGTTGGCATCCGTAACAAGGAAAACAGACGCGTCAAATCTCATCGCATCAATATGAAGCCATTGTCCGTTCTGCCATACGACAGTCCAATGGTGAACGGCGTAGGAATGGCCGCCGCCCCTCACGACTCTGGCATCATATCCGGCCGCCTTCAAAACAAGCGTCATCAAAGCGGCATAATGCCAACAGGCTCCGTTTCCGCGGTTCAAAGCTTCAATGGCAAGCGTTCTCGAACCCTTGTCGGCAGAGGAATAGTAGGAGTATACCGGAATCTTTCTGCGTACCCAGTTATACAGGGCGCGGATATCCTTGCTTCCGACCTCAACCTCGACGATATACTTCAGATACTCGTCAAGCGTTGCTTCCGTAATCTGCCCGAATTTCACCGTGGCAACACCGTTTGCGTCCATCTTGTAAGGCTTGCCGCTGACGGTCATCTCGGTATTCACGGCCACTCTTCCGTCGCTGTAAACGTAACGGAGTTTGCCGCCTACCTTTTGGAGTCCTTCCTTCGTAATCAGGTATCCTGCATCCGAGAAAGCATACAGGACATTGCTGATCCGGACAACACCGACTGCCATCGTACCGTCCTGATAGGAGTAGAATTTTCCGCCGTCGGTATGCCAGCCGGCCTCCAGGAAGCCGCCTTCGCGGGAAAGGTAATAATGCTTTCCGTTGATAACCGTATTCCCGACATTCATGACACCGTCCGTGCCGAGATAATACTTCTTTCCTTCGTAATTCTTCCAGCCGGTCTCGGCGCTTCCGTCTTCAAGGTACCATGCCGGAAGACCGTTCACCGTCTGCATTCCGCCGGTCGGAATGCCGTCTTTATTCAGGTAATAGTATTTTTCTTCGATTTTGGTCACGCCGGTCTGCAGATAGCCGCGAACATAATACTGATGTCCGATTTCGGTATCCACGAATCCGTCGTAGTAAACGCCGTCTTCCCTAAACAGGTAGGTGACGCCTTCGATCTCACGCTCGCCCGTATACAGTTCTCCGGAAGCGGCAAAGCAGTACCGGTTGTCATCAATCGTCTGCCATCCGGTCAGCATGATGCCTTCCGTGTCGTAATAGTATTTGCTCTCGCCGCGCGTAATCCAGCCGCGTGCCAGATGGTAATCTTCTTCGAAGTAGTATTCCCTGCCGTCCAGCGTGTGAATTCCGGTATACAAACCGGTCACGCCGCCATAGTATCGACCGCTTTCGTCTTCAATCCAGCCGAAGCAGTACCGGTTTTCTTTGAAATACCATGCCGAGTTGTCAACCTCGTTAACACCATTTAAAGCAGCGCCGTCTTCCGCGAAGTAATAATCCTTTCCGTCCACCTTCGTTCTTCCGAACGAAAGAACACCGTTCTCGGATGCATAATAACAATGCTCGTCATCGCGGATGAAGCCGGTCTTAAGATAGCCGTTCCAGTCGAAGAGATAACTCTCTTCGTCAATCGGAACGATGCCGGTCACCATCGTATAGTCAGAGGGCTTAAAATACCGGAGTCCCTCGTCAAACTCAACCCATCCCGCAATCAGCCTGCCGTCTTCTGCGCAGAAATACTTCGAAGTTCCGACAGCCCGCACGCCGGGCTCGGCAAATCCGTGAGAATTCCGGAAATATGCCACGCCGTTCTCGGTATAGAAGCCCCGGCGCAATACGCCGTCTTCTTCTGAAAAATAGTACGCTTCCCCGTTGATTTCCGCGACACCCTTTTTGATGCCGTCCTTCGTGGAATAATAAATCTTTCCGTCTGCCTCGGCGGGACCTTCGAGCAAAAAGCCCTTCCCGTCAAACAGATAAACCACGCCGTCAATCAGCTGAAGGCCGGTAACCCGCTCTCCATTGCTCACGAAATAGGTGCCTGCGGAACCGCGGTGCCATCCTTCGGACATCGTGATGTAATGGCGCAGGAAGAACCCCGCAAGCAGAGCACCGATGATAAACAAAGAGACAAGAATGGTTCTCATTCTGCGGCGCTTTTCCTGTCGAAGCCCCGTAAGAAACTCTTCCTCGGCCTCTTCCTCGATATCATCGAAGATTTCCGGAAGATCTTCTTCGGCTTCAAGCTTCGCTATGACTTCCGCGTCTGCGCTGCCGGGAATTTCATCCAAAAAATCCGCACGAAGCACCGCGTCCGTTTCCGAAACGGAAACGGGCTCACCGGTAACCTGTGCGAATTCTTCGCCCTCTTCGATTTTATTCAATTCGTCACTCATGAATGCTCCGTCAAATCTTGTAGTTGGCAAATATGTATTCCTTCACGCAGGGGAACTGTAAAGGATCCTTCGACAGTTCGAAATGCCACCATTCCTGTTTGGCCACAAGCGGAACCAGGCCGGTGTTCGTGGTCATGATGGAATAAAGTGTATTGGCCTCCCTGGTGTTATAGGTCATATCGCAACGATAGTCCAGGGTATGCATCTTCGTCTGCATCTCCACCTCTTTGCCGAGTTCCTCGACAGAAGTGAATTTACGTATCGTGAGGTCTAATGCAATGCCCTTATTATGATTGGAGTTGTTGGCAATGAAATAAGCTTCCGTATAATTCTTGTCAAGGAATCCGTTGGCAAGAGTACGCTTTTTCTTGTCCTTCTCGATCTCTTCCTTGAAGTACTTGTTGTCCGTCATCGCGGCATAAACCTTCTTCGAGGTGGAGTTCGGACGATAAGACTCGTAAATCAGAAGCGCGTATCCTTTGTCAAGGGCATTCCGCTGTGCCGTAAGAAGCGCCAGAGCAACATCCAGAACGGCCGGCATCTGCTCCCTCGGGCCGTAGTTCGGAAGCACTTTTCCGGTTACGTCCTTAATCTGGTTGAAACCGGAAACGGCAAGCGATTCCTTGCCGTTTTTGGCTTTCAGCGGATTATAACGGGTCTTGTCCTCGCTCTTTAAGTCCACCTTCTTGCCGTTACCGCCACAGGTAAACAGCGAACTGTACGCGTTGGTACGATTATAATGAACGGAATACGGATTGGAATCCGGATAAATCATGGCGAGGTCGACGAACAGGGCGTTTCCGAGAACCCAGCCTTCCTTCTGCTCGTTGTTCACGGTTGCATTCACATAAATGCTGAACCGGTTTCCGTCCTTCTCGCAGATGTAATTGCCGTCTGCATCCTTAACAATCGTCATGGCCGTTCCGCCGGGAAGCTTAAGCAGTTCCTCGGAGAGATCGACGTCCGAGCAAAGCGGTGTCTCAAACTGCGCCCAGCAATGCACGCCGAGGCAACCCTGCTCTGCGGTGTAGGTAACGGATTTGGTTTCCGTGCCGACCTTTACGAAGGCATTCACGCAATAAAACGGATCCGCGTATCCGGTCCCGCCGGGCGTGAACTCCGTAACCTCCGAACGAAGCGTTGCAAAGCCGTCCTTATAGGCGGCAACAACAGCTTCGTAAACCTCGCCTTTTCGAAGACCGCCGACAACGATTTCCGGTTTCTCAAGCGGGAACTCGTGCCACTCCGTCTCGCCCTTCGGGCGGTACTGAAATACATAGGTCGCATTTTCCCTTGTTAAGGGCCAGGAAAATGTGATGTTATACGATGTCTTCTTCTCGGCCTTAATGACCGGAATCACGGCTTCCGCAGAGACCACGGCCTCCTCGGAATACGGTCCGAACTGCCCTGTCGGGCTTACGGAACGGATCCGGACATGATAGGTAAAGCCGGAATTGATCGGAATCTGACAGGACGTCTCCTTCGAGTCGGCCTGCTGCCACTCTCCGGCTTCACTGCGGTAGTCGATTTCGTAGCTGCCGACGCCCTTTACTTTCTCGTAATGAACCGAAAGAACCTCACTGGAAGCAATGATGTGCTCAATGTTCGGAATGCCGTTCGGATCCCAGGGCTCCGTCGTCGGCGTGTTGAAAACTGTTTTCTTCGTCTTGTCGGCATCGCTGACCGGCTTTTCGCCGAAAATCTTCGAAACCTTGTGCACCAAAAGCACAATCAGAACAGATGTAATCACGAGCGCAATCGACCCGTAGATCAGCGAACGTATCAGTTTCTTTCTTTTGCGTTCCCGAACGCTCATTTTCTCACCCCTTATCCGGGATTACGAAATCCCTAGTGAAAACTCGAATCCGACAGCACCATTTCGGTAACCTTGCCTTTTGCAAGGTAGAATGTCAGGTGCCGTACGCCGTCCTGGTAAATCATGCCGGTCAGCGTATGGGAATACGGTTCCCCGTACGTGCTCAGCAATTCTTCCTCCGTGCTGCCGATTCCGATCTTCTTCGACGTAACCGCTCCGCCTCCCGTAAAGTCAGCGCTGTAGACGATCTGCTTTCCGTCCTTGGTTACGGTGTCTACATGAAAGTCCTTGTAGTAGTAGTTGATGTCATTGCCCGCTTCCAGACAGGCCACGCCTTCGAGCTTGTCGATGATTTCACCGGGAAGATTCTCCTTTCCCGTGTAATCCATGCCGGTCCGAACCTCCACTCCCGCAACAATGATCATGCAGTCTTCTGCGGAAAATGTGCCGAGCGCCTCAGGCGTTACCGACGGACTCACTTCCCCGGTAGGCACGGGTGTCGGAGTCGGCGTGGGGGACGGTGTCGGCGTCGGCGTGGGAGTCGGCGTTGCCGGGGGAGCGTCCGTATCCACATAGGGGATGCTGTCTCCGTCGCCTTTTCCGAGACCGATGACAACCGGCCGGGCGCCGTTCTTCGTGTCCGGCTTGGAAGAACCGCACGAAGTAAGCAAAAGCGCAACCAAAAGCAACAGCAATGCCTTAATTTGCTTACCTTTCACGAAATGCGTTCCTCCTGACATCAGATAATTCTAAACCAACCTACACTATAACATATTTTCCTGAAAATATCAAGTTTTCGGCTTATTTCCGTCAATGCCTTTGCAGGAAAGCTGAATCCTTTTTCTGACGATATCCACCGAAAGAACCCTCACGGATATCACATCGCCGACCTTCGCCACGTCAAGCGGATGCTTGACATATCGATCCGACAGTTCGCTGATGTGGACAAGGCCGTCCTGATGCACGCCGATGTCCACAAAAACGCCGAAATCCATGATATTTCTCACGGTTCCCGAAAGGATCATTCCGGGCTTTAAATCCTCAAGGCTCATGACATCGCTTCGAAGCACGGGCTTCGGGGCATCCTCTCTCGGATCGCGCCCGGGCTTCTCGAGCTCCGCTATGATGTCGGACAGCGTCATTTCACCGACGCCGAGTGTCTGCGACAGTTTCTTAAGGTCTCCGGCCTTCTTCCGAAGCCCCGAAGCGCCTGATCTCCCGACCTCTTCTTCGCTGTATCCGAGTGTTGCAAGAAGTTTCTCTGCTGCCTCATAGCTTTCCGGATGCACGCCGGTATTGTCGAGGAAATTGTCTCCGCCGCGGATTCGCAGAAAGCCTGCGCACTGCTCAAACGCCTTCGGTCCGAGCTTCGGAACCTTCAAAAGCTGGCGGCGGTTTTTGAACCGTCCGTTTGCTTCCCGGTAAGCGACAATGCCCGTGGCAATCGGCTTGCTGATGCCCGCAATATACGAAAGAAGCGGCGCGGAAGCCGTGTTCAAATCAACGCCGACGCGGTTCACGCAGTCCTCCACAACGCCCGAAAGGCTCTCCTCGAGCTTCTTCTGGTTCATGTCATGCTGATACTGCCCGACGCCGATGGATTTCGGCTCGATTTTGACAAGCTCGGCGAGCGGGTCCTGCAGTCTTCTTGCGATGGATGCCGCGCTTCTCTGGCCGACATCGAAATTCGGGAATTCCTCCGAAGCAAGTTTGCTTGCCGAATAAACGGAAGCGCCTGCCTCGTTCACGATCACGTAATGCAGCTGCTCAGGCATCTCCTTAAACAGTTCCGCAATGACCTGCTCCGATTCGCGCGACGCGGTACCGTTTCCGAGCGAAATCACGCTTACGCCGTATTTGCGGATGATTTCCTTTAAGGTCTTCTTGGCTTCCTCCACGCGGTTTTGCGGTGCGGTCGGATAGATGACGACCGTATGGCGCACCTTCCCGGTCGGGTCGACTACCGCCAGCTTGCAGCCGGTACGAAACGCCGGGTCCCAGCCGAGCACGGTTCTTCCGGCAAGCGGAGGTTGCATCAGAAGCTGCTCGAGGTTCTTACCGAACACGCGGATGGCGCCCTCCTCGGCCTTCTCGGTAAGCGCATTCCTGATCTCGCGCTCAATCGAAGGCGCAATGAGTCTGTGATAGGCGTCCTCGCAGGCCTTTTTAAGGTATTCCGCCGTCGCCGCCTCGGGACGGCTTACGGTCTTCTTTTCAAGATAGCGGAGAATATCCTCCTCGGGTGCCTCTGTCTTAACGCTCAGCACCTTTTCCTTCTCGCCCCGGTTAATCGCTAAAATCCGGTGTCCCGGAAGCGACGTGATCGGCGATGAGAAATTCTTATACATGTCATAAACGGTCGTTTCGTCACTCTTGCCTGATGAGATCAGCATTCCCTTTTCCGTCGTCAGTTTGCGGATGTAGGCGCGAATCTCCGCCGTATCGCTGAGTTCCTCCGCGACGATGTCCATGGCGCCCTGAAGCGCCTCTTCGGCTGTCGCAACGCCCTTCTCCTCATTGACAAATGCCATGGCATCCTTTACGGGATCGCTGCTTTCCTCTTTCCTGAGAATCTCCGCAAGCTCCCCGAGCCCCTTGGCTCTTGCCTCGCCGGCCCGCGTCTTTCTCTTCGGGCGGTAAGGACGGTACAGATCTTCCACCTGCACAAGCGTTTCCGCAGCGAGGATGCTCTTTTTAAGCTCCTCCGTCAGGAGTCCCTGCTCCTCAATTGAAGAAAGCACCTGTTCCTTCTTCTCATCGAGATTCCGAAGGTAACCCAGGCGCTCGTAAAGATTACGTAACTGTTCGTCCGTAAGGCCGCCGGTGGCTTCCTTACGGTATCTGGCGATAAACGGCACGGTATTGCCCTCATCCAAAAGGCGGACGGCAGCTTCTGCCTGTCCCCGGCCGATATTCAGTTCTTTGGCAAGTCTTTCCGCAGTCATCATTTCTCCCCTTTAACACATCCGCGGCATCCCGCACACCCGGGCATGCTCTCAAAATCCGGAAATTCCGGTCTTACAATCGTGCAAACGGCCTGTGCGGCCATGCCTTCCATCGTTCCGGTGAACCCGAGTCCCTCCTCGGTCGTGGCCTTCACGTTGACGGCCTCCGGCTCAATGCCGAGGTCCTCCGCGATATTGGCCTTCATCGTGTCGATATACGGCATCAGCTTCGGCTTCTGGGCGATAATCGTCGCATCCACGTTGCCGACAACGAAACAGCGCTCCGCAATCAGCTCGCGGACCTTTTTAAGAAGCATTCTGCTGTCCGCCCCGAGATACGCATCGTCCGTATCCGGAAAATGCCTTCCGATGTCCCCGAGCCCCGCAGCTCCGAGAATCGCGTCCATCACGGCATGCAACAAAACGTCCGCATCGGAATGCCCCAAAAGTCCTTTTTCAAACGGGATTTCCACGCCGCCGAGAATCAGCTTCCGACCTTCCGTCAGGCGGTGCACGTCATATCCCGTTCCGATTCTTAACGAACCGTAATCCATATCTTATGTCACCTCATTCAAAGAAGCGCTGCATCTGCTGCTTCTTGCTTTCCGTAATGATTGTCTCGTAAATGCGGGAAATGACATCCTCATATTCTGTCCCCGCCAACTGACGGATTCTTCGTCTCAACAGGTCCTCTCGCATCTGGTCGTAAATCGGGAGCCCCTGCTTTTTCTTGGCTTCCGCCATCTCGTTGGTCGTGAAGACCCGGCGCACCAGAAGATCGACGATTTTGCTGTCGAGTTTCTCGATTTCCAGCCTGCATTCTTCTATCGTTTTCATAGCATCCTCCGTCATTTTTGAGGCTCCGGCCTCAGTCTTTTTTATTTTACAAAAGGACTCTGCTCTTGTCAATGTGTTGCTTTTTTCTTCGGAAAATGGTACATTATCCGTAGTATAGAAAGGTGGGTTCGAAACGTATGAAACCGCAAACGAAAAAACTGCTTCGAACAATCGCGACTGTCCTGTTAGTAGTCGCATTTATCTTCATTTATTGGAAATTCTTTAACACACAGAATACGGACGGACCGGAACCGACCGATTTCATAGCATCTCCGACCCCGACCGAGACAATAGAGCCTGTACAGAAACCGACGCCGACAGTGACGGAAGCGCCGACACCGACGGAAGCGGTCGAACCGGACCAGACGCCGACACCGACCTTATTGCCCGGAAAGCCCACCCCCACGCCGACCGTAAAGCCGACGGCAACTCCGAAGCCCACGGCCACACCGAAGCCGACCGAGGCGCCGGCAATCGACAAGAACGGCTCGTATTATTCGAAGGATGAGGTTGCCCTTTACATCCACACGTACGGCAAGCTGCCCGGCAACTACATCACGAAGGCGGAAGCCGAGGCACTCGGCTGGACCGGCGGTTCCGTGGAGAGGTATAAAAAAGGCGCCGCCATCGGCGGAACCTACTTCGGCAACTATGAAAAGAAGCTTCCCGCAAAGCAGGGACGCAAGTACTACGAATGCGACATCGATACCAAAGGAAAGAATTCCCGCGGCGCGAAGCGCATCATCTATTCCAATGACGGATTGATTTACTATACCGACGACCATTATGAAACGTTTACGCTTCTGTACGGGGAGGAATGAGTGACATGAAGACAATCGTCATCGACGGCGCTTATATGACGGAGCGCGGCACAAGCTATGCATACCTTGCGAAACGGTTGGATTTTCCTTCGTATTTCGGTAAAAACCTCGATGCGCTTTACGATCTGTTAACGGAGCCGTGCGAGCCACGCACGCTGGTAATCTACAATAAAAAGAAGCTTCTCTTAAACCTCGGGAACTACGGGCAGCGCATGCTTGATACGATTCAGGACGCCGTCCGCGTGAACGGGAACCTCTTTTATACCGAGGACAGCATATAAAACAAAAAGCCTCTTCTGCCGGTCGGCAAAAGAGGCTTTATTTTGATAGCGAAGGGGGGATTCGAACCCTCGACACTACGGGTATGAACCGTATGCTCTAGCCAACTGAGCTACTTCGCCACAGATACGGATAAACCGTACTTTTGCATTATATTCAGAATCGTCCCCTTTGTCAAGAAGAAAATACGCAAAACACACGCCGTTTACAGCTCGAACGAAAGCGGGAGCAGTTCCTTAAGCAGATACTCTTTGTACGTACCGCTTTCGGTTCCCAAAAGGACCGTGAACTTCTCCGGATTACCGAACTCCGCCATCACCTGACGGCAGCTTCCGCACGGCGGACAGATGCTTTCCGCCTTCTCTTCCTTCGGCGCGCCGACAACGGCAATCGCCGTAAAATCACGAAATCCCGCCGAAACGGCACTGAAAATCGCCGAACGCTCCGCACAGTTCGTCAGCCCGTAAGATGCGTTCTCTATGTTGCAGCCGCGGAAGATCGTGCCGTCCTTACAAAGAAGCGCCGCGCCTACGGCAAAACCCGAATACGGACAGTAACTGTTCTTTCTGGCTTCGATAGCTTCCACGATTAGTTTCTTTTTCGCTCTCTCATTCATCGTTCCGTCCCGACCTCCCATTTGGTTCCGTCCGTGGAAAATACGACCGTTCCCCGTTCATCGGTTCTGAAAACCTGCACGGAGAACGCCCGGAGCACATTAAGCGCATCCGCCTCCGCCGGTTCCTCCTTCGAGCAGGTTATGACGGCATACTGCGGCGCAACCTCTTTGATGAACTTCTTCGTCGTTGCGTCCTTCTTTCCGTGATGCCCGATTTTGATAACCTCAGCCTTAAGCGCGTATCCGTCTTCGCGCATCTCCTTCTCGGTCCGGGTCAGGGCATCGCCCATCAAAAGCGCCGTTCTCCCCTTATACTCCAACCGGAACACAATCGAAGAATCGTTGTCGTCGCCTTTTTCAAGCGCCTTCTTTCCGGGCGCCAGAACCGTAAGCCTTGCGCCGCCCATGCTGTATTCCGTAAGAAGCTTTGCATACTCCCACGGGGTATTCGTATCATTTACCGCTTTCGTCATGCTGACATATTCGGGAGAATTCTCCTTCTTCGGAGAGAGAATAATCTTCCCGACGGAAAAGTTCCGAAGCACTTCCGCCATACCGCCGACATGGTCTTTGTCTCCGTGCGTCACGACGGCATAGTTTAGGCTTGTCACGCCGTGGCTTTTCAGATAATCCGTGACGACGCTTCCGTGCTCCGGAAGTCCGGCGTCAATCAGCATGGTCTCCCCGTCGCAGACAAGCAGGATGGCGTCCGCTTTTCCGATGTCCAAAACGTGGATTTCAAGTCCCTCCTTAACGGGAACATTGTTCTCCGGCGTCGGGGAAGGTTTCTTCTTATTATCGCAGCCGCAAAGCAGCACAAAGGCCGTAAGCAGCAACAGCATCATTCTTTTCATGCAGTCTCCCTGTCACACAATTCGGCTTACTTTAAGAAGCCGCTTACAATCTGCTGCTCGGCTTCCTCTTCGGTCAGTCCGAGCGTCATCAGCTTGATGATCTGCTCTCCGGCAATCTTGCCGATGGCCGCCTCGTGAATCAGTGAAGCGTCGAGATGGTTTGCGGAAAGCGCAGGCGTTGCGAGAACTTTTCCGGAATCCATCAGGATGGCATCGCACTCGGTGTGACCGGTGCAGCGGTTGTTTCCGTTGATGACCGAAATGAATTCCTGTCTGGATTCACCCTTCGCAACCGATCTCGAAACGACATCCGCGCCGGAGCCTTCTCCGTTCAGGTCTACGGTGAAATCGGTTTTTGCAAACTGCGTTCCGTGCGTCATGATCTTCTCGCGGATGACAAGATTGGCATCTGCCGCAAGATCCGCCTTCGTCACGCGAACCGTCGAATCGACACCCTTGATCTGCACGGTGTCCATCTCCAAACGGCCGCCCTCCTCGATATGTACGATTGTCTGCGGATTCAGCACACGCGAGCCGCGTCCGTCACCCTCTCCGTAGTGCTTTTCCACATATTTCACACGGGAATTCTTTCCGACGAAAAATGTGTGGATTCCGTCGTGCTGGGAATCCTGATCCCCGGAATTGTGAATGCCGCAGCCGGCTATGATTGTCACATCACAGTCCTCTCCGATGTAAAAGTCGTTATAAACGACTTCCTTCAGCCCGGTCTGACTGAGAACGACCGGAATGTGCACGCTTTCGTTTTTGGTACCGGGCTTAATGATGATATCAATGCCCGGCTTATCCGTTTTCGTAACAATATCGATATGCTCCGTCGTATTGCGGCCGGCGCCCTCTCCGTTTACACGGAAGTTGTAAGCGCCTGCGGGAACTCCGTGAAGATCCGCAATCTGCATGAGCAGCTCTTTCTGTATCGCATCCATCTTAATAAATCCATCCTTTATTCTTTGTGGTACTGACAGTCCATGGAACGGTCGAGAAGCTTCGGGAGCATCTTTGCGCTGGCATCCTCATTCAATATGCCTCCGTCCGCAATGACAACGATCCGGTCGGCAATGTTCAGGATTCTTTCCTGATGGGAAATGATGATGATTGTCCCCTTCTGTTCCTTGTGAATCCGCTCGAAAATCCGGATCAGGTTGCCGAAGCTCCACAAATCGATTCCCGCCTCCGGCTCGTCGAAGATCGAAAGCTCGGTGTTTCTTGCAAGAAGCGTCGCAATCTCAATACGTTTGATCTCACCACCGGAAAGGCTGGCATTTACCTCACGGTTGATATAGTCTCTCGCACACAGTCCGACTGCCGACAGATACTCGCAGGCCGTCGTCGTGGAGATCTTCTCCCCTGCCGCCAGCTGAATCAGGTCTCTTACGGTGATGCCCTTAAAACGGACCGGCTGCTGAAAGGCAAATCCGATGCCGGCCTTCGCTCTTTCGGTGATGCTCATGTCCGTGATGTCCTTCCCGTTATACAGGATCCGGCCCCCGGTAGGCTTTTCAATGCCTGCAATCAGTCTTGCAAGCGTGGACTTTCCTCCGCCGTTCGGTCCCGTCAGAACGACAAAACGGTTGTCGGGAATCGTCAGGCTGATGTTCTTTATGATTTCTTTTGTTCCGGCAGACTCATCGTCCACGCGGAAACTGACATTTTGTAATTCTAACATGTATGACTCCTATCCGGGTACCCCGATGATATTACGGCGTTATTATAGCATAACGGACTTAGAATATCCATAGTCATTCTGTCGCATTTGTTTACACTCCGGCCGATTTGACAAGGCGGAAAGAAACATATATAATACAGTTTATTACTTTACAAGGAGTGTGATGGTTTATTTTAGACCCTGACGCGCGATGGATTATCCCGGTAATCCTGATTCTGCTTCTTCTTTCCGCTTTCTTTTCCTCTGCGGAAACAGCTTTGACCTCCGTCAACAGAATGCGCATGCGTTCTCTTGCGGATTCCGGAAAGAAGGCCGCCAAGCTTGTTCTTCGTCTCGAGGCGCAGAACACCAAAATGCTTTCTGCCATTCTGATCGGCAACAATGTCGTTAATCTTTCTGCTTCCGCACTGACTGCGAAATTCGCGGACATTCAGTTCGGGGACAGGTTTCTTTCGGTTGCGACCGGCATCCTGACTTTCATTGTAATCATATTCGGTGAGATCATCCCGAAAACCGTTGCTTCGTACCATGCCGACGGCATGGCTATGTTTTATGCGCCTTTGGTTTACGGCTTCATGACTTTGATGACGCCGTTCATCTGGCTCGTGAACGGAATCTCCCGTTTCTTTATGTTCCTGATGCGGATTAAGCCCCGCAAAGCCGCCGTCATTACCGAGGATGAGCTTCTCACGGCCGTGGATGTCAGCCACGAGGAGGGCGTCATCGAAAGCGACGAGCGGGAAATGATAGCCAACGTGGTGGACTTCGGCGATTCCCTCGCCAAGGACGTCATGGTTCCCCGTATCGATGTGGACTTTTTAAATGTGAAAGCCGGCTACGACGAAGTGGCCGAAGCCTTCCGTGCCAATAACTACTCCCGCCTGCCCGTCTACCGCGGCACCAGAGACAACGTGGTCGGCATTCTCTTTTTGAAGGATTTCTTCCGCTATGACGGCGAGAAAAAGGCCTTCTCCGTGCCTGACATCATGAGAAAGCCTTTCTTTACATTTGCCTTTAAGAAAACATCCGACCTTCTGGCCGAATTAAGACGGGAATCCGTTACGATTGCCGTTGTTCTCGATGAGTACGGCGCGACGGCCGGCATCATCACGCTTGAAGATCTTTTGGAGGAAATCGTCGGCGAGATCCGTGACGAATACGACGCTGACGAGGAGGACGAAATCCGTAAGATCTCCGATACCGAGTATCTCGTGCACGGAAATGCCCGTCTTGACGACATCAACGAAGAGCTCGGGCTGTCCTTACAGTCTGATGACTACGATTCAATTGCCGGCCATCTGATTCACCTTTTAGAGCATCTGCCGAAGACCGGTGAGCGGATCACCGAGGACAACATCACCTACATTGCCGAGACGGTTGCCAAAAACCGTGTCGTCAGGGTTCGCATCCTGCTTCCCGAAAAGACCGAGCCGGAGTCATTAAATTAAGCCCTGACGTTGGCTGCAATCGCCAGAACAGCGCCCGCGCCGCCGATGAAAAGCGCCAGCTCCGTGCCGACGAGGAATAATAAGAGCCATACGGAAAATGCCATGATGCCGAGCGCATCCTCCGCGGTTTCACGATTGGTTCTGATCCAGTTCAATACTTGTTTCATATCCTGCCTCCCGTTTGGTTTCTGAGGCCCTTGAATGAAAAACTAACAGACGACTGAAATATCACCTGAATACACAAAGTTCATTTTTAAGGCCTTCAAATGCCTTCCAGGGGGTGCTTTTTCCCCGAAACTGTGCTATAATCCCATCATCCGAATGCGATGTGTTATATCGAACTGCACAGCAAACAGACGACTCGTTATTGCTTATGCAGAAGTAAACACGACCCGTCTATTACTTATGTTGACATGTCGATTACCGTCTGCATTCGAAATCTGGTTTACCTGTTTGTTGCGAACAGGTTAGGCATCAAATGGACTTCGTCTGGCGGGATGAGGTCCATTTTTAATAGCCGGAACAATGCCCACATATCCTCATCATCTTCGTTGATGAGTTCATACGGGGCCTTGTTTCCCAATCCCTGTCTGCGGGTGCTGTTGATGTGATTCATCAGCAGCGTCATGTCTTCCTGTGTATACGGGTTCAGGGTCTTTCCTCTCGGAATCACATACCGTATGTATTCGTGATTCTTTTCAATATGAGGTTTCTGCCAGGAGGCCATCGGATCACAGTAGAAGATATCTGTCCGTTGTATCCGGTCTTCCGTAAATTCAAGATCCCCGGGGCGCATGAACTCGCTCCCGTTATCCGTCAGAATGACCGGGAACAGTCTCGTGAATCGTTCAGGACCAAGGCCTCTTTCGAGATAATCGAACACTCTTTTTACGGACTCTGCCTTGCCGTCCGGCAGAAGAAAAAGGAGCATAACGGAATTGTCCCGAAAGATCATCGTCAGGAGCCGTTTGCCGCGCTCCCGAACACCCTTTACGGTATCCATCTCTATGACGCTCAGACCGGAATCTTTCATGACGGATTCAAAGTCTTCGTATGTGCGTCCTTCCCGGTATCCTTTATCCGCAAAACCCTTGGTAACACCCTTGTGATTCTTTCTGCGCTGTCGGTATCCGGTTTTACGACGAAGATCGATGTTTCTTATGGTGAGTTCACCTGCATCAATGTAATTATACAGGCTTCTTAAGGACATCGGCATTTCAGCCTTGTGCTCCGCATAGATATGTGTCAGGGGCTGTCCTTTCTTCACCAGGCGCGTTACCAGCTCATCCACGAAAGCCTTCTGTTCCGTGGTAATCCGAATACCCTGTCTGCTTTCAGACCGCCTTCGGCTCACCGCAGCATCCGCATACGGGGCAGTATATACGTATTTGTCCTTTATGCACAGCTTTCTGTTTTTACAAGTGTTACACACATACGGAGGTTTATTAGGCTTATGACAGGCGGCCGACACATACCTTCTGCAAAGGTTTCTGCAATCAGTTCCTTTACAGTATTTGCACTGTATTCGGCAGTTTCCCTCACCGGCTCCGCACAGACCTCTTTCCGCGCAGTTTCTTGCGAGCTTGCAATCCTTTCCCGCATGATAAGTGCCCTTGATGTGGGTTCGGTTTTCCAGCACTTCATGCGCTACCGTCGAGGGATGTCTGCCAATCATTTTTGCAATGCGTTTGAACGATTCTCCTCTGCATAATCCTGTTTCAATAGCAACCCTGTCGGTCAGATCCATCTGGCCGCTTCTCCTATAATAGTTCATATCTGCTCCTATCCGCAGACAGTAATCGATATATGAACTATAGCAGAGGCTGTTGCAACAGTAAACTAGACTTTTCTAGGTGATATTCAGTTGTCAAAGTACAGGTTTAATTTTTCATTCTAAGTTTCTTATGATATAAGAATAACACGAGGGATGTACCTGTAATGGTACATCCCTTATGTTTTTGAGTCAATTGTTTGTTTTTATACGACATCACTATAGAGTGTAAGTATGTCTTTTTGTAGTTTCTTATCTCGTTCTACAATTGTTTCCAGAATCATTTTAACGTCCATCGATTTACTTCCGTTTGTATACTCTTCTGGGATAGATTCCAAGAGCTGTCTTATCGCAACATTCGGTTTATGATTTTCATCTTCCTTCACATCATCCCAATAACTCGTTCCCGATTCATTGATTTTTCCAGCAAAATCCTTGACAAGCTTATCATCTAAAGAAATGCTTTTGTTTTCTAAGCTCTTGGTTCGGGCTCCCAGTTTTGAATTGATACTATTGTTCAAAAACACTAGGTTCCCGATATGATTCATATACTTTTCAAGATCTGTCCCGTTGCACACTGCCTTTGAAGCAATGTGTTCTATCTCGAAGCGTTCTTCCTTCTTCTCTGGGTTGTGAAATATTCTCCGTCTTACTTCACATAAATCCGAGCCGGTTTTACACTCCCCAATATATGTCAAAACATTGAAGAACCAACACTGTCTGTTATCAAAAACACTTTCATTCCCGCTAATGACATCTTTGAATTTGTTTATATACTCAGAATATAGAATTTCCTTACACTTCAAATTGCTTATATCCAGCCTCGGATCATCCACAAATACAGACGCTATATTATTTGCTATATCGTTGAAGCACTGATTCTTAACTCTAGTATCTGTCGTTTTCCAAATAGAGCATATTTTCCAAATCTTCATGCACAGGCGTAGTGCTCTGAAAACATCGTCCTCTTGAAGTGCGGCATTCTCATTTTTGTCCATTCTAATTGCGTGAGTAAACACGTAAAAAAGATTTCTCAAATACCAGTATCCACAATTTATCAGTAACTCATCTGAGCATAGGAGAAACTTTATTTCGTCAAAATTCTCGCCGGGATTCTTACTTAACTCCTGCATTATTATCTGGGTCTGATATATTGTTTCCGCAATACCGCAAAAAGTTTCCCGACTTCGTACGTCTTCTTTCCCCTCCAACTTCTTATTCCAAACAGAGTATTTTCCGTCTTTTCCTTCGACAAAGAATGCATTATTACTAGCCTTTATTTTCTCGGGCAATTGGGTCTTTCGGAAATCTGAATCCTTTAGCAGAATCCACAGTTTAAACGTATCAATTAAGGTGTTCTCATCTTTCTCAAAAACAGGGTCCAGTTTTTTGTCCTTACATCGTTCGTAAGCGTTGTTAATGGCAGTAAATATTTCCTTTGCTTCTTTCTCTGAATAAGTTTCCATTAGGTTTTTCTTGAGGAATTCAAAATATTTAATCTTAAATTTATCTTTCATTCCCAAATCAAGCCCTGTGGTGTTCAGTGTGTTAAACAAATCAATCGTTTCGTCTACATTATCATCAAATGAAGTAAGCATCAAAGAAAAAAGAACCTTGTCAAGAATATAATTCTTTAATCCCTTCAGTTTTTCAGTATCGTCTATTTCTTCCAGAGTTTTTTTAATTGTCCTGTAGTTTTCAGCATATCTGTTTTTCTCCTCCGAGTTCCAAAAATCGTCAAACTGTTCTTGATACTTTTGGCCAATTTGATTCTTGACTTCAAATGAAAGATTGTCTTCCTCCTCTATATCACATACCACATTAATTGCTTTTAGAAGAATCCAAAATGAGACTATCCTTTGCTGTCCATCAATAATCTCATAGTTTTCCCCCTTCTTGTTAATCTGAATTGTTCCAAAAACAACGTAGTGGTCCGGCTTAAATAAAAACCTTTTGTTTTCATCATCATCTTCGGATTTTCCGTAGGATAAATTGATGAATGAACCAACCAACCCTTTAAGCTGTTTATCTTTCCATTCCCATTCGTAGGGTCTCTGATAATAGGGAATCTCATAACGATCCTCTTGATGTTCTAAGACTTTTTTGCTCGTCTTATCGAAAAAATCACGTAAGCAGACAATTCCTGATTTGACCGGATAGCCTGGATTGTTTTTTGTTTCGTCCATCATTATCTCTCCTCAAATGAAAAGTATAATATCAAGCAATTAGGCATGAAGGTTTTCGCTGCTTAACCCATTTGATCAACATCCAACATGATACACCCTCGCGTCCGCCTCACACCCGGTCGTCTCCGTCACCGCCCGGATGTAAGCCTGCAACTGCGGTTCATAGCGCTCCGCCAGGCCCTCGGTTTCCGCGTTGGTCTTGTAGTCGATGATGTGCCATGCGGAGCCCTTGCGATAGAGGACGTCGATTACGCCGTTCGTGATGGTGAACTTCACGCTGCCCGAATCGTCCTTCTCTTCCGTATCCGTTCTGATGGCAAATGGCACCTCGCAGTAGACTTCATCCGCCGAGAGCAGCTCTCCGAGAATGTCCTGCGGCGTTCCGGCTTCCTGCGGGTATCCGCCGTTGCGGATAGTATCGATGACCCCATTTAGGATCAAAGCATACTCGCCGCTACGCTCGGCAAACTCATAACCGTACTCGTCTACGGTTTCTTTTATGAGTGCAGCTGCATCCACCTGATTCCGCGAAGAAACCAGCACCTCCATGACGCGGTGCACCATCGTTCCGATAACGGTAGCATCAGGACGGCCTTTCGCCTTCCTGGCCGTGGCATCATCCTCCGGATTAACCGTAGCAGAGTTCTCTCCGGTTCCGTCTGAAGCCTTATCACCGCCGGCAATTTCCTCGAGGTATTCTTCCTCGGCCTCGCTGCGTCCTTTCGCCTTTACGGCGCTGGGACGGACAATTTCATATGTCTTTCTGACGGAGTCTGTCTTCAGGCAATCCTCTGCCCCCGCTTCGTCGTAGAGCTCCGCGATGGAGATGACTTCCCGTTCCTTCGGTTCCTGAGGCGTTCCCTCGGGAAGAGATTCCCATCTGCCTTCCACAACATCGAGGAAGTCCTGCCAGAAGTTCTTATTCCCCCTGGCCTGAATCTCCGGATTTCCAACAAACAGTACACTCTTTGCACGGGTCGCGGCCACATATAAAAGGCGAAGCATTTCCTGGTCCATGCTGCTCTGCTCGCGCGTCATTTCATCCTCAAATGCATCGGTATCAAAGAATGCGGCATTGAACGTCTCCCGGTTCGGGAGGCGGAATATCCACGTCTTCGGACGCGGCTCTCCCTGCTCCGTGCGAAGGTCAGGCTTGCGCCCCCTGGTGCTCGGCCAGGCCAGAAACACGATTGGCGCCTCCAGGCCTTTCACCTTATGCAGATTGGCAAGATGTACCCTGTCTGCATCCATTCTGAGGCTCAGGCAACGTTCCAGCTCGGACTCATCATTGATCAACTCATTCAGGAACTTGGAACCGTCCTTCAGGGAAGCGATTTCACCGCTCAGTTCTTTCGAACGAAGCAGTTCCAAAGCAAACCAGACGTACTCCAGATTGGATGCTCCTGCCCTTTCCAAAACCGGATACGTATCCAGTACCTTCCGGAATAAAGCTGCGGAAGTCATTCCTCCGGCCTGCCTTGTGAGCTTTCCCAAATCCTTCAATGTTTCGACAAGTGCCGCAGCGGCCTCACCGCCTTCAACCTCCAAAATCGGACTGTTATCCGTAAACACATTCAGGGCAAAAAAGCGCGTTTCCCCATTTTCCAACGGGTAGGACAGATTGCAGCATTTTGCAAGGTGGGAGCGATGATAATTCAAGGTCTTGCCGACAAGCGCCTTATACAAGGCGTGCCTGTCTCCGGGCTTTGCGAACACATCGAAAAGCTTCACGATTTCAATCAGCGCAGGGCACTCCTTGAACACGGTGCGCCCTTCCACATAGAAGGGAATGCCATTCTCCGTGAAAACCTTCATATATTCGGCAAGTCTGGTTTTCGTCGGCGTAATCAGCATAAAATCACTGTACCGAATTGTGCGTTTCCCGCTTCCATCCGGGAGCAGGTACGCCGGATTTCCGACCAGACGGGCAATAATCCCCGCTATCACAACCGGGTCCGTCTTCTCGTCAGGAACATCCTTCCCGAACCATGCATTGTAGGAATACACGCCGCTGAAGGTCCCGTCATCTGCGGGCTCCTCTTCAAGCGGAATCTCCTCGAACCGGCTCTGCTCTTCCGTCTCTCGCGAAAGCATTGTGGCAAATGTGCTGTTGAACCATCTACGCATCCGGTAAGTGGAACGGAAATTTCTTGTCAGGTATAACACCTGTCCGACCTCGCCGGTGAACATCGCCTTTACCTTCAGAAATGCCGCCACATCGGCGCTGCGGAAACGGTAGATGGACTGCTTCGGATCGCCGACAATGAAAAGCGAACCGGGTTTCGGAACGCACTCACGCCAGTTAGGAACCGGATTTTGGGCAGTCAGATAGAAGAATACCTCCGCCTGCAAAGGGTTGGTATCCTGAAACTCGTCAATCAGGAAATAGCTGTGCCTGTTATAAATATGCTGAATCAGCTTCCCGCCATGCTCCGCGTCGGTTTTAAGCATGTCGCGAAGATACAGCAGATAATCAAAAAAAGTCAGTTCTCCGTGATTTCTGCACTCCTTCGCAATGACATCCGAAGCGGCAATCAGGAAACGCATGGACTGGGTATAACGGAAGTTTTCGAGGCGGGATATCACTCTGTTGATCCGGTCCTGATCGAACCGATACCATGCAAGTTTATTTCTCGAAAGACCTTCCTCGATAATGTCAGCGTGGCGCCCAAGCAAGTCACCGTAATTGTCCATCCATTCCAGACAGATTCTGAGATGATAAATACTGCCAAGTGCTTTAGACACGGCGTCGATATCGTCTTCCCATTCATCATCCAGGGTTTTCAGACTGTCCGAAAGGTCCGCCCAGGCGGCCAGGTTGTCATTTGTCGTAGGATATGCTGCCTCCGGATGCGCCTGAAGAATCCTCAATACCGCAAGGATTTCTTCCTTTTCGCCGTCAAGCAGATCCGTCACAGACTCAGGACACTCAGGAAGAATAATTTCCGTATGTCTTCTCTCAAAAACGGTATTTATCCCCTCTAAGAAGGCCTCTTTGCTTTTGAAACCGTTCAGCCGTCGAAAAGCCTGTTGCTGTCTCTTCAGCTCGTCCCCGTAGACTCCGCCGCCGATCCTGGTGTATTCCCTAAGGAATACATCCTTCGCTTCCTCGCTGATGTTAACGATATCAGAAGGCACCATCGCCTCCGTCGGATGCTCCGAAAGCACCATGGAACAGAACGAGTCAATGGTTCCCATAAAGCAAAGGTCAATATTCTGAAGCGCTTCCGCGCACCGCTTGCGGGTTACGTCAGTCGGATTCTGCAGCTCGCCCGGCTCTCTTTTCGGATTCTCCCTCGTCGGCTCCGTGCTCCGCTTTGCAAGAAGTGCCTGAAAACGTTCATAAAACTCGCCTGCCGCGGCTTTGGTAAATGTGATCGCGCAGATTCTGCTTACATCAATCCCTGCTTCCACCATGGCAACCATACGCCTTACAAGCATGGTTGTCTTGCCGGAGCCCGCCCCGGCCTCTACGAAGAAGTTCGTACCGGTATCACTTACAATGCTCTCACGGGAATTCATGTCCTGCTGCATCAGATCAGTCTTGCTCATCTTCCACACCTCCCGTTTCTTCCTTGCTCTGACAGATATCGGCAAATGTGCAGTACCTGCAATTATCGTCCGAAGGGAATGCCGGGAAATCCCCGTCCTCAAGGGAATTCCGGAAAGCCTCCAGCCTGTCCGAAAGCTGCTGCTTCATATCGTCATCAAATATACACGGAACCGTCACGCCCCGCCGAAGATACCGGTACTCTCCGAAGGAAATCGGCGTTCCAAGCTTGTCCATCATGTAGGCGTAAATTACAACCTGGAGACAACTGTCAATGTCGTCCTCCGAATGCTTCACTCTCCGTCCGGTCTTGAAGTCGGCAATCAGATACTGCCCGTCCGGATTCTTCTCCACGCGGTCAGGATATCCGGTTAACATTATGCCGGACTCATGCAATACCGTCTTCTTCTCCTCCGCGCTCTCAACCTCATTCGCGGGATCCCGGTCATAGGCCTCAGACATCATCTTTCGGAAGGTTTTCTTCTCTCTTTCCGCCTCATACTCGTTCAGAGGCGCATATTCCTTCAGGTGATCCGCGAACATCTCTTCCGCCCGCTGCAAAAGTTCCTCCTTTGACGGACGGTTCGGTTGCCCTGCCAGCCATTCCATGACGCTGTGCGCCAGGGAACCAACCTGTTTTGCGTCAATTACCGTGAAAGGATCCACCTCTTCGGGGTCCTCGATGCCGATCACATTTTCCAAAAAGTACTTTCTGGGGCAGGCGTAAAAGCCCTCCAGAGTGGAAGGCGAGTAGCCTTTTTCAGACAGACCAACACTGAAGGATTCCTCTTCCGGCTTCACCTCGGTCGGAAGCAAATCCTTTCCTTCCACGTATGCTCTGCCCACGGAATCGGAACGGGCTATATCCTGGCAGAAATATCCCGTATGCAGCAAACCCTTGTTGAAATCATCCGTGGAAGCGTCTTCTCCGTGCTCCTCCTGATAGAGTTCAAAGAGGACAGACGAAGGGTTGGCCATGCTCATTTCCGCGGCATTGTAGCCGGAAAATGAGAGCTGTACCGGAACCTTGAGCCCGCACGCCAGGCGGATCAGGTCCTTCAGCTGGGCCTTCTTAGCTGTGATGCGGTTTGCGGAAGTCGGAAGATTCTCCCCGAACATCTCATAGTCGCTGTCCAAAAGGATGTAATTCTCCGTCGGCTTTCCCGGATAGTTATTGGCAGAAAGACCGGCAATATAAAGCTTGTCCCGAAGTGATGCAAATGCGCCGCCGATGCCTGTAACGTGGAGCGCGCCCTCGCGGCTCGGCTCGGAGCAGACGGTCTTCCCGAGAATCTCGGGAATCAGGTCCGCGATATCGGTTCGGCCGGAGTATTCGACGTAGGCATCAATGGAATCGCATATGACATTTATCGCGGCCTTATCAATCCGGCCGGACACATCCTTCCGGATCAGGGCAAATCGGCGGATGAAGCTCGAGAAACCTGCTGCCAGCTCCGCGCCAAGTTTTTCGGCCGCGTCAAGAAGACGCAGCTTCGTCGCGCTGTCATAATACGCATGGTTCTTTCTGCGGCCCTCAAAGGAAGCTACTCTCGCCTCCAGAACCGGTTTGAGATTGTTCAGTTTCTTTTTGGTCTGCTCAAAATCGCAGTTGCATTTCAGGTTACCGAGAATCGTCGCGACGGTCATAAGGTCGTCTCTGGTTTCCACGCCGATGGCTTTCGACAGTGCGGCACGATTGACCGCCTCGCCGCCGATAACCGCCTGCAGGGCATCCGGACCGTGATAGCCGTCGGTGTCCCACGACGCCAGGGCCCGCAGAAGGCGAGCCGGATAAGAATCGGTTATCGGAATGCCGCAACCGAACGTAATATCAATTCCATGGGTCAGGGAGTACTCGTAGAAAAGCTGCGCGTACGCGGAGGTAGCCGCCACGGCAACCGTACAGCGGTCATAAGGATAGCCCTTGGAAGCCATATCATTGAGAATCGCCTCGACTTCATTGGCCGAGCCGTAACTCTCCAGATAGGACAGCCCCTGAATCTTCGTCTGCCCGGTTATTCCAAAGAGTTCTGCCAGTTTTGTTTTGGTCCTTGTGGTTGAGCATTTTTCAGCCAAAGCCTCTTCTAACGGCGACAGAGGAAACTCTTCCACCGTCACGACTTCGCAGGTGAAAGGCTTGGCCGAATCCATGGCTTTCCGAACCAGCCCGACGGAGTCAATCAGATTACGCTCCGAAAGGGCAATCCGGTACCGGTTGTAAACCTCGGCAATTGCCCTGTTCTTGGCCGGGAACTCACCCTCGGTGAACCTGCCGCGAATGGTCTCCTCTTCCCGCTCCGTAATCAAAGATCTTAACGCAAACAAGGCAGACGCCATATTTTCGGCGTCCGCCAAAGATGCGGATTTAAAGTACGAGACATCGCGGATGAAAGTATCAATTACCGCTGCCTCATCCTTTCTTGCAAGATATTCCTGCGGCACAGCCACACCGCTCCGCATAAGCGCCGTGCGGGCGAACTCCGTCGCCCCCATCACGCGAAGCCCCAGCGTATTCACGCCGTGGCTCGCCAGCGTCCGCAGCAGCTCTGTAGGGCTAACGCCGGGGATAAGTAGGATACGTTCGAGCATGGGGGATCCTCCGAATACGAATTCACTTCATGGTTATCTACCAACGAATGTTAAAACACTTTTCTCATATTCCATATTTACAGTTTTCTGTTTTATTGTCGAAGTGATACGACTTTCTCGATAATTCCCTTTATGCACCTGACTACAGCGTCTTTATCAAATTCGTTCCTCAAATCAAACTCAGTAACCAGAATCCATCTTCCCCAAACATCTCCTTTGATTGTCCTTATATTCGGGTATTCATCCTTCAACGAGTCAATCAGCTCTTTGAAATCATACAGTCCTCCCTTTCGACACCATACCGGAACATATAAGGATGTTCGTCTCTCATGATCTTTCGCAGAGTATTCATTCTGAACATAAGGTTCAACTACAAGCACTTTTTTCTCATCTTCAATTGGAATATCCATAACAATACTTGAGTATCCCGTGGTGATGCGGCTTCCTGCTCTATAGCAGCCCTTGTCGATGACCCCCATCTCGAGGGCATATTCCTCGGTCATAATCTCATTATGTAATTCTTCCAACAGCTGATGCTTAATCGCTATATCATTATAATACGTTTCAATTAGCTTTCCCACGCTTACATCATTGTTCTCGAGGAAGTTCTGCCATTCCCGGTTAATACTGCTGTTATTATTCATATAGCTACTAATCCTCCTCAAATTCTGAATGAACTCATTCATGAATATGATCCATTTGTAATCTACTTTGGCAAGATAGTATCCTACTTTGGTCTGAACTCTATCAAGAAAATCGTCATATCGGATATTGATAAATCCTTTTTGGTCTTGCTCCTCCCTCATAGAGAGAACGATTTCCACCAGAATCTTCTCCTCATTCATTCTCTCAACGGCTCGATGATATATTTCCAGCGGATTATCTAGAGTAGCATATATCTTGTTTTCAATTACAATGATATGCTGCGTCGTCTCTATTAATAGGTCGATGCGTTTTTGTTCCTCACACAGATACTCTCTTTCAATCGAAATCACTTCCGCATCATCAATTCTTATCTCTTTCTTCTCTTTATAACATTCAAGTAATGAAGAAAGCCAGAGATCCTTCATCCCGTGACCAGCACGAGAATCGAAAAAGAACTGAAGTATATTTGATGCAACATTTTCATAATGCGGATACCCTGAAACCGAGAAATAGTTTTCCGAAAGGTCAGAATAAGTGTTTTCATCTTTAATTGTATTGAATTCATCAAGCAGTTTTTCAAACACTTCAATTTGCTCCATAGTAGAAAGCCCCCTTTCTATTTTGATTACTGAATATACTATTATGATACCCAACCGAAAATAGTACCGTCAACAATGGGAAAAACTATTTTCTTTGTCATTCATGACGTATGCCGATTTTCCCTATGTTCATGTCGTTTATCCCGACATCAAATCTCCTTACTTCAGCTGAAACGTCTTCCCGTCATCCAGCCGAAACAGCACCGGCTCGTTGCCGTATGCTGCCCCGACGTCGATGTCGGTCCAGGTACTTGTACGAAGAATCTTGCCATCATAGAGCGGGTCAAGGGATCTCGTCGGTGTATGCCCGAAGACCGTATGGACATCGTCGAAGTATTCGTCCGTCAGCTCCGGCCAGGTCCAGATCAGCTCATCAACCGAATAGTCTGTGAGCTTCCGGTTCTTGCGGAAGTTGTCGAAGCCGGCGTGCAGAAGGATGTAATCCTTCCCGCCCGCCGTGACCGTCTCATAGAGAGGACAATCCTTCAGGTAGTCGAAGATGTCCTGCTGCGTCTCCCGCGGGAGCTTGCGAAGCTCCCGCAGCGTCACATCACCGCCGTTGGCGATGTAATTGTTGAGCATTTCCAGCTTCTCCCTCGTGAGGTCGGAAAGCGTCTCCTCCGAAATCTCATCAATGACAAATTCACAGGTGAGCAGCATTGCCTCGTGGTTACCGAGAAGGAGCGTCGCATTTGTCACGGTCAGGAGCCACTGAAGGATTCCGATGCCCCCGTCGCCGTTCCGGTCAATCACATCACCGAGGATGAACAGGTAGTCGTCGCCCGAGAATTCGGCGAGTTTAAGAAGCAGCTTCAGCTTTTCCACGGGGTAGCCGTGCAGGTCTGAAATCGTGTAAATCATTGGGGTTCTCCTTGATTTGATGCCGGAAAATGCGACTCAGCCGCAGGATTCGCGGATGCGACGAATGTCGGAATAAAGAAGGGTCCCCTTGCTCATGAGCTCGTCGACCACCTTCTCGAGAAATGCGCGGTTCTTGTAAAGGAGCCCCCTCGTCTGACGCATGTAGCGCTCCAGTTCCGCATGAACAATTGCTTCGTTTCTGGACTTATAGTTTTCAGAACTTTTGGGGAACTGTGCATTCGTCACATCAAGAATCGAAAGCCCGACACCGCCATCCACCGAGATATAATCACGGATGAGCTCTGCCGCACGTTCCAAATCCTCAGAACATCCCTTAGCGCACTCTTCCGGGTAAAACATCTCTGTAGCAGCTTTACCGGCAAGACTCACCATGATATCATCCTCGCCATTGATTTCCTTGCAGACATGGATAAAACCTTCACGGTGCTCACTTCCGGTAACGCGGATGGATACGAGCCCAACACTTCCGGTTTTTAACGCCTCGGCAACAACAAGATGCCCGGCCTCATGTGCGGCAGTCTTGCGTTCTTCCTCGCCGGGTGTCTTATTGTAATCCTCGGGAACCCTGTACTTCATCGTAAGAACCGCTTTGACTGCATGTTCCATCTCGACCTTTTCCTTTCGGTCGTAAGCCGCATAGATTGAGGCTTCGTTGATAATTGTCTCAAGTTCCGCACAGGAATTGTAGCTAATCATGTTGGCGAGGTCCTCTGTGTTCACATCGTCCGCGAGACTCTTCTCCGAAAGGTAATGCTCAATAATCTTATGGGTGTCCTCCTCACTCGGCACCTCCACCTCTATCTTACGGTCAAAACGTCCGGCGCGCTTCAGGGACGACGGAAGCTTCCGGATATCATTTGCCGTGGCAAATACCATCACTTCCTTATCCTTCACCTCATCAATCCCGGCCTGGATTGCCACGTACTCCTCGGCGTCGCGATGGTCTTCGTCCTCATTTGCAAATTTATCCATGTCATCGAGGAAGATGATTGCGGGCTCACATTTTCCTGCGTCACGGAATACCTTCGTAATCTCGTCAACGAAATCCTCCGAGGACTTGTTCCGGCGAAGCGTGTAGGTCTTGAGGCCGCAATCTTCGATGAAGCACTTCGCCATTAAGGATTTGCCGAGGCCGGGCCGTCCGTAAAGTAGGATGCCCTTCGGGAGCTTCGCCCCAATCTTTCTGTAGATGTCCGGGTTCTTGACCATGTCACTGATCTGCATCAGTTCGGTCTTGATTGTGTCATACCCGATGATTCTGTCATATGCGTTTGCCATGTTGTTGTCTCCTTTCGATGAACGAGTGTGATGTTGGGCGGGTTGGGTGCTATGTCTTGCCCGCTTGCCATATAATCGAGATTTTTTTTGAATAGAGTTGGACCGGGAGTTAAATCTTTGTAAAATCTGCAAAATTCTCTTCCGGTTACCCCGCGTCACTATATAATCGCCTGACAAGAGCTTAACAGGGTTAAAAGTTCAAAAAAGTTTTATGGGCTTGTTGCCTATACTATAAATACCAAAAAACATGTACCATTTTCCGTACATCCGGCCTTCCCACTGATAAATGACATAAAAAAGTCGCCCCCGAGGGGGGCGACTCATTACTCTAGTTCTATATAGTTTCTCGACTTACATCCTATTGAAACAAATCAGACTCTGCGATTTCCGAAATTGCTTTAACAGCCACTTCGTATGGTACCGATTCTTCCAGAAGCCTGGTGGTGATGCTTTCATAATCGTCTTTGTATACATTTTCCTCAACAATATGCCGAAGCATTTGCGGGATATTCACCTCTGGCTGTGCCGATGAGCATATATCTGACTTAGCCCGCTCTGTTCTCACTACACGAACAAGACTTTTTAGTTCCTCATTTCGGGGAACTAATTGAAGAAGCTTATAGATATCGTAAATATGGCGGGAATGCTTGATTTCTTTTCCTTGCATGTAATAATCGCAGATAGCAAAGACTTTATCGACTAATGTCCGATCAATCCCCTGGACCTTCATTTCAAAAGTTTCCAGGTTGAATTCCTTTAGTCTTTCCGGCTCTTCCTCACCCATTAAATCACCAATGTAACTGTGCACCGGCAGAAATTCTATCGGAAACGATATTTCGGCAAATGATGTCTCCAGCAGAACAGAAGCTTGCAAGATATCATCCGCATTTGGAACAACCGAATCAAACCCAAGAACATATTGGTTATAGTTTCTTCGGCTTCGTGTCATATTCAGGTTGGGAATACGAAGTCCCATCTCGTCGGCGATTTCCTTTATCGTATTCTTCAGCATCTTCTTTTGACCTTCCGATAACGCTGAATCAATAGATATATCTATATCTTCTGAAAAACGTTTTATTGCCTTATGGCATTTGGACAATGAAGTGCCACCCTTAAAGACTATAAATCCCAATCGTTTTGAAAGTTCCCTAAGGATTATCGTCACATAATAATCCTTCTCGATTGTAGAAGGATTAACCCCGTACCGCTCACTTGCCACATTGATTGCGTTAAGAAACTCCTCTTTGTTATCATGTATCCACGCCATCGAGCAACCCCACCTCATACAAATTCTTATATATTCTGTCTGGATAAGCATCCAGATACTGTTTGAAATCAGCAAACTTCAGCTTTATGTCATTCATGTATTGTCTAAGCCTGTTTTTAAGATTGTCCCCCTCAAGCTCAGATACTCTGGAAATATCCTTCACCAAATCCAAAAACTGCAGGGCAACAGCATTCTCGTCGTTAATCCTTACGTGTGGTTTTCTTAACTCGATTCGAAAATTACCGATTTCAATCTCCCTGAAATCCGTAGTGGCTTTGTTTGAACACACTTCAAAAACGGCAGGATTCTGTGTAGTCAAACCGATGCTATTTGCAAAAGACAGACCTGAAAAGTAACCGCATTTCGATTCTCCATCAATGATATATTTTTTCTTAATTACATCATTTATGGAAAGCGTTGAACCGAATTTGAATGCAGACTCTTTCGGAAGAAAATAAATCCCTGTGGCATATCTCCTTAGTCTTCCATCTTCCGTCAACTTTTTCACTTGCTGCCTGACTGAAACATCCTTCACATCCGTGATTTCCAAATCAGACAGGAATATAGGCTCATTCTCCTGATAATTCTCAATTATAAAGTGGTAGACCTTTTCCATCTGCGGCATTATCTTTCCTCTTTCTTAACAAATTAGAAATATCCATCTTCTATTTTGTATGATACGCTGTTCCAATGGAAAATGCAAGCACTTTTTCTGTGACCAGCGAACGTTGCCCTCTTTTTTATTCGCTTAACAAAAAAGTCGCCCCCCGGGGGGGCGACTCAAAAGCCTGTCTACTCTATATTTTCACTGATCCCCATACTTCTCCACTCCGTTCTGCAGCGCCTCCCGAATTATCTTCCTTAGCGACTCCGGCGCGGTCACTTCCACGTAATCGATGTACTGCATCGCCCAGTGCTCCATTGCGTTCGGGCTTGCCTTGAGCGTCACTTTCACGCGGGCCGGATCGTCGGTCGCGCGGACGCGGATGCCGGTGCCGAACCAGTCAACAACCTGGTCGATGATTGAGGCGTCCGCCAGCATGTCAATCGTCTCCGGCTGGTCCGAGTACATGTACGGCTTGGTCTCGGCCAGTTCCTTGCTGCTGATGCCGTGTTCGTAGCCTGGGATTTTCGTGAGAGACGTCGCATTTTCCTCGGTGACGGACATGTCGGTGATGCGGTCCAGGCGGTGGAACACCATGTTGCCCCAGTACTCGCTGTACGCCATCAGGTAGTAGCGCTGGTTGTGCAGGATCATCCGGTACGGGCTCACGATCTGGTGCGAGCTCTTGTGGAGCTTCAGGTCGGTGCCGTATTTGTTGTAGTCGTACTCGAGCCGCTTGCCGCCCGCGATGGCCTGATCGGCCAGCTCGATGTTGTAGAAAAGCGCCTGGTTGTCAGTCTTGCCCCAGTCGTTGACCGAATGGATATACTTCGCATTTGCCCGAAAATGCTTACTCGTCAGACGACAAATGCGATCGATCAGGTCCTTCGACTGCTTAGCCGTGATGTAGCGGCTGCTGAGCACGCCGTCAATCAGCAGGTGCAGCTCGGAATCCTCGAAGTCGGTCCCAACCAGGTAACTGCCCTCCCGGCAGGACGCAATCTCGACCCCGGAATCCTTCAGCAGTGACAGATTCCGGCTGATCGCCTTCCGCTCAAGAATGATTCCGTAATCCCGCTCGAGGATCCACTGGATCTTCTCCTGCGTAATCGGGTGCTTCTCGTTGGTATTCTCCTTCAGAATCTGCAGAATCCTGAGGAGCGCCAGTTTCTTGGGTTCGTATCCTTCCACCTCGCCGGGCTTCCGTTTCTTCTGCGTTTGCATGCGTACCTCCTCTTTTCTCTATTATGTGGAAAATGTGTGTGACATTTTTGGTGCATTGGTGTTCCTTTTATTGTAGCATATGGGAGCAGAAAGGGCAAGAGAAAAACGCCGGCAGAGCCGGCGCTAGGGAGTATAATTAACACATTAATTCTCAAAAATGTCTTTCTTTAGTTTGTTTGTTATCTTTTTCGCATCAAGAATTGCTTCCCACAACGCTGATTCTATTATCTTTTCCAGAGGTGTTACTTGCAACTCGGGGTTTGAAATAATTCTATAGACTTTTGCCTGTAGCCTTATGATATCCCCATAAACCCCTTGGGGGAGAAAGAAAAACATAATGGCTCTGTTGTCCTCAAGATAATTATTTATTTCTTCCAGTTGTTTTGTTAACTCATCGACATTGAATTCTAACTTTTCTATCGAGGCGTCCTCTGTTACAACTATATCAAGCCCTATGTTTTCAAGTATTCCTACTAATCCAATATAAACCTTATATTTCTGCCCACGAAGCCATTCGCTTTTTCTTTGTCTTGATGCCCCCCGGTTAGTCAACAATACTCCTGCCAAAGCGGAAATAGCTCCAATCAGAGCGCATCCCATCGGAACAATAATATCTTTCCACATAATATCTCCAATATAGTCTTATCCTTTCCAATTGACATAGGCGAGACCTCTCCATTATTCTATTTCAGTCTAAATAGCCGGACGAACCCCCAGGGGGGCTAACGGATATGGATTAAACCCTTTCCGTCCAAATGCATCAAACTCCCTCTTAAGTGCTTCTTCGCTTCATCGCTTCTGCTCTCACTGGGTTACTGTTATTACCTTGTTTCCTTAAAATATCGATAAAAACCGGATTCGTTTTCTATGTAATCAGAGTATACCTTGTAATATGAATTAATCTTTTTTCCGTTTTCTATTACAACAAATGCTTTTCGTGATTCATCCCAAACGCATTCATACTCTCTATACGCATTCTTTTCAATATCCTGAAGAAGCCCTCCGTTCCACCAACTTTTTACATGTTCCCATGTGGTTGCCCTTGCTTTTACATCAAAAGTCTGCTCATCAACATATAAGGATATAGTTAAAAACGCGTTATATGAGGTCTTCCCTTGTCCGTTCGTTTTTGTTATCCATCCCGTCTGCCATCTTCCAGTATATTTATCAAATTCCCTCATCCTTTCTTTCTTGCATTGCGATGCCTTTATGCCAGAATCAGAATAGTTGTATTTCTCAAGAATGCTAAATATGTCAAAAGCTTTCTTGAGCATTTCCTTTTTGTTATTTCTGATTCCCTCATCCAGCAGATCTGCAGCTTGGTTGTATATTTCTTCTTGCTTTTCTTTGGTATCCTCATAATCTTCTATTGTACAAAGAAGTGCAAACGCCTTTTCAGTTTCATCAGCTGCCAGCAAGGTGACAGCCTTCCTATACTTAACTTCTTTGACCCTAGTCTCACTATCATCATAGGATTTCAATTCTGTAAACGCCTTTTCAGCGATATCATAGTATCCGTTCTCTAATTGTTCTTCAGCCCATTTGTACTTTGCTTCCTTCGCTTTCTTCTTACTGTCTTTATAGTCATTCAAATCAAGGAAAACACTTTCCGCATTCTTAAAGTCTCCCCCTGCCAGACTATCCATTGCCTCGGAATACTTTTTTTCGTTTTCTGCCTCTATGGCTTTATCTTTACTATCTTTATAATCTCCCAAGGCACGAAAGGCCTCTGCGGCCTCATCATACTTTCCATTTTTCAACAGATTATTTGCATTTTTATATCTATTGTTTGGGAAGATTACAAATGTCAGGAGTAGCGCAACCCCTATTATAGTCATCACCGTGGATAATATGATAGCAGCAAGTTTTCTACTTTTCTTTTTCTTTACGGCTAAATCTTTCTCTCTTTGCTGAGCCTTTTCGTACTCCTCCATAACACGCTGATTTCGTCTTTCCACCATCACATTAAAGTCGAAAGAAGGTGCGCAACCACACTTGTAACATATAGACTCACCTTTATGGTTTATCGTCCCGCAGAAGCATCTCCAGAGATCCAGTTCTGTTCTGGGAATAAATCTAGCAGTATCACCATATTCGATACGGAACTGCTTTTCCATTTCTTCATCTTTACATAGAGACTCTAATGTGTCTTGAGTTTGCAGCGGATTCCATGAAGTGTTTCCTCCCATCCATACCTCATTGTCAACAAACCCGACCTCAACAACATTTACGGAAAAAGCTCGCGTAATAGAATTTGAGAGAATAATCGGCTCTTTCTGACCAAATTCTTGTTCGCGAACTGCGTTAATATCCAAATAGGTATGTTCAACTATTCCCTCCACCGGGCGATTCAAGGAATCAAATGATGCAATTGATACTTTTACAGTTTTGATTGTCTTTTGAACAATACTTTTCAGCTTAAGTTGTGCCACAATCCCACCAGTTTGATTGTCCTTAAGAAGTGCGCCGGCCGATATAATGACCGGGGAACCCGTTGTATAGAGATTTTCTGACAAACTAAACAATCGTGTGTATCGCTCGCTCATAAATACACCTCCTACAAGTCTGGGAGTTCATCATTTTTGCCAGCATCTGCCCCCAAATATTGAGTATGTCCTTGTATGTTCTTTTCGAACAGTTTTATACCAAAATAACACGCAATTACAATTCCCAAGCCGCAAATCGTAAATCCAAGGTATTTGGACATATAACCTATTCTCGCTCCCATCCTGTTTGTATTTATAGCGATATCTCTCGTAACGGAATACTGATCTGTATAATAATCAGCGCCAAACTTCATTTCTTCAGGATTATCATGATACAACCACTCGTTGCCCGCGAGGAGAATTCCAGAAACAAACATCCAAATTCCCGCCATAATTCCAATAATGCAAAAAAACTTTTTCATTTTCTACACCTTCCTCTCCTTTTTCGACTCTTAAGGTTTTTTACTGCGGTACCTGTCAAGGTGACGCAGTAACTGCTACTCGTAGAGTAGCAGCGCCTTTTGCGATTTTATGACTTTTTTGCAATGTGTCATTGCATCGGTTTTCGTCAATCAAAAAAACACGCCGATAAGCATGGCGTAACAAAGCAAATTGAAACACAAAACAAAAAGGCAGGATTGCGTTCGCCGACCAACACTACAGAATGCAGTGAGATCAGTAGCAACAATCCTGCCAAAAACAGAGTAGCATATTCTGTCATCTGTGTCAATGAATCAGTCCCTCTTAGGTCCTGAGCTCGAGTATTTATAAGAAACTCAACGCTCCTCCTAATCGAGTGTGGAATTACCGGCGCTAGGGCATTGTCCATCTAATGATTCACTCCCCAACACTGATTCACATCGCGGGGCGGACTCCGAGTTTGTTACGATGGGAGTGGGGGCCGCTTTCTCCGAGAATGCCTTCGCTATCGACCTCGCAGAAGCGGTAATAGTTTTCGCCAGGTGTCCGCAACCACCACCGCAAGCAGCCGTTGTCAGGTATGTAAGTACATTTTGAAGAGCAATATCCTATCACGTCATGTACCAAAAATGCCACCTCACTTTCATTGAAAAAGCACCCTCGTCTGTTCTATGACAGAATATCCGTCGCGGTTATTCTTCTTTTCATTCTGCCCCTCAAAAGCCATGGTCTTCGATGCCTTCTTTCATTGCCATTTCCCTCGCTTCTTATCGTCGCGAAATGGTTTATGGAACTGTTTCCTATACTATAAATACCAAAACGGATGTACCATTTTTCGTGCATCCGGTCTGCTCCCTCTGGTAAATGGCACAAAAAAGTCGCCCCACGAGGGGGCGACCGGCATATTATAGTAATCCACCAAAATGGCATTGTTTCAGATCTATCACTACAACCTGTTGCATCATTCAGTTCTGTCGCTGTTTTCCCACAATATCAGCAAGCGGTATAATTCGGTCAAAACCGTGGTCAATTATGTCATTTTCCAATGAAATGACATAATTGGAATCAGAATATTCCCCTTTTTTGAAATTAAAGACCGCATTTGATTTGTACACTATATGCCTTTTCCTGACATAAAAAAGTGAGAAGAAACCTCGACGATTTCTTCTCGCTTTTGATTTTATTTCTCTGTTAAGATACTTCTATCAATCCTTGCTCTTTGCCTCGAACGAAATACGCTTGATGGCTTTCTGCACGGACGGGATCGCCAGAAGGACCAGCGTAAGCGCCATCTCAATCAGAATGTAACTGTAGTTGTAGGCAATAGGATACAGGAACGCAAGCTTCTTCGGGAAGCTCTCGGGCATGTAATCCATCCAGTACAGATAACCCGCGATGGATGCAAATACGCCGCGCGCGATACATCCCGCGATGAAGCCTATAATCAGGCCCCGTTTGCTCTTATAGAAGAATCCGGCAATGCCGAGTGCGGCAAATGCAAGGATGTAATCAAAAAGCACCTGCGGAAGTGACAGAATATAGCTGCCGCCGGACTGAAGGAACTGCAGGATGCCATAGGCAAATGCCGCCGTAAGGCCGGTAGAAGGGCCGTACAGGTATCCGACAAAGCATACAAAGAACATGCTGAAGAGCGTTACGGATCCGCCCCACGGGAGCTTAAACACCTGAATATACGAAGTGATGAAAGCAAGCGCGATGGCAATCGCGGAAACCGACATGCGCACTGCGCGTCTGGAATCTCCCTTGTCCTTACCGGACATCAACGCTGCCGCAACACAGATCAGCAGGAATATCGCGATACCGAGCACGACATATCCGCCCTTTTCCAAAACATAGGAACCGTCATCCGAATGGCTTATTAACTGAAAAACAAAAGGAATCATAGCACTCCCTCTTTTCTATGAGATTTTCCAACTCAATGTATCACAGGCAACCCCGAAAGTCAATGCGGAGAGGTATCACGAGATGTCCTCAGCGAAGAAGAATCCACCGGAAGCCCCGAAATTAGTGGCGCAAGCATTGTATTTGCCATTTCTATTTTGAAAAGAACAACGCGCAGAGCAAAAATGCTCCGCAGAACAGGACGACCGGAATCAGAAGCAGGCTGAGCCCGAGAGCCCACAGTTGGTTGGTTTTCTTACCCTGCAGCCTCCGCACCAGGCTGTACACAAGAATCGTCACGCCCGGCACGATTGCGGTATACGGGATGTCGGCGGAAAGTTGCAGTTTTTCCGCGTCCCACTGCATATGCCCGAGAATCTCCGCGATTGTGCACAACACGGTCGTCACAAGCGCAATTATGCACAGTGTCTTCTGCTGCTCCGCCATGTCCACCTTAGCAAGCGCTACCACCTCAGCCGCGGGAGAAAGTTCCTCCTTAGGCATTACTTCCTCATCGACCGCGTCGGTCTTCTGTCTTTCTGACTTCATAAGTTCTTCAATGGATACCCCTAAAGCGTCAGCCAGATCTTCAATTGTATTAATGTCCGGGAACCCGAGCCCACGCTCCCATTTGCTGACCGCTTTGTCGGTCACCTGGATTTTTGCAGCCAAATCCTTCTGGGTCATCCCCTGCTTCTTTCTCTGATCCGCCACAAAGCAACCGAATCTCGTTGCATCCATTTTCATCACCGCCTTTCGCCTGCAATCTTAGCCCTGTCCTGTGAAAAATACAACCGACGCATCGTTTACCTGCCTGTTTTTCGGGGATTCTACGGAATGTTTACTCTGAAAGTAACGGCTACGTCTCCATTTTCCTCAATTCCCGGCTTTCGTCAACCAAACTACACTTTTTCGGTTGACGAACTGATAACCCGGTGCTATACTTCCGTTTGGCAATTCAAATAATCATTGAGAATTACGGCGGAATTATCATGAACACGAAAGAACAGCTTGCAACATTATTGGAACAAAGCGGGAGCGAATACCTGTCCGGCGAACGTCTTGCGACGCAGCTCGGTCTGACCAGAGCTGCCATCTGGAAGAACATCGGACTGCTCACCGCCGACGGTTATGAAATAGAGAGTTCCCGGCAGGGCTACCGGCTCGGGCTGAACAGCGATGCTCTCAGCGAGAACAGCATCCGCATGTATCTGGGGGATTTGAATTCCGCCCTCGAACTCGAAGTCCTTTCCGAGACGGACTCCACAAACAGCTACCTTCGAAACATCGCGATTTCCGCGCAGCATAACGGCACGTTGCCCGCGCTTCGGCCGTGGCATGTCGTAGTCGCCTCGTCGCAGACAGCCGGCCGCGGACGCATGGGCAGAACCTTTGTCTCTCCGGCAGGAACCGGCATCTATTTAAGCGTTCTGCTCCGCCCTTCTTTCGATACGAATCTGGCCGTCCGGATGACCACCGCGGCCGCCGTCGCCGCCTGTCAGGCGATTGAAGCCTGCACGGATGAGCGCCCGCAGATCAAGTGGGTGAACGATGTCTATGTCCGTAACCGCAAGGTTTGCGGCATCCTGACCGAAGCCTCCATCAACTTTGAGACAGGTGTCCCGGACTGGGTGATTCTGGGCATCGGATTTAATGTGTATCTTCCGGAAGGAGGCTTCCCCCCGGAGCTTAAGGACATCGCCGGTGCGATTACCGAAACCCGGTCTCAGAACCTTCGAAGCCGCATCACGGCGGAGTTTCTGAGAAGCTTTCACCGGATCTGCAGCGACCTCAATAATTCCGAATACTCCGAAGAATACAAGCGCCGTAGCTTTCTTTTAGGGCAGCGGATTGATGTTTTGAAAAGCGACGGCCCCGTTCCGGCCACCGCCATCGACATTGACGAAGAATGCCGTCTGATTGTCCGCTACGACGACCAATCCACGGAAGTGCTTTCCTCCGGGGAAGTAAGCGTGCGTCCATCCCGCGGCTGAACTCAGCCGCATCATATACAGAAAGGATCTTTTTATGGAAACCGTTATGAAAAATGACACAAAACCGGTTATGAGAACCGTAGACCTTGCCCTCATCGCACTTTGTGCTTCGCTGATCGCCGTCTGCTCGTGGATCAGCATTCCCACCGTTGTTCCGTTCACGCTCCAGACCTTTGCGGTCTTTTGCGTGCTCGAGCTCCTCGGCGGAAAGAAAGGAACTGTTTCGATTCTGGTTTACATTCTTCTGGCAGCAGTCGGCGTTCCGGTGCTTTCCGGATTTTCCGGAGGCTTAAGCGCGCTCCTCGGGACCACCGGCGGATACGTGCTCGGATTTCTTCTTATCGGCCTTCTCTACTGGCTCAGCGAAACGCTTTTCGGGAAGAAGCTTCCCGTGCGCATCTCCGTCCTGGTTCTCGGCCTTGCCGTCTGCTACGCGTTCGGAACCGCTTGGTTTATGATTGTCTATGCCAACAAGACCGGCCCTGTCGGTCTCGGAACCGCTCTCGGCTGGTGTGTCATTCCCTTCATCATTCCCGACCTGATCAAGCTTGCGCTTGCCGTGGGTGTTGCCTCAAGACTGCGCAAGCATACGATTCAGTGAGCCGCCCTGCGGGGTTTGGCATTTTCGTCACCAAATCATGAAGATCATTGTCGCCAACCCGAAATGGACGCTTGCCAGATTCGCCACGATGGCATACCCGATACTTCGTCCGGTACATTTTTCTTCGTTTTTTCTGCGCAGGAAAATGGCATAATATATGGCCTCCGCAACTGTGACGCCGATTTCTGCAAGGAACAGCACAACAAACAATCCGAGCCCCCCTCCGTGATACCATTCTTCCGTAACCAGAATCCAGTTGAGCACAAACTGTGTGATTGTGTTGATGATCAGAAAATGCAACCAATTCTTCTTCCGGTCGTGCAACCGGAACAGGCACAGCACCAACCCTTCTGTGATTAACGTAATCAGATAACACCACAGGACATTACCGGCGTAACGCTTTATGCTTTCCGCCTTTTTCTCTGCGATTTTACCTGTCGCGACGTCATATTCAAAGACTGCGTTGTACTTGCTCTTCCCGACAGAATCGCTGAGGTGTATCGTTCCGTCCTCTTCGATAATGACGACTCGGAAATACTCCGGGACCCTATATCCAAAACGGTATTCATCACCACTCTTGCTGTCAAGGAACGGAAACTCCAGCAGCGGATTCGTATGAAGGCGCCATCCGTCGATGCCGTGTTCCAACAGTTCTTCCATCGCGGTTCTCATCGCATTGGGATATGACTTTGCATCGTCCCGTTTCTCATCCCCATTCCAAGATCTGTCGGTCCTTAGCAGTGCAATAACATACGCACCCTTTGGTGCATTTTTCAATTGGATTGTGACGCTTTGCTTCGGCCCGAAGTCTGCCATCGCGATACCGGTAACAATCGGCAGAATCAGGCACAGCAAAAGCAACACACGGCCGCATAAACCCCAAACTTTCTTTCTCTTATCCTGTTTCATAACCCCTTTCCCTTACTTTCCGTAGTAAAATGCCTTCAGTCTGCCGTCTTCATCAAGGAAGTAAATGTTCTTCGACGCGCGGTCCATTGCGACATAAGTGCCGTCCCAGAGCCCCTCGAAGCGGTTGTCGTTGGCCTCGAAGGAATACTTCTTCCGGCTGTTCTCGGCGCCGGCGACGTCAAATTCGGACGCTCGGAAACCGTCTCGCGATTCCCGCAGTTCGTCGGTGAATAGGAAATACTCTAACTTCGGCTCGCGGGAATCCGTCGCGCCCCAGGTAGGGTCAACGAGGTATCCTTTTCCATCGATTGTGACGTAAACCCATGCGTGTGAATCCATGCCTTCGGTCACACTCGGCCCGCCGGACTCTTCCGCATCCACGCCGCACTGCAGCAACAGATACTGATACAGGCAGGCATACTCATTGCAAATGCCCTTCTTCTCAATCAGCGCGCGGTAGCCGCCCTGCCGGTCCGACCAATCCGACATATGCTCAAGCATTTCATAGTCGTACGTGCAGTACTCGGTCAGGAATTCGTACAGCGCGAGCGTCTTCTCAATGTCGTTGTAATCGTCGCCCACGGCATCATTAACGATGTCAGTTATCATGCGCTCAAACTCCGCCTTCTTCTCGTCAAACTGCTCCTGCGTGGTGCCGTCGTACCGGATAATCTGGCCTTTGCCGTTTTTATAGACACCGCAAAATGTATACCACTCCTCGACCGGATAGAAGAAATGACCGAGCCTGCCGCGGCACCACCACATCGTGTCCTCGTCCGGGCAGTCGAACCATTCCTCGCCGGCCCGAAGCGCATCGACAAAGTTGAAAAATGCCTGTCTGCGCGCCTCGCCGTGCTCCAACGTGTAAAACTTCGAGAATACATGCGGGTTGAATTCATAGTGCCCGGTCCCGTTGTTTCGCATGTTCTCGGGGTGTACCGTCCCCGTGGGAAGCAGCTCGGGCCGCGTCGCACGGGCGAGCGCGAACTGGTTAGCGAAGTTAATCTCATACATGACTTCGGCAAATGCGACCTCTTCCCCGGTCTGCTCCAATATATCCGGCGTGATCAGAACGTCCGAATTCTCCTTAAGGTTCTTCACCATTTCGGCAAGACAGTCAATCGGCTCATTCTTTGTAAAATCACAAAAGCCCGCAATCTTAACCAGCTCCTCCTCGGGAACCCACATCATGACTTCGGAACTTCCGTCCTTCTTCGACGCATTCATGATCACGGCCTTGTTCTGCAGAATCCGCTCAGCCCGTAAGGTATATCGTTCGGCGAGATCAAGCTCCGAAAGCTTACCGACAATCGTTCCGTTTGAAAGATTGTACATCCGAAATTCGTTGGCGGTTTCTCCGACCTCGGTCTTATATTCACCGCGGCCGCACATGAGTGTGCCGCTGATGCATTCGTACCATTCTTTTTCCCTGCTCTTTGTGAAAGCTATGCCATTTTCCTCATTTGCGGTCTCATGCAGAAACCACGTCGCCGAAAGCGAGGAATCCGACATGGATCTCCAGCCGTGCGGATACTTAACCGGTGCCGTCGAAGCATCAATCTCAACCGGCTCCGCAACAACCACCGAATCGCCGCCCTCCTTCGGCAAGCCAACATACATCGGGTTCCGAGCTTCATTCATCGCGAAGAAATACCAGTAACCGTCGGCCTCGCCGAGATACTCCCCGAGGAACAGGGACGGGTCGTAGCCGTACGCACGCACCTCATCCATCTTGTTATCATAGAGGCACACGCGCCCGTTCTCCCAGTCTTCCAAAAGGAACGACCCATCCTCAAACAGGGCCGTAACGCCGACGGAAAATCCCGGATCGAAATACTTAATCTGCTTGGTCACAAGCGGTCTGCAGAGCGCGAAAAGGCAATGTGAGCGAGTCTCCTCCGTCTCCTCTTCGGTCTGCTGAATCTCCGTAATCGAGAAGATTGCATACTCGCCTGCGGTCTGAATGCAGAACGCGCTCGTGTTAACGTCCGGCGTGATAATCGGCAGGCGGTACAAGTCCGCGCGGCCGGCCGTCTCATATGCCTTTTTGTAAAATGCCACCTCAGGCGTCGGTGACGGCGTGCCTGTAGCAGACGTTTCGCCGGCAGGTGACGGCGTGGTCACCTCGTCCGAAGCCTTCTTTCCGCACGCGGAAAAGCCGAAAAGGCACAACAACAAGGCCAGCAAAAGGAGGCTGGCCTTTCTCCCTGAAAGATATCCGTTTTTCTGTCTCATGATACTGTTTCGCGCCACACACGCGAATCTCCCTTACAAAAAATAATAGTCGGGTCCCCCCGGGCCCGACTAAATTATAACATTTTTTTACGCCGCTGTCCACGGGGGACGGGGAATCAGGCGGGGCAGTGTTTTTTTCTGTTGCTCTACTGCGGTAGAATCATTGTTTTATGGCATTTCCGCCGTGGCATTCTATGGCGTTCTACTCCGGAATTACTTCCTTCAGAATCCGTTGGCCGACCTCAAGAATGCTCTGATCAAGTATGGCAAATGCGATCGCCAATTCATACTTCTGATTCTCCCTAAGGAAATCCCGGCACGCTTCAAGCGCTCTGCGCCACGCACCCTCGAGCGGATACCCGTAGATCCCCGCCGAGATCAGCGGAAAAGCGATGGAATGAAGACCGTTCTCCTTTGCCACCTGTAAAGAGCTCTTATACGCGCTATACAGTTGCTCCGGTTCGCCGTGCCTACCACCCTGCCAGATCGGCCCGACCGCGTGAATCACATGCTTCGCCGGCAGCCGGAATCCCGGCGTAATCACGGCCTTCCCCGTATCGCAATGCCCGTACTTCCGGCACGCTTCGGTCATTTCCTCATACCCGGCCGCATTGAAAATCGCGCCGCACACTCCGTGCCCGCCCCACAGCCCGTCATTGGCCGCATTGACAATCGCATCGGTGTGCAGGAGAGTGATGTCAGTTTTGAGAAGGGTGATGGACATGGGGTACCTCCTTTATTAGTAAGGTTTCTCCTTTGAAGTTTTCTCTGGTTACTCGCTGCTTCATAGCCTCTTCTTCGTCTTGCTTTTGTTTTTCTCTCTGGAGAGGGATTTTCTTCTCAAAGAAGTAGTCTCTTAAACGCTTTGCTTCAGCCAAATCTTCCATCATTTGATTTATGTCTCTTTTGTACTTTAGCCCTTTTGTTTTGCTATCAAAAGCCATATCAACATAACAAGCATGCACCCAGATATTTCTGTGAGGACAAATTGCTTCAATCTGCCTACGCTCTTTTTTCGTAAGGAACGTCTTCTTACTCTCCTCTTGTAGAGAAACGATTTGATTCAGTAATCTACTAACAGTGTCTTTTCCTACACTATCTATCCCTTCGAGAAATGATTGCTCTCCTTGAAGAGCAGAATAAATGCACCTTAAATGGTATTCAATAAACTGATAGTGCTCTATCAATTCGCTATGCATAATACGAAACTCATTCAAATCCATGACTGCTCATTCCTTTCACTTCAGATATCGCTTGTCCGGATAATTCCTATCACTATTCTATGATATTCGCGCGACAATCGCAACACTTTGTCGGAGCGAGTTTTCCCAACAAAAAACGGCACCCCGGTTTCATCAACCGGGGTGCCTAAACCATTAAACCATTGGGAGTAAAATCGTCTCTTTCGCGCGGGGCGGGAAGGGGATGCCTGAGTGGAGCAGCGGAACTACTCTTTCACCTCAGGGCATTTGCTCTTTCCCATTTCTTTCAGTGACAAACAGAGAATTGCGATTAACCAAACCATGTATCAGTGTCGCCTTTCTTTGTGTTTTTTTATGGGTTTAGATTATCAGGCGGAAATTCAAAAGTCAATCAATTCGGTTTGGTGTATTTTTGTGGTGAGACGATTTATTCGCAATAAATTGCCAAATTTGTCAGATTATCTTGCATTATTGCAGCTTGGTGCAGTGCCGCATCGGTCCTCAGAGCCTCAGCACCATCTCAACGTGCGGGATGGTGTCCTCGAGGAACGTGTCGGAAGTGACTTCGAAGCCCTGCTTCGCGTAGTATCCGATGGCGTATTCCTGCGAGTGCAGGAGGATGCTCGCGGCGCCCATTTGTCGGGCGACGTCTATGCCCTTTGTCAGAAGCGGGCCGCCGATGCCGATCCCGTGGAAGAGTGTCACGACGCGGCCAATCTGTGCAACTCCGGCCGCACGGTCATTCCAGAACACGCGCAGGTACCCGGTCACGCGGCCGTCCTCGTTTCTGCAGAACACGTGGAGCGCGGTTTTGTCGACGTCGTCCAGGTCGCGGCACATGATGTTCTGTTCGAGAACGAAGATGTCGAACCGTGTCTTAATGATTTCATAGAGTTCATCAGGCTTGAGCTCGTCAAATCGCTTTACAAAGAATTCCAAAGTTACTTTCTCCCCTTCTTCACCTTCTCAAATCTGTCGAGGATCTCCAGGAACTCGTCCGGCAGCCGTTTCCTGCACTCTGCGATAAGCTCCGCAGGTACGTCGAAGTACGCCTCGGCGATTCCGCCGGCGATGCAGGTAAGCGTATCGCAGTCGCCGCCAAGCGACACGGCGGTGCGGATGACATCCTCGAAATCGACACCCTCAAGGAACGCGGCAAATGCTTCCGGAACAGTCTCCTGGCAGCTCTCCACATGATGATAAGTCGGGCGGATTTCATCGCATGTGCGGCTCAGATTATACCCGAAGTTCTCGGTCACGTATGCCTTAATCTCTTCTTTGGTCGCACCCGTTCTGGCAAGAAACATTGCTGCTGCCACGGATTCGGCACCCTTCACGCCCTCCGGATGATTGTGCGTCACCTCGGCCGTCCAACGCGCAACCTCGCGCGTCCGCTCCATCGTATCATAGAGCCAGCCGACCGCGGACACACGCATCGCGGACCCGTTTCCGAAGCTGCCGTACGGCTGCGGATTGTCCGATTGCAGCCACTGCGCAAAGCGCCCGCCGTACTCGCCGACCGCGTGCCGATGCCCGATATCCTGCATGCAGTTGACAAATGCCACTTTCATTGTCTTCTCGTCTGCCTCCGGCCCGACTTCCATAATCGCCTTCGCAATCGCAAGCGTCATCGCCGAATCGTCCGTGTAACGTACCCATTTTCTACGGTCAAACAGTTCAAAATTCTTCGTCTTGTCGCCCTGGTCAAACTCATAGGGCGCACCGATCATATCCCCTAAAATTGCTCCGTACATAAAGCCTCCTCGTTATCATATCCATTGCGTGATACTTCATTATACCACACCGGAAGTCTTTACGTATAGTATATATCAGACTTGAGTGTCTTTCTTGAGATTAAGAATCCCCGGCGGCCGTTTGGCCGCCGGGGAAAGCTTCAGTGGAAATCAGTTGTTAGTGCTTTGTTGCACCAATCTTCAGCCAATCAGCCTCTTCAAGTCCGGTAGGTAGCGGCTTTCTCAATGCAGCCCCCTACTCACTCTCCATACGGTAAGCTTCTCAACACGCCCGTGTTGTCGAGGTAGATGACCTTTTTCGCGGTGCGATCCATGCCGACATAACGGCCGTCCCAGAGGGGCGCAAAGCGAGTGTCAGTGGCCTGCACGGGACAGGTGCGAAGGCTCAGGTCTTCGTAGCCGACAATCTTCTGCTGGTTGAGCGGGAAGCCGTCACGGCTGTCCCTGACATCATCGGAAAAGCAGAAGTACGCAAGCTTCGGCATTGTGTCCGACGCAAGCCCCCAGGTGA
>JAEEGI010001112.1_pt1 | contig 68017 bp, 50 predicted proteins | sample 8958751 | NCBI WGS metagenome assembly JAEEGI01 (sample SAMN16246545, study PRJNA631951) | gut metagenome | biome: gut microbiome; feature: rumen; material: KS-attached | host: Bos | place: Iran: Karaj | collected 2018-10
GTGTCATAGTGCTGCTGTGCTGCATACCATTTTACATTCTGTCGTTCGCCCAGATGCTGCTGCCTATCAGCGCTGCCGCCAAGGGAGTGCTGTGGACGGTGCTCTTCGGACTTGCTAAGACCTGCCAGTATGGTGGCATCACCATCCTTGGCGTCGATGGCTATAACCGCGTGAAGGAATATCTGAGAGGTAGGAAAAAGTAAAGGTGGGTTCTAAAAATTCCCACGATTTAAATTAGTTTATTACATGAATAACATTATGTCATATTTTTGTTTTCTTTCGGTGCAAACTGTTAACTTCTGCGGTCACATAGCCCGCTATGCTCCCTTATCAGTTGACATTTTGCCCTCGAAACAAATTCAAAAATCTGACAGTGGGAATTATTAGAACCCACCTAATTTGCTTTTCGTTATCTACCAAAAACATTCCGGTTCACTCCAGGTTTTGACATTGGTTTTTGCAGCGTTTGGTAGCTTTTAAGTTGAAAAAGGATTGGCAGATGATATTTTGCGGATATAGGCTTGCCTTTGTTCATACCGGGCTCCCATCGTGGCATTTCCTTTACTACACGCATAGCTTCTTCATTAAGTGACGGGTGAAGAGGCTTTTCTATTTCCGGAGATGATATAGAGCCGTCTTTCTCTACGGTGAAACGAATGATTACGCTGCCTTGTATGTCTGCCCTATGAGCATCTTCAGGATATTTGAGGTTTTCGTCCAGATATTTTGTAAGAGCATCTTTCCCTCCAGGGAACGAAGGCCACTTTTCAGGTTTTGAAGTTCGCCCGTCTCCCTTTTTTGTCAAAGTATCAGCGGATACGGTGTCATGCCTTGCACTTATTTCCCCAAATGTCACGTACCGTTTCACCCTTGTCTTTACAGGCTTGCCGTCAACCAATCCGGGAGACCATCGTGGCATGGCAGATATCACGCGTACTGCTTCTGCGTCAAGCAAGGGATGAACAGGCCTCAAGACGGTTACTCCGTCAATGCTGCCGTTGGTTGCAACAATGAAACCTATTAAAACGCGTCCTAATATGCCGGCATTCTTGGCCTCCTCGGGATAGCGAGTGTTAAGTTCCAGATATCTTTTCATCATCTCCTCTCCTCCGGGGAATGATGGCCTTACGTCAACTATTCTTTTTGCTCTTCGTGCTTTTAAGGAGTCGCTGACTGTTTGTTCCTGTGCATATATGCACATGGTAAACATCAGCATGATTAAAAGAAAAAACTGCTTCATACTTGTAGAGTTCGGGTTCGTAGTTTGTTTAGGAAAGTGCCATTGTCACTTCCCCTATGAGAATGTCAGTCTTTTTGCCTTGTTTGCTGCTCCTATTTCGACTTGGCGAAATATATGTCAACGTAGTCAGTTACTCCGTCGCACGGATTCTCCATTTGCTGTAGTCGCCAGTATTTGCGTCCCTGCGTAGATGCAAACTCAAAGTAGCCGTCGCGTATGCATGGCTGTCCGTTGTTGATGTGGTAGATCTTCGTAATGATTGTGCCGGTGAAGGTGAAACGCAGTGCGTCGATCATCTCGATGTATCCGTCTATTATCACGTAGTCACTGTTCTCCTTGCTGCGTTGTGAGCCTATGCAGTGCAGGCGGCCGTTCTCCTTCCTTACCTCCACGCTGCCGAAATAGTCCCATGAAATCCATTGCAGCGACAGCGGGTGTCTGCCCAGAATCTTACTTTCAGGAGTTGCTACGGCGCTCCTGCCCTTAGCCTGCGCCATGGCGTTGGTGCTGAAACCCAGTGTGAGCAGCAGCACGATGATTGCGGTTAGTTTCTTCATAATGCTTTTCTGTTTATTCATTTTATTTTAACGAAAGAATGGTTCAAATTCAAACTTGTAGTGAGGCCTCTTGGCTGTAATATGTTTATCTTTAGGATGCACGAACTTTATATGCATGGTGCAGCGTGTGCTTGCAACCTTGCCATCCTTCTTACCCGGAATCCATTTAGGCATGCCTATTATAGCGCGCTTCACTTCCCTGAACAGTACTTCTGGAGCAGGATTTAGCAGTTCAACATCCGTTGTCTTGCCTTTTTCGTCAATGGTGTATCTGACCACAACGCTTCCGTTAGTTTCCGTAATCAAGGCCTCTAAAGGATATTTTATCTCATTATGCAGATACTCTTGCAGTTCCTCTTCACCACCAGGAAACAAAGGGTGGCAGTCCTTCTTGTCGTTCAGTGTGAAGTTGATAGGAATGGCATAGCGCATTGCAATTTTATCTCCTTTTTTCTTGGCGCAATCCCATTTCGGCATACTGTTTACTATGCGCAGGGCCTCTTCATTGAATATGGTGTCAGTAGAGGTTAATATTCTTGCGTCAGATATCTTTCCGTCGGTGTTGACTATGAAATCAACGAACACACGTCCTTCTATGCTGTCGTTCTTGGCAGCCTGTGGATATTCGATGTTTTTCTCGATGAAATCATTCAGATATTTTTGTCCGCCATGAAATGAAGGATACCTGTTTTTTTCACCAGCGTTATCATTGTAATGGTCTTTTCCCTTGAATATTATAGGCTGCACATAATAAACAGCAACGGGCTGACCTTGTATTGTGCCGGGCTTCCATTTCGGCATCATGTTTACCACGCGCATAGCCTCTGCATCAAGTTGGGAATTTACGGATCTTTTTATTCCTATATAGGAGAGGCTTCCGTCAGGATTTACGATGAATTCAACGAGTACACTTATGCTTTTGCCATCTTTTAATGCTGACTTGGAGTATTTCAGATTGTCTTCAAGGAACTCGTTTAAGGCTTTGTTGCCGCCAGGGTATGACGGCATCCTCTCTGCTTTTGTAAGCACGTTCATCCTTTCCAGTCTGGCTTTTTTAACGGAATCTGCTTTCCTCTCAAATTCTTTTGTATCATCTACGCCAAATGATATTGGCACTCTCATAAGGTGTGGCACATCCGGTTGTCGTTGAGGCATCGTGGCAATTACGCGCATAGCCTCTCTGTCGAGTAGTGAATCTAAAGATTTTCTGACAAGGATGTTTGTAACATATCCATCTTTGTTGGTATTATACTCTACGAAGACAGTGCCATACTTACCTGCCTTCTTGGCTTCTTCAGGATACCTCAGATTATTTTTGAGATATTCTTTCCAAGCATTTTTACCTTCTGGGAATGTAGATTCATTGTTTTTTGACTGTGAGTAAGCTAACGAACTACACGCTAATGCTGCTATCAAGATTAAGGGGAATTTCATTTTTGTATTATACTATGTTAGTAGATATCACTCTGTCTCTTCCCACTTGAACACTGCACCGTTGCGGCGGGCTGGGTCGCTGCCGCTGTAGTCCATGGAGTAGGGACTGCCAGTGGTAGGGCTCTTGCCAATGTATTTGTGGGTGCGCATCGACATGAGCATGAACTCATGGTTCAGGTAGTCCTGCCACATGAAGACTTCTGCTTGCGCCGGGTCGGTGGTCATGCGCACGTCGCCTGCCAGTCCGAGGCCTGACGACATAAGGTAGCGGCCGTCCTTGCACTGCAAGATGACCTGTCCGTTGCCCTTGTCGATGATGCTGAAAAGAGTCTGTGGTGACTTGTCATTAGGCGCGGTGTCATAAAGTACGCCGTGCTTTGTGGCTGTCATCGGTTTGCCAGTGGCAAGGTTGATGATGCGGATGGTCTTGCCGTATGGGATGTTCTCCGTGCGGTCTGCCATTGATTCATGTACGGTAAAGTTGTCAAACTCGGCAAAGCCTCCCTCACGGCCGTCCTTGTTGAAGGCAAACAGAGCGTGGCGCGAGCCCTGGAAAGTAATCAGCTGGTATGTCAGGCGCAGTGCGCAGCCGAGGTTGTGGAATGTCTCGCCGTCGGTAGAGTAGGCATAGTCCATCTCATCCTTGTCATATTCACCGCAGCAGCGCAGCCATATCTTCTGCTTAGGCAGTGTGATGGGCATATCTACGGTGTCGTTTTTCGTCTGGTCAAACCATCGCAGCGTGAGTTTGCCGTTCTCTTTCACTATGCCAACCCATGAGCAAGGCACGTTGATGTTACCCAGTCCGGCCACGTCGCCGTCTTTCATACCCTTGGTGTATAGTTCCACGGTGGCAATGCTTGAAGGACCTATTACGCGCTGAGTGAGTGAGTTGCGTGCCCACATCAGTTGATCTGACGGCATAGTGTTGAGTCTGAGTCTGCCACCTTTGAGTGCCCATTTGCTGTCGTCAGGGTTATGGTTCCACTGCCATACACGTCCCAGTGTCTTGCCGTTGAAATCTTCATTGCGCTCATACGGAGCATGTGGCGTTACTGTTATACCAGTGTTTGGCTTCAGCCATGTGCGTGGTGCACGTCCGAGGTTGCCTTCCAGTCCGAGCATGGGCCATCCGTCCTGCCATGTCATGGGAGCCAGCGTCACGGTGCGCCCTATGGAATGGAAATCCATCATCAGCAGTGCCCACCACTGTCCGCTCTGGTCCTGCACAATGCCTCCCTGATGAATGTTGGTGCATGCCGTAGCGTCTTTGTCTGGTTCGGGCTGTGTAAAGTGTGTGCCGTCAGGCATGATGCGACCGCGTGGCGGTACGCCGGTAATGCCGGCAGCGTGATATCCGAAGGTCTCGTCGGCGGTAATCACGCGAGTCTCGTATGGTCCCCAGATGTTCTTGGAGCGAGAGCAGAGCGTGCGGCCGTTTGGCATATAGTCGGTGGATATGAGATAATACATGCCGTTGATTTTATACATGTGATGACCTTCACCCACACCGTTACCCTCTGGTATGATGATGCGGTCGGTACCCTCGATAGGTCCCGACATGTCAGCCTTCAGTTCAGTGCAGTGCACCTCGCCGTAGCCATGTATGGCATAGATCTTTCCGTCGTCGTCAAACAATACGCCGAGGTCGTATATGCGTCCCTGCATGTTGTGGTGAGTCCACGGACCGTGTATGTCCTTGGCGGTATAGCACTGCAGTCCCTTGCCGTTCATGTTGGAGAAGACATAGAACTGTCCGTTGGCATAGCGTATGCACGGAGCCCAGATGCCCTGACCGTATATCTCCTTATGGTTCTTGAGTGAGAAGGCATCGTCCTGGAAGTCGAAGCGGTCGAAGCAATAGGAGATGTTCTCCCAGTTCACGAGGTCGCGTGAATGAAGTATGACCAGTCCTGGCACGGTGTGCATGGTGGTGCCGGCAAGATAGTAGTCGTCACCCACGCGGATGATGTCGGGGTCGGAAAACTCATCATAGAACAAGGGGTTGGTAAATGTGCCGTTGCCATTGTCGGCAGTCCATGACTGTGCCTGTGTCAGCAGTGTCATACTTGCGAATAACGCGAAAAGTATATTTTTTTTCATAGTTGTTAATTTCTCTTGGTTTTATGCCAATAAATTCTTGAAAGAACAAATTTACTCAAAAACTTCCATATAGACAAGTTTTTGCGCTATATTTTTTGTAATTCACCTGATTATTATTAACTTTGCAGGAAAATTTCATCATCTTATGACGAACAGGATTCTTTTATTAGCCATAACTTTATTATCAGCTTTTCCGATATGGGGTCAGATGCATGACCCTGCGCATTTCTCTTCGGAGATGCGAATGGTAGGTGAAAAGGAAGCAGAGATAGTATTCACTGGCACTGTTGATGACGGCTGGCACGTCTATTCCACCGACATCAAGAGCGGCGGTCCTATTCGAGCATCGTTCAATGCTGTCCGCATGGAAGGTGTGGAGACGTTGGGCAGTCTTCAGCCTAAGGGAAGTGTGGTGAGGAAATATGACGATATGTTCGGCATGGAGGTGAGTTATATGGAGCATCGCGCAGTATTCGTGCAGCGCATCAGGTTCACCAAACCACAGTATGACATAGACTGCTATCTGGAGTATGGCGTATGCAATGAGGAGATGTGTCTGCCGCCCGGTGAGGTAAGACTGACGAAGAACGGCACCATTTCTTTTGATAAGAAAGAGGAAGAAACACTCGATGATGATAAGAAAGAAAATGCCGATTCCATCGTGCCGCTAGCTAACAGTGACTCTGCAGATATAGCGAAAAATATCGAATCCACCGATTCTGTAGCCTACATAGATACGGCAGATGCACCAACGACCACGCCATCTGCACCGATAGAAACATTCTTTCTCGGACTGTTGGGAGGCCTGCTTGCCGTGCTGATGCCTTGCATTTGGCCGATAATACCGATGACAGTGTCTTTTTTTATGCGAAACGCGAAGGAAGACAGGCGCAAGGGTGTGAGGGATGCCTTGCTCTACGGACTGAGCATCATCGTCATTTACGTTACGCTGGGATTGGCGGTAACACTATTGTTTGGCTCTGATGCATTGAATGCTTTTTCAACGAGTGCTGTGTTTAACATCGCAATATTCCTGATGCTTGTGGTGTTTGCCCTGTCGCTCTTCGGACTGTTTGAACTGCGCCTGCCATCATCATGGGCCACGGCATTGGATAGTTTTTCGCGCAAAAGTGGTTCGTCCCTGTGGGGAAGACTTGCGGAAAGCTTTTTCATGGCACTGACGCTGGTGGTGGTGTCGTTCTCGTGCACCGCACCGATTGTGGGACTGCTGTTGGTGCAGGTGGCTACCACCGGCAACTGGCTGTCACCACTCATGGGAATGTTTGGCTTTGCCCTGGCGTTGGCATTGCCGTTTACGTTCTTTGCACTCTTTCCGTCGTGGATGAAACAGATGCCGCGCTCTGGCGAATGGATGAACCGTATGAAAGTGGCGCTAGCTTTCGTTGAATTGGCGTTTTCTTTGAAATTTCTCAGCGTTGCCGACCAGGCATACGGCTGGCACCTGCTGAGTCGTGAACTGTTCTTTATATTATGGATAATAATCTTCGGTGCGCTCGGCATATATCTGCTGATAGGCAAAGGACGTGGTATGGTCCGATGGGTCAGCATGACCTTTGGACTGGCATCGATAGCCCTGGCAGTGTATATGGTGCCGGGACTGTGGGGAGCGCCATGTACACTTGTCAGTGCCTTCGCCCCACCGATGGAATCGGTGAAAGCACACTATACCGACTATGATCAGGGAATGGCGGCGGCACGCGCACAAAAAAAGCCTGTGATGATAGATTTCACAGGCTATGGTTGTGTAAACTGCCGCAAGATGGAGGCAGCGGTATGGACAGATCCGCGCGTGGCTTCTATATTGAAGAATGACTACATTCTCATATCATTATATGTAGATGATAAGACACCGCTGAAGGAACCTTTGGAAGTAACGGATGCAGCGGAAAAAAAGAAAACACTCCGCACGGTGGGTGCGAAGTGGAGTTTTCTTGAAAGCAATACGTTTGGGAGTAATGCCCAACCGTTTTATGTTATACTCAGCCATGACGGTCGCCTGCTGGCACAGCCCCGTGGCTATAACGAGGACATTGACGAGTATCTGAAATTCCTGCAATCAGGACTGGATGCTGCTGCGCTTCACCTTCACTAACTGATACAGGGCAGGCAGGGCTATCATCAGTGAGCATACCACAGCCCTGAGCACTGTCGATGACGAACCGAAATAGTCGGTAAGCCGTGCATCGGTGGGCAGGGTGGGGAAGAGTTTCACAGCCACGTATGCTGCACTGTTGTTTATCCAGTGTATGAGGAATCCCGGTACTATGCTGCCTGTCTTTACGAACAGCCATCCCAACAGTATGCCGACAATGAGTGCGTAAGGTATCTGTGCGGGGTTGAAGTGGGCTATGCCGAAGATTACCGCTGACAGTATGATTGCCGTCCATTCCGCTTTTGAGAGTTCGTTGAGTACGGGTGTGTTGCCCCATCGCTTCGCGAACCATTCGCTTAGGGCGCGTATGATGGCTCCGCGGAATATCACCTCCTCCATCAGTGGAGCAAGCATACAGACGACGAAATATCCCTCGCTCGTTGACATCATTCCTTTCAGTTCATTTTCCATGAGATTGGGCATCCATGATTGCGGTATCTGTTCCATCAGCCATGTCAGTGGTATGACGATGCCGATGGCGAGCAGCACCGTCCATGCCAGTGTGGCCCATGGTCGTGTGCGTATGTAGTTGCGGCTGACGGGGCACCACTTAAACCATAGGAACATACCGATGAGCAGCAGGCTGCATACAGCAGTGATGATTATCATTGCTGTTGGATTGGTGGGACTGACCTTCGGGAACCATAAGCTCATGACCACCGAGGCTATGCCGCCGATACCTAACTGTACGGCGACAAAGATCAGAAAGTATAGTAGTGTTTTTTTCATTGTTGAGTGATAATGGGAGTTTTTAGTGGGTAGTTAACTACTCTAACTCCTCTTAACTCCACTATAGATAAAATCTATTCCGCTAACACGAAGTCGAGTTGCTTCTTGTCGAGATTGGCACGTGCCACCTTGATGCGCAGTGGGTCGCCCAACTGATAGCGGTTGTGGCGACGGCGACCGATGAGGCAGAAATTACGCTCGTCAAACTCGTAGTAGTCGTCTTTGAGGTCACGTATGAGAATCATGCCCTCGCAGTGGTTCTCGTCTATCTCGGCGTATATGCCGTAGCTGGTGATGCCGGAGATATGCGCATCGAACTCCTGACCGATGAACTCGCTCATATACTCCACCATCTTATATTTTATTGAGTCGCGCTCGGCATTGGCTGCTATCTGTTCCATATCGGACGAGTGTTCGCAGAGCTCCTCGTAGTGATCCTGGTTGGCAGAACGCGCACCCTCGGCATAGCGAGTGAGCAGACGGTGCACCATTGTGTCTGGATAGCGGCGTATGGGCGATGTGAAGTGTGTGTAATAGTCGAACGCCAGTCCGAAGTGACCGATGTTGTGTGTTGAATACTTTGCCTTCATCATGGCCTTCAGTGCCACCATCTGCACGGCATTGCACTCAGGGCGGCCCTCCACCTCGTCCATCAGCGTGTTGATGGCGCGTGCTGTGGCACCCTTGGTGCTGGTGGATTTCATGCGATGGCCGAACTTCACGACGAACTGTTTCAACTGCTCCAGTTTCACTGGGTCTGGATCATCGTGTATGCGGTAAGGCAATGTCTTGGCCTTCTTGCCCTTAGGTACCTTGCCAATGTGCTCGGCTACGGTGCGGTTGGCAAGGAGCATGAACTCCTCAATGAGTTTGTTGGCATCGAGAGAACGCTTGAAATAACAACTTACAGGTTTGCCTTTGTCGTCGATTTCAAACTTCATCTCCTCGCGGTCGAACTTCACCGAGCCGTTCTTGAACCTATGTTCGCGCAACTTCTTGGCCAGGCTGTCAAGTATGAGCAGTCGCTCGGCGTTCGGATCCATCTTCTTCAGGGCTTCCATGCCTTTTGCAGTCACTGGTGAAGAGTGGTTGCCGTCCTCACCGCGCCATTTCCAACTTTCCTCTATCACCTTCTGCACCTCCTCGTATGCATAGCGGCGGTCAGAACGTATCACGGTGTGTACGATGCGGTAGTCCTTCACATTAGCTTCCTCATCCATGGTGAAGATGACACTGTATGCCAGTTTCTCCTCATCGGGGCGCAGCGAACAGATATAGTTGCACAGGCGCTCAGGCAGCATAGGGATGGTGCGGTCAACGAGATAGACACTCGTGGCACGCTTCTCTGCCTCCTTATCTATAATGGAGCCTTCGGTGACATAATGTGATACATCAGCGATGTGAACACCCACCTCATATAATTGAGAGTTGAGAGTTGAAAGTTGAGAATTATGATTACCCTTGCTGGCTGAATCCAGTGTTTCATCAGTCTGTGAGTAATCGGAATTTTTAACTTTCAATTTTCCATTCTCAATTTTCCTTATTGACAGCGCATCGTCAAAGTCCTTGGCATCGCGCGGGTCGATGGTACAGGTGAATACATCGCGGAAGTCCTCACGGTTCTCCATGTCCTCAGGAGTAATCTTGTCGCTTATCTTGTTGGCGGCATCCTCCACCTCCTTCGGATATTTGTATGGCAAGCCATACTGCACCAATATGGTGTTCATCTCAACGTCGTTGTCACCACGCTCGCCCAATACGTCGATAACCTCTGCAACGATGGTGCGGTGCTCTGCATCGGGCCATTTCCTTACAGCCACCACTGCACGCTCGTTGGTCTTGCCGCCAAGCAACTTGTCTTTCGGTATGAAGATGCTGCACGGCATAGGGTCCTGTGGAATGAGTACGGCATATCCGTCTTCCACTTGCAGACGACCCACGAACTGGTCTTTCTTTCTCTTTATTATCTCCGTCACCTGTGCCTCGCGTATGTGGCTCTTGCGACGTGCCATCATGCAGAAACGCACGCGGTCGCCCGTCATGGCATACATGGAGTTGCGTTCTGCCACGAATATAGGTTTGTCGCTTCCGTCAGGTGTTATGGAGTTACGTCCGTTGGCTTTGGCCTGGAAAACACCCTCCATCACCTGTGTGTTCTCAGCAAGTTTATATGATGAGTCGGTAACACGCACGAGGAAATCATCCCATGCCATGTCCTCAAGAGTGTCGATGGCGAGCATCTTCAGCGGATGAGTGTTAAGGTGCAAGTCCTTGAATATTGTCTTAAAAGAGATTGTCTCTCCCGGACGTGAACGGAAATATGATTCCAACTGTTCGGCCAGCTGCGCCTTTGTCATGTGCTTGCCGCCCTTCTTTCCCTTTGATTTTGCCATAGTAAGTAGATTATTTCATTTTTATTTCAATATTGACTCGTATCTCTCTCTGTCGTTAATTAGTTTTACTGCTTCCTGCACCTGTGTATCATAACTTAGTGTGCATGCTATCGAACCTTTCTGATAGTAGTAGGTGGTGATGATGCTTTGTTCTATGAGGTGCGAAATGACGGTGCGGTTATTGTCGAGTTCGCGTGACAGGTTGTGGCTCAGTTTTGTCTTCAATGCCTCAAATTCATCCTTAGCATCATCGTAATATCCTTCAAATTTCGCCATCTCTACCAGTTCATCATACACCTTGCTTGTCTCTCGGTCATACTTGAACCCACTCTCTATGACACGCTGCTTGAAGTCGGCGTATTCCTCATCAGAGAGATGAAACTCTTCTGCCGATGCTATAGATGGATGCTTGCGCACGTAGTCCATAACGTAGTTGAGCACTACCTCGGTAGAGTCGAAACCACCTTGGCACAGGTAACCGGCGATATTGGGGATGGAGTCGGGCTTCACCTCTACGTCAGGCTTTATGCCGCCACCGTCGCGTACGGTTCTGCCACCGCGGGTTTTGAACTCACGTGTCAGCGAATCAGGTATGTGTTCGCGATAGCCGCCGCCGGTGTGCTTGTAGTTGATTGCCTGTATGCATCGTCCGCTTGGGATGTAATACTTTGACACAGTAAGTTTGAGAGAAGCATCATGAGGCAGTTCCACTGTCTGCTGCACCAGTCCCTTGCCGAAGGTGCGTGTGCCCATGATTACGGCGCGGTCCAGGTCTTGCAGTGAACCGCTGGTTATTTCGCTTGCCGAAGCCGTGTTGCCGTTTACCAATACGACCACGGGCATCAGGGTGTCGAGTGGTTCTGAGTCAGTCTTGTATTCATTGGTGGAGCGTTTGATGCGTCCCTTGGTGGTTACGAGTGTCACGTCCTTAGGTACGAACATATTGACTATCTTCACAGCTTCGCTGAGCGAACCTCCACCATTGTTCCTGAGGTCGAACACAAGGCTTTTCATACCCTTCTGGCGCATGTCAACGAGAGCACGGCGTACATTGCGTGAGCAGTCTTCCGTGAACTGTGACAGCATCAGGTATCCCACCGTGCTTGGCGTTCCGTCAGACGAAGGTATCAGTCCGTAGTATGGCACTGACGGCATTTGTATGGCTTTGCGCGTGATTTTGAACTTGAGCACCTCGCCGGGAATGTCGCCAGCCAGCTTGTCTTTCTTTCCTTTGGACACCTCACCGTCAGCTGATGGGCGCAACACCTTCAGCAGGAAGGTCGTGCCGGGTTCGCCGCGCAGGTGGCTCGACACGTAAGACACCGACTTTCCCACCATAGTGGTGTCGTCGATGGAAAGAATGATGTCACCTTTCTTCAGTCCAACCTCTGCAGCGGGCATACCCTCGTAAGGTTCGTCAATGATGACGCGGTTCAGCTTGAGGTTCTGCTTTATCAATGCTCCTATGCCGGCGTATTTGCCGGTGAGCATGGTCTTGAGGTCTTTCACCTCCTCTGGTGGATAATACTCGGTATATGGATCAAGCGACCTCAACATGGAACGTATGCCGGCTCCCACTGTGACGTCAGCGTCCAGTGTATCGACGTACATCATGTCAAGTTGTTTGTATATAGCGGAGAATATCTCCAGATTGCGCGCAACGGCGAAAGCGTCGTTTTTCTTCTTTTCGTCGGCTTTCGCAGACAGCGACAATACGGCGAAGACAAATAACAATACAATTCTCATGTGTTTCATATTGCAAAAATACACATTTTCCTTGAAAACACCATATTTTTATGTTTTATTTTGCATCATTTCAACTTTTTTTCGCACAAAAACAAAAAAAAATGCCGAAAAGTTTGGTAGTTTCGATTTTTCGTAGTACCTTTGCACTCGCAAATAAGAAATTGCTTCCTTAGCTCAGTTGGTTAGAGCATCTGACTGTTAATCAGGGGGTCCTTGGTTCAAGCCCAAGAGGGAGCGCAAAAGAGATGACTTTTTGGTCGTCTCTTTTTTATTTTTTATGGCAATGATATAGCATAGGCGAAAATAGCTAAATGTTATTGATATGCTTTGACAAAATGAAAGCTATCGTATTACCTTGTAATAGCTATGCTTTTACAGTGTAATATGATAGCTTTTACAGTGTAATAGCTATGCTTTTACGATACCCTATGGAATTTAACATCCGTTAGGAACTTGTGTCACGAAAAATGGGCTTTTGCTTACAATCTGTAAGTAAAAGCCCGATTTTCTATTTATGCAGTTATATCAGTAGTTACGTAGTTACTGCTGGGAATTGTCCTGCTTACTGGTGTTGATACCGTTTTTGCGTAGTTTGATGATGAAGTATATGGCGATGGTCAGTATGAAGATTGAAAGTACAAGGAGAATGATATTCTCATATTCGTAATTTATGGTATCCCATAGTGACGGAGTGGCAATGTCTAACAACTGCATGGTTTCCTGTTTTTGTTTATGTTGACGATGAGATATGCACACATAGACAGTGCTGCTATTGAGCCAAGCAGTGTGAACAATAGCGACATGTCGTCGTTTCCACCTGCAGAACCTGCCATCGGCACAGTAGCCTGTATGGTGTCGCTGACAGCCTGCGTGGTGTCAGTGGCTGCAGCCCTGATGGAGTCCTGTATGTGTTGCAGGGAGTCGGTGGCGCGGCGTACCATCTCTTTGTATTCTGGAGTATCCTCAAAACTGAAGTGCGGGCCTTCCTTAATCATATCAAGACGCGAAGGCATTACGATGTCAAGTATCTGCATAGTAAAAGTCTTTTATAATATAAATTCAAGTATGCTTATTATCAGTATGCCTGTGAAGTAGCTTACAGCATTGCACAGGGCACTGTATGTCAGGGCTGGGCGCCATTTGACCACGATGCGGTACAATAGGGCTTCTATTAGGAACACGAGAAATTCACCAACTATCACAACCATCAGGCTATAATCTATATATTGAATGTATAGGTTTAGTGGTATGTTGGTGAGCACATTCATAGCCATGCATGCCAGCAACACTTTTATGCGGTACTCACGCAGGGCTATCAGTATGAGCACTTCGATGACAATGGTCAGTATGAGCGGTATGAGTAGTGACAACATCTGTAATATTATATTAATGTGATGAGATACGCCGGCATGAGTGAAGCTGCAAGCAGTCCGAATGCCAGTGCCTCGCGACCACGCATCACCACGTTTATCAGGTAAAGTGTCAGCGGCATGGTGCAGTTGACGGCAAACAATCCTGTCAGTACTGCCACAACGCTCTTGTCAATATATAGGCTGCACAATGCCGTTGCTATGACTGCAGCGATGAGAGTGGTGGCCAGTCCCATGGAGCGTGCTATCCATCCCCCTGCTATCTTGCCTGTCATGGTTATCATTCCTGCAATGAGTATCATGCTCTTTGCATGTGGCAAGGCAGCATTAAAGTTGCCGCCCACCATAGAACGCAGGAATACCAATGCCATCAGCGCCACAACTATGATGCAGACGATAGCCACGCTTGCATCCACCTCAGTGTATTGGTCACCTTGAAGTGAGGCTTCCAGTGTTTTGTGGAAAGAATTGCCACTGCTTGTCGTTGTTTGAGGAAGTTCCCTCTCGCTGTGCAGATACAACAAGGTGAACGTACATATTCCTATTACCAGCAGCCATGCCAGTGACCATGAAGCGAACAACGTGCCGATGGACAGTCCCACGGCTCCCGTGGAGACGAACACTCCGAGCCACCGTATGTCGTTGTTGGTGCGCAGTGTTGTCAGCCGTCCTGCCCATACATGAAAGGCAGAGTTGCCCAGTCCAAGCACCGTGACCGTAACCCACATCACCATGCCATTGCCATCAGGTGTCATACTGCCTATCCCGAACCATGCCAATGCCGTCACTACGAGGGTGAGCATGATGCAGAATGATGGTGCATATCTCTCCACGCTGCATCTGTCGGCCACATATCCTGTAAGGGGTTGCGTTAGGAATGCCGCAACATTATACAGTATGTATAGTTCGAGTATGTTGTATGCACCGCCGTACCTTACTGACAGCAGGCACAGGCAGCATGCGCACAAGGCATCCACCATCAGGTGCATAAAGGGAAGCAGGGTCTTTGTTGCGTTCATCTCATTTTCAACACTGAATGACATCAGTCTTCGTCCTCGTCACCTATTGTTTCTGACGTCTTGTCCTTAAAATCCTCCACGCTGGCTACATGCATCACATGAGGCTTTACAGTGTGGAAACATACTGTGGGTTGTGTGTATTGTTGTTTCTTCATTTTTTTTTTATTGTGCAATTAGTTTACCTCTATCAGGGATGTTCCGAGTTTTATGTCAATTCTCTTCTGCTCGTTAGCGTTCCATGTCTTTCCATTAAGAGAAATGGAGTTGCTCTTCTCCGCACCGTTTTCTCCTATTTTGTACTTGAACTCAAGCTTGGCATCCTCACCAAGTGTCTGCGGTATCATGAACAAGTATTTGCATGGGAGTTCCACAGCAGTGTTGGTAACGGCGATGGTGCCATCGGTTAGGGTGTATGACGATGTGCCGTCCAGTATAGTCCATTCGCCAGTGCCGAGGTCGTATCGTCCGCTGTTCTTTACATTACAGAGTTTTATTTCCGTGATGTAGAGGGTGCTTCCACCAAGATTGCCCAACAGAGTGTTTGTTGCATTGACATAGAAGTTGACAGCCGTGCATACATGATTGAACTTCAAGCAAAGCGTTCCCCCCGATTTTGTATAACTTGTGTCTGTCTTAGCCACGAGCAGGTCTTTCTGATTAAAGGCATCCTCGTTGACTGTCAGTGTCACATGCTGACCTGACTGGCTGTATGAACCACCGTCTATGGCGTAGAAAGTTACTTTATCATCGTCATCGGCAGATAATGGCCATGATGAAAGGGGAGATGGTACCCAGTTGCCGACATCGTCTTTGTTAAGAGTGTACTCTGTAGCTGGATCAACGGCATACAATTTGAATGACGTCAGTGTACTGGTCTTCGTGATTGCTGCACGAGTTTCGTCAATTTCTACATTCAGTGGGCGGTAGGTAGGCGGTGTGATGTTGTCGTCATCAGACGAGCAACCTACCAATGCCATCGCTGGCAACAGCAGCAATGAGAGAATTGTTTTTTTCATCTTGTGGTTATGTATATTAATTTAGAATTGTGCGTTAGAAATTGAATTCCTTGTCTATGCCAAAGTCAGAGAGTGTTATTGGTGTGGGGTCAGAATATACGCCTTGCTTCTCAGCACTGTAATAGCGCAGTTGCACCTGTTCGTTGCTGCTGTTTGAGTAAATGGTAAATATACTGCCGGGTTTGCCCACTCCGCGACATTCGTTGCCGATGAATGCTGCTACAAGGTCATCTTCAGAGGGAGTGAATGGTGCGTTTGACGGAATAGAGACGGTGCATGCAGTCTTTGTGGAGAACTTTGTGGTGCCATAGGTAAGTGGCAGTACGAAGTCCTTGTCGGTGCCGAGTATGTATTCGTTGATAAGGTAGCCACCTGTTTCTGACAGACTGAAAATCTGATGCAGTCCGCCACTGTAGTAGCTCAGGCGATATTCCGACGCTCCTTCGGTGGAGGAGCCACGCACGTTGAACACGAACACGATGCCATCATCTGTGACGTTGCGTGGTGATATGGCGCGACATTCGTTGTCAATGAAGACTGCCATGACATCATCATCGTTGGAGCGAGGTGCAAGTACTTCATCCAGTTTTACCACAAGCACAGTGAAACTCTCATAGTCGGAAAGGTCGGCAAGTTTCCAGTCGGGCTTGGCATCGTTGAAAACCATGGCCTCCAGCAAACTGCTTTGCCAATCGGGTGCATTGCTTACTGCGGTAAACACTGCAGTGTTGCCGTTGCCTCCGTCCTCACCGTCAGACGTACATGATGTCACAGCTGTGAGGAGCAGTGTGAGAAATGGTATGTAGAAAAGATTTTTTTTCATATTCTTATGTTCTTTAGTGGGGGGAAACCGCGAACGGTTTCCCCTTTTTTTATAATATTATTCAATCACTACCTTGCTGCCGTTGTGGATGTATATGCCAGCCTTTGCCGGGCATCCGTCAAGCTTGCGTCCGTCGATGGAGTACCAGTCATCGTTGAGTTTCACAGGGTTGCAGCGTGTGAAATCAATCTCTGTTGGTTCTGACGGGCTGCCGCTTACTGCATTGTCCTCATACTGCATGGCGGTGGTTGCGGTGGCTATTATCTCACCGTCGCGCTCAATGGCGAAGGTGATGGCAGCCTTGGCCTCGTTGCAGATGCTCATGTAATATACGGAGTCGATGAGCGTGGCTGTGCCGCAAACCTCACCCATGTCGGTCATGGCTATGAGCTGGTCGCCGTCCTCGGTGTCGATGCCTGTCACACTTGCCGCAAGCGACATTGTGGTAGGATACTCCATGAAGGTGGCAGCTTTCGCCTGCAGCTCGCCCATTCCGAAGATGGTGCTCCCCGGTTCGTAATATGGGTACTTGAACGATACATCGGCTTCACCGTGACGGTAGAGCATGTAACCCTCGCCAGGCTTCATGTATGTAAGGTCGCCAGACCAGTATCCACCACCGTTCTTCGTCTCGGTGAAGATGGCGAATGCCTCGCGGCTCTTGATTACATCACGGTCTTTGGCAAAGGTGTTGTAGTCAGACAATGCGGTGGTAACCGGCAGGTTGATCATCGGAGTGTAACCAATGCTGTTCCAGCCCCTGCTGACAGGTATCGTGCGTAAGTTGATATGGCTGAGTCTGTCGCCAACGATTTCGATGGTCGTATATTTGTGGCGGTAGATGCGGTAACCATTGCATGGAAGCATCTTCACCTTGTCAACCTGCTCTTGTGTCATATTCTTTACCCATGCCTTGATTTTCTCGTTGTAAACCAGCGTGAGGTTGTCGCGGTCGCTGACGAAGATGTCACCATTGTCCCACTCGTACTTGTTGAGCACGTCAATGATGTTGCGCAGGTCATTGTTATATACATTCATCGATACCCAGTTCCAGCCGTAGTCAAGATTGATGCTCTGTACGAACTGGTTTGTTGTGTGGAAGACTATCGGGTCGTTCACCGAACCTTCTATCTTGCTCGGCACGAAGGTGATTGGCTTGCTTGGTTGCAGGAGCATCACCTTGCCGGTGCGGTTGTGCCACAACTTGAATGTCAGCGGCTTCTCTGTCACGGTGCTGTCGAACACTGTCAGGAACACGAGACTCACACCTGTTGTCTCGTTGTAGTTGATGTCTGCAACGCCCATGCCTCGGCCGTTGGCATCGAACACTCCAAGACGGTCATTGATGTCGGTGACGATGGCGTCGCCAATCATAACGCGTCCCACAAGACTCATGGAGTAGCGTTTCATGTCGTCGGAAGGATACCAATCGCTTGGCATTATATCCTCCCTGGTGATGTTGAGAATCAACGGCTCGGACAGTCCGTTCTCGTCTGTCAGATAGATGGTCTCGTCGTATGTGCCGACGTTCAGGTCTTTGTTGACGAAGAATACAATCTCCTGTTCACTCTTGCCGTCAATGATGTCTTCCTGATGGTCCACAGTGAGCCAGTTCGGCAGATTCTCAATGACGTATTTGTGTGATGCACCGCTGTTGTTGATAATCTTTGTATACAGATACATTCCAGAGTTAGTGAAGTAGTTCTCCTTTATTATTTTCTTTTCCCAGCGTAATGGGTTACGGTCCACATAGAACACTTCAGTGTATGGTGAAGTCATGTAGTTGCCGTTGAGGTCAGGAATATCACTTACGGTGACATAGAGGTTGCGCTTGTTGATGCGCGAGTCTATCTCATCAATGTTCACGAGCAGCTGGTGATCGCGTCCCACGAAGCTGAAGTTGAGGTTCTTCAGTTCCACGTTGGGCTGTACCGGTGCACCGACTTCCGTGTCAATGTGCTTCATGACGTATGCCATCGGCTCGGCAAATACAGAGTCTTTTTTCTCTATGACATTACCATACTTGTCGGTTTCTGTCACCTGGTTGTAAACGTATGGCCTCAAGACATAGTCGTTGTTATCCATACGTTGCTGGCGGTTGAAGCCCAGATAGGTGAGCAGTCCTTTCTCCTTGCCGCTCGGGCTCTTTGTGGAGAATCTCTTTATGAGAGAATGTGGCAGGGCCTGTGAGAAGAGACACAGCTCGTCAATGTTACCTGTCAGGGCATTAGCCTGATGCAGCACGTCGACGTGCAGTCCGGCCTCACGCCATACCATGTTGCCCACGTAGAACTCCTCGCTGTCCATGCCGCCGAGAGTGTCAGCAGGCACACTTGCCGTCAGCGTGCGGTCAACATAGATGTTTGCCACCTTGTGCGCACGGCTTACAGTCATGGCATAGTGGTGCCATTCATCATCGGCAAGGTCGTCTCCAAGGTTGAGTGTCATGCCGTTTGAGCGATAGATGAGTTGATTGCCCTCAAAACCAATGTAGAAGCGGTTGGCGGCATTGTCGTCGGTGGCGCGGCCTGAGCCGTTGCTGACGAGTGCACCCTTGCCGTTATCGTTGGTCTTGAACCAGAACATCAGCGTGTAGTCATCCTCTGCACTGCGTGCCATGCGGTCTTTAAGGAGTTTGATACCCTTGACAGGCTTTTCTTCATTCCAGTCAAGATGCAGAGACATGCCGCGTGGCAGTGCCCATGCCGCACCGTTAAGTTCAGCATGTGCACCCTGTGCCTTGTCGTAAGCGTAGTTGCCTTCGCCCTCATTCATCGGGTAGTAGTCGATGAGTCCCATCTCATAGCCCGTAAGCTGACGCTTGGCATAGAGTCTCATCAAGGTCGTGTTCATGGCACGGTTCCATATACGAGCCTCCAGCATGCGACCCTTGTAATGGCTGCGCATGTTGATGTCATTCTCGTTTGTCGCGCCGAAGATGAGCGAACCATAACCGTTGTACCACACCTTGTTGTATGTTGCTATGATGGAATCGTTGTAGAGTGACAGGGTGCTGTCGTTGCGGTTTAGTATAAGAGCTACGTGCTGCAGCGTGCCTTTCTCTATTGAATAATTGCTATAGTACTCTTTGTTATCAACCACAGCCTTCAGTCTCATGTCATCAGTAATCCACAATTGCAGGCGGTTGCCGTCGGTACCGTGCGAGAAGAGTGGCATGTCCTTGCCTATTAAAGTGTCTGGTCGTATCATCATATCAACTGCCACACTCTTGTCGGCGAAGTTGCGTCGTGCGTCGGTCTCCACGTAACCCGTTGCATTGAACTGCAGCGATGGTTCTTCTTGCAGGGCTGTCTCGTTGGTTTCGCCCATCACCTCAAAGTTTGTCTCCTCGCGCAGGTAGTTGTGTTCTATCGGCTCAGAGAAGTTGAAGATGATGTTGTCGCCAATTCCCACTATGCCGTCCTTTGGTTCTGGAGAACCGAATAGCTGAGGCCTTCGGGTGTCCTTGATACCCGTGAGCACTGGCGATGAATTGGTAATATAGCTGTTGCCGTTGCGGCAGAAGAGCACTGCGCGCAGGTCGTAGGCTTTCTCCATCACCTGTCCTTCGCCGTAGAACTTTGTGTTGATGTAGCCGTTCTCTGGCATCATCTCGCGCGTTCCACTTGCCTGACGGTAATATGTAGAGTCGGCATAGAATGAGCAGAGGTTCGTCCAGTAGTCATCGCCGCGAGTCGATTCCTTGTATTGGAACTCGATGTGGTCGAAGTTCTTCTGGTTGCGGTCATATCCGCTGATGATGACAGGCATGTACCATCCGCGTATTGAGTCAAACGGTGCGTCGGTGTTCATTATCCACTTGTCGCCCGGTGTCTGTATGCTCACGCTGCCAGCCGTGCGCAGGTAGTGAACGGAGAAGGCCGCCTGATCTACACACTGCACGTCACCCGGTGATATAATGCCTATTGTCAGATCATCATAGTCGAACGACTCACCGGCATAAACCTCGAGAGTCTTTTGTGTGACCTCACCAGGCACTGCCATCACCGTCATGCCGTCAGCAGTGAGCGGCATGCCATCAACAAACATCTTTGCGCCATTGGGATTAGACTTAGAATCTGCATAGAGCGTAAAGAATCTCAATGCACCGCCTATGGCATCAGGTTCCTCACTTTCGTTGGTTACATAGATTTTGAAACGTGCCGGATCACTGTAAGGCACACCGCTGATACTTTGCTTGTCGAGTTTTATTATAGGGTTCTCTATCTTCTTCGTGCGTTCGTCGAGTACGGTGCCCGCATTATAGAAGAGAGTCTTGCGCTCGTTTTCCCATGTACGAACGGTAGCACCGCCACGAGTACGATAGACGAAACTCTTCGGATACTCGAACTTTGCCTTCTGATAAACTCCGAGGTCGCGGTCGAGGAAGTTCTTCACGTATTCCACGTTGCGCAGGAAGTTTGTCTCCACGAATATGTCACGGTCACCCTTAAGGTTTCCTGTCACGGTGGAGTTCTCCTTGTTGTCGTCAATAGTATTCACACGATATACATCGAAAAGCAGATGGCTCTTCTTGTCCATCTTGATAGTGAACGATTCTTTGCGGTTGTACTTCGTACCGGTGGTCTGCTTCGGTGTTGTGTCGAAGGAAAGAACTGGCGTCAGGCCGAAATTCCATTTCCAACCAGCAAACTCAAGAGAAGTATAGTTGAATGCATTGTCTATACCAGCAGCAGTTGTGTATGTACCACCATTGTTTGTCGCTCCACTGATGCTGCTTCCGCCTACTGATGTCTGGGCTACACTGCCTATGAGTTGCCCGGCGGTTTTGCCCAGCAGTGCTACGATACCCGAAAATACTGCAGCAGTTGTCGTTGTAGCACTGGTGTGATTATTTACGTCATCCCACTCGAAATAGTTGTGAGTCCAAGATGATATCGGGTTCTTGAATGTGTGTGTGTTGTTGTACTCTGTAGCAAAGTCCTCACTATATGATATGCTTGCACCGCCATCCACGTCGAAGTGTTTCACAAGGTCGGTGGCCTCAAGCTTTTGCTGTTCGTTCAGTGCAATGATGTTCGTCCAGCCGAGTATGAGTTGTGCAGTGTTATATATCTCATCATTCTGCGTCTTGCCGTCGTCGGTGCTTGGCAATACGATGAGGTAGTTCATCTTCGACTGGTCTATATCCTTGCTGGTTCGTGTGGTGTTATAGACATATTGTTTTGTAACGGAATCGGTATTGAGCATGCCGAATCGCTCATCATCCTTACTGCGAAGTGAGAGATATACCGGTTCGCCGGTGGAGTTTGCCAGCGACTCTGCCTCGCTCTTTGTGCCTATATACATCTTTGCCAGTGCCTTATTGGCAAGGTCTGGTATCAACTGTTTGATAATGTACTGCTGTGAATGAGTGAAGTCCGCCGTCACACGTTGGCCGTAACCTATTGCTTCGTCGCGCACGAGGTGGAATAGTCCACCGTCGTCACCGTAGCCCTTTGCTATTTCCACCATCTGTCCTGCAGCCAGTTCACCTATCTTGTGCTGGAAGGTGCTGTCAGGTATGGCGCGTATCATTACCGTGGGACGCATAAACATGTCAGTCACGATACCCATATACACGTCAGCATCGGCTCCCACCATTGTTGAACCTGCGTCGGTGGATATATCCTCGTTGTTGGTCATGGTGTATGAGAATGCACGCTGGCCGCTGCCTGAGAATATAAGGTCAAACGAAGTCTTGAACACAGTCTTGGCATTGTTGATGAAACCTGCCTCGAAGCCAATTCCTCCGATGCCCGTATAGTAGTTGGCACCGGCACCGGCCTGTACTGCAAGCGACAGACCTGCAGCCCATGACATGTCCATCTGGTATGCCATCTTCAGTGTAGAACCCTTGCTGAGTTTTGCCGAAGAGCCGCTACCTGGTGGGTCGCGCAGTACGTCAACGAGTACAGGGGTGGACACGCTGACATAGTCCTTGGCTCCCGGACGTGAGTATTGGTTCAGAGTGAATGCCTTGAGCGGTGTAGCTTCGTATGTCACACCGTCTTTCAGCAGTGTAAAGCTGACGGTGCATAGTGCATCCTTGCCCGTCACGCTGTATGGCCGCTGTGCAGCGCTCATTACGTAGTATCCCTCGCCGTTTTCATCGAGCTTCACTACTTCCTTGTGTGTGCCGCTCACCATGCCGTTGCGTATTGTCACTTCACCGCTGTCAACGCTTACGATGTCAACGGTGTCAGACTTCGTATTGTTGTTGAAGAAATATTTCTCCACTGCCGAAATCTGGAATGGATACTGACGGTCGATATTGAATACCGGCGCTCCGAAGGTATATCTGACCTCCGTGGAGTCCTTGCCTGTCCACTTTGACTTGTCCTTCAGAGCCTTGTATTCCTCCTTCAGAGCCTGATATACCAGCGGCACCTTTACCTTGTCGCCCACCAGCGACTGTGCCGTGTAGATGCGGTCGCCGAAATAGTCGAACTTGTCGTAGCCTATCTGCTTGTACTCTATCTGTATCGGAGCACGGTATATGCGGCTGTACTGTGCGTAGTACGTCACGTCAGCCTCGCGTATGGTGTCGCCGTTGCCCACTGACCACGCACCGTAGTAAGTGTCGGTGTGCTCTGTCAATGAGTCGGTAAGGTCTATCACGTCGCTTGTCTTGCCGTCCTGGAAGAGTGTAGCATATCCGCGTGCTGTAATCTGCTGTATCTTCCATTTCACCGGAGGCAGCAATACCTCATATTCGCCTGTGTTCACGTCGGGCGTTATCTCCATGCGGTGGCGGTTGGTGTGTACACTGGTCTTATATACGTTATTGTCGTTCTTTGAATGTTTGGTGTGTATGTATGTGGTGTCACGTTCGGTGAGAGCCTTGTTTGTATTCTCAAACACGAGCCATGAGGCGTTGTCGCCCTCGAGCGTCATCACCATCTTCAAGTCCTTACCCAGGTTGTTGCGCGACAGTGAGTGGCCGAGTGGTATGTCGCCCTGCTGCTTGCCACCGGCTATACGACCTATGAGTTTCACCTTGGTGTCGTCATAGAAGTAAATGCCGGCCTTGTCGGTAGAGAACTCAACATAGGTTTGTCCTTTTTCGTTAGTATAAAAACCGTCCTGCCAGAACTTATGACCATCCTTTACCGCCTGTATAGTGTGCGAACCGCCGAGCATCTGGAATGAGAAATGCCCCTCAAAGTCGGATGTCACAGGACCATTGCCAGAGCGTACCTCAGTGCCGTCAACGAGGAACTTCACGCCCTGCACAGGTATGCTGGTGCCTTTGTATAGCACGGAGCCAGAGAACTTCACGCCGTTGGTCACGGTGAATATGCGGTTCTGGTAGAGGTTGCATTCTGAATTGAATGTCACGAACAGACCAGTCTTGCAGTCAGTTGCAAGGTCGTCGCTGCTTATGTTAGGCATAATCTGATACTGTCCTGTCTGTCCTTTCCAGTAAGGCAGTTCGTCAATGCTGAAGAAACCTGCCTCGTCAGTGGTTGCATTCCACTCCTGCGAACTTGCGCCCTCGCCATACTGCGACACAGTGACTGTTGTCTTGGCTATGCCCGAACCATCAGCAAAGCGCACATAGCCTTCTACCTTACCCGTTTGCACGCAGTTGCCGGCAACGGAGTCGGTATATACGCGTTTCTCTCCCTCACAGCTCACGAGTGATGCCACCTTATAGTAATATGAGAATACAGGCTTGACTGTCTTGTCCTCATATTCCATCTGGGTGATGTTGCTGGCGATTTTCTCCCATGTTGCGCCTTTGTCAGTCTTGCGGCGGTATATCTCGTAGGAGTCGATGGCTCCGCCGTCGCTCTCCCAACTAAGCGTAACAGATGACTGATGCGTTTCCGTCACTAAAGATTTTTTAAGCACCTGACCTGAGTTCTCATAGTAGAACCAGTTGAGTTTGGCTGACTTCTCCGGGTCGAGCCATGTGCTTAAATCCGTTACGTGGGTGCCAAATATGTATTGAACAAGAAGCGGTGCACCGTCCTTCCACAAGTTGTTCTGTGGGGCTAAGTTGGAATAAACACCCTGTGGGGTGCCCAGCGCAGTCATATAGCGACAGCCATCTATCATCGGCGGCAAGACGCATGCATCCTCGTTAAAGTGCACGAAGGTGTGCGAGCCGCCGAAACTATTCTGTATCTTTGACGGATTGAAATAACTGTTGCTGACTTTCGTAAAGGCGGTATTGGCGCAGAATCCCACGAATCCACCGTAGCCAGAATTAAGAGCATATTCATTTTCAAACTCACCGGTGAATGAGCTGTTGTATATGTGCAGGGTGGCCGCATCGTCAACCGTACCGACCAGACCGCCAGTCGAATTATCGGCAAACCACGCGCCGGACCCCTGGTAGAAGCCTGTTGATACGGCACACTGCTCTATGGACACCACGCCCGACTTTATGTGTGAGGTGATGCCGGCCGCATAGCGTCCCTTTGACGGGAAGTATCCGACCACATTCAAATTGAAGACGACTGCGCCGTCGGCCAGGTTCTCAAATGGTGACAGTCTCTTGTCACTGGAACTGCAGCGCACGTTCAGTTTATGTCCGTTGCCGTTGAACACGCCCTTGTATGTTCCTCCGATGGTTACGTCAGCATTGCTGTATTTTGAGTGTGCGGTAATGTCCTCCATCAGAAATGCGTTGAGCTGTTGCTCGCCGGCGTCCACGCGGGCTGCGAAGTCCTTCCAGTCATTCTCTGTCTTCAACTGCACATAGATGTCGCCCGTACCCTTCCCTATAGGCGATGTGCCGGGGAATGTCTCCATATACAGGTCATAATATACGCATGAGCGGCTGAGCGGTATGATTGTTTCTTTCTTTATCAGTTCTTCCTTGCTGAGTACATACTCGCCAGTGCCGATTTCTTCTTTGTTGCGGTTGCGCATCTTATACCATATCTTGATCTGCGCACGGTCATCCCACACGCGTATGCGGTCGCCGTCGCCGCCGTCATACCTGTAGCCCCATTTCACGCGCAGCTTGTGCTCCTCCTCGTCAGCCCAGTCGGCGTCGAAGTCAAGTATCTCGTGCAGGTCAAGCATAGGAATCTGCGGCATGGTATATGCCACTGTGGGATTGTGCTCCATACCCCACAGCGAGGAAGTCGCTGCACGGTACACACGGTAGCGCACCAGTGGTATGCCGAGGTTCTTGTCGATTAATGACGTGTCGAGTGACTCAATGAGCAGTGTGTCGAGATACTGATAGTCCTTGGTGTCCTTGTCGAACTGTACGAGAGCTATGTCTTCATAGTCCTCTATCCTGCCTGTGAGCGAGCGCTGCACCTGGAACATGTCACCGTCGAGCAGGTCGTCCTTGCCCACGTCGCCAATCTGCCACTGCAGTCTCACTGCACCGGCGTGACTCAAGTCTTCGCGTCCGTCCACCATCTCTGACTTCAGCAATCTCGGGCTGTGTATGGCAGATACAGCACCTTTCTTAATTGTCACATTGCCTTCAAGACTTTTCGGGGCGCTGCCTGTGACGTCTGTCCATGAAGCAGAAACGAGGTTGACATTCATCTTCACACTGTCGATAGCCTCGTATGACGGCAGTTTGATGAAGCCGGAATAAGCTTTTGAATCAAACTTTGTACGGCCCAGACTGCGCCATCCATTGGCAGTCTTGATGTCCACGTCGGCATAGTTCATTACACGGTCTGATGACAGTGGGATGCGAAGCAGACCTGCATTCTCGGCCTCTGTACCAGGTATGGCATCGTAGGTTTCGAGGTTGATCTCGTCGAACTCCATCGTGGCGAAGTTCTCCTTGGCATAACTACTGTAAGAACTATTGTCTCCGTTCCATATTCTTGCTCCCCCGACAGAAACATTGAATGAACGACCAGCGAAGCGCACTGGATAATACCAGTCAAATTCGGCATAGCATTCCGAATAGGCAGTGCTGCCAGTGGCGGTAATCTCGTAACTATTTGTACCTGAAACCACATACGTTTTCTGTCCGTTCTTGTTCCTCACGTTGGTCAGGAAAATGTGTGATTCGCCTTCCAACTGGTTGCTCATGTTCATTGCTGAGTATCCAGTATTGGAACTATTCGTCTCACCAACAATAAAGCATATCACCTTTTCCCCAGTCTTCGAATCGGTAAGCGTGAATACACCGTCATGGAAGGTGCGCCTCGGACTGTTGTTGCACAACTTAACTGCCACGTGCATGCAGCCCGGCCCTTTCGAATACCAACTGAAAGCCTTCTCGGGAGTATCGAACTCACCGTCGTTGGCTTTTGTCACTTGCGGCATTGCGAGCATCACAGTCATCGTCAGCAACAATGTTGCCAACCATGTGAAATAATTTTTCTCGTTTGCTGTTTTCATGATATTATTGTTTAATTGTTTGTGTTTCGTTGTATGAATTATAATAATATGTATTGTAGTGCTATTTCAGTTTTAGTCAAAAAAATATACTATTCTGCAAAATTATTAAAAAATAACCAATAACAAATTAAAAACGCTGTTAAAAAATGCAAATAACATTGTTTTTGGTGCCAATCCTCTTAAAATGTACTAATATAATAAGGTGTATCACAATTCTCTCAGCACAGCCAGTGATTTCAGTTCGTGAAACGATGGGATGTGTATGTTGTAGAAACGCAGTATGAAGTCGGTAATGCGGTTACGCTCATCGCGTGACAGATGGAAGAGATGCACATTGTGGGCAGACATACGCAGTAGCATGAGCATTTGTTGTGCCTCTTCCTTGTTGAGAAAGTCCGGGTGCACGGGTGCGGTGGTGCAGAAGCGCCCTTCGCGCAGGTCGAAGAAACTGTCTTTACAGAAACTTTCAGTGTCTGGTTGAAATCCGAGAAACCTTGTCAGGTGCATCATCAGCATAAGGTGGAAATTGGCAGTGCCACGCTCGCTGGCGTCAAGCCACAAGAAACTTTGTTCCAGGAAATCGTACAGATACGGGTCGGTGTGCAGATCGCGCGTTGCATGACTTAGAAACTCGGCAGTGAAGAAAGCTATCGACATTTTAACTCCGTCATAAGGAATGGTGGTATATACCTCGCCTATGTGTGCTTCGCGTAGCTGTGCTATCTGCTGTCGCGGCGTTTGGCTTATTTCTGTATCGAGGATTGTGAGTGGTTGGAACAACTGGCGTTTGGTACGGCTTTTCGCCGACGAACCTGTTTTTACTGCTACAGATACACGGCCACCTTCACGTGTCAGCAAGTCGGCTATCAACTTGTTGTCACCATATTTCACCGTTCTGAGCACTATTCCACGCGTTTTTATCTCCATTACAAATGCAAAAATACGAAAAAAAACTGATTTACAGAAAATAATCAATGGAAAATTTGCACAATTCAGAAAAAAGCCGTACCTTTGCACCCGCTAAGTGAAAGAAGGTCAGTGACGCCTTGTCATAACTGTTGTTCTGTCGTTGACAGCTTGTTCGCTTAGTCATATTTAGGCGGCGTGTTCGTATATCGGTTAGTACTCGAGATTTTCATTCTCGCAAGAGGGGTTCGACTCCCCTACACGCTACAACTTTGTAATATTTAACTCACTTGGATGTTCACCATCGCGCAGTGGTTGCGCTTAGTTCCGTTAACATGGACGAATTGGTGGTGATGGGAATGTGGTAACACGTTCTTGCTTAGGGCTGCTGTAGTGGCGTAAGACCCATGGGCTATCATTTAATTCGCTGAAACCCTACATCAGGTGGAGGCAAAAAGATTTTATTAAAAAATGGCAAATCACAAATCATCAGTGAAGCGCATTCGTCAGACTAAGACACGTACACTTCACAACAAGTACTACGCAAAGACTATGCGTAATGCAGTGCGCAAACTCCGCGCAATGACAAACAAGGAAGAGGCTGTAGAGCTCTATCCAAAAGTACAGAAGATGCTTGACAAACTTGCAAAGCAGAACATCATTCACAAGAACAAAGCTGCCAACATCAAGTCAAGCCTTACCAAGCACATTCAGAAGCTTGGATAAGTAATGCATAAAAATGACTTTATAGATATATTTAAATAGGAAAGAACACAAGATTGTTTCCATAATAATTTTTTTGAAAAGGTTGCAGCCCGTGAGGGGTAGCAACCTTTTTTCTTTTTCTCCACAAGTCTCACTCGCAAACCGGTATCACGGTGAAATAAACTGCCGTTTCCTTGCGATAGAAATCACCAACCGCTTCTGCGCTCTCGTCTGCGCCAGTATTTCGCAAGTTTAGTATATTGCTGTATCACAGCAATATAGCTAAGAATTACCAATTTTAGTCGTCCCTTCCAACTGTAAAAGCATACCTTTTACATTGTAATACGATAGCTTTTACCTTGTAATTGCATATTTTTTACCATGTAAAACCTTATGTTTTAATGCACAATGCACAATGCATAATGCACAATTGTTGCGTATAACTCGTATTATTCGTTCCGTTTAGCATGATTGTGCATCGTGCATTATGAATTGTGAATTATTTTAACATCTCTTTTGCGCTTTCAAATCATGTGTCATTTGTTCACAAATAAGTAGGCGAGAAATAGGACAATTATGAAAAAAGATAATGTTTGTAAAAAAAATATTTTTCGTTTTCTATTTCTTGCGTAATCAAATAATTTTTAGTAACTTTGCAAGGAAAACCGTAAACAAAAGATAAATGGAAGAAAACCAGAACACAGAAGCGAATTACACCGGCAGTAGTATTCAAGTGCTTGAAGGCCTTGAAGCCGTGCGTAAACGTCCGGCGATGTATATCGGCGACATATCAGAGAAGGGCTTGCACCATCTCGTAAACGAGACCGTGGACAACTCTATCGATGAGGCAATGGCTGGCTACTGCACAGACATTCAGGTGGTAATCAACGAAGATAACTCCATCACGGTGGAGGACAACGGACGTGGTATCCCTGTTGACGAGCATCCGAAACTGCACAAGTCGGCACTTGAGGTGGTTATGACAGTGCTGCACGCCGGAGGTAAGTTCGACAAGGGCTCTTACAAGGTGTCAGGCGGTCTGCACGGTGTGGGCGTGAGTTGTGTGAACGCGCTCTCTACGCACATGATGTCGCAGGTGTTCCGCGACGGCAAGATATACCAGCAGGAATACGAGAAGGGTAAGCCGCTGTATCCGGTAAAGGTGGTGGGCGAGACCGACAAGCGCGGTACGCGCCAGCAGTTCTGGCCTGACGGCTCGATATTCACCACGACGGAATATAAGTACGACATCGTGGCACGCCGTATGCGTGAGCTCGCGTTCCTCAACGCCGGCATCACCATCACGCTTACCGACAAGCGTCCCGACGAGGAGGGCAACCTCAGAAAGCCGGAGGTGTTCCATGCCAAGGAAGGACTGAAGGAGTTCGTGCGCTACGTTGACCGTCACCGCACCAGCATCATCGGCGATCCTATCTGCCTGAAGACAGAGAAGGACGGTGTGCCTATCGAGATAGCACTGCTCTATAACAACGACTATTCGGAGAATATCCATTCATACGTAAACAACATCAACACCATTGAGGGCGGCACGCACCTCACTGGCTTCCGCATAGCACTGGCACGCTCGCTGAAGAAATACTCTGACGACGACGACCAGCTGCGCAAGCAGATAGAGAAAGCCAAGGTGGAGATAGCACAGGACGACTTCCGTGAGGGACTGACAGCCATCATCTCTGTGAAGGTGGCAGAGCCTCAGTTTGAGGGTCAGACAAAGACCAAGCTGGGCAACAGCGAGGTGAACGGTGCCGTGCAGAAGGCCGTAGGCGAGGCAATGGGCAACTATCTGGAGGAACATCCGAAAGAGGCTCACCAGATATGCGAGAAGGTGATCCTTGCCGCTGCCGCACGTATTGCCGCACGCAAGGCGCGTGAGAGCGTGCAGAGAAAGAACCCGATGACGGGTGGCGGACTACCAGGCAAGCTTGCCGACTGCTCAAGCCGCGATCCGAAGAAGACAGAGATATTCCTTGTCGAGGGTGACTCTGCAGGCGGTTCAGCAAAGCAGGGCCGCGATCGTAACACACAGGCCATACTGCCGCTCCGCGGTAAGATTCTGAATGTGGAGAAGGTGCAGTGGCACAAGGTGTTCGAGGCAGAGTCGGTAAACATCATACTACAGGCCATCGGCGTGCGTTTCGGTGTTGACGGTGAGGATTCCAAGGAAGCCAACATCGACAAGCTGCGCTACGACAAGATTATCATCATGACCGATGCCGACGTCGATGGTTCACACATCGACACGCTCATCATGACACTCTTCTTCCGCTTCATGCCGAAGGTGATACAGGAGGGACACCTCTACATCGCTACTCCGCCACTCTACCAGTGTTCATACAAGAATCACAAGGAGTACTGCTACACGGAGGAAGATCGTATGAAGTTCATCGACACATACTGCAACGGCGATGCCGACGACACCAAACTGCACACGCAGCGATACAAAGGTCTCGGTGAGATGAACCCGGAACAGCTTTGGGACACCACCATGAATCCGGAGACCCGACTGCTGAAGCAGGTGACGATACAGAACGCTGCCGATGCAGACGAGATATTCTCAATGCTCATGGGCGACGACGTGGAGCCACGCCGCCAGTTCATCGAGGAGAATGCTACATACGCCAACATTGATGCATAAAGCTAAAAATGCCCAGTGCATACACATAACTATAACTTAAAACCAATACTGAAATTTTGCGAGCGAAGCGAGACATAGAGACCATAACAATTGAAGGAATAGCACAGAAATATGGTTTGCCAAACATAGGTAACGACATAGTGCTGATGCCGACGTTACATTCATTGCAGAAGATTATCGAAGCAAAGAGAATGTCGTTGTGTCTCTTCATAGGTGTATGCACATCAGGAGTGGTGACGCTCACGGTGAACGACCGGAAGCGTGCCGCCACGGCTGACAATGTGATGATAATAACCGATGAGTCGGTGATAGACAATCTGTTGTTCAGCGATGACTTCGATGGAATGGGCGTTTTTGTGTCATACAAGTTCCTGCAGGACATACTGTGTGACGTGCATAACATGAGCGATCTTTTCTTGCTGACGCATAACTATCCGGTCTTTGAACTGACGCACGATGAAACGCATGAGATGCTGCAGTATTTCCAGAGCATAGGAAGGCGCATCAACATGGAGGTGCACCCGCGACGCATGCAGGTGGTAAGACTCATGCTGCTGACCATGATATATGATCTGTCTGGAGCCATCGACCGTACCATACATGCATCGCAGAAGGATGAGCGGCAGACACGCTCGGAGCAAATCTTCGTGGAGTTCATACAGCGAGTGCGTGCTCACTATCGTGAACACCGTCAGGTGCAGTGGTATGCCAGCGAGATGAACATAACGCCGAAGTATCTCAGTGAGGTGATAAGTGCCACAAGCAGACGCTCACCGAATGAGTGGATAGACAAGTTCGTGACCGCAGAAATGCGCAACCTGTTGCGCCACACCGATATGCGCATGGGTGAGATAGCAGCCAGGATGGGCTTTACATCACAGTCTTTCTTCGGAAAATATTTCAAGGAAAACGTCGGAGTAAGTCCGTCCGACTATCGCAACGGCATGGAACCAGAGAAATGATACTTGATATTGACAATATTCTTGTTTCTTCCGATATACTTACCGAGTATTTCGCGTGCGACCTTGCCAAGTGCAAGGGGCGTTGCTGTATAGAAGGCGATGCAGGAGCACCTGTTACACTCGATGAAATCGCAGAAATTGAAGATAATCTCGATAAGGTATGGCCGCATCTGTCAGCATCGGCGCAGTCGGTGATAGATCAGCAGGGGGTGGCATATAATGACCCCGAAGGAGAACTCGTCACCTCAATAGTCAATGGAAAAGACTGCGTATTCACCTGCTATGATGATATAAAAATCGGCGATAATTCCGATAAATCCGAGAACTCAGATAATTCAGAATACTCCGAATACTCTGAAGATTCTGATTCTTCCGATAAAACCGTTAAAAATTGCTGTCTCTGTGCTTACGAGCGCTTATTCCGACAAGGGAAGACAGGATGGTGCAAGCCAATGTCATGCGCTTTGTACCCTATCCGTGTGAAAACGCTGAGCAACAATATTACCGCCATAAATTATCATCGGTGGGAAATATGTCGCGATGCGGTGGAAAAAGGTCGTCGTGAAGGAATAAAGGTATATCAGTTTCTCCGTGAACCCCTGATACGCAGGTTCGGAAAAGAGTGGTATGATCAGCTGGAGATAGCTGCTGCTGAGATGCAGAAGATGCAGTAAGGATGTAAGAAAAAATACATATTAAGGTGTAAAATTGAGTCAATCACCTTATTTATAATGGGAAAATATTGTAAAATCAGAATTTATTCGTAACTTTGCAATTAGAATGTGAATATTGTTCAGAAAAATAATCAAACTATAAACAAAACAATACAAAATTCAATGCTTATGAAAAAAACATTACTTTTAGTGATGCTCACAGCATTTGCATCTCTCGCCGCTACTGCACAGGTGGTACTTGGTGATGTCAAATGGAGCATCAGGGATGGTGCTAAAGTCAATCCTGCAAAGACTATCACTATTCAATTCCCCAACATCAATGGTGTTGATGGTACTGCCACAATCAGTCTTGCAGGAAATCTTTTCGCAGAAGGAGAAGAAGCAACAGAAGACAATGCGTTTGATGGTATTGAGGCCAATGTTCTTGATCCAGTTGCATTCCCTCTTGCAGACTTTGAGGTAGTGGAGAATACTTCATATACTTTGAAAATCACATCTGTTAAAGTGGATGGAGTAGAAGCAATAGGTGACACCACTTTTGTAATAAACTTCAAGACTCGTGGTGGAGAGCGTAAGTTGTCTTGGACCTTCACAATAGATGGAGAGAGCGTCAAGAAGATACATGCTGATGATAAAAATGAAGATAAAGGATCAGGTCAGTATTGGAGTGTTGTAACTAAAGATACTCGTCATTATTATCACGTAAAAACGAATTATGATGAGATGATGCTCGATGCAAATACCGTACTCCCAATGACGGAAGGCTTGACATTTACAGCAAATGCTGATAAGATTTATGTAGGTGACACTGTTACAACGACATACAAGGAAAATCTCGTATTCAATACAAACCATCTGTATGTTACTGTTCCAGATTGTAAGGTAGGCGATGTGGTGGCATTTACAGCAGTCCATGCGTCAGCAAACAAACCTAGCAAAAATAAATTCGCAAGCATCATGTCGCAGTATGGTACAGCCGTTGCTGTTGATGGTTTCGTGTCAGAGCAAGCTACAAATCCTGATGGTGTAGCTGACAGTATTACACTTAATGGTACGAAAACTGCTTACAAGTTTGAGGTACAAGAGGACGGTGATATCACCTTTAAGTTAAGTAATGCTCGTTTGTATTCAATAACTATAACAGAAGGTGTAGCAAAAGTACCATGTAAATATAGTGCACAGGCGGTATATAAGGATGGTGACAATGTGAAAGTACTTAAGGAACTGGTTTCTGAGACTGACGGAATTACTGGCACTACCGTAAAGGTAAATTACTCTTACTGGCTTACTGATGAGGATGGCAACCTTTACACTCATGGTGCAAAGGGTACACCTTTCGTTGAGACGTTGGATCTTGTAAGTGACACAATATTCCATATCAATTATACAAAGGCAGACATCACAGGTGTAGTATTCCTTGCAGAAGCAGAAGATTTTTATGATGAAGAAGATATGGACTGCCCAGTAAAATTATGTACTCAAGCAAATGCTGCAATTCGATCTTCAAATTGTAAAGCTGCTTATACAACAGCTGATACTAAGTTAATTACGCTCCCGGCTGGAACATATAAAATGACGGCTATCATTTTCGATAACACTGGTAAAACAAGTGGTCGTTATCAAAAAATTGCTGTTGGTACGACTGAAAATGACACATTGTTTTTCTCGGCAACAGCTGATAACTGGACAGAGGCAGAGAACATCTTTGAGCTCAAGGAAGAAACAGATATAGTGTGGGCTAAAGGTGGTGCAGACACTAATGGTTTCGATTGTTTCGTAATCTATGCTACTGACGAATTGCCAGAGCCTGACTATGTGCTTGGTGATGTGAACGGTGACAATGAAATTACCATGGCTGACGCTAATGCAGTGGTGAACTACTTCCTTGCAAGTGATACAGAAAAGGCTCAGATGATTGAAAATAATTTCAACGTTGAGGCTGCTGACGTAATTACTGACGGTGATATCACTATGGCTGATGCCAATGCTATCGTTAACATCTTCCTCGGAGTTGCTGGCGAAGGAGAAAAGGAGTAAGATAGATTAATAATTTATAAAGTGAAAATGCCCCGCAGGCTTTTATGTCTGTGGGGCATTTGTTCCTTAAACCTACATGATAAATAGCAAAGAAAGACTATGAAAAAACTATTATTATCTTTTGCTCTCGTTTCAGCGTGCGTGATACGCATTGCCGCTGCCGCACAATTCACGGATGTAAGTGTGACGGTGAGTGGTATGACGACAACGCTTGACAACGGAAAGTTGCTCGTCAAGATTGACAGTAACGGACGTATAAGCAGTATGAAGTTCAACAAGACAAAGGAACTTATGGCATCCAATGGTGTGTACTTCGATTATACCACCGCAAATGGCAACAAGGGACTTTCGCCCACGAAGGTGGAGATAATAAAAGAGACGGCTGATATGTGTGAGGTGCTTTATAGTGCCACCAGTGGCAACACCATCTTCCAGCAAGGCTTCATCATGCGTAAGAATGTAACGGGAATATATACATACATCATTGCTACGGGTACGGCTACATCTGCTGACGAACCCATCAAGGAGGCCCGTGTATGCACACGTCTTATCAGCGATATGCTCAACGGATATGTGGATTATCGGATGAATGGCACGATACCGAATAATTCCGAAATGGCAGAAGCAGAAAAATCCGAAAACACAATACAGGATGCCACTTACTACCTCACTGACGGCTCCGTATATACCAAGTACAACTGGGCAAACTATGTGGAGCGTGACACTCTGCATGGTCTTTACAACAATTCGTTGTATGGGGTATGGAATATACCCGTGTCATACGAATGGCTTAACGGTGGTTGCGACCGACAGGAACTGATGGTTCATGCCACAAGCAAGTCGCCTATCACTATACAGATGCTTCAGGGCGAGCATTTCGGAGGTAATGCCATGGTATTGGCAGAAGGTGAGAAGAAACTATACGGTCCTATCCTTATATATGCGAACTATGCGCAGAATCCATTAAATAATGCACGTTTACGTAGTACTACGGAGCGTACGACATGGCCGTACCAGTGGTTTGACAATGAACTATATCCCAAAACGCGTGGTACCGTCAGTGGACATCTCAGTGTGTTGACAGGTCAGCGCAATGACAGCGTGCGTATTATATTGGCACAGGAGGAGGATGTGGAACCAATGCGTCAGGTACATGGCTATCAATTCTGGACAACTACTAAAGCAAACGGTGATTTCACTATAAATAAGGTGCGTCCGGGTAACTATACTCTCTATGCATACGCTCAAGCAGGTGATGTCACAGACATGCTTCAGGTGAAGAATATTACTGTGGCAGAAGGTGACAATTCCCTCGGAACCATCGAGTGGACACCAACAAAATATGAGAACTTGCTATGGATGATAGGTAAGAATAATCGACGCTCTGACGAGTTCTGTCTGTCAGATAATGTGCGACAATATGGATTATGGAATCTTGTACCGCAGAATCTGACATATACCATTGGACAAAGCAATCCGAAAGAAGACTGGTATTATGCGCAGTGCCAGAAAGATGGTACATGGACTATAAAATTCAACCTTGACGAGACATATACGGGCGATGCTGTCCTTACTGCCTCCCTTGCAGGATGCACGGGTACAGGTTCAACAGTAACGGTGGGTGTGAATGGTACCACGCGTGCCACATGGAAACCTGGTATTAACGATGCAGGTATATATCGCAGTGCGGTGAACAGCGGACTCCATCATTTGCTTACATGTAAATTCCCTGCTTCTTCACTGAAAAAAGGTACAAATACCATTACACTGAAGACGACTGGCAATGGTTCAAATGGCGGTTTTATGTATGACTGCCTTAAATTGGAAGCGGGCGATGTAGTGACTGCAATCAATGGTGTTGTTGCTGATGAAACCGTTAAAAACGAGAAAAAGGTTAGTAAGGTGTTTGTTGACGGAAAGATACTTATAAAGACTCCGACAGGCACGTTCAATGCTGTAGGCACACAAATAAAGTAAACCATTGAAATAATCTTTTTAGGGACATAAACAAAATTTGGGTAATCTGTGTTATGCAGATTACCCAAATTATTTTTTACCATTCCACCGGGGTTATACCTTTTGAAATCAGCCATTCATTGCATCGTGAGAAATGATGGTTGCCAAACCATCCACCTCGATTGGCCGACAATGGTGAGGGGTGTACGCTCTCCAAGATGAGATGTTTCGATTTGTCTATCAGTTTTGCTTTGCTTCGTGCATATCCTCCCCATAGGATAAATACGCAGTGTTCGCGGTTTTCTGATACTTTTTGTATGACTGTATCGGTGAAAGTTTCCCAACCTTGCTTCTGGTGCGAGCCAGCCAGATGCTCGCGCACTGTAAGTGTGGCATTGAGAAGAAAAACACCCTGCTCTGCCCATCGTCTCAGTGATCCATCATATAGCTTCTTGCCCATTCCATCGGTTATGACTTTCGGAATCCTTCCTACGTCATCCTTTATTTCCTTAAAGATGTTTATAAGAGAAGGAGGAAGCGGAATGCCCGATTTTACCGAGAAACATAAACCTTCTGCCTGGCCCGGACCATGGTAAGGGTCCTGGCCAAGTATCACTACCTTCACTTTGTCTATAGGGCAAAGGTTAAAGGCATTGAATATCTCCTTGCCGGGAGGAAAGCATGTGTGTTGGCGGTATTCGTTGCGTACGAAGTCAGTGAGTTTGTGGAAGTAGTCCTTTTCAAATTCTGTTTCGAGAGCTTGGCGCCAGCTTTCTTCTATTTGTACCATAACAATAGTGTAATATTTATTCAAATGCAAAGATAATGTTTTTTTTCAACATTTTACACCAGTTTGGCTTTTTTTTCTCCTTTTTTTCGTTGAAATCACAGTAACTTTGCATCTGTTTAAGTTTACTTGTACTTTTTTGTCGTTTGTATATACAATTGTGAAATTGCGAAGGCAAACGCTATAGTAGTAGAAAATAATAGTTAGTTAGTTAATTAGAGCCGCATCACATACGTGGTGCGGCTCTAACATATAAACCCTTCTCCTGTCAGAATAGCAGGAGTTTAGTATGTACTTAGTCTGTGATAAGGTTTTCACCAGTCATGTCGGCAGGCTGCTCCAGTCCCATGATGTGGAGGATTGTAGGAGCAACGTCAGCCAGACGGCCGTCCTTTATCGTAGCAGAGTTGTTGTCGGTGACGTAGATGCATGGTACCGGGTTCAGCGAGTGAGCGGTGTTTGGTGTGCCGTCAGCGTTGATTGCATTGTCGGCATTACCGTGGTCAGCAATGATTATTGCCTCGTATCCGGTAGCCTTTGCTGCCTCGATTACGTCCTTCACGCAGTTGTCAACAGCAACTACAGCCTTTGCAATGGCGTTATATACGCCTGTGTGACCTACCATGTCACCGTTTGCGAAGTTCACCACGATGAAATCGTAGATATCCTTCTTGATGTTCTCTACGAGTTTGTCCTTTACCTCGTAGGCTGACATCTCAGGCTTGAGGTCGTATGTTGCAACCTTCGGTGATGCTACGAGAACACGATCCTCACCCTCGAATGGAGCCTCGCGGCCACCGTTGAAGAAGAATGTAACGTGAGCATATTTCTCGGTTTCAGCGGTGTGAAGCTGCTTCTTTCCCTGCTGTGAGAGGTATTCGCCCAATGTGTTTGCCACGTTCTCCTTAGGGAAGAGGATGCCTACACCCTTGAATGATGCATCGTATGGAGTCATGCAGTAGTATTTCAGTCCTGCGATGGTCTTCATTCCCTCTTCAGGCATATCCTGCTGTGTGAGCACCTGTGTCAGCTCCTTAGCGCGGTCGTTGCGGAAGTTGATGAAGATAACCACGTCGCCTTCCTCAATCTTGCCGTTTACGGTAGAGTTGCTGATGGCTTTTACGAACTCGTCGGTAACACCCTCGTCGTATGACTCCTGCATAGCCTGCACCATGTCGGCAGACTGCTTGCCTGTGCCGGCGGTGATGAGGTCGTATGCCTCTTTCACACGGTTCCAGCGCTTGTCGCGGTCCATTGCATAGAAACGGCCGATGATTGAAGCTATGGCTGCGTCATTCTCCTTACACTTGGCCTGCAGAGCCTCAATGAAGCCCTTGCCTGACTTCGGGTCGGTGTCGCGACCGTCCATGAAGCAGTGAACGAACAGCTGGTCCTTCAGGCCATACTCCTTGCCTACCTCGATGAGTTTGAAGAGATGGTCGAGAGAAGAGTGCACACCACCGTCAGATGTCAGTCCCATGAGGTGCAGTTTCTTGCCGTTGGCTTTTGCATATTCGTATGCTTCCTTCACCTGTGGATTTTGAGAGATAGAACCGTCAGCACATGCGCGGTTTATCTTCACGAGGTCCTGATATACGATGCGTCCCGCACCGATGTTGAGGTGTCCCACCTCTGAGTTACCCATCTGTCCGTCGGGCAGACCTACGTCTTCACCCGAAGCATTAAGTTGAGATACGCTGCTTACAGCCTGCAGATAGTCGAGGTAAGGAGTCGGTGTGTTGAAGATAACATCACCCTTACCGTGCTTTCCGATTCCCCATCCATCGAGAATCATGAGAAGTGCTTTCTTTGCCATTTTTTTTCGCTATAATATGTTTCTGTTATTATAATTGCGTTTTGCGAGTGCAAAATTATAATTTTATAGTGAGATATAGCTTTGCAAACTGTTAAATAATAATAAATTCAGTGATTTTGTGAAAAAATAGAAGTAAAGTGGGGAAATGTGGGGATTTTTTTGTAACTTTGCAACCAAATCACCTTATTATATGCGATTTTTAGGTAACATAGAGGCAAAGACCGATGCAAAAGGCAGGGTTTTCCTACCGTCGGTGTTCCGCAAGACGCTTCAGGCGGCTGGCGAGGACAGGCTTGTGTTGCGTAAGGATGTGCATGAGGTTTGCCTTGTGCTTTACCCTGAATCGGTATGGAATGAACAGATGGACAGTCTGCGCAGTCGTCTGAACCGTTGGAACAGACAGCAGCAACAGGTGTTCCGTCAGTTTGTGATTGATGCAGAAGAGATAACGCTCGACTCCAATGGGCGTTTTATCCTTTCGCAGCGTTTTCAGGATATGCTCGGAGTTACGCAGTCAGTGCGCTTCATCGGCGTAGGTGACACCATCGAGATATGGTCGGAAGAGAAAGCCAAGGAGATGGAGCAGGGAAAAGAGAACTTTGCCGACGAACTGGAGCTGATGATGAGATAGTTTACGGTTTACGGTTTACTGTTTACGGTTTATAGTTTACGGTGGATGGTTTACAGTTTATAGTTAGGATTTGGAAGAAACATATCACATACCAGTATTGCTCTCAGAGAGTGTTGATGGCTTGGACATCAAGCCTGACGGAATTTATGTGGATGTAACTTTCGGTGGCGGTGGACATAGCCGCGAGATACTGAAACGGCTAAACGGCAAGGGAAGGCTTTTCTCATTCGACCAGGATGAGGATGCAGAGCGCAACATAACGGCTGACGTGTCAAATTTCACGTTTGTACGCTCTAACTTCCGATACCTGAAGAACTGGATGCGTTATTATGGCGTAGAGAAGATAGACGGACTGTTGGCCGACCTTGGAGTGTCGAGCCATCACTTTGACGATGAGACACGCGGGTTCTCATTCCGATTTGACGCACCGCTCGACATGCGCATGAACAAACGCGCTGGCATTACTGCAGCCGATGTGGTGAATACATACGACGAACAGCAGTTGGCAGATATATTCTATCTGTACGGTGAGTTGAAGACATCGCGCCGCATAGCGTCAGCCATAGTGAAGGCGAGAGCCTCTCAGAAGATAACGACCACGCAGGAGTTTCTCGGTGTGGTGCAGCCGTTCTTCAAACGCGAGCGTGAGAAGAAAGACATGGCGAAACTCTTTCAGGCACTGCGCATAGAGGTGAACCATGAGATGGATGCCTTAAAGGAAATGCTGATGTCTGCCACAGAGTTGTTGAAACCGGAAGGCCGTCTCAGCGTGATTACTTATCACAGTCTGGAAGACCGCATGGTGAAGAACATCATAAAGACAGGCAATGTTGAAGGCCGTCGTGAAGCAGACTTCTACGGTAGGGTTGACACTCCGCTCACAGCGGTGAACAACAAGCCGATATTGCCGACACCTGAGGAGCAGCAGAGCAATCCACGCTCACGAAGTGCGAAACTGAGGGTAGGGGCGAAGAGAGTTGAGGAATGAAGATAATTGATAATCTGATTGAATAGAAAATTGAGTGACAGTGAGAACATAGTAGATTTCCAGATTCAGAACGGAAGTGAAGAAGAAAGCGATGAACTGAATGGGAAGGTGTATTCTGAGGAAACTGAGGAATCGGATAATTCCGATTATTCTGAGAATTCAGAGGATTCGGAGGACTCAGAGGACTCAGAAAACTCAGAACATTCAGAATCTCCTGACAACTCTGAAGACTCAGAAGAATCTCACGGCACGCCGTTAGGCTCTTTGCGTGGAGTGTTTGGCAACAAGACACTGGAGGACGTGATAGAGCGTGAGGCCAAGGAGGAGCAGGATACATCATCGCCATTCTCCCTGTCGCGCACGTTGGGTGGTGCTTTCATCTCGCGCTTTATAAGACGTCAGATAGGTGTAGTGCTGCTCATTGGCGCATTCATTATTATATATATAAGTCTGCGCTATATGTGTCAGAAGAAACTGGTGGAGATAGACAAGACGGAATCCAAAATTGTCAATGCACGCTACAAGGCTACAGTGTGCACCAGTCAGTTGACGGAGGCAAGCCGCGAGAGCAATGTGCTGAAACGACTGGCAGAGTGTGGTGACAGTACGCTGACCATAGCTGACGAACCACCATATCTTATAAAGATAGAGGAGAAATAACGCACCGTTCCTGCCCTCTCTTCTGTGAATGATGAGGGAAGTGCAGTCCGACAACAGGACATGACGGGAAATAATAGGAGAATAAAAAGAAAATAAAATAGAAATTGAGTAAGTTTGCATCAGAACATTCGTTGTGGCGTTACACTATTTTCTCTATAGTGTTTATGCTGTTTGCCATTGTCATATTGGGCAAGGGGTTCTACATCATGACGTCTGAGCGTGACTACTGGATGAAGGTTGACTCGCTGCGCATGCCGCAGAGCGACATTGTAGAACCCATACGCGGCAATATCCTGGCAGCTGGCGGTCAGCGTCTAGCATGCAATCTGCCTGAATATGAATTGCACATGGATTTCGTGGCGCTCAAGTCTGGCAAAGCCGATACCCTGTGGCACGATAAGCAAGGCAATGATGCAAAGGGACTCATAATGCTCTGTGAAGGATTGCACGAGATATTCCCTGAGAAGAGTGCAGAGGAATTCAAGGAGCACCTGAAGAAAGGCTATGACGAGAACAAACGCTATTACCCCGTGGTGAAACAGCGTGTGGATTACAGCACTTACCAGCGTGTGCGTCAGTTGCCTATCTTCTGTCTTCGTCCAGGTCTCAGCGGATTCACCGCCAAGGAGCACATGGTTCGCAACCGTCCTTACGGTTCGTTGGCATCATGTGTGGTTGGCGATATATATAAGAGTGACGGCAGGGCCTTCTCTGGTTTGGAATGGATATGCGATTCCGTGCTCAAAGGCAGTCAGGGATTCAAACACTATAAGAAAGAACTGAACAAATGGGTGTCGGTTGTCGATTCCGCAGCCATCAACGGCAGTGACGTTGTCACCACCATAGACGTAGGTTTTCAGGATCTTGCCGAGCGTGCCTTGGAGAAAGAGTTGCGCAAGGACAATGCATATACAGGAGTAGCGATAGTCATGGAGGTTTCCACGGGTGACATCAAGGCCATGGTCAACCTTGACCTTGACCGTTCTACAGGAAAATACGTGGAATTGCGTAACCATGCCCTGGCCGATTTCCTTGAACCGGGTTCGGTGTTCAAGACAGCCAGTTTCCTCGTGGCGATGGATGACGGCAAGATAGACACCACCATGAAGGTGGACTGCAGCGGTGGCAAGCGCGAGATGTATGGTGCAGAGATGAAAGACCACAACTGGACGTCGGGTGGTTACAAAGACCCTCTGACGGTTCCCCAGATACTGCAGAAGAGTTCAAACATCGGTGTGAGTTTGCTGATAGACAAATACTATCACAACCGTCCGGAAGATTTCGTGGCAGGACTGCACCGTGTGGGTATAGGCGAAGACCTTAAACTGAAGTTCAAGGAATACCGCAAGCCCCGCATACGTTATCCTGAGCGTGATAAATACGGCAACTGGACCAAGGGCTGGAGTAACACCGCCTTGCCGTGGATGAGCATAGGTTATGAGACCAACGTCCCGCCAATCTCCGTGCTGACGTTTTACAACGCCATAGCCAACGACGGTGTGATGGTTCGCCCTCGTTTCGTCAAAAGCATAGAGCGTGACGGTGAGACGATAGAGGAATTTCCAGTTAAGGTGCTCAGACAGAGCATTGTCAAGAACCACAATGTCCTCAAGCAGATGCAGAACATGCTTCGCGAGGTTGTGGACTATGGTCTGGGAAAACCGGCAGGTTCACGGTCGTTCTCTGTAGCAGGCAAGACAGGCACCGCACAGAAGGTTGGCGAGCGAGGTTATAACACCAATGGTGTAACACATTATCTGCTATCCTTCGCAGGGTATTTCCCTGCTGATGCGCCGCGTTATTCATGCATCGTCTGCATACAGAAAGCCGGACTCCCGGCATCTGGCGGTCAGATGAGCGGACAGGTGTTCCATGACATAGCCGAGGGCATCATGGCAAAAGACATATACTACAATGCCAAGGGTGCACACGATGTGGACTACTCCAAGATACCCGACACCAAGGCAGGCAATCTGCAGGCAGCCGACTATGTGCTGTCTCGTCTGGGTTTCGAGGTTGAAGGCGGATGGAACGGTGAGCGCAGTGAAGGCAGCCCTATCTGGGGTATCGTCACACGTCGCAGAAACGGGGCTCAGCTCCGCAGGTCGCGCGGACGCAGTATGCGTCAGATGCCTGATGTCAGAGGCATGGGTGCGCGTGATGCCGTATATATAATAGAAAATCGTGGAGCCAAGGTTCATATAAAGGGCTGCGGCAGGGTTTCGCAGCAGAGCAAACCAGCCGGTTCGGCGATAAAGAAAGGAGAGGTGGTGACACTGTATCTGTCATGAGAATAATCAATAATATAATATTATGATATTAGAGGAACTTATACAGAAGATAAAGCCAGAAGAGATAGTCGGCGGCACCAGCGTTGACATCACTGGCGTTGAGATAGACTCGCGCAAGGTGAAGCAGGGAACCATGTTCATTGCCATGCGCGGCACTCAGGTGGATGGCCATCAGTTCATACCCAAAGCCATTGAGCAGGGAGCTGCGGCAGTTCTATGCGAGCAGATACCCGAGGAGAAGGCGGAGGGCGTCACATACATCTGTGTAAAAGACTGCGAGGACTGCGTAGGCACAGTAGCAACCACCTTCTACGGCAACCCTACGAAGAAACTGCGCCTCGTGGGTGTGACAGGCACTAACGGCAAGACCACCATCGCCACCTTATTATATAATATGTTCCGTGCGATGGGTCACAAGTGCGGACTGCTCTCCACCGTATGCAACTACATAGAGGGAGAGGCGGTGCCGGCAAGCCACACCACACCTGACCCGATAGAACTCAACCAGTTGCTGCACCGCATGGTGGAGGCAGGTTGCGAGTATGCCTTCATGGAGTGTTCAAGCCATGCCATTGCGCAGAAGCGTATCGGTGGACTGACATTCGCCGGCGGCATCTTCACCAACCTCACACGCGACCACCTGGACTATCACAAGACGTTTGAGAACTATCGCGATGCAAAGAAGAAATTCTTCGACGACCTGCCTAAGACAGCATTCGCCGTAACCAATGCCGACGACAAGAACGGTCTCGTCATGACGCAGAATTGCAAGGCTGCAGTGAAGACATACTCTACCCGCTCCATGGCAGACTACACTGCGCATATCGTGGAATGTCACTTCGAGGGCATGTACCTTGAGATGGACGGTCATGAGGTGGGAGTGCAGTTCATCGGAAAATTCAACGTCAGCAACCTCCTCGCCGTATATGGCGCAGCACGTATGCTGGGCAAGCAGCCAGAGGATATTCTCGTGGTGATGAGCACGCTAAAGAGTGTGGCAGGCCGACTGGAACCAATACGCTCCAACGATGGCGTTACAGGTATCGTGGATTATGCTCATACGCCTGATGCACTTGAGAATGTGCTGAATGCCATCCATGAAGTGCTCAACGGCAAGGGAAAGGTCATCACCGTGTGTGGAGCCGGAGGCAACCGTGACAAAGGCAAGCGACCGCTCATGGCACAGGAAGCCGTCAAGCAGAGCGACCGCGTAATCATAACCAGCGACAACCCGCGCTTCGAGGAACCGCAGGACATCATCAACGATATGCTTGCCGGACTGTCTGCGCAGCAGATGAAAAAGGTGGTCAGCATCGTTGACCGCCGCGAGGCCATCAAGACGGCTTGCATGATGGCAGAGAAAGGCGACGTGATACTCGTGGCAGGCAAAGGCCATGAGGACTATCAGGACGTGAAGGGTGTGAAGCACCACTTCGACGACCGCGAGGAACTGCGTAATGCCTTCGGAATTTAGAAAGCATGCAGATGACAAAATGAAAGCTATGCTTTTACACTGTAATAGCTATCGTTTTACATGGTAATACCTATGCTTTTACAACGTAAAAGGTATGCTATTGCAAAGCAAGGCAATATTTAACAGCCGTTAAGAATCGGCGTAAGAAAATTAACATAAAAAAGAGCAAACTGTAAGAAAAAACGATGTTATACTATCTTTTCAGATTTCTTGAACAATGGAACATTCCCGGTTCGGGTATGTGGAGTTACATCTCCTTCCGCTCTATATTGGCGCTGGTGATGTCGCTTGTAATCTCTGTATGGTTTGGTGAGTACTTCATCAAATGGATGCGCCGTCACGGCGGCATGGAGGCGCAGCGCGACCGCTCCATCGACCCCTATGGCGTGGAGAAGAAAGGCGTGCCTACGATGGGAGGTGTTATCATCATCGTGGCAACGATAGTGCCGTGCCTGCTGTTCGGTCGTCTGAGAAACATATACATGCTGCTGATGATAGTCACCACGCTGTGGCTCGGTGCGATAGGCTTTGCCGACGACTACATCAAGATGAAGGTGACCAAAGACGGTCTGCGTCCTCTCTACAAACTTGTAGGACAGGCATTGCTCGGACTGATTGTTGGCCTCACGCTGTGGCTCAGTCCGGATGCCGTGATGCGCGAGAATGTTGCAGTGCAGAAGAATGACTCGCAGGAGATAGTGATTCACAAGAGTGCACCGGTGAAGTCAACGACCACGACCATACCGTTCGTCAAGAACAACAACCTCAACTACACCGACGTGTTCTTCTCATGGATGGGTGAGCACCGCTCTGCAGCAGGATGGATATTCTTCGTCATACTGACCACGTTTGTGGTGATGGCTGTCAGCAACGGTTCAAACCTCAACGACGGCATGGACGGTATGTGTGCAGGCAATTCCGCCATCATGTGCATAGCGCTGGGCATACTGGCGTATGTGTCGAGCCATATAGGCTTTGCATCATACTTTAATATAATGTATATACCGCAGTCAGAAGAACTGGTGATATTCCTCAGCGCCTTCGTCGGTGCGCTGGTGGGCTTCCTGTGGTACAACGCATATCCTGCACAGATATTCATGGGCGACACCGGTTCGCTGGCCATCGGCGGCATCATAGCCGTAACGGCGGTCATCATACACAAGGAACTGCTTGTGCCAATCATCTGCTTCGTGTTCCTCATGGAGAGCATCTCGGTGATGCTGCAGGTGCAGGTGGCGAAATATGGCAACAAGAGGGGCAAAAAACTGCGTCTCTTCAAGCGTGCGCCCATACACGATGCATTCCGCATAAAACCGGGACAGTTGGGAGACGACATCAAGGTATTCCTCAACAAGCCGCGCGGATGCTGGCTGGAATCAAAGATAACCACACGTTTCTGGATTGTCACCATCGGCATGGCGGCATTGGCAATAATAACGCTGAAAATCAGATAGTAGTCAGTAGTTATGTAGTTAAGTAGTAAAGACAAATGCTGTTGGTGCAGCAAAGCCATCAGATAAAGCGTAATGTCTTAACTCCTTATCTCCTTAACTCCTAAAATTCTATAAAGAGTATGAAATTAGTCATTCTTGGAGCAGGTGAGAGCGGCGTAGGCACCGCCATCCTGGGTAAGCAGCAGGGATACGACGTGTTCGTGTCAGACATGGGACAGATTAAGCCGAAATACAAGAAACGGCTTAACGACGAAGGCATACGCTGGGAGGAAGGTCAGCACACAGAGGCTGAGATTCTCTCAGCCGACGAGGTAGTGAAGAGTCCGGGCATACCAGACACTGCGCCGATGGTGGAGGCTCTGATGGCCAAAGGCACGCCGATACTGGCGGAGCTGGAGTTTGCCCACCGCTACAGCAAGGGCAAGACCATCTGCATCACCGGTTCCAACGGCAAGACAACAACCACATCACTCATATATTATATAATGAAGAAGTGGGGCGTTGACGTAGGACTGGCAGGCAACATCGGCCGCTCATACGCCCTGCAGGTGGCTACGCAGGACCATGACTGGTATGTGCTTGAGATAAGCTCGTTCCAACTCGACAATATGTTCGACTTCCGCGCCGACGTGGCAGTGCTGATGAACATCACGCCCGACCACCTCGACCGCTACGAGTTCGAGATGCAGAACTATGTCGATTCCAAGATGCGCATCATACAGAACCAGACGCCGAAGGACACCTTCGTATATTGGAGCGATGACGAATACATAGACAACGAACTGCAGAAGCGTCTTGACGGTTACGCACCCAAGCCAACACCATCATCACGCAAGGCAGTGATGGGCAATCCTACGCTCGAACCATTCAGCGACAAGGACATCGACCCCAACAGCGACTTCCCACTGCCCGGAAAGCATAATCAGCGCAACATGATGGCAGCCCGTGCAGCAGTGCGTGCAGCCATGGCAAAGATGGAACTCTCTGCCGGTGAGCAGGAGAAGAAGGAAGCCATCCTTGCACAGTGTCTGAAAGACTTCCCAGGCGTGGAGCATCGTCTGGAGAAAGTGATAGAGAAGGACGGAGTGCTGTGGATTAACGATTCGAAAGCCACCAACGTTGATGCCTGCCATGTGGCTCTTGAAGCCATGAGCCGTCCTACGGTACTCATTGTCGGAGGCAAGGACAAGGGCAATGACTACAACGACATCAAGGCACTGGTAAAAGAAAAGTGCAGTGCAGTGGTGTATATGGGTGTTGACAATGCTAAGCTGCATGCAGCATTCGACGACCTTGGACTGCCTGTTGCAGATACCCACTCAATGAAAGAGTGCGTAGAGGCATGCCGTCGTTTCGCCAAGCCGGGCGACGTAGTGCTGTTGTCACCATGCTGTGCCAGCTTCGACCTCTTCAAGAACATGGAAGACCGTGGTGAGCAGTTCAAGGCATTGGCGAAAGAATAAGAATAGAACTCAGATTAATCAGAATACTCCGAGTATTCCGAATATTCCGATTACTCCGAAAAACTTCGATTACCAAAAATAAGAAATGGAAAAACTGAAGCGACTACAGAATGTATTTAAGGGAGATGGTGTGATATGGATCATCTTCTTCCTGCTCTGCCTCGTAAGTGTGGTGGAGGTATATTCTGCGTCTGCCAGTCTCGGCTATAAGTCGGGCAACTATTGGTTTGCGGCAACCTATCACAGTGCGCTTCTGTTTGTCGGTTTCCTCTGTATGATATTTGTGCTCAATATACCGTGCCGCTATTTCAAGGTGATGACGCCCATCATGTTTGTAGGCTCCATACTCCTGCTGGTATTGGTATATCTCATAGGTACAAAGGAAAACGATGCCGCTCGATGGCTGAAGATTGGCTTCATACCATTGCAGCCGTCAGAGGTGGCGAAAGGTACGTTGGTGCTCACCACGGCTCATATACTGAGTCAGTTGCAGACACCAGAAGGAGTGTCATCAAAGGCATTCAAATATATATTGGGTACGAGCCTTCTGCTCATAGGACTGGTATTGCCTGAGAACTTCTCCACTGCCGCACTGATGTTTACAGTAGTGTTTATCATGATGTTCGTGGGCAGAGTCTCGATAAAGCAGTTGCTCGGTCTGTTTGCTTCGGTGGTAGGCGCTGCCATGGTGTTGGTAATGGTTATCATGCTTATAGGACAGTCAAAGTCGCAGTTGGCGGAGGCCCACTCGGCGGCTGGCAAGGAATATGTGGAAACCAACGAGGCAAAAGATGCAGATGAGACTCCCGTCACGCGTGGAGGTATATGGCACCGTGCCGATGTATGGAAGGAACGTATAGTGTCATTCTTTGACGTGAGGGATGTGCCGCCAGAGGAATACGATATGGACAACAAAGGTCAGGAGGGCCGCGCACGCATAGCAATAGCATCGAGTGGAGTGCTGGGTGTAGGTCCGGGCAACTCAGTGCAGCGTGACTTGCTGCCGTTGGCATTCTCTGATTTCATCTTTGCCATCATCTTTGAAGAGTTGGGATTGCTTGGCGCGGCTTTTGTAATGCTGCTGTATATATCGCTGCTCTTCCGCACAGGTATCATAGCTATGCAGTGTGAGAATACCTTCCCTGCCCTGTTGGCCATGGGACTGGCATTGATGATAGTGGTGCAGGCACTCTTCAATATGGCAGTGGCCGTCGGACTGGCACCCGTCACGGGTCAGCCGTTGCCGTTGATAAGCAAAGGCGGAACGTCGTCTATCATCAACTGCATATACATCGGCGTGATACTCAGTGTCAGCCGTACAGCCAAGAAACGCATGAAAACTGCTAAGGTGGAAGTTGAGAATGAAATGTAATTATGATATAAAAATATAGATGCCATGAGAATAATCATCAGTGGTGGCGGTACGGGAGGCCATATCTTCCCAGCCATAAGCATAGCAAATGCCTTGAAAGCCAAAGACCCGGAGGCTGAGATTCTCTTCGTGGGGGCAGAAGGCAGGATGGAGATGACACGTGTGCCGGAAGCAGGCTACAATATAAAGGGACTGCCGGTGCGTGGACTGATACGTCCGTTGTGGAGCCCTAAGAATATCTGGGTGATGATTGACTTCTTCCGCAGCAAGCGGATGGTCAAGAATATAATAAAGGAATTCCGTCCGCAGGTGGCGGTGGGTGTGGGAGGTTATGCCTCTGCTCCTACGCTGAATGCTGCGGCCGACATGGGCATACCATGCCTGATACAGGAACAGAACTCATACGCTGGCGTGACAAACAAATCACTGGCCAAGCGTGCTAAGAAGATATGCGTGGCATACGACGGCATGGAAAGGTTCTTTCCTGCAGAGCGTATCATAAAGACAGGTAACCCCGTCAGGCAGATACTGATGGCAAACACCATGACACGCACAGAAGCGCGTAAGTCTCTCGGACTGCGGGAAGACCTGCCTACGATACTCGTCATAGGAGGATCGCTCGGAGCACGCACCATCAACAATGCCATCGCCGACGGCATAAAGCGTTTTGATGAACGGCAGGTACAGGTTATCTGGCAAACAGGAAAATACTATGCCGAAGAGTGTGAGCGCAAAGCCCGCGAAGCAGGTGCCGTACTGGTTCATCCGCAGGCATTCATCAGCGACATGGCAACGGCATATAAGGCTGCAGACATCGTAATCAGCCGTGCCGGAGCATCATCGATAAGTGAGTTGTGCCTGTTGGGCAAAGCATCGATACTCGTACCGTCGCCCAATGTAGCGGAGGATCACCAGACAAAGAATGCAAGGGCATTGTCAGACAAGGGGGCAGCCCTCTTCATACCAGACTCAATGGCAGAGAAGACACTCGTGGAAGAGTCCATAGCACTTGTGTCAGATGCAGCAACCGTGACAAAACTCGAGGTGGAGGTGAGCAAACTCGCCCTGCCAGACTCGGCAGACATCATAGCCGATGAAGTGATGAAACTTATAAAAAATAACTAAACACAGATATAGTAAAAACAGATTTAATGAAAGCAGTATATTTTGTAGGTGCAGGAGGCATTGGGATGAGCGCCATAGCGCGCTATTTCATACGTAAGGGCCTGGTGGTGGCAGGTTATGACAAGACACCATCAGCCTTGACACGCCATCTTGAGAAGGAGGGAATGATTATACACTACACGGAAGACGTGACACAGATACCTGTGGCATGTCGCGACCCGAAAAACACATTGGTGATATATACACCGGCTATACCGGAAGAACACAAGGAGTTGAAGTATTTCCGCCAAAACGGGTTTGACATACAAAAAAGAGCACAGGTGCTCGGAATGCTCACGCGAGAGCACAAAGGACTCTGTGTGGCAGGTACGCACGGCAAGACAACCACATCCACCATGTGTGCGCATATCATGCACCAGTCATCAAAAGACTGTAACGCCTTCCTCGGGGGAATATCTAAGAACTACGGCACGAACTACATCCTCAGCGACAAGTCAGACTATGTGGTGATAGAGGCCGATGAGTTTGACCGCAGTTTCCACTGGCTGCGTCCATGGATGACGGTCATAACATCTACAGATCCCGACCATCTTGACATATACGGCACAAAGGAGGCTTATCTCGAATCCTTCCGACACTACACCACTCTCATACAACCGGGAGGTACGCTCATCATACATACCGGTTTGGAGATGCAGCCAGATGTACCGGAAGGAGTGCGTACGTTCACATACGGCACAGAGGAAGGTGACTTCCATGCAGAGAACATACGTATAGAAAAAGGTGAGATAACATTCGATTACGTGTCGCCGTTCGGCAACGTGGAGAATATACGTCTGGGACAGCCTGTGCCGATAAACATAGACAACGGCATAGCCGCCATGGCAATGGCACAGCTTAACGGTTGCTCGCCTGACGAATTGCGTTATGGTATGCAGACATATCGTGGCGTTGACCGTCGTTTCGACTTCGCCCTGCGCGACAAGCGTCATGTGGTGTTGTCAGACTATGCACATCATCCGAAGGAGATATTTGAAAGCGCCAAGAGTATGAGACAGGTGTATAATGACAGACATATCACCGCCATATTCCAACCGCATCTCTATACTCGCACGCGTGATTTCTATAAGGAGTTTGCTGATGCCCTGTCGCAGCTTGACGAGGTGGTTTTGTGTGACATCTATCCTGCTCGCGAGAAACCAATACCGGGCGTTACGTCACAGCTGATATACGACAACCTCGCACCAGGCGTGAAGAAGGAGATGATAAGCAAGGACGGCGTACTTGATTATGTGCGCTCTCGTGACTTCGATGTGTTGATAATACTTGGAGCCGGTGACCTCGACAACTACGTGCCGGAGATAACAAAGATAATAAAGAGTAAGTAAGAATTGCGTTTCGAACTCAACATAGACTGGAAAAGAACACTGCTGATAACGATTGACGGACTCATTGCTGTTTATCTCGTGTTGGTGTTTGCGTCATGGCACAAGCCAATGGCAAAGAATGGCACATGCAACAAGGTGGTGATAAGGATAGAAGATGAGCACGACAATGTGTTTCTCGATGAGCAGGAAGTAAAGAAACTGCTTGAGAGATATGACCTGTATCCTATGTCAAAGCCATTAAGCAGCATCTGTACGCGAGATATTGAGCAGAGACTTGTCAAGATGCCTTTTGTGAAAACGGCACAATGCTATGTGAATCAGGCGGGACATGCTTTCGTGTCGGTGACACAGAGAACACCGGTGGTGAGGGTGAAGGCAGAATCCGGTGACGACTATTACATCGATGACAACGGTGGAGTGATGCCAAACTCACAGTACACCAGCGACATGATAGTGGCAACAGGTAACATTGACCGTTCTTATGCGGTGAAATACATATACCATCTGGCACGCTTGCTCATGGCTGATGACTTGTGGAGAAATCAGGTGGAGCAAATAAATGTGCTGCCCGACAGTAGCGTGGAACTCGTGCCTCGTGTGGGAGACCATATAATAAATATAGGTCAGTTACCAATCAGCAATGTTGCAAAACGAAGGGCAGAACTGATGGAAGAGTTTGTAGGAAGACAGATGAACCGCCTGCAGCTGTTCTACACACATGGACTTTGTCATGCAGGGTGGAAGAAATATGACTACATATCACTTGAATTCTCAAATCAGATAGTATGTCATAGAAGAGGAACGCAGGTGGTGACAGCGGCACCTCCGGTATCATCACCACAGGAAGGTGAAACGACAAGTCCTGCGCAGGGAGAGAAGAAGGAAAATAAAGACAAAGAGAAGAAGAGCGAAAAGCAAATTAGCAAAACGAGATAAATTATGGCACTAAAAAACTTTATCGTAGCCATAGAACTTGGCTCAACAAAGATTACAGGCATTGCCGGACAGCAGAAACCTGATGGAAGCATTGCCGTTCTTTCAGTGGTGAGAGAAGATGCCACGCAGTGCATACGCAAAGGTGTTGTGTACAACATCGACAAGACAGTGCAGTGCATCACCAACATCATGCAGAAATTGCGCGGTCAGTTGCATGTGGGCATCAAACATGTGTTCATCGGTGTGGGAGGACAGTCCATCCATTCCGAACGTAATGTCATAATACGTGAACTGCAGGAGGGATTGCCCGTTTCGCCACAGATGGTGGCCGACATGATGGACAATAACCGCAGCATGGAGTATCCGGAAATGGAGATACTCGATGTTGTGGAGCAGGAGTACCGTGCCGATTCTCTCTTGCAGTCGGACCCTGTAGGTGTGCAGTGCTCCCACCTTGAGGGAAATTTCCTTAACATACTGCAGAACCGCCGCCATTACAACAAACTAAACATGTGCTTTGAGAAGGCAGGCGTGAAGATAGCAGAGATGTATCTCGCACCATTTGCATTGGCTGATGCAGTGCTTACGCCTATAGAAAAGCGCAGCGGTTGCGTGCTTGTGGATATGGGAGCCGAGACTACCACCGTGATGGTGTATTATAAGGATGTACTCAGACATATTGCTGTCATACCGCTTGGCGGCAACAATATCACGAAGGATATATGTTCGTTGCAGATTGACGAGATGGATGCTGAGGACATGAAACTGCGTTTCGCTTCAGCATATACTCCTGTGGAGGAAATAGATTCGATGTTGAAGTATGAGATAGACAACGATCGCAAGGTTGACAGCACACGTTTCATAGACCTCGTAGAAGCCCGTGTGCATGAGATAATTGCCAATGTATGGAATCAGGTGCCGTCTGATTTCTCCGACAAACTACTGGGTGGATTGATTATTACCGGCGGTGGTTCTAATATGAAGAACATAGAGTTGGCATTCAGAAAACACACTAATGTTGAGAAGGTGCGCATAGCGAAGTTTGTCAACATGACAGTGAGCAGCACAAGTAGCGAGGTTAATGCCAAGGACGGCACAATGAATACTATCATAGGTTTGCTCGCCAAGGGAGATCAGAACTGTTGGTTGCAGGAAGAACAGAAGCAGCCACGTGACATCTTTGGTACTGTGACGCCATCAAGTAATGATACGGAAGAATATGGAGTGACAGAGCCGCGTGATGTGAACAACCTGCCACCCGGAGTGGTACAGACAGCGGCAGAGAAACTTGCAGCAGAGAAGGCTGCCGTAGAGGCTGAGGCACAGCGAAAGCTTGAGGAAGAAAGACGTCGTAAGGAGGAAGAAGCACAGCGTCTGGAAGAGGAAAAACGCAAGAAGCCAAGCTTTGGAACGAAGGTTATTCGTTTCCTCAATAGTCTGACAAAACCTGATGAAGAGTAATAGAGTATAAACATTAATAAGACCATACAGAAATGGAAGACAATATATTAGATGCTTTCGGTCCAGTGGCACAGGAGAAGAGCATAATAAAGGTTATTGGTGTAGGTGGTGGCGGCGGCAATGCTGTTAACCATATGTATCGCGAGGGCATACATGATGTAACTTTCGCATTGTGTAATACCGACGCACAGGCACTCAATGATTCACCAGTTCCGGTTCATCTGCAGTTGGGCAGCGAAGGACTGGGAGCTGGTAACAAGCCAGAGAAGGCACGTGCTGCTGCAGAGGAGAGCATTGAGGATGTCAGGAAGATGCTCAACGACGGCACACGCATGGCATTCATTACTGCCGGCATGGGTGGTGGTACGGGTACAGGTGCCGCACCTATCATTGCTCGTGAGTCAAAGAATATGGACATACTCACAGTTGGTATTGTCACTATACCGTTCAAGTTTGAGGGTGTGAAGAAAATCAATCAGGCTCTCGACGGTGTGGAAGAGATGGCGAAGAATGTTGATGCATTGCTTGTAATCAACAACGAGCGTTTGCGTGAGATATATACTGATCTGTCGCTTATTGATGCCTTTGCCAAGGCTGACGACACACTGTCGGTGGCTGCCAAGAGCATTTCAGAGATAATCACCGTACATGGAAAGGTGAACCTCGACTTCAATGATGTAAAGACAGTGCTCAAGGATGGTGGCGTTGCCATCATGTCAACAGGTTATGGTGAGGGTGACGGACGTGTGAAGAAAGCCATTGAGGATGCGCTTCATTCTCCGTTGCTTAATGATAACGACATATTCAAGTCTAAGAAGATTCTCCTGTCCATATCATTCCACAACGATGATGACAACCGTGGATTAATGATGGAGGAGATGAATGATGTCAATGAGTTCATGGGTCGCTTCGACAATTTCGAACTTAAGTGGGGTGTTGCAAACGATCCAACATTGGGTGAGAAGGTAAAAGTGACGATATTGGCTACTGGTTTCGGACTTAGCGATATCAATGTAGAGGATAATCGCATGAAGACCAAGACCACGGAGGATATGGCTAAGTTGGCAGAGGAGGAGGAACGCAAGGCCAAAGAGGCAGATCGTCTGCGCCATTACTATGGTACAGATGGAAGGAACACTCCGCAGAAGCGTCGTCCGAACATTTATTTCTTCCAGGCAAATGACCTTGACAACGAAGACCTGATATTGGCAGTGGAGAATGCTCCTACTTATGGGCGCACTCGTCAGGCTCTTGACACCATCTCTCGTCTTTCGGTTAATTATCAGAAACCGGGAGAAGATGAAAAGAATGGTACCGACGGCACACGCTCAAGCAATAGCAGCGTGATTAAGTTTGCTTGATAATCATGTGTTGAATGCAAGAGAAGGAAATGGATTGGCAAAGACTTATATCTAACAAACGTCTCGGACAGGAACTGCGTCATACTGAGCGCCATGATGAACGTACAGAGTTCAAACGTGACTATGACCGTCTGATATTCTCTGCACCGTTCCGTCGATTGCAGAACAAGACGCAGGTGTTTCCTTTGCCGGGTTCGGTATTTGTCCACAACCGTCTGACACATTCCCTTGAGGTGGCGAGTGTAGGCATGTCGCTCGGCAATGATGTGGCGCGTGCTATCATCAAGCGCAATCCCGATTATGCCGGTACGGTGATAGAGGAACTGGGTACCATAGTGTCGTCTGCCTGCTTGGCTCATGACCTTGGTAATCCTCCGTTCGGGCATAGTGGCGAGAAGGCCATACAGACGTTTTTCAGTGAAGGTGTAGGACTCAAGTTGAAGGATGATTTGTCACCTGAATTATGGAATGACATAACCCATTTTGAGGGCAATGCCAATGCTTTTCGTCTTCTCACCCATAAATACAGCGGCCGACGAGATGGAGGTTTTGTCATGACATATTCCATGCTCGCCAGCATTGTGAAATATCCGTTTGCTTCTTACTATTCCGGTACTCCTGTCGTGGGAGGCAAGGAAAAGTTTGGATTCTTCACCACAGAGGCAGAGACCTTCCGCCGTGTGGCAGACGACCTCGGCATGCTGAGACTCTCCGCTGATGGAGAACCATTGCGTTATGTGCGTCATCCTTTGGTATATCTCGTAGAAGCGGCTGATGACATCTGCTACGAGATAATGGACATAGAGGATGCCCATAAACTGAAACTCATATCATACGAAGAGACACGCGATTTGCTGCTTGGTTTCTTTGATGAACAGACACAAAAGAGCATACTCAACCGTATAAGCACGGAGAACATAGCAGACCTTAACGAACAGGTTGTTTATATGCGAGCCTGTGTGATAGGCAAGTTGGAAAACGAATGTGTCGAGGCTTTCCTCAGACATGAAAAAGAAATTCTTGACGGAACATTTCAGGGCAGTCTGATAAAGCATGTTAGTATGCTTCAGCGTGAGGCATACAAACGCTGTATTGATGTGGCTTACGGCAAGATATATCATTCAAAGCCGGTACTTGACATCGAGCTGGGTGGTTACAAGATTATGGAAACCCTGTTGCAGCAGATGATAGAAGCCATAATGAATCCAGACCGTTTCTATTCACAACAGCTGTTGCGCCGCGTAAGCAGTCAATATGAGATAAACGCTACAGATGTAGAGACGCGAATCATGGCAGTGCTTGATTTCATATCAGGCATGACAGATGTGTTCGCCCTCGATTTCTACCAAAAGATAAACGGCACCGCACTACCGATAGTGTGATGCCGTTTTTTTGTTTTTATTATTCCTTTATATTCTTTTATCTGAGTAACTGCAGATATTTTTCTATTGCATCGCGTATCTCTGATATGCAGATGTATTCGTCGGCGCTGTGTGAGCGACTGCTTTCACCTGGTCCTAACTTGAACGATGGGAAACGCATCAGGGCCTGATCTGACAGTGTGGGTGAACCGAAAGGCTCCATACCCATCTTAATGCAGCGTTGTATCAGCGGATGTGTGCGTGGAATGCTCGATGAGTGCAGGTGGAAGGAGCGTGCCTTTATCTCGCTCTTCAGTTTGCCTTGCAGAAACTCAAACACCTCTTCGTTTGTATAATGCTCGTTTGTGCGCACGTCGATGATAAACTTACATTCGTCAGGCACCACGTTATGCTGCGTACCGCTGTTCACTACGGTGCACTGCATCTTTGTAGGTCCGAGCAGGTCACTCACCTTCTCAAACTTATATTCACGGATGAACATCAAGTCGTCGAGCGCTTCATATATGGCATTCACGCCTTCGTTGCGTGCAGCATGTCCGCTCTTGCCGTGCGCAGTGCCGTCAATAACCATCAGTCCGCGCTCAGCAATGGCAGGCTGCATGCCCGTAGGCTCACCTACGATGGCAATCAAGTCCTTCCCTGCCCTCCCCGAGGTGGAGGGTATGACACTACATACTTTCTCAGAGTTGTCATTTAACGAAGGTGATTTATCCCCCTCCCCCGCGGGGAGGGTAGGGAGGGGCTGTTGTTGCAGTACACTCCTTATGCCTCCTGCACCGCTTACCTCTTCCTCACATGAGGCGAGGTAGATGAGGTTGAAGTCCCTTCCAACCTTCCGTGTGGTGGAGGGTATGATATTACCTGCTTCCTCAGAGCTATCATTTGACGAAGGTAGTTTCTTCCCCTCCCCCACGGGGAGGGTAGGGAGGGGCTTTTTCTCCCCCGCGGGGAGGGGCTTTTGGGTCAGAATCCTGAACACCTGCAGCAGGCTTACCAGTCCGCCGCCGCAGTCGTTGGATCCCAGTCCGTATAGGCGGTCACCCTCGATGCTTGGCGTAAAGGGGTCGCGTGTCCATGTGGCCACGGGCTTCACGGTGTCGATGTGAGCATTGAGCATGATGGTGGGCTTGCTGTCGTCCCAGTTGCTGGAACGTATCCACAGGTTGTTACCCTTGCGCTCAGACTCATAGCCATACTGGCGCATGGTCTGCTCCATGATGTCTGCTGCAGCGGTCTCGTCGCGGCTCACGCGGGGAGTGCTGATGAGGCGCTTCAACAGTTCAACGGCATCGCTGACGTATCTTTCCAATACATCCTTATCTATAACTGTCTTTTTCATATCTGATTGCAAAATTACGAATATTTCATGAAATAAATATATATTTTAGAGGAAAATTTGGCTATCTGAAAGTTTTTTCTTATTTTTGCAAGTTGAAACCAATAACAATTGAAACTGCTATGCAAACATTATGTCACCTGGCGCGCCTGCCATACGAACAGGCGAAGAAATACGGCAACAAGACCGTGTTTGAGTACAAGGACTTCGGCGGCACTGTATGGAAGAAGGCCTCATGGAAGGTCTTCGCTGACAATGCACGGCGTGTGTCGCTGGCTATGCTTCGCGCAGGGGTGAAGGTACAGGAGAATGTCGGTGTATTCTCGCAGAATTCGCTGGAATACATATACACCGACTTTGGTGCATTCGGAATACGTGCAGTGACGATACCGTTCTATGCCACGAGTTCTGAACAGCAGTTGCAGTATGTCATCAACGATGCGCAGATACGTTTGTTCTTCGTTGGCGAACAGGAGCAGTATGACAAGGCACGCCGTGTGCAGGCCCTCTGTCCTACGTTGGAACGCATAGTTATTTACGACCCTACTGTGACACTGGCAGAGCATGATACCACATCGCAGTATTTCAATGACTTCATTGCAGGAAATGAAGATGCAGCTTTAGATTCTTCACTCTCTGCCCTTCACTCCTCACGAAATGAAGATGACATCGCCAATATCCTTTACACATCAGGCACCACGGGAGAGTCAAAGGGCGTGATACTTACCCACGGTCAGTATATGGCAGCCTTCAAGGCAAATGATGAGTGCGTGCCGGTGGGTGAGGACGACCGCGTGATAACATTCCTGCCGATAACGCATATCTTCGAGCGTGGATGGGACTTCCTCGCACTCACAGAGGGCGCCACGCTTATCATCAATACCAATCCGCGTGAGATACAGCAGTCCATGCGCGAGACACATCCCACATGTATGTCGGCCGTGCCGCGCTTCTGGGAAAAGGTGTATGCCGGTGTGCAGGAGAAGATAGACAATGCCTCTGCCTTACATAAGAAGATGTTCAAGGACGGACTGGCAATCAGTCACAAGTACAACATCGAATGTAAGGCGGCAGGAAAGAAGCCTTCACTTGCATTGCGCATGAAATATGCTATGGTCAACAAGACATTGCTGTCTATAGTGCGCAAGCAGTTCGGACTGGTACACCCGAATATCTTCCCTACCGCAGGTGCCGTGGTATCGAAGGAAGTGGAAGAGTTCGTTCACTGTCTGGGACTCAACATGATTGTGGGTTACGGACTGACGGAAAGTCTTGCCACTGTTTCGTGCGACCACCGCGACGAGCCTTACACCATAGGTTCTGTGGGGCGTCCCATCAACGGCATAGAGATAAAGATAGGCGAGAACAGCGAGATACTCCTCAAGGGACCCACCATCACGCGCGGCTACTACAATCGCGATGCCATCAATAAGGAATCGTTTACTGAGGACGGTTTCTTCCGCACTGGCGACGCCGGTTACCTGAAGGACGGCGAACTGTATCTTACGGAGCGCATAAAAGACCTGTATAAGACCAGCAACGGCAAGTATGTGGCGCCACAGGCTGTAGAGTCAAAACTGCTCGTTGACAAATACATCGAGCAGATAGCCGTCATCGCTGACGAGCGTAAGTTTGTCTCCGCACTGATAGTGCCTGCCTACGCATTGCTTGAGGAATACGCACGAGAGAACGGCATACCGTTCACGGGTCGTGCGGACCTCTGTGCCAACGAGAAGATACAGGCCATGCTCATGGAGCGCATCAATACCCTGCAGCAGGGTTTGGCAGGATACGAGCAGGTGAAGCGTTTCACTCTGCTCACCGAGCCATTCACGATGGAGAACGGCGAACTCACCAACACTCTCAAGACCCGCCGCCCCGTGATAATAAAGAACTACGCCGAGGTGATTGAGAAGATGTATGAAGAATAATTAACAGACAATGATAACACAAGATCAACAGAAAGACATCCGTGAGCGTGCAGAAGCATTGGCACGCTATCTCGACATTGACAGGAAAAAGATTGAATTTGAAGAGGAGGACCTGCGTACGCAGGCTCCCGACTTTTGGGATGACCCCGACCGCGCCCGCGCGCAGATGAAGGTGGTGGGCGAACTGAAGAAATGGATTGACGGATACAAGGAGGTGAGCACGGCAGCTGAAGAACTGGACCTCGCCATGGAGTTCTACCGTGAGGAGATGGCCACCGAGGAAGAGGTGGACCAGGCATACGACCGTGCGCTGGAAGCCATTGAAGACCTTGAACTGAAGAATATGCTGCGCCAGGAGGAAGACCCTATGGACGCAGTGCTGAAGATAAACTCTGGTGCCGGCGGCACCGAGGCACAGGACTGGGCGCAGATGCTCATGCGTATGTATATGCGCTGGGCTGAGAAGGGCGGCTACAAGTGCACCATCGTTGACCTGCTGGAGGCTGACGATGCCGGCATCAAGTCGGTGACGATGCAGATAGAGAATACCGGCAGCGCCGACTATGCCTATGGCTACCTGAAGTCAGAGAGCGGCGTGCACCGTCTGGTGCGCGTGAGTCCGTACAACGCACAGGGCAAGCGTATGACCAGCTTCGCCTCAGTATTCGTGACACCGCTCGTTGATGACACCATAGAGGTGTATGTTGACCCTTCACGCATATCATGGGACACCTTCCGCTCAAGCGGTGCCGGTGGTCAGAACGTGAACAAGGTGGAGACCGGCGTGCGCCTGCGCTATATGTATCAAGACCCCGACACCGGCGAGGAGGAGGAGATACTCATTGCCAACACCGAGAGCCGTAAGCAGCAGCAGAACCGTGAGAACGCCATGCGACTGCTGAAGTCACAGCTCTATGACCGCGCCATGAAGAAGCGCATGGAGGCACAGGCTGCCATAGAGGCTGGCAAGATGAAGATTGAGTGGGGCTCGCAGATACGCTCATACGTGTTTGACGACCGCCGCGTGAAGGACCATCGTACGAACTATCAGACATCTGACGTTGACGCAGTGATGGACGGTAAGCTCGACGGATTCATCAAGGCTTACCTCATGGAACTGAACAATAAGGACTAAGAATCTTCCCTACCCCTCACAAAGGGGATGGGAAGATGCATGAACGATATAAAATGATATAACAACTTAAACATCTATTTAACTATGAGCAAGAACAAGAACAATGCTAAGCGTAAGGCTTATGCAGAGAAGAAAGAGCAAGAGGGACGTAACGTAATCAACTGGATCTTCGGCATCCTCGTAGCTCTCGGCGCTCTGTACGCTATATATACCATAGCAATACAGTAATAAAAAACAATGGAAATAGAACGTAAGTTTCTCGTGAAGAGAGACGATAGTTTCCGCAAGATGGTGGCGTCCTCATCAATGATAGCCCAGGGCTATATGGATGTTAAGGGTGCCACCGTGAGGATTCGTCTGCGCTCTCCCTTACCCGATACCGACGGCAATGGTGGCAAGGCATACCTTACCATCAAGGGCCCGTCTGCCAACGGCATATCGCGCTACGAGTTTGAACGCGAGATACCGCTCGACGATGCCCGCGAGATGCTGAAGCTATGTCGTGGCGGATTGGTGGAGAAGACACGCCACCTCGTGCCCGTTGGCAAGCACACCTTCGAGGTGGATGAGTTTCATGGTGCCAACGACGGACTGCTGTTCTGCGAGGTGGAACTGCAGAGTGAGGACGAGGCGTTCGAACATCCAGCCTGGCTGGGACCAGAGGTTACGGGCAACCGTCATTTCTATAACAAAGGACTGCTCTCAAACCCTTATCCAAACTGGCGCGACGAACTGCCGGAGGAGTTTCGTTGACGAATTGAAGAATTAAGATTACCGTAGTTTAATGAATTGGGAAGAAGAAACAGAACGACGTGTTGCCAAGGGCGTGGCATACTTCAAGCAGGGATATAACTGCTCACAGTCTGTCACGTTGGCGTTCGCCGACTGGTATGGAGTGCCCGAAGGACTGATGGCACGTATCAGTGCCTCTTTCGGTGGAGGCATGGGGCGCATGCGCGAAACATGCGGCACGGCATCAGGTATGTTTATGCTCGCCGGACTTGAGGAGGCTTCCGAAGAGGCAAATAAAGAGATAAAGGCAAGGAACTATGCCGTAGTGCAGCGTCTGGCAGCCGACTTCAAGGCACAAACGGGCGGCAGCATGATTTGTCGCGAATTGCTCAGCGGCTATATAAAGAATGTAAACACCAACCCTACGCCCGACGAGCGCACCGACGAATACTACAAGAAACGTCCGTGCGTACGTATGGTGGAGCTTGCCGTACGCACATACATGCGATATCTGCAGGAGAAAAACGCACAATGAATATAACGGAGTACCTGCAGTCACATCCTTTGCTCAGGCTCATCGCTGTGCTCATAACTGGCATTGCGGTGGGATATGGCATGCAGACTCCCCACTTTCTCTTGCAGCATGGCATCAGTGTCACCACCGCATGTTGCTACGCACTGCTGGCATCATTACTGATATCGGCACTGCTACGAAGACATTGCAGGGTGGCATCAGTAGCATTGCTGAGCGCTACATTCCTCCTCGGCATCTTCCTTATAAAGAGCGAGCGCCACACATACACCGTGCCATTCGCACCACAGATAGAACAGTTCATGGAGGAAAGCAGAGCTGAGCTCTCTGCCATATACCAGACTCAAGGTCTTTCTGACGACGAATATGCCATAGTAGCAGCCATGACACTGGGTGAACGGCAGCGCGTAAGCACACAGTTGCGCGAGATATACTCCATAACAGGCGCTTCTCATCTCTTTGCCTTGTCGGGACTTCATCTGGGCATCATATATATGATGCTGACGTTGCTACAACCTAAGCTGTTGCTTTTCAAGCTACGAAGACTACGCCGACCGTTGCAGATGCTGTTCGTAGTGCTTCAGATAGTCACCATATGGGCATACGTGCTGCTCGTAGGATGCCATGCCTCACTGATGCGTGCGGCGGTGATGCTTACAACATACACCATAGCAAGGCAGATGTCACGCCATCCGGAAAACATATCAGTGCTTGCTTTCACCTGCGCATTGCTGCTGGCAATATACCCCGAATGGCTGTTCGACGTTGGTTTTCAGATGTCTTTCATGGCTGTCCTGAGCATAACGCTGCTATACATTCCGCTGCGCAACAAGCTGTTTACCGACCCTTCGGCACTGCGCCCCGAATTTCTGCAGCCACTATGGAAGTTCTTCCAGACGTTCTTCCTTCAGATGCTGCTGCTGTCCTTCTGCGCACAGATAGGCGTGGCGCCACTGATAGCACTCTACTTCGGGCGTTTCTCATGCTATTTCCTGCTTACCAACCTGCTAGTCCCCATACTAACCACACTGACGATATACCTGTCACTCAGCATACTGCTGTTTGGTTTGCTCTCAACATGGATGCCCACGCTTTGCGGCTCATTGCTGTCATGGCTCGTTCCATGCGTCATAGCATGCGTAAAGACATTCAACGGCTACCTCACAGGCATTGCATCACTCCCCTATTCCAGCATAGACGGCATACACATCAACGTCATACAGACATTCCTTATATATATAATACTATTCTGCAGCTGTATGCTTGCATATCACCTGCACCACGGATTGCGTCGCAGGCTCAACCGGGTGCAGACCGACAACAAATGACTACACATAATATATCACACACATAACTTATAACACCTATGAAAAGATTTCTACTATCATTCATCATCTCCGTCACGACCTTCGCTGCAGCAAAGTCACAGAACCCATACCTGCCGTTGTGGGAGTTTATTCCTGACGGCGAGCCTTACGTGTTTGAAGACCCCGACAACCCGGGCAAGTACCGTGTATATATATACGGTTCGCACGATATGTTGCGCCAGTATTACTGCGGTCGCGACCAGGTGGTGTGGTCTGCCTCGGTTGACAGTCTCGACAAATGGCGCTTTGACGGCGTGATATTCGCCTTGACAAAAGACCGTGACGGCAATCTCATCAATGCTGACGGAGCAGGCGACGTGCTCTATGCACCCGACGTGCTTGAGACGCGCGACAGCACCGGACGAAAGGTGTATTACCTCTATCCCAACGTGCAGTCTGACGAGCGCGGCAATGCCGTGGCACGCTCATACCGCCCCGACGGACCTTTCGAGGTATGCAACTGGAGCACCGACAACCCACGACGCACCGTAGGACCATTCTCGTTTGACCCTGCAGCCTTCGTCGATGACGACGGCAGGGCATACGGATACTGGGGCTTCATGAGCTCTAACGCAGCAGAGATTGACCCCAAGACCATGAGCACCGTAAAGCCGGGCACGGAGATAATCAAAAACATGATTCCGCATAAGGACATGGACAAGACATACCGCTTCTTCGAGGCATCGTCAATACGAAAGATAAAGGATAAATACGTGTTCATATACAGCCGCTGGACCAACGACAACGAGGACGGGCTGCCTGCAAGCAACTATACGCTGGCTTACTGCTATTCTAACAATCCGCTGGGACCATGGACCTACGGCGGAACCATCATCGACGGACGCGGCAAGGAACACCGTCCCGACGGCACCACGGTGGCTACGGCATGCCCTTACGGCAACACGCACGGCAGCATCTGTGAGATTAACGGCAAGTGGTGGGTGTTCTACCACCGTCAGGCAGGCACGTCTGAATACTCCCGCCAGGCCATGGTGGCACCTGTCAGCGTGGAGGTGGTAGAGGGCAAGGACGGCTACGTGCGCATCAGCGAGGCAGAGTTTACCTCTGAGGGATTCAAGACCGAGGGACTCGACCCATACACCGAGTATGCAGCGGGCATAGCATGCTACTTCACCAATCCTAAGAAGCCATATCAGAAATTCCCTAACGTATATTACTACGGCTCACACATAGGTATCTGTCGCATTGACACCATAGCAGCCGCCGGCGATGCCTCTAAGACTCTGTATCAAGAGGCTTGCGCCATGAAAAATCCATACGACCCTTCGGTAAACCGTTGCTACATGGTGGACAATACCGACGGTTCCGTAGTGGGATATAAGTACTTCGACTTCAGCCGCACATACGGCAAGAAGAACCTCAAGCTGCACCTTGACTTGCAACGCGACGATACCGACGGCAGGATAGACATCTACCTTGACCGTCCGAGCGAGACTGAAGGTGGAGTTTGCATAGGCAGCCTCAACGTATCGCAAAATACAAGGCAGGCCACCATAAAGGTGCCTGAACTAAGTCATCATAACGGCAAGCATGCTTTGTTCTTCGTATTCTCTTCTGCCACGAAGGGCAAGAGCATCTGCACGCTGCACACCATAAGGTTCAGCGAATAGTACCGCCAAAAGCGCCTGGAGCAAAAAAAAAACATTCCACATCCATTTGCTTTTACAAAAATATTTCGTAATTTTGCAGCCGGAAACGTAACACACACATATTATAAATATGGAATATATGTCACAAGAGGGCTACGACAAGCTCGTAGCCGAACTGCGCCACATGGAGACCGTGGAACTGCCACAGGTGCGCGACGCAATAGCCGAGGCTCGCGACAAAGGCGACCTGAGCGAGAACTTTGAATACCATGCCGCCAAGCGCGAGCAAGGCAGGTTGCTTGGCAGGATACGCTATAAGCAGCGTGTGCTGGCGCATGCCAGGGTTATCGACATGTCGAAGTTGGGTGCCGACAGCATACAACTGCTCAGCAAGGTGGCAATTACCAACCTTGCCAACAACAATAAGATGACCTACACCATAGCCAGTCCGCATGAGGCAGACCTACGCGAGGGTAAGATTTCCATCAAATCGCCCATAGCACAGGCGCTGCTCAACAAGCGTGTGGGCGACACCGTGGAGGTGCGTGTACCTGCTGGCATGCTGAAGCTGCGCATTGAGAGCATCAGCCAGTAGGATTTTGCGAACAAATACAGCACTATCCCTACCTAAATGGAAAAGAAATATTGAGTTCGGTGATTTCTACAGGCAGGAAACGCAAGTTTTATACGATGACTTGCCATGCAGAAGAAAAAGGATGCGACAAATAACGGTAGTTCTTCCGTTGTTTGTCGCATTATTCGTATGATGTCGCATGCTTTGAAGCAGAAATCTTGCAGAAAAAGCGTCATATGTTGCATATTATGCCTAATTTTGCAATCGTAAACAAGGAACATCAACAATTTAAAACTTATAAGGTAATGAAAAGAATCTTCGCAATTGTAGCAGTGGCATTGATGGCAGCAACATGTATTTTCGCCCAGAGTAATGAACCAAGACATGAAATCAGCGTAAGCTATGGCGCAGGCATATCACTGATTGGAGATGGCATTAGCAATGGAATAGGCAACGGCATTTTCGACTCCATGAGCGGTCGCAAGTGGACAAACTCAAAGGAGTTTGGAACCCTCGGACTGGAATATTTCTATCACCTTGACAATCCACGCATAGCTATCGGCGGCATCGCTACATATTCACAATATGGCGAAGACGTAATCAAAGAAGACGTAAAGGAAGGCGAACGTACACGTCGCTACATTTCCGTAATGCCTTCCGTGAAATACTACTGGGTAAACAAGCAGCACTTCGGTCTCTACAGCAAGGCTGCAGCAGGTGTCATGTACACCACGGCAAAGTCAGAGAATACATTAAAGAACACTTCTGAAACCGATAGCAGACTCGGCTTTATGTTCCAAGCTTCTCTCCTTGGAATAGAGGGTGGCTCTCTGCATATACGTGGTTTCATTGAGGCAGGTGTCGGCGAACAGGGGATATTACTGGCAGGTTTACGTTACAAGTTCTGATGACAGACTGAAACCATAATAATCTAATACACATACCTAACAGAGGCATTCTGCAATACACCAGGGTGTCTCTTATTTCATATTCTCATCAACATGAGATACCGGGACAGGCAAAACTCTCCTGAACTTATATGAACCATGCAGGCTTTACGATAATAAAAAGGAGCCCTGCACATCGTCGTGATGTGCAGGGCTTGCTTTTTTTATGTAAAGCCTTGCATGCAGGTCATCTCCTGCCCGTAAGGCCTTGAGTACTTTCTTTAAGATTCGCTTAGAGCTTTGGGCCTGCAGCAACGAGAGCCTTACCAGCCTCGTTTGTTGTGTACTTGTCAAAGTTCTTGATGAAGCGTGCTGCCAGATCCTTAGCCTTTGTCTCCCACTCAGAAGCGTCAGCGTATGTGTCGCGTGGGTCGAGGATGGCTGGGTTAACGTTTGGCAGAGCTGTTGGAACCTCGAAGTCGAAGAATGGGAT
>JAEEGI010001117.1_pt1 | contig 67953 bp, 50 predicted proteins | sample 8958751 | NCBI WGS metagenome assembly JAEEGI01 (sample SAMN16246545, study PRJNA631951) | gut metagenome | biome: gut microbiome; feature: rumen; material: KS-attached | host: Bos | place: Iran: Karaj | collected 2018-10
CAACGATGGCGAGACCGTCTCCTTCAAGGCCCTCGCCAACGGCAACGTCGTCGAACTCGAGGAAACCGAACGCTTCTCGGCCGCCGAGGCCCTCGGAAGCCTCAACCGCCCCGTCGTCCTCCACAGCGCCTCCGGCACCTTCGCCCTCTTCCCCAACCCGGCCGAAAGGGGTGAGCAGGTCCAGATCGCACTGCCCGACAGCTTCGACGCCGAAAACGCCACCATCGAGGTCTTCAACGCCCTCGGCGCTCGCGTCAACAACCAAGCCCTCAACAAAGGCGCCTTGGAGATCCAAGGCATGACTGCCGCCGGTCTCTACACCGTCAAGGTCACCGACCGTCAGGGCAATGTCCTTTACGGAAAACTTGTCGTGAAGTGAATAGCTAAAAGCTAATAGTCAAAAAATCCGCCGGAGCAATCCGGCGGATTTTTTTGTTTTATCATCCGGAATTATTAACTTTTTTTATGAAAAAAGGCGAACAAAACCTATTGATAAATAAACAATTATAACTATTTTTGTTGGTTTTATTTTCATTAGATATGAAACGACTTTTTATTATTCTTTTAGGTTGCTTATGCCTCATCCCTTGGACGGCATTCAGTCAGCAAGACAAACAACCCGATTGGAAAAAGCTTCACTACCTCTCCGAAGAGGAGATGCTTTCGGGGAATCGCAGTTCCATCTATCAGGAAACCGACCCTCCCACGGGCGATTACGTACGATTCCCTGCCGAATTCGAGCCCATGCAGGCAGTGACGATCCGCTACCCGCTCGGCATCCCGACCAGCCTTGTCAAGCAACTGTCGGAGCGCACCAAGGTTTACTGCATTGTCTCTTCCAGCCAGCAATCCTCAGCCAGAAACACCTTCCAAAATGCTGGCTGCAACATGAGCAACATTACCTACTACAACATGTCAACGGACTCGTACTGGGTACGCGACTATGGTCCGTGGTACATCTTCAACGACCTGGAGCCTGCCATCGTTGACAATGCCTATAACCGTCCCCGTCAAAACGACAACATGGTGCCGGTTCGCATGGGACAACAACTTGGGCTCACCGTTTATGGCATGAACCTCCAACATACCGGCGGCAACATGATGGAAGACGGTCGCGGTGTGGGTGTTTCCGACGAACTGATTCTGAACGAAAACAACCATGACGAAGACAATGTTCGGACCAAGATGAGAAATTATCTTGGCATTGACCCCTACCATATCACCATCGATCCGCAAGGTGACTACATCGCCCACGTAGATTGCTGGGGCAAGTTTCTCGCACCCGACAAGATCCTCATCGCAAAGCTGCCTACCACAAACAGCCAATACGATGAATACGAGCAAGTGGCCGAGTTCTTCGCCAACACCAACTGCTGCTGGGGCTATCCTTATAAGGTGTACCGTGTGGAAGAACCCGGCGGCTACACCGTAGCTCCTTACACCAATAGTTTGATTGTCAACAAGACCGTATTCGTACCAATGGGTTCCAACAGCACCTACAACAACAAGGCGTTGCAAGTCTATCAAAATGCCCTACCCGGCTACGAAATCATTGGTGTGACGGGAGCAAGCAACACCCCATGGGAAAACACCGACGCCCTTCACTGCCGTACCCGTGGCGTGATGGACTTCGACATGCTTTTTGTGGACCATCGTAACGTGGTGTTCGGTGAGCAGCCCATGCAGGAATCCATCGCCATTACCAGCAAATTCATTGCCTATAGCGGCGAGAGCCTCAAACAAGACTCGCTCCTCGTCTATTATCGCATTGACAATGGCGCATGGCAAACCGCCTCCATGACCGCTACCGGCAATGCCAATGAATATGTCGGATACATTACGGGCCATCACTACGGTGCTTCAGTCGACTACTACGTCTTCGGTGCCGACGAATCCAACCATCGTTACACCCAACCGGTATTTGGTGCCGACGAGCCGCACCACTTCACCATTGAGGAAGGCCCGGCCACCTTGGAACAGACCTATACGTTCAATACCGGATGGACATGGTGGAGCACCAACCTGGACATCAGCAAGGCCGATCTGGAAGCAGCTTTAGGCACACATGGCATCCAAGTCTCATCTCATCACGACGGCTTCGACATGCTCAACACCGCAAACGGCAATTGGATGGGCAACCTCAGTGGTTTCTGCGTCGAAAAAGCCTACAAGATTCGGGTTGCTGAAAGCTGTACCATCACCCTAAACGGCATCCCTGTCGATCCCACGGAACATCCCATCACCTTAAAAAATGGATGGAACTGGATTGGTGTCCCTGTCGACCATAGCCTCACGTTGACCGAAGCCTTCTCCAATCTTTCTCCGGAAGACGGCGATGAGATCAAATCCCAACACGACGGCTTTTCGCAATACAGTGCCACCCTACAACGCTGGATCGGCACACTTCAAACGCTTGAACCAGGGAAAGGCTATCTCTATAGATCAAATGCCAGTGAGGATAAGGTATTTCTATATATAAATAATATTGATTAATATATTTTTGTGAATATAAATTAAAATATGATGAAAAAAGGTGTTTTCCTATTTGCGCTCTCCATCTTCTGCTCGATGGCGTTTGCGCAGTTCCAGACTGGCACGCAATGGAACAAAGTCCTGAGCGACCGGCCTGAGACCTTCCAGACCCAGCTGATCTCCTCCTCGGAGAACAGCATCAAGGTCAACGTTCAAGTCCCTGGCTTCTACACCACCAGCGTGACCACGCCCAAAGGTGAAGCCCATGTGATTACCGTTCCCAAATCGGTCAGCACCGCCCAAGCCGGCGAACCCGACATGCCGATGACCGGCATCCCCTTGATGATCGGCGACAAGGCCAGCATGAGTGTACGCGTCATCGACGCCCAGTACATGGACTTCGCAGGCATCGAGGTCGCTCCCTCCAAGGGCGACTTCCCACGCACCATCGATCCCGAAACCGTGCCTTACACCTACGGCAAGTGCTACGAAACCGACGCTTTCTTCCCAGAGAAGAGCCTGACCATGTACGAGCCCTATATCATCCGTGACTTCCGCGGACAGAACATGGCCGTCTTCCCCTTTGCCTACAACCCCGTCACCAAGACCCTCCGCGTATACTACAACATGACCGTGGAGATGTACAAGGTGGATAACCGAGGCGAGAACGTCATCGAAAGCCGCCGTGGCAACGAGGTGAAGATCAGCGCCGACTTCAAGAGCGTGTATCAACGTCACTTCCTCAACTATGAAGAAAGCATGGCCAAATACACTGCCCTCGATGAGGAAGGCGACCTGCTCATCATCTGCTACGACAATTTCATCAGCAACATGACTGACTTCGTCAACTGGAAGAAGACCCGTGGTATCAACACCACCATCGTGGGCACCAGCACCGCAGGTTCCTCCTATTCGGCCATTCAAACTTACATTAAGAATCAGTACAACGCCAACAATAACATCACCCATGTGCTGCTCGTCGGCGACGTGGCCCAAATCCCAGGATACACCTACTCCGGCGGAGGTTCTTCTTACGCTGGCAAAGGCGACAATGCCTACGGACAAATTGTGGGTAGCGACTACTACAACGACGTCTTTATCGGTCGTTTCTCTGCCAGCACCGCAGCACGCGTGACCACCCAATGCAACCGTGTCATCACCTACGAACGTGATCTGACGACTTCCGCCACTTGGCTTCAGAAAGCGGAAGGCATCGCCAAAAAAGAAGGTGGCAGTGGTCACAATGGTGAGGACGACTACGAGCACATGGACGTCATCCGCACCGACTTGTTAAACTATGGTTATTCCACTGTTTATCAGCGTTATGCAAACCTCAGTGGATATACTGCCACCGCAGCGCAGATCTCCGCTGACATCAACGGCGGTGTTGGTATCGTCAATTACTGCAACCATGGCGCCGAAACCATGTGGGGCGTTGCCAGCTATAGCGTTTCCCATGTCAATGCCCTGACTAACGAGAACATGTTACCTTTTATTTGGTCAGTAGCCTGCCTTGTTGGCAAATACGACTATAGCAGTGACTGCTTCGCCGAAGCTTGGATGAATGCCACCAACAACAATAACCCTACGGGTGCCATCGGTACTTTGATGTCTTACATCAGCCAACCTTGGATCCCGCCCATGTGGGCACAAGACGAATGCGTCGATATTTTGGCAGGGCTTTCCAACTCCGGTGGTACCAAACACACCTGGGGCGGTGTCTCCATCAATGGCCTTTTTGGTATCTTTGATAATTATGGCACGGATCAATCCGCTGTTGGCACCTACCAGGCCTGGATTCTCTATGGTGACCCGAGTATGCTGATTCGTACCAAGACCCCGCAGGCCATGACGGTTTCACACACAGGAACCATCGCTGTTTCAGGCGGTAATTACGCAGTGAATGTCACGAACGGCAACGGAGCCGTAGCTACCATCACCGACGCCAACCACAACATTTTGGGTAAGGCCACCGTGAGTAACGGATCGGCCACCATCAACGTCAGTGGTACCTTAACTGCTGGTAGCGAGCTTACCCTTTGTGTGTTTGGATTTGATAGAGTGACATACCTCGGCACCATCTCGGTCGTCGGCGGTACAAAATACGACATCACGACCAAGGTCACCCCGACCAATAGCGGCACCGTCAGCGGCGCTGGCTCCTATTACGAGAACACCCAGTGCACTTTGACAGCCACGCCTGCCACGGGCTACACCTTCACCAACTGGAAGAAGGGCAACAACGTGGTTTCGACCGATGCCACCTACACCTTCACGGTAACTTCCAGCACAGCGGGCGAATATACCGCTACCTTCACCGCCATCCCGCAATATACCATTACAGCCAGTGCCAACCCGACTAACGGCGGCACCGTCAGCGGTGGCGGCACCTTCTATGAAAACACCTCTTGCACCTTGACGGCCACGGCCAACACCGGCTACGCCTTCAGCAAATGGACCAAGAACGGCACACAGGTCTCCACCAATCCAGCCTACACTTTCACTGTGACAGCTGCGGGAGCCTATGTCGCCAACTTTGACCAACTCGTCGCTCACAGCGTGACCTGCAATACCGTTGAGGGAGGCACCATCGGTGCGAACGTCAACACCGCCTACATGGGCGATGTGGTCACCCTGACCGCCACGGCCAACGACGGCTACTTCTTCTCGGTATGGGATGTCCGCGATGCCAACAACAATACCATTGCGGTGAACAACAACCAGTTCACCATGCCCAACGCCGACGTCACCGTCAACGCAAGCTTCGTGCAGGGCTGTAATGTCACCATTGCCGAGGTTGAGCACGGCACCGTCACTGCCTCTGTTACTGGCGCCATCCCCGGCACGACCATCACATTGACCGCCACACCTGAGACGGATTATTCCCTCAGCACCTGGCTTGTATACCAGACCGGTAACGTCCGCAACACCGTCTCCGTCACTGGGAACAGCTTCGTCCTGCCCGCCTTCGATGTCACCGTCGTCGGCATCTTCAAGATGAACAAGGAAGCCGAAGTCGCCATCGGCAGCGGCAACAGCGCCGACAGTTACCTCCCAACCTACGCCTATTACAAGTACTCCCTCACACAGCAGATCTACACGGCTTCGGAAGTCGGCCAAGCCGGCACCATCACCAAGATCGCCTTCAAGGTGTCCAATTCCAAGTCGACTACCAGAACGCTTGATGTCTATCTGAAACACACCACCAAGACCGCCTTTTCCAGCCAGACCGGTTGGGAGACCGTGAGCAGTGGCGACAAGGTGTTCAGCGGCAGCGTCGCATTCCAATCCTCCGGATGGACCACCATCACCCTCACTACTCCGTTCGAGTATGACGGCACCAGCAACTTGGTCGTCTGCGTGGATGACAACACCGGTAGCTATGTGAGCAGTTCCAACAATTCGCCCAAGTTCTACGTCTATTCCACAGGCGCCAACAGAGCGTTGCGCATCTACAGTGACGGCACCAACTACACCGCCACCTCACCTAGCAGCTATAGCGGCACCTACGTCACCTCCAACAACCAGATCACCTTCACGATGACCGTTGGTGGTAATGACGCTTCGTTGGCCGTGTCGCCCAACGCCATGGAAGGCTTCTTCTATACCCAAGGCGAAGGCCCGTCCGCCGTAAAGAGCTTCGCCGTCATCGGCACAGACCTCACCGATAACATCACCCTCACTGCCCCCGACAATTTCGAGATCAGCGATGCCGAGAACGGCAACTATGGAGTCTCACTGACCCTCTCTTCCGAGAGCAAGGGTAGTCGTGATGCCACCACCTACGACTTCGAGGACGGCATTCAGGGATGGACCCTCCTAAAGGGCTCCACTGGCGACTCCCCGAACAATTGGATGCACTGCACCGACTACACACCTCGCGACTACACCTCCGGCTATGGCCACAGTTCTTCGAATGGCTTTGTATTGTCCGAGTCCTACATCTCCGGCACTGAGAGCGGCACGGGCACGGGTGTCCATCCCGACAACTATCTCGTCTCGCCCCAGGTCACCCTTGGAGGCAGCATCACCTTCTGGGCATCCAACCCCAACGACGACTATGGCAGCGAGCACTTCGCCCTGCTCGTTTCCACGACCAACAACACCAGCATCAACAGCTTCACCCAAGTCGAGGCTTGGACGCTGCATGCCAAAGCCGGAAGGACAGGCAACACTCGTACCATCGTCGACGGCGTGTGGTATGAGTATACTGCCGACCTGAGTGCCTATAGCGGCACGGGCTATGTGGCCATCCGGCACTTCGACTGCTATGACCAATGGATGCTGTGCATTGATGACATCACCATCGAGACGCCCAACACCCCCGTGGATCCCACCGATCCCACCGTCGACCTCCTCACCGCGAACGTCTATGTCCGCATGAAGGCTGGGCTTTCTCAAGGCACTTATGCTAACGAGACCCTCACCGTGGCTACGGGTGACATCACCTCCAACGTCAGCCTCAGTGGCGAAGTCACGCAAGGACAAGTGACCGAACAAACCATCACGCTTGCCCAAGGCTGGAACTGGTTCTCCTCGCCCCTCGTCGCCGACGACTTGATCGACCAAGTCGAGAACAACCTCCAAGACAACGCAAAACAGATCACCTCAAAAGGTTACGGCTTCGACCAATACAACCCCAACAACAGCAACTGGATCGGCAACCTCAACAGCATCGCCGTCGAGAACAAGTACCGCATCCAAACCAACAACGCCTGCCAGATCGCCATCACCGGAAACAACGCCATTCCTGCCGAACACCCCATCACCCTCAACAAGGGCGCCAACTGGATCGGCTACCCCCTCGCCACCGAATCCACTCTCAACGACGCACTCGCCGACTTCTCGCCCGAAACCGGCGACCGCTTCGAGTCCAAGAACGACGGCTTCGCAGAGTATTCGGGTACCAAGTGGATCGGCACCCTCGCCGCAACCGGCAAGACCCTTAAACCCGGACAGGGCTACATCTACAGGTCCAAGGCCGATGACAGCAAGCAGCTCGTCTATTCCGCCAGCGGCAAGGGCGACAAGGGAACCGTTCAAGTGGACGAGCCCTCCTTCTGGAAGGCCGACAACACCGCCTTCGCCGACATCATGTGCGTCACCGCACTCGTAGAGATCGACGGCATCGCCTCCGACGACATCGAGCTGGCCGCCTTCGTCGACGGACAGTGCCGCGGCGCCGTCAGGATGATCTACGTCGAATCCCTCAAGCAGCACCTCGCCTTCCTCACCGTTGGCGGCAACGATGGCGAGACCGTCTCCTTCAAGGCCCTCGCCAACGGCAACGTCGTCGAACTCGAGGAAACCGAACGCTTCTCGGCCGCCGAGGCCCTCGGAAGCCTCAACCGCCCCGTCGTCCTCCACAGCACCTCCGGCACCTTCACCCTCTTCCCCAACCCGGCCGAAAGGGGTGAGCAGGTCCAGGTCGCACTGCCCGACAGCTTCGATGCCGAAAACGCCACCGTCGAGGTCTTCAACGCCCTCGGCGCACGCGTCCGCACTGAACTCCTTGCCGATGACAAGTCCGTCTCCGGCCTCCTAGCCGCAGGCGTTTATACCCTTCGGATCTCTGACCAAAAGGGACTTGTCCTCTTCGGAAAGCTCGTCGTGAGATAAAACAATACGTTTTTGTTGCGGCCATCCCGCGGGATGGCCGCAACAAAAACTCGCTAAGAAAACTACAAAAAAATCATTGATAAAAACAAAACTATTTCTATTTTTGCGGCTGAAACGCCCCATTTAGGAAAAAAAAGAAAACAACCATGAAAAAGATTTTATTTACATTGTTTGTGTCCATGCTTCTTGGTGGAACCATCGTCGCCCAAAACCCGGAACTCCATTGGACCGTTGGCCCAGATGCAACACAATATGGAAACAACATGAGTATTGTTGGATGGGTTACCTTGAATGGAAATTATGTGGATGACACCAATTTTGAAGTGGCTGCCTTTGTCGGAGATGAAGTCCGTTATTCCGGATATCTTAAAGATTATGAGGCAGACCATCCTTACCTTTGGGCTTCATTAGCATACGAATCAGGTACTGAGACATTTACCTTTAAACTGTTTGACCACAATACGAATACGGAATACGATTACTGCACCACTACCGTCACGACCAAGGAAGACGGATATGGCAGCTACACCGAGCCTTTCACAGTCGAATTCTTCACCACCTTCGAAAAGACCATCACTGCTTGGACCGAGACCGGTGGCTACTTCCTGATTGCTTCGCCCATCGGACAGGTCAGCCCTACAGCCGTTACCAACATGATTCCCGCCGAAGGAGCCACCAACGGTTACGATCTCTATAGTTTCGACCAAAACGCCAGCGACGGACTAGAATGGCGTAACTATAAAAACGGTGCCTTTGAGAACCTCGAGCCTGGCAAGGGCTACCTCTATGCCAACAGCGAAGAGGTCACCTTGGTCTTCATAGGCGCTGCTAACGATAGCGACGGCAAGGTTACCCTGGTCAAGAATGCCGAACTAAATCCAAACGGCGGCTTCGAAGGCTGGAACCTGGTGGGGAACCCCTTCGCACAGAAGGCCTCCTTCACCAAGGAGTTCTACACCATGAATGCCTACGGTTCCGAGATTATCGCCGGTAAAGACAAAGTCGTTGAAGCCATGGAAGGTCTGTTTGTGATTGCTGGAACCGACGGAGAGGAAATGATCTTCACCCCGATTACCGAAAACACCGAGGGCAGCAAAGGTCTGGTCTTCGACCTTAAGCAGAACAGCAACGTGGTCGACCGCGCCATCGTCCGCCTCGAAGGGAGCGACAACCTGCCCAAGATGATGCTGAACCCCAGCAACACGAAAGTCTACATCCCTCAGGCCGACAAAGACTACGCCGTGATGAGCGTCAACCGCGACATGGACGAATCGATGCCGCTGAACCTTAAAGTCGCTGAAAACGGCACCTACACCCTTTCAGTGAAGAACGAGGAAGACAACCTTGAATACCTCGCCCTCCTCGACCACAAGACGGGCATGCAGGTGAACCTGCTGCTCACGCCCAACTACCAGTTCAACGCCTCGACGAACGACGCGGCCGAACGCTTCACGGTGTTCTTCCGCTCGACGACGGGCCTCGACGAGCAGTCCAACCCCATCTGCTTCCGCAACAACGGCCTGCTGACCATCAGCGGCCTCGAAGGAGAATATGAACTGGAAGTGATCGACGTGATGGGACGCATCCTGTCCAACACCACGGTCAACGGTGAATACAGCCAAGTCATGGAAATGACGCCCGGCCTGTACACCATCCGCCTGCTTGCCGCAGACAAGACCTACACCAAGAAGATCGTGGTCGACTAAAGACCCCGAAAGACTTCAAACAAAAAGGGCAGCCGTGAAAACGGCTGCCCTTTTTTGTGTCACGGATCGCCCGGAAGCTTACAGCTTACGGGCGATCTCTTTCTCGGTGTAACCCTCGATGATGTCGCCGACCTTAATGTCGTTGAAGTTCTCGATGTTCAAGCCGCAGTCCATACCGGCAGCCACCTCCTTGACGTCGTCCTTGTAACGCTTCAGGGAGCCGAGCGTGCCCGTGTAGATCACGATGCCGTCGCGGATGATGCGGATCTTCGTGTTGCGGGTGATCTTGCCGTCGAGGACCATACAGCCGGCGATGGTGCCGACCTTGCTGATCTTGAAGGTCTCGCGGATCTCGAGGTTGCAGGTGACCACCTCCTCGATCTCGGGGGCCAACATACCCTCGATGGCCGCCTTGATCTCCTCGATGGCGGTGTAGATGATGGAGTAGATGCGGATGTCGATCTTCTCCTGCTCGGAGAGGCGACGGGCCTGCACCGTAGGACGCACGTTGAAGCCCACGATGACGGCGTTCGAAGCCGAAGCCAGCATGATATCGGACTCGCTGATGGCACCCACCGACTTGTGGATGACATTGACCTGCACCTCCTCGGTGGAGAGCTTGAGCAACGAGTCGGCCAAGGCTTCGACAGAACCGTCCACGTCGGCCTTGACGATGATGTTGAGCTCCTTGAAGTCGCCGATGGCGATGCGGCGCCCGATCTCGTCGAGGGTGATGTGCGGGTTGGTGCGGCGGGTCTGTTCACGCTGCAGCTGCTCACGGCGGTTGGCGATGTCTTTCACCTCACGCTCGTCGGTCATCACGTTGAAGACGTCGCCCGGCTGGGGTGCGCCGTTGAGACCGAGCAGCAACACCGGCGTGGAAGGACCGGCACTCTGGATCTTCTGGTTGTGGTCGTTGAACATGGCCTTGACCTTGCCGTAGGTGGTTCCGGCCAGCACCATGTCGCCGATACGGAGGGTACCGTTCTGCACCAGGATCTTCGCCACATAGCCGCGTCCCTTGTCGAGGGCCGACTCGATGACGGTGCCCTTGGCAAGCTTGTTGGGATTGGCCTTCAGGTCGAGGAACTCGGCCTCGAGCAAGACCTTCTCCAGCAGCTGGTCGACGTTGAGACCGATCTTGGCGGCGATCTCCTGCTCCTGGTACTTGCCGCCCCAGCTCTCGACGAGGATGTTCATCTTGGCGAGCTGTTCGCGGATGCGGTCGGGCTGGGCCGTAGGCTTGTCGATCTTGTTCAAGGCGAACACGATGGGCACGCCGGCGGCCTGGGCGTGGTTGATGGCCTCCACGGTCTGGGGCATCACGTTGTCGTCGGTGGCGATGACGATGATGGCCACGTCGGTGATCTTGGCACCACGGGCACGCATGGCGGTGAAGGCCTCGTGACCCGGGGTGTCGAGGAAGGTGATCTTCTTGCCACTCTCGGTAGTCACCTCGTAGGCACCGATGTGCTGGGTGATACCACCTGCCTCGCCGGCAACCACGTTGGTGTTACGGATGTAGTCGAGGAGCTTGGTCTTACCGTGGTCCACATGGCCCATGACGGTGACGACAGGAGCACGGGGCACCAGGTCTTCCTCACGGTCTTCCTCTTCGGTCTCGGCGATGGCCTCCTGCACGTCGGCGCTGACGAAGTCGACCTGATAGCCGAACTCGCTGGCAACCACCGACAGGGCCTCCGCGTCAAGACGCTGGTTGATGGAGACGGGCATGCCGAGTCCCATGCAGGTGGCGATGACCTTGGTCACCGGCACCCCCATCATCACCGCCAAGTCGTTGGCGGTGACGAACTCGGTCACCTTCAGGATGGACTGTTCCTCCTGCTGGCGCATCTGTTCCTCCATCATGTTGCCGGCAACCTGCTGGCGTTTCTCACGACGGTGCTTCGACGTCTTCGACTTGCCCAACGGCGACAGACGGGCCAGGGTGTCCTTGATCTGCTTCGAGATCTCTTCGTCGGACAGCTCGACCTTCTCTTCACGCTTAGGCTGCGGACGGCCTTTGTCGCGCTTGGCGTTCTTCTTGTTGGGGTCGCCGTTCTGGGCAGGTGCCTTTGGGCCCTTGCCCTTGTTCTGTCCCTTGTTGTCGGCCGGGGCGTCGGACGAGCCCTCGGGCTTGCCACCGATGCGCTTGCGTTTCTTCTTCTTGTCGCCAGCGGTGTCGGACGAGGCCACGGGCTGCTGCTTGGAGCGCTTGCGTTCCTCGGGAAGCTCGATCTTGTCGAGGATCTTCGGGCCTTCGAGCTTCTGCACCTCGGTCTTGATGAACTTCGGCTCGTTGGCAGCCTGCTCGGCCGCCTTCTTCTCGGCTTCGGCCTTCTGGCGTGCCAGCTCCTCAGCCTTCTCGCGTTCGGCCTTCTCGCGTTCGGCCTTCTGCTCGGCAAGGGCTTTCTCCGCCTTCTCTGCCTTCTCGCGCTCGGCCTTTTCCTTGGCCTCGCGCTGTTTCTCTTCCTTCGACTTCTTGTCGGGACGCATCTTGGTGTTCAGGCTGTCGAGGTCGATCTTGCCCACCACCTTGATGGGGCTGTCGTCCTCAGGCGCCGTTTCCACGACAGGAGCGGGCGTCTCCTCCTTGGGCTGAGCCTCCACCACGGGAGCCGGGGCTTCCTCCTTGCGGGGTTCTGCCTTGGGCTCCGGCTTGGGTTCCGGCTTAGGCTCTGCGGCCACAAACGGCTTCTCCGTCTTCTTCTGGATGCCGATGGTGCTCGAACGGATGATCACCTCGTCGGTGTCGTCCTCTTCGAAATTGTTAGTCAATGATTGCACGGCCGAATCGACAGAAACCGAACCGCCTTTGTAGGAAAGGTCGCCGAGTTTCTTCGCCTCGTTCTTCACTTCCCTTTCGCCCTGGTATTCCTTCACGAGCAGCGCATACATCTCCGAGGTAAGCTTCGTGTTGGGCGACGGATCCACCTGGAATCCCTTCTTGGTAAGGAACTCCACGATGGTCTCACGGCCCACGTTGAATTCTTTTGCCGCTTTCGACAATCGAATGCTGAAATTAGTATCTTCGGACATAGTTTCTTCTCTTAGTTAATAATAGGTGAGTCGTGCCGGAAACATCATTCGGCATCATTTTCAAATTCGGCCTTGAGGATCTTGAACACGTTGTTGACGGTCTCGATCTCGAGGTCGGCACGCGAAGCAACCTCCTCGGGCGTGTAGGAAAGCACGTTCTTGGCGGTGTCGCAGCCCATGTTGTACAGGGCGTCGAGGATCCACTGGTCGATCTCATCGGAGAACTCCTGGAGGTCGACGTCTTCCTCGGCCTCGTTGATCTCGCTGTTGCGGTACACGTCGATGTTGTAACCGGTGAGCTTGCCGGCGAGCTTGATGTTGTAGCCGCCCTTGCCGATGGCCAGGCTGACCTGGTCGTTCTCCATATAGACGTTGGCGAGCATGTTCTCGTTGTCGAGGACGATGCTGCTGATCTTGGCCGGGCTGAGGGCGCGGGTGATGAAGAGCTGCGGGTTGGTGGTCCAGTTGATCACGTCGATGTTCTCGTTGCGGAGCTCTCGGACGATGCCATGGATACGGGAGCCCTTCATGCCGACGCAGGCGCCGACGGGGTCGATACGGTCGTCGTACGACTCCACGGCGATCTTGGCACGCTGGCCGGGTTCACGGACGATCTTCTTGATGGTGATCAAGCCGTCGTACACCTCGGGCACCTCGGCCTCGAAGAGGCGCTGCAGGAAGACCTCGGAGGTACGCGACAGGGTGATGACCGGAGATCCGTTCACGTTCTCGACACTCTTGACGATGGCGCGCACATTCTCACCTTTCTTATAGATGTCGGCCGGGATCTGCTCGTTGCGGGGCAGGATGAGCTCGATGTTCTCGTCGTCGATGGCCACGATCTCGCGCTTCCACACATGGTTGACTTCAGCAGTGATGATCTCACCCACCTTGTCTTTGTACTTCTGGAAGATGTTTTCCTTCTGGTATTCGCTGATCTTGGTCTGCAGGTTCTGGCGAAGGGCCAGGATGTCGCGGCGACCGAAGCTCTCGATGCGAAGGATCTCGGACACGTCGTCACCCACCTCGAAGTCAGGCTCGATACGGATGGCGTCGGAAAGTTTGATCTGACGGAGCGGGTCTTCCAGCTCGTCGTCGTCGACCACGGTGCGGTTGTGATAGATCTCGAAGTCGCCCTTGTCGACATTCACGATGATGTCGATAAAGTCTTCGGTGTCGGTATCGAACTTCTTGTTCAACATGCCTCTGAACACGTCTTCGATGATACGCATCATGGCCTCACGGTCGATGTTTTTGAACTCCTTGAATTCGGAGAAAGTTTCAACTAATTTGTAGTTTTCCATTATATATAGATTTAAAATTTCAACATTTAAAGATTCAATGGTTTATGATCAAAAAACGATGGCGGGTTTGATCTCGGTGGTCTTTCGGTCGAGGACCAGATGGGCCGGCGCCTCAACAGGTTTCTTCTTGGATGCTTTTTTCGGAGCGGGGGCTACCTCCACCTTCTCGGCGTCGAAAGCGACGAGGGTGCCTTGGAGCTTGCCTTGTTCCTTGTTCTTCACCTCCACGTCCTTGCCGACATACTTCTGGAGCTGCCGATCCATCTTCAAGGCACCGGAGAGGCCCCAGGAGAGCACACTCAGCTCGAAATCCTCGGCTTCGCGGTCCATCTTGCCTTCGATGGCGCGGCTGATGGCCACGCACTGGTCGATGTTGACGGCGGAATCCGCGTCGACATACACCTCGATGACATTGGAAGGCTTGACCTTCACCTCCACCAGGAACAGGTCAGTGTCCTGGATGGCTTCAGCTACCAAATTCGCTATCAGCTCTTTGTTGATCATTTTTCAATTCAATTTTAACAATAAAAAAACCTGTTACATTCGTAGCAGGTTTTCTACACTTCCACACTAAGTTGTCGAGCAAGGATTCGAACCTTGACAGGCAGAACCAAAATCTGCAGTGCTGCCATTACACCACTCGACACCTTCATTCATCTGAATGCGGTTGCAAAAGTACGGCTTTTTTCGTTATGTGCAAGTATTTTTTTGATATTTTTTGTATTTTTGCGGCTTCAATCCCATTTTTGGAACATGACCTTTAAGAAGTTAAACAACCTGATCGGATGGCTGGCGGGCATCATCGCCACCATCGTCTATTTCATGACCATGGAACCCACCGTGAGCTGGTGGGACTGTGGCGAGTACATCTCCACCTCGTTCAAACTGCAAGTGGGCCATCCGCCTGGGGCACCCCTGTTCCAAATGTTGGGACGGTTCTTCACCCTGTTTGCCGGCGGCGACGTGACCAAGGCGGCCATGATGGTGAACGCCATGTCGGCCATCTGCAGCGGCTTGACCATCGTCTTCCTGTTCTGGAGCATCACCATGATCGCCCGCAAGATCGCGATGAAAGACGGTGAGGACGCGCCCTGGATCAACAAGATCGGCGTCCTGCTGGCAGGCTTCGTGGGCGCTATGGCCTACACCTTCACCGAGTCGTTCTGGTTCAACGCCGTCGAAGGCGAGGTCTATGCCATGTCGTCGTTCTTTACCGCCGTCACCTTCTGGGCCATCCTGAAATGGGAACGTGTGGCCGACGAACCCGGCAGCAGCCGTTGGATCATCTTCATCGCCTTCCTCATCGGCCTCTCCATCGGCGTGCACCTGCTCAACCTGCTGTGCATCCCCGCCTTTGTCTACGTGGTCTATTTCAAGAAATGGAAGAAGACCTCGTTCTGGGGCTTCGTGGTGGCCGGCCTGGTCTCCGTGGCCTTGCTGTGGCTCATCAACTCCTTCCTCGTTCCGCAGGTGGTCAACCTGGCCGGCAAGATGGAGCTCTTCTTCGTCAACAGCCTGGGCGCCCCCTTCAACGTAGGCACCATCGTCTATTTCGCCCTGATCATCGGCCTGATTGTCTGGGGTTTGATCTTCACCTCCCGTCGCAAGAAGGTGATCGGCAACATCGCCCTCCTCTCGCTGATGTTCATCCTGATCGGCTACTCCTCGTTCTTCATGCTGGTCATCCGTGCCAACACCAACACCCCGATCAACGAAAACGAGCCCAAAGACGCCCTGTCGATGCTGTCGTACCTGAACCGTGAACAATACGGTTCCTGGCCGCTCGTGTACGGCGCCTACTACAACGCCCCCATCACCGACGCCGGCGATGGCAAGCCCATCTATATCAAAGATAAGGAAGCAAGACGTTATGTGATCACCGACGACAAGAAACGCACCATACCCGAATATCCTTCCGAGATGAAGACCCTCTTCCCGCGCATGTGGAGCTCGCAACCCAAGCACGTCTCCATGTACGAGACCTATCGGAAGAACCCGCGGGGCGTCGTCCTAGGCGACAAGGTCACCCTCCGCACCATCGACGGAACGACACAGGTGTTCAACAAGCCCACCTTCGGGCAGAACCTGAGATTCTTCTTCAGCTACCAATGCAACTGGATGTATTGGCGGTATTTCATGTGGAATTTCGTCGGACGGCAAAACGACATCGAGAGCCAGGGAGGCATCGAAAACGGCAACTGGATCAGCGGCATCAACTTCATCGACGAGGCCCGTCTGGGCGACCAGCAGAACCTCCCGCAGTGTCTGAAGAACCCGGGACGCACCCAGTTCTACTTCCTGCCTTTGATCCTCGGCCTCCTCGGCCTGTTCTGGCTGCTGCGCAAGGACCTGAAACAGAGCTGGATCATCTTCCTGCTCTTCTTCATGACCGGCCTGGCCATCGTGATCTACCTCAACCAGACGCCTTACCAGCCTCGTGAGCGCGACTACTCGTACGCCGGCTCCTTCTATGCCTTCGCCATCTGGATCGGCTTGGGCGTGTTGGCCCTCGTCGACTGGATCGAGCGCCTCACCAAGCGCAAGAGCTTGGTCACCACCGTCCTGGTCGGCCTCATCTGTCTCTTCGCCGTCCCCGGCGTCTTGGCCTCTGAAGGCTGGGAAGAACACAACCGTCACGGCAAGAGCTCGGCACACGACTGGGCCAAGAACTACCTGGCGCAGCTACCGCCCAATGCGGTGATCTTCACCCGCGGCGACAACGACACCTTCCCGCTTTGGTACATCCAGGAGGTGGAGGGCTTCCGCACCGACGTGCGTGTGGTCAACTACATGCTCTCTTCAGGCTACTGGTATGCCCATCAGATGGCACGCAAGGTCTACGACTCCGAGAAACTCCCGCTGACGCTGAGCCCGGCCGAATACGACAATGGCGTGAACGAATCAATCCGTGTCTTCGAGGAAGACAACCTCAAGGGCAAGTATGTAGAACTTAAGGAGGTTATCAACTTCATCCACAACCCCAAGGCGGTCAAGTTCTACACCAACGGAAGCTCCACGCATTACCTGCCGGTACGCACGCTGAAGCTCACCGTCGACAAGGAAGCCTGTGTCCGCAACGGCATCGTGCCCGAGGAACATAAAGACGACATCGTCGACGAGATCCGCTGGACCGTCAAAGACGAGACCTTCTACAAGAACGCCCTGTTGCTGCTCGACTTCATGGCCTCGAACAACTGGGAACGTCCGGTATATTTCACCAGCTTCAGCGACATGTCGTCGGTGCTGGGCATCCAGGAATACCTCCACATGGAAGGACTGGCCTACCGCTTCATGCCGTACAAGGCCGACGACTATTATGAAGGCATCGGCGGCGTCTACCGCGAAGGCAGCTACGACCTGTTGGTCAACAAGGTCAAATGGGGTGGCCTCAACGAGGAAGGCGTGGTGCCTGACCGCGAAAGCCAGCGTAACATGGAGTTCGCGCGCCAGAGTTACGTCCGCCTGGCCCGCAGCCTGACCAGCCACCAGCAATACGACTCGGCCGTGGTCGTCATGGACAAGTTCCAGGAGTTCTTCCCGAACGAGAAGTTCCCCGCCGAGATCCGCACCTACCAGTTCCCCGAAATGTATTACCAAGCCGGGGCTATGGACAAGGGGGACGCCTACATGGCGATGTTGGTGGAGAATGCCAGCGACAAGATCGAATATTATGGCGGCATGAAGCCGAAGTTCGCACGTTATTACGAAGAGGACATCGACGAGAACATGAGCCTGTTGCGCCAGATGTTGCTGGTAGCCCGCCGGTACGAGCGCAGCGAGCAATCGTCGCTGCTCGAAGAGAAGCTTCAGGAATACCTCGCCCGTTATTACAGGGAATAATCACCCCTTCGGGGTGGCCTATCGGTAGCCCACGGTGCCAACCGTGGGTTACGGAACGGAATGGGATGCCCACCCCGTAGGGGTGGCCTATCGGTAGCCACGGGGTTGACACCTCCGGTGGAAACCCCTGGGGCAAAATCATCCCATCATCATTTTACCACCCCTTCGGGGTGGCCTATCGGTAGCCCAGGGCTGACCAACGGGAAACCCTGGGGAAACGGAAAAACGGGAAAAATCAAAAAACGGATAAAACGGATCATTATGATCATCGTTCCCCAGGGGTTTCACCCCTGGCTACCAACAGCGAACCCCTATGGGGGTTCATCCCACCCCGTAGGGGTGGCCTATCGGTAGCCCAGGGCTGACCAGCGGGAAACCCTGGGGAAACCGAAAAACGGGAAAAATCAAAAAACGGATAAAACGGATCATTATGATCATCGTTCCCCAGGGGTTTCACCCCTGGCTACCAACAGCGAACCCCTACGGGGTTCATCACACCCCTTTAGGGGTGGCCTGCCGGAACGAACGGACGATCATCACGATGCCGACGATCACGAACGGCACGCTCAGCCATTGACCCATGTCGAAGGTCATGTTCTTTTCGAACGCCACCTGCACGTTCTTCAGGAATTCGATGGCAATGCGGGAACCGAAGATGATCACCAGGAAGGTGCCGAACATCAATCCAGGACGACGGTCACCCGCATTCCGCCTGTAATACATCCACAGCAGGATCGCCATGGCGACAAGACAGAAGAAAGCCTCATAGAGGCCGGTGGGATGACAGGGCAGCCATTCGCTAGGCGGACAGCAGGCCTGATCGGTACAAGGCACGTAGCTGTCGACGGTGCCGCAGAACTGCTCCTGCCCACGCAGGAACACAAAACCCCATGGCAACGACGTCGGGGTGCCGTAGATCTCATGGTTGCAGACGTTACCCACCCGAATCAGGGCGCCCACCAGACACACGGGGATGACGATGCGGTCGAGGATCCACAGGTAACTGATGCGTTGCTTGTCGGTCTTCTGTTTCTTGGTCGATTTGTTGAACCGACGGACATAGAGCCACAACCCGATCAGGATGCCTATGGCCCCACCATGGCTGGCGAGGCCGCCTTCCCAGATCTTCAGCATCTCCAAGGGCTTGGAGAGATAATATTCAGGCTCATAGAACAGGCAATGCCCCAGCCGGGCACCGATGACGGTGGCAACCAACATGTAGATCAACAGGGAGTCCAACGACCCTTCCGGCATCTTCTCATGCTTGTATACCTTATTCATGACGAGATAGCCCAGCAAAAAGCCCACAGCCCAGCAGATGCCGTACCAACGGACCTCCAACGGCCCCAACGACAGGGCTACTGGATTCAGGTTCCAGGTGACAAAGTTCAAAACCATTGCGTTCAATTTTTGCGCAAAGATAAGAATTCTTTTTTAAGAACGCCGTCAGAAGTCGGAATCCGAATGGAACGAGGGCGGCGGCGGAATCTGCTTCAGCTGCCGGAAACTGGCACCAACCGACTCGTTGAGCTGGGCCAGCTCGACCTTTACCGTACGCCACCCTTGCCGGAGCAGTGCTCCGAAATTGGTGAGTTCAATCTCGGACTCACCAGGGACTCCCTGTTCCGCGAACATGCCAGCCTCCTGATCCCACAGCATTCCTTCCGGCGTCCAAGCCTGGGCCAGGTCGGTGAGGGTGGATGGCGACAGGAGGACATCGTCTGTGGAGGCAACGGTGCCAGCCGCCTCCGCCCAGGTCTGTTCCGTGACCGGCACAACCGACAGGAAGGCCATCAGCGGAAGCTCCTGACGTACAGGCCGTGACACGTCATGGCGCGGGACGGAACGCCGGGGCGTCTCCCCTCCTGCCGAATGCGACGTCTCCGTTTCCACGGAAGCAGGATGCTGCGCTACGTCCGTCCCTTGAGGATCGGCGGACACGGGGCGTTGCGAAAGCGTTTCCATGGCGTTTCTGTCGAAGGTCAGGTCTTGCCCTTCTTGAATCAGGGACGTCCCTTGTCTTGGAACAGCCCATTTGGCGACCAGGGGCTTCAGCTCCGCCGTCAGCTCCAAGGCGGGCCGGTTGGGGCGGGGCCAGCACAGCGTCAGCAGCAACGCTGCCGCCGCCGCGGCGGAAGCGATTTTGGCATACAGAGGCACCACCGCCGTTTTCTTCAGGGAGGCTTTGTGCTCATACACCACCTCGGGAGGGGTGAGACGCGGTTCGTCGAGGTTATTCAGGTCGATGTTCATGCTTCAAGGTCGATTAGGTTGTCCATGCTTTTGATTGTGTTGCGTAAGGCGGTGCGGGCGCGGAAGATGTTGATCTTGACCTGCGCCTCCGTCTGTCCGGTGATGTCGCCGATCTCCTGGTAGCTGTAACCTTCGTAATCACGCAGCAGCACTGCGGTGCGTTGCGCCTCGGGAAGGGTGGCCACCGCCTTGTGAAGGATCTCGTTGACATCGGGATAGGCACTCCCCCGGTGGTCGGGGAGTTGGAAGAGGCTCTCCACGGCAACCTCGTCGCGACGTTGACGAGCCTGGTCGATGATCAGGTGATGCGCCGTGGTGAAGAGATAGGACTTCGCTTTGTCGAAATCCACTTGATGACGGTGCTCCCACACCCGGGTGAAGCTGTCCTGTACCACGTCTTCGGCCTCCATGCGGTTACGCAGGGAGGCCAAAGCGAAGCGGAACAGTGCGTCGGCGTACCGATCCACGCAGGTGTTGTACTGGAAGCGGTTCATTCGGTATGGGTGGCAATGCTTTTAAAAGATCATGGTGAAGCCCACGTTGAAGGCATGTGCCGTGGGGCCTTTGGGTTCCACGAACTCGGGCAGCAGGTTGAAGCTGGCAAAGAATCCGAGGTCGTTACCGCCTGCACGCAGGGCCACGTCGAGCTTCACAGGGTTCAGGTAGTAGTTGCCGTGGATTTTCTCCTTGTACCGGTCGGCAAACTTCACCTTGGTCCAGGAATCCACCCGGACACCACCGACCACGCCGGCTGCAAAGAAGAAGCCACGGGTCGGTCTCACTTCGAGCATCAAAGGGGCCTGCACGTAGAGCACGCCCAGTTTGCTCTTCCTCACCGCGCCTTCCACCGTCTCGTCGATCCATTCTCCTACAAGACCATCTTCCGTCTTGACGAGACGAACAGGGTTGGAAAAGCTATAGTTGTTCCATCCGAGGCCGATACCCGTATAGAGGCCAGCGGTATGCTTGCGGTCGAAGGCGATGCCCACATCGGCGATGTTGAAGTTAAAGACCCAACTCTTCATCGGCTTCAGCTCCAAAAAGCTGTAGTCTCCTTCGAAGTTGGCCGACGCTCCAGGTCCAAACAGCATGTTCAGGCCGAAGTCCACGCCGCCCCAGTGGGGATCCAGCAGGAGGCTCTTCTTCTCGGGACGCGGCTGCGGCTTCTCGACCCGGACTTCAGGTTGCGGCACCAGGTCGGGGGTGCCTTGTCCCCATTGTTCGGTCTTGCCTTCTTTGCGGTTAGGCCGTCTGCCGCGGTCTTCCATCTGACGACCGACTTGATCGCCCCATTCTTCCATGTGGCGGCCCCATTCTTCCATGCTCTCGCCCCAGCGTTCCATGTCCTCTTCGAAGTCCTTCCAGTCGACGGAGTCGGTGAGCTTATCCAGATTGCGACCGAGTTCAGCCATCAGTTCAGCAAGGCTTTCAAACTGGCCTTTGACACGCACGCTGCGTCCCAAGGAATTGATCACATCGCCCGAGCCGTTGTCATCGATTTGGAGCTTTTCGCAATAGCCCCGCAACTTCACATCGCCGCTGCCGGTGAGCTGTACCGTCACGTTGTCGTAATCCAGGTCCAACTTCACGTCGCCCGAGCCCTTGGCCTGCACCAAAAGGTTATCGGCACGCAACGTACCGTTGGTGACAATATCGCCCGAGGACGACGTCTCAAGATAACCGAGGGCTTCCACCGTAACCTCATAGTCGTGGCTGCCACTCAGATAGAGCACACTGTCCACCGTGTTCCAACTGACGCTCTCTCCGTCCTTGTCAAGCACCTTGAACTGAGGGCCTTGACGGAGGACGACATCACCGCTGCCACGGGTCACGATGGTGTTGATTTTCATTTCGTTTGCGTTTTGCGCTGTCAGGATGCCCGCAAATAACAGGGCCAGCGCGATCATCATAGTCTTTTTCATGGTTTATGTGATTTTTTGTTGATTTGTCGTTTGTTGCTTTCCGAAAAACAACTATAAGACGGACAAACCTTCAAAAAGTTACAGACTCCTTGCAGAAAAATCGTAATTCTCTTCTTCCGGATGGTCAAGCATGATAATGACACGGTGCGGCACACCCGGCTCCAGATCGAAGTAATTGTCAGAAAAGACGCCATGGTTGGTGGGGCTGAACACCTGCACATCCTTTGCAAAGACATCCGAGCTGACATTGATGATGGCACTCCCCGCAACACGCTGGTAATCGAAGGTAAAATGCGGTTCAGGCAGCTGAAGCTCCTTCGGGGGCACCAGGTAACAGAAACGCTCCGCATGCACCCCACTCTCCTCCACAAATTCCAGTTTGACATACACCCGACTCGGGTCCACCTGCTGTAAGGCATTCTGCAGTCCCTCCACATAGTATTTCTTGTTCTCATTTGACTTCAAAGCCACCGCTACCTCTTGCTCGAATAGACGGCTTCCCGTGAAATCGTTTACAGAGACATACAGTTTCCCTTCAAGCGGACGGATCAGATCGGAGGTCACAAACACTTGAGCGTCGTTGGAATCAAAGGAGAGCAACACCGGGGCATAGAGCGTCTGGAGCTTGTATTGCAAGGCTTTGGGACGTCCGCCATAGTCGATGGACGACCAGGAGGTCACAGGCCAGGCGTCGTTGAGCTGCCAATAGAGCGTCCCCATGTTGTAGGGTTTGGCCGTACGGTGCGCCTCGATGGCGATCTCCATGCCGTAGGCCTGGGAGAGCTGGCTCAGATAGACATATTCCTCAAAGGAGGTCGGCTTGGGATAATACCGCTCGATGAAATCGTTGATCTGCCGCGTGCCACGGGCATGTTTCTGATGGGCCGCCAGGAAGGCATCGTCGCCCACCAGGGGATAGAGGCTGTCGCCTTGATAGCTACATAAAGCCTCGAAATGGGCATCACCGGCAGCGGCCTCTTTCAGGGTCTTAAGGTCGGGATAGGACTGATAGCCGTATTCGCTGTTGAAACGTCCCACCTTCTCGCGATAGACCTCGTAGGGCAGTTCTCCCCACCACACGCCCCAGTAGTGCACATCGCCCTGAGTCAGGCTCTCCGGCCTTCCCCACCCCTTCGAAGGCGAGCTCGGCCAATAGGGACGGGTGCCGTCGTAGGTGTCGACGACGGCGGGCAGGATCTCCTCGAACAGGCGGTCGTAGCCCGCCTTGATGGCCCGGTCATCGTCTTCCGACCAACCCAGCGACTGTTGCCAGCCCCAGTTGTAATAGCCCTCGGAGATTTCGTTGCCGCCGCACCACAGGGCCAGCGAAGGATGTGAGGCCAGGCGCTTCACCTGTTCCAACGCCTCCGTCTGGACGTTCCCGAGGAAAACCTCGTCGTAGGGATACATCGTGCCCGCATACATGAAGTCCTCCCAGACCAAGATGCCCAGCGAGTCGCAGAGATGGAAGAAATCGTCAGAAGGATATACCCCGCCACCCCATACGCGCAGCATGTTGAAATGCGCCTTGCCTGCCTGGCAGAGCAGATCACGGGTGTGGTTGGGTTGCATCCAGGTCTCCACCATCTCCTCAGGGACGTAATTCGCTCCCTTGGCGTAGAAGGGCTCACCATTCACCTTAAAATAAAAAGCAAAGCCCTTGTCATCCGGTTCCTGTACCATCTCGAAGGTCTTGATGCCTGTGCGTACCGTCCTGCGATCCAGCAAGGACCTACCCGCTTCCAAACGTACCTCCAAGTCATAGAGCGGCTGAGTACCCATCTCGTTGGGCCACCAGAGGCGAGGCTTCATGATCTCGAAATCGAACACCTTATGTTGACTTCCCGGCTCCAACTGGAAAACAAAATCATGCGTCTTGCTATCGGCCTTCACCGCGACCCGAACCTCTCGGGAGCTGTTGCCATTCACGTCAAGATGCAGTGCAAGGGTCGCCTTCTCCTCATCAGCCGATCGGGTCACCACATAGGCATTCTCCAGCCGCGCCTCCGACCACGCCACCAACTTGACGGGCTTCCAAAGGCCGATGTTCTTGTATTTAGGCGCCCAGTCCCAGCCATGTTGGTATGGCGCTTTGCGAGTGACGGCATAGCGTTCGGGGAGCCGGGGATGATGCTGCTCATAACGTGACAGCTGGATGCTGTCGTAAGGCGGGAAAGCAACTTCAAGCCGGTTGCCTTTCGCTTTCAGCAAGGCCTTCACCTCCTTACTCCAGGTACGGAACTGGTTGTCGGCCTCAAAGAGCTGTTGGCCGTTGAGCGTCACCGAGGCGTAGGTGTCGATCCCCTCGAAGACAAGATCCACGCCCTCGTGATCCAGCAACTTCGAATCCACGTCGAAATCCAAGGAATAGGTCCATGGATGGTCGGACATCCAGAGCAGGTCGTTCTCGACGGTGCCCTGATAGGGATGCGGGATGAGGCCGGCCTCATAGAGGTTTTGCTGCACCACAGCGGGGACAGCGACCGGCAGTGCGTTGATGTCGAGGGTATCACCGGTGAGCGTCCACCCTTGGTCCAACGGTTGTTCAAGGACGCCCTGCGGATGGCCACAGCCGGCAAGCAGCAGGAACAACGACAACGAGAGGACGGCAACGACCCCATGGGCCTTGCGTCCGGATCTCCGTTCCCGAAGGGAACACCCCTTCAAGGAGCTATTTGAAAAGACGCTCATATACTCTTGTTTCTTAATATCTTAAGGATTGATCAACTTTTCCATCTCATAGATGATGCCCTCATTCGACTCCGTCCACACCATCGAGGCACCCGTTGCGTCTTTTTGGTCGGGATAGAGCGTCTCGTTGAAGCGCGGCACCCAGTGGCCCAGGGAGGCATGGACGTTGACCACGCCTGTCTGGTTGACGATGTCCATGACGTTACCCAGGTTGATGCCTCCGCCCGGCATGATCGCGATACGGTCGCCAAAGCGCAGCTGCATCTCGGCGATCATCGGGATCCCTTCTTCAGCAGTAGGTTTCCCACCCGAAGTCAGCACCTTGTCGAAGCCTAGGCCGATGAGTTGTTCCATGGCTTCGAGTGGTCTCACGCAGGCGTCGATGGCGCGGTGGAAGGTGAACTTCATCCCCTCGCCAGCTTCCATCAAGGCTTTCAAGGCCTCCACGTCGGGCATCCCCTCGTTGTCAAGGGCGCCGATGACCACCCCTTCGAAACCCAGCTTCTTGCAAAGCATGATGTCGGTCTTCATGAGGTCGATTTCCTCTTCATCGTAAATATAGTTTCCTGGACGGGGACGGATAAGCACCCGCATGGGGATGAACGAGAGGTCGATGGCTTTGGCCAGGGTCCCGAAGGAAGGCGTCAGGCCACCCACTTCGAGGGCCTCGCAGAGTTCAACACATTGGGCGCAGCCATCCATGGCGTTGCGCAGGCTTTTGATGCCGTTGGCACAGATTTCAAGACGAATCATAATGGCAAGTATTTATTTTGCAAAGATAGTGAAAAACCAGAAACAGTTCGAAAAGATGATCGTAATGCGGTTAGGATGCGTGATTTTCTGCCATCTTAAAATGGATTTAAGAGTGTGGTTTTAAAAAATGATTATTTTTGCACTATAAAACCCTATGTACTGGTAGCAATGAAAGAGCAAAACCCAATGATGATTCAGCTTATAGCCGAGTACTTCAAGACCCAACCCGTGTTGAAGGCATGGCTGTTTGGCTCGTACGCCAGAGGAGAGCAACATCCTGACAGTGATGTGGACATCCTCGTTGTTTTCGACCAGGAGACCGGGAAAGGGGTGAGTTTGCTGAAGCATATCGGCATTGCATTGGATTTGGAGGACTTGTTGGGCAGGAAGGTTGATTTGGTTACCGATGGCACGCTCCTTCCCATTATCCATGAATCGGCTGAAAAAGATAAGGTTTTGATTTATGAGAGAGCCAGTTAAATGGAACAATATACCAATGAACTTGATTGTGAATTAAACATATTAAGAAAAAGAAGAAGTAGTTATTAACATATTATAAAACAAAGCATTAGCTATTATTTCGCGTTTAGCCAAGAGCCTCGGAAACTATTTGGAAATAAACAATCAGAAATAATATCTGGCAGTCTTTCAACAGGAAGACCTCACGAGTAGAATAATGCAATGCTTGTGCCGATTAGGTGCAGGCAACTTGTTTACTTGTAGAGGTTTCCGTCCGAGGCCGCCTCTCAGCTAAACGCAATAAGGGGCTTGCACCTTCCTTTTTGCGTTGGCGGATTGATAGCGTGCAAAACTATCAATCAATATGGCGAGAGTTGACTTAACGAATGCAAAGCGTGCTAAAAAAGATGAATTCTACACTCAATTAGGTGATATTTCGAAAGAACTCAAGTATTATAAGCCGTATTTCAAGGATAAAGTGGTTTTTTGTAATTGCGATGATCCATACGAAAGTAATTTCTTCAAATTTTTTGCACTGAATTTCAACTTTTTCGGTTTGAAAAAACTGATAGCGACATGCTATAATGGTTCGCCTATTGCTGGTGATGAGCTTCCTTTGCTTTTTGATGACATGGGTGAAGAACCTAAGAAGATTGCATATAAAGTAGAAATTACAGAAGTTAAGGATTATAATAGTGACGGTGCAGTGAATCTTACTGATGTGCAATATTTGATTCAAAATGACAAGAATGTGTTGTCGCGTTTGAAAGGCAACGGCGATTTTCGTTCGCCAGAATGTGTGGAATTGCTCAAAGAAGCTGATATTGTTGTAACGAATCCGCCATTTTCTTTATTTAGAGAATATGTTGCATTGTTGGTAAAATATCAAAAACAATATGTGATTATTGGCAATACTAATTCATTAGCCTGTAAAGAGATATTTGGATTGTTTCAAAAAGATCAGATCAGAACAGGTTACACGAATTTCAATGTAGGGATGTTTTTTTATGTGCTGGATAGCTTTGAAAAATATCATCATATCGAAAACGGTAAAAAAATTGCTCGTGTTTCAACATCTTGTTGGTATACAAATCTACCAGTATCGAAGCATAATGAAGATATTATCTTGTATAAAAAATATTCGCCAGAAGATTATCCCAAATACGATAATTACGATGCTATAAATGTGGACTCATATAAAGATATACCTTGTGACTATTATGGAGCTATGGGAGTTCCTGTGACATTTCTTGATAAATACAATCCGAACCAGTTTGAGATTATATGGCGAGGAGGAGATATTGAGTGGGCGGAAGCAGAATGTACCTTCTATACTCCGCCAACAAAAGAAATGGCTGACAATTTTAAAAAGCAGGATAAGACATGGAGAATACAAAATCCATATCTGTTAGACAAGGATGGATATGCACATGTGGTTTATCAGAGGATATTTATCCGTCGCCGTCAACCTATTGAATATCAACAACAAGAATCCAAGCTTCCAATGGCAGCTGAAGAACAAGCAAAATATAATAAACCATGAAGATAGAACTGCACCATATCACCGTCCGTGACCTCACCAATGGCTATGTGGACAATAACGAAAACGGCGTGCGCGCCTACGGCGGTAAACTTGATGTGCGTCCACCATTCCAACGCGAATTCGTCTATAAGGAGAAACAGCGCGATGCCGTCATCGATACGCTTATGCAGGGCTTTCCGCTCAATGTGATGTATTGGGCAGTACGTGATGATGGCACCTTCGAGATCATCGATGGGCAACAGCGTACCATCAGTATCTGCCAATACGTCAATGGCGACTTCGCTTTCGATTTCCGCTATTTCCATAATCTCCAACAAGACGAACAAGATCGGATTCTCAACTATGAATTGCAGGTTTACATCTGTAGCGGTACCGATAGTGAGAAGTTGAAATGGTTCAAGACCATCAACATAGCAGGCGAGGAACTTACAAATCAGGAGTTGCGCAACGCGGTGTATGCCGGGCCTTGGGTGTCCGACGCCAAACGCTATTTTAGCAAGAACGGATGCCCCGCAGCGAAAATCGGCAGCGACTACCTCACGGGATCGGCCATTCGCCAGGATTATTTGGAGACCGCCATTGACTGGATCTCGGACGGCAACATAGAACTCTATATGTCGAACCATCAGCACGATGTGAACGCTGCACCCTTGTGGCAGTTCTTCCAATCGGTCATCACCTGGGTTGACACTACGTTCCGTCCGACCAAAGAACGTAAGAAGATCATGAAAGGCGTTGAGTGGGGTATTCTTTTTAAACAATACAAGGATGAAGTGATCGACTACAACAAGGTCGATGAAGAGGTAAAGCGCCTCATCCTCGATGATGACGTGACCAAAAAGACGGGTATTTATCCTTACATTCTCACTCGCAAAGAAAAGCATTTGTCTATCCGTGCCTTCACCGATGCGCAGAAACTGTCGGCTTACGAAAGACAAATGGGTTTCTGTGCCGATTGCGGCCAGCATTTCGAGCTCTCTCAAATGGAAGCCGACCACATCACCCCATGGCATGATGGTGGGCGCACCATCGCAGAAAACTGCCAGATGCTCTGCCGGGAATGTAACCGACGAAAGAGCGGAAAGTAGTTTGTGGATTGCTTCGTCGTTCGTTACCTCCCTATAGTCGGTGAGCCCTCCGGGGTTCTCGCAATGACGACTCACCGTAACGGGCTGTGCGGTGGGCCGATGTTTTTGGCCTTGACCTTTTCGGTTCCTTTTGGGTCAAGCCAAAAGGAACAAAAAAAATCTTATCTTTGCGCCCGCAAAAACCCTAATACCATTTTAAAATGAAAAAAGCATTTATGATTGCAGCCGCCGCTGCCATGCTGTTTACCGCTTGCGGCAACAACAACACCAAGACCGACAACCAACAAGCCCAGAACGAACCCGCCGTCGAAGAGACCGTCGTGGAAGAACCCGCCGTCGAAGAGACCACCCTTTGGGACCACTACGACTGGCACCTGAATCTTCCCAACGAGGGATGGAAAGTCAGCAACGCCTACTCTGAGATGGGGATCGAATACGTGGAAGACTGGTCCGACTTCAATATCAAGGACTGGACTGAGGAGGACTATGACCAATTCCTCACCAAATATCCCGCTGGAGATTATTTGGAAGACATCGTCACCGGCGATTATACCTGGAAAGTCATCCCCAACGTCGGGAAATACAAGTTGTCCTTCTTCACCTACAACCCCGACCGCAAACTGGCCGTCCGCGTTGGCTCTGAAGATATCGACGATCCCAACGACGAGCGCGTGCAGACCATTCTCCGTGGCTTCGGTTTCAATTGATTCAGCACAGCCCCAACAAAATAGCGTCATCACAACATGATCTATCCGGAACGCTTCGAGCAGAAGATCGGTTTCACCCACATACGGGAAGCCGTCAAAGGGCACTGCATCAGTGCCATGGGACTGGAACGCGCCGAGACGATGGACTTCAGCACCCATCGCGAAGCCATCGAGCGGAGCCTCAACCAGACCATGGAGTTCGTACAGCTGCTGCAAAACGGCGTGCCTTTCCCGGTACGGGACTACCACGACCTGCGCGAAGCGTTCCAACATATCAAGATCCCGGGGACGAGCATCCGTCTGGAAGACCTGTTCGCCCTCAAGCCCTCGCTCAACGCCCTCAGCTATATCCTGAAGTTCGGACAGAGCGAGGCCCGTGCAGACTACCCTGAGCTCTGCGCCCTCACCGACGGCATCGAAGTCGACCCCATCGTGTTCAGCGAGGCCAACCGCCTCGTCGATGACAAAGGCGAGATGCCCGACAACGCCTCGCCCGAGCTGATGGAGATCCGCCGTAGCATCCAACGCAAGCAAGGAGGCATCGAACGACGCATCCGCCAGATCATGAGCGACGCCAAGACCTCAGGATGGGTCGATCCCAAGGCGGAACTCACCATCCGCGACGGACGCATGGTCATCCCCGTCCATGCCGGCGACAAACGCGCCCTCAAGGGCTTCGTCCACGACGAGTCGGCCACTGGACAGACCGTCTACATCGAACCTGCCGAGATCGTGGAGACCTCCAACGAGATCAAAGAGCTGGAGTATGCCGAACGGAGAGAGATCCAGCGCATCCTCACCCAGTTCACCGACCGCATCCGCCCCTTCCTGCCCGACTTGTGGAAGGCATGGGACCTGCTTGGCCAACTCGACTTTATCCGGGCCAAGGCGCTGTTATGCAAGGACCTCGGCGGCGTGAAGCCCGTCATCCACGAGAAGCCCTGCTTCCATTGGATCCAGGCGCGCCATCCCGTCTTGGAGCAGAAACTCAAGTCGCAAGGCAAGCAGATCGTACCCTTGGACCTCGACATGGACGAGACGTCCCGCATCCTGGTGATCTCAGGCCCCAATGCCGGCGGCAAGTCGGTCTGCCTCAAGACCACCGGACTCATCCAATACATGCTGCAATGCGGGCTCTGTGTGCCCATGCACGTGGATTCCGAATGCGGCCTGTTCGAAAGTCTGTTCATCGACATCGGCGACGAGCAGAGCATCCTCGACGACCTCTCCACCTACAGCTCACACTTGCGTAACATGAAGGTGCTGCTGGAACACGCCGACCAGCGTTCCCTATTCCTCATCGACGAGTTCGGGACGGGCACGGAACCCCAGCTGGGCGGCGCCATCGCCGAAGCCATCCTATTGGAACTCAACAAGAAAAAGACCTTCGGCATCGTCACCACCCACTATGCCAACCTCAAGCTGCTGGCCGACCACCACGAGGGCATCGTCAACGGCGCCATGCTGTTCGACACCAAGTTCATGCAGCCCATGTACATCATGGTCACCGGCAAGCCTGGCAGCTCCTTCGCCTTCGAGATCGCCCGTAAGATCGGCTTCCCCCAGCACATCCTGGACGACGCCACCCACATCACGGGCGAGCAACATCTGAAGTTTGAACAGCAGCTGCAGCAACTCGAGGTCGACAAGAAAGCCCTCCGCAAGAAAGAACGCGACCTTCAGGTGGCCGACACCCTGCTCAGCGAGGTGGTGGACAAATACAAGAAACTGCTCAACGAACTGGAAAGCAAGAAGAAACAATACCTCCGCGAGGCTGCCGACGAGGCCCAGGAGCTCATCGACAAGGCCAACAGCCGCATCGAGCTTACCATCAAGGAAATCAAGGAGGCTCAGGCCGAGAAGGAGCGCACCAAAGAGGTGCGACAGGAGCTGAAAAAGACCAAGGAAGAAATCGCCGAGACCGCCCGGAAGGCCACCGAGCCCAAGCCCAAGAAGGTGGAAGCCGATACGCCCTTGAAGGTGGGCGACACGGTGTGCATCGACGAGATGGAGATCGTGGGCGAGTTGGTGGCCATCAGCGATACCGACGCCACCGTGCTCTTCGATGCGGTGAAGCTGCGTACCACCCCCGACAAGCTCCGCAAGGTGAGCCGCGCCGAAGGACGCAAGGCCCTCAGGAAATGGCAATCGGGACTGGCCGACGACCTCAGCGAGAAAGCGGAGCATTTCGACCTCACCCTCGACGTCCGCGGACAACGTGCCGAAGAGGCGCTGGACAACGTGGCGAAATACCTCGACGAAGCCAAGCTATTGAGTATCAAAGAAGTAAGTATCTTGCATGGCAAGGGCAACGGCATCCTTCGCAAGCTGATCCGCGCGTTCCTTAGCCGCGACCACGACGTGGCGCATTTCGCCGATGCCTCCCTTGAGACCGGCGGTGCAGGCATCACCAGGATCCAGCTGCGATAACCCCCTCACCCAGTCAAAACACAACCCCGCCGGGGTAAAAAAGCAAGGGGCGCCCCTTCCGAGGCGCCCCTTTAGTCATTCCTTTGAAAAGCACTTATTTCTTCCTGAACAGGGAGAGGATGAACAGCAGCACTACGGCGCCGAGGGTGCCCACGAGGAGCCGGCCCCAGAAGGTGCCGCTAGCAGCGAGGCCAAGCATGCCGAAAATCCAGCTGCCCAAGACGCCGCCGACAATACCGACGAGAATGCATACCAAAAGGCCCATGCCTTTGCCCATGATCTTACCGGCGATGAATCCGGCCAGTGCTCCAATTGCTAAGGATACGAGAATTGATGCTAACATAGCTGTAGTTGTTTAGTTGTTAATAGGTTATTTTGAATTGGTGTGTTTTCCGTTTTCCTTTCCTCAAAGTCCGTTGGTTTTCATGTAGTTGTCAAGCTCCTTGTTTTGACGGTCAATGAAGTCGAGGAGCTCCTCGCGGCCTTGCTTGGTCTCCGACGAAGTGATGAACAGCGGCGGCAGTTCCTCCCAGTCTTCCATCAGCCTTTTCTTGTAGGCCTCGACATTCGACTGCAATTCGGCGTTGCTGAGCTTGTCGGCCTTGGTGAAGACGATGCAGAAGGGAATCCCGTTCTCCCCCAGCCATTCCATGAAACCCAGGTCGCTGTTTTGCGGTTCGATGCGCGCGTCGACCAGCACAAAGGTATAGAGCAGGTTACGACGGCGGGAGATATAGTTGGCCAACATGACCCGCCACTCCTCGCGCGACTTCTTGGAGCGCTGGGCATAGCCATAGCCGGGCAAGTCCACCAGATACCATTGGTCGTTGACCAGGAAATGGTTGATGGCGATGGTCTTTCCAGGCGTGGAGGAAGTCTTGGCCAACCCCTTGCGTTGCACCAAAGCATTGATCAGCGACGACTTGCCCACATTGGAACGGCCGATGAAGGCATACTCGGGCTTGTTGTCCTTGGGAAGCTTTTCGAAGCGGTTGTTGCTGGAGATGAAACGGGCGTCTTTGATAATCATGGCTTAACTCAGATGAAGAGGTTTCTCATTGGGTTCGTAGGTCAGGTGGCGCTCCACCTTCTCTTGAAGGATATCCTTGATGGTCACCAAGATACCGGTCTCTTCCACGTCCCCGAAGGGGGCGTTGAGGGCCGTGCCGAAGGAACGCATCGTGGACGATAGGCTCATGTAGGCATTGACCAACGGCGGCACGGCGGCCCCACGTTCCCGCACCTGCTTGACGAGGATCCGGTAGTTCTCCGCGTAGTTGTTGCCGGTAAAGATCGAACGCAGCGTATCCTTGTCCATGGTGATGGGCAACTCGAGTTCGGGATGCGGATACACCAGACGGTCGGGATCGGAGAACTGCGTCTGCATGAAATAGAGGATCATGTCGCGCGAGCCCCGTTCCAGCTGGGGATACATGGTCACCTTGCCGAAGAAATAGCGCGCTTGGGGAAGCAGGTGAATCAGCGACCCAAGGCCGTCCCAAAGGTTGTCGAGCGAGTAGATGCCCTTGGAGAGGCTCTTCGAAGGCTGGTATTCAGGCTGGACAAAGGAGCGGCCCAGCTCGATGGTATAGGGAAGATACTCCTTGACGAAGCGTTCCGAGTAATGGAAGAGCTCCGAGGTCGGGGTGTTGACTTGTCCTTGTTCGTTGACCTTCAGATGGTCGCACATCAGGAACCGGTAGCCACCCACGATGGCCTGGTCGTAAGGGTTCCATACGATCAGTTGCTCAAAGTGGTTCTCGGGGTCGAGGTCGAAGATGTCGAGGTCGCAGTCCAGGCCCGTGCCGCCTCCTGAATCGCGGAAGCTGATCTCACGGAGCCGTCCAATCTCGCGCATCACATTCGGCGCATTGAAGGCATTGAGGATGTAGATCTCGTTGTGTCCGTTGTTTGTCTTCCGGAAGAAGCGTTCTTGGGTCAACTCCTCGAGAAGTTTCGGTATCGGTATGGGGTCGATGATGGTTTTCATGTTCATGGCGAAAGGTTTTTGGGTCAAGGTATTTGATAATCCTTGTCGGGATCGAACACCAGGTCTTTGTCCTGGGCCAGGCAGTAGGAGAAGCACCGCAGCTTCTCGGCCCACTGTGCATCGGTGTATCGACGGTCGAAGGTCTGGTATGGAATGGGTTTGCCAAACACGATGGTCAGCGTCTTGTTACGTTGTTTAAAGAACTCGTCGGGCAGGAAGGCCATCTCGATGTTGACCTTGATGTTGAGGCGTTTGCGAAGCCTGGCCAGGTTGTAGAAGAAGCGGGTGTTGTGCCCGTCGATGTGGGTAGGGACGATGTCACGCTGGAACTCCCTCGCCTTGACGATGAAGGTCTTTTTCCAATCCAAGTCCATGACCTTGCCTCCCTTGACCTTGCGCGAGCACAACCCGAATGGGAAGTAGCAGATGGCACGGTCCGAGGCGAAGGTCTCGTTGAAGAGGCGGACGTTCTCCTCACGGTTGCCGACCCCCTTCCCTGCCTTGTTGACGGGGATGAAGATCGGTTGCAGGTTTTTGATGAACATCAAGAAGTCGTTCACCGGCGTGACGGGTTCGGGACAGTAGTTGCCCACCGTACCGATGAGGGCGATGCCGTCGAGGCCGCCCAAAGGATGGTTCGAGGCTACCAGGATCCGCGGCGAGGCCGTCAGGTGCTCCACACCCTGTTCAACGACGTTCAGGTTGAAGTCCTTGATCACGTCGTGCACGAAGGCCACACCCTCGTTGGCACCATAGGTGGAGAGGATGCGGTTGATGTCCTCCTCATGCAGCAGGCGCTGGATCCGGCGGAACAGCCAGTTGGGCATCCGCTTCATCAGTTTCGGGGCCTTGGCTTCGAAGATTTTCCTAAGATCGATCAGGTTGTTGTATTTGTCTTCCATAGGAATCTTGTTCCATTTTAACCTACAAAAATAAGAACTAATTCCGAAAACCTTTCATTTTGCACAGCTTTTTTTCAATTGTTGATAACTATATTACTGATTTACAATTAATTAACATGTATTAACATACCTGTTGATAACTATGTTGATAAAAAATCACCCAAAACCATTGAAATTTGTGGGAAAAAGTGGGGAAGAATGGGGAAAAATGCAGTAATTTTGTATCCCAAAAGAGAATAAGTCATGAGTAACCCTACCGGAACCTTCACTTGCAAGCTCGACGCCAAAGGCCGTCTCATGCTGCCTGCCGATTTCAGGGAGCAGCTGGGTAGCCAGGCGGAAGAGGACTTTGTGCTGCGTCCGGGACTGCACGGCACTTATCTGGAGCTCTACACCATCAGCGACTGGAACCGCCGTCGCGACATCCTGATGCAGGTCAACACCTTCGACCGCCGCAAGCTCGACATCATGCGCAAGTACCTCGACGGTGTCAAGCGGGTCAAGCTGGATGCCAGCGGACGCCTCCTCATCCCCAAGGAGTTGCTGGAACGCAGCGACCTGAGCAAGGATGTCGTCATCGATTCCATGTTCACCAACATGGAAATCTGGGACAAGGCGAAGTACGAGGAGCGTGTCAACGCCATCTCGTCCGAAGACCTTGCCAAGGGCGTCGAAGACCTCTTCTCCGACCTTCAATTCTAACACCCAACTCCGAACAACCAACCCACCCTTTTCGACGCAATGTATCACAATCCCGTTTTACTCGCCTCTTGCCTCGATGGCCTGAACCTCCGTCCCGACGGAACCTACGCCGACGTCACCTTTGGCGGCGGCGGGCATTCGCGTGCCATCCTCGAGCGGCTTGAAACGGGACACCTCTATGCCTTCGACCAGGATGAAGACGCCGCCGCCAACGCCTTCGACGACCCGCGTTTCACCTTCATCCCGCAGAACTTCCGCTATTTCAAGAATTTCATCCAGCTCTACCACCAAGGCAAGATCGACGGTGTGTTGGCCGACCTCGGCGTCTCCTCCCACCAGTTCGACACCCCTGAAAAAGGCTTCTCCACACGCTTCGAAGGAAAGCTCGACATGCGCATGAGCCAGTCGAACCCCGTTGACGCCGCCAGCATCGTCAACACCTATGACCATGCCGAGCTGACCCGCATCCTGAGCCTCTACGGCGAGGTGCCCAACGCCCACCTGGTGGCCTCCGACATCCTCCTCGCCCGCGACGCCCAGCCCATCACCACCACCACCGAACTCAAGGAAGCGGTGCAAGGCCGTCTGCCCCGGGGACGTGAAAACAAGACCCTGGCACAGATCTTCCAAGCCCTCCGCATCGAGGTGAACCAGGAGATGGAGGCCCTCAACGCGTTCCTCGCCCAATGCGCCGACGTGCTGAAGCCCGGCGGACGCCTCGTGGTCCTGTCGTACCACTCGCTGGAGGACCGCCTTGTCAAGAACGTCATGAAGACGGGCAACGCCGAAGGCATCGAAGAAAAGGACTTCTTCGGCAACTCCCTGACACCTTATAAAATAATCAACCGCAAGCCCATTGTCCCCTCCGAGGAGGAGATTGCCGCCAACTCACGTGCACGCAGTGCCAAGCTCAGGATAGCAGAAAGGAAATGACCATGAAGAGAGAGACCAAAAAGACCGCATCCAAAGGCAGCCGCACCATCATGAGCATCCTGGGCGGAAGTTTCCTCACCAAGGAAGACTTCTCCAAGATGTTTCCCTTCCTCGTGTACCTCACCGTGCTGTTGATGCTCATCATCACCAATGCCTACGTGGCCGAGAGCACCAGCCGCTCCATCAAGAAAAACACGGTCCGTCTCCGCGACCTCCGTGTGGAATACATCTACGCCAAATCCGCCTTCACCCGTGAATCCACCCAGAAGACCCTCATCGAGAAACTCGCTCCCGAAGGCATCAAGGAATCCCTCGAAACACGAATGGTTCAGAAGACATCAGACACAAAACAGCAGACAGAATAAACCCAACGCCACACGACCATGCCACGCGACCCGAAAACAAGCAGTCTCCTCCGCACCTTCCTGGTGTACTTCGCCGCCCTTGCGGTCGGCGCAGTCATCATCGTGAAGGCCATCCTGGTGCAGACCAAGGAGGGAGACGAGCTGCGTAGCCTCGCCGAGCAGGTGGAGACCCGTTTCGACACCCTGCAGGCCTCGCGCGGCGACATCCTGGCCGACAACGGCAGCCTGCTGGCCACCGACGTCCCCATCTTCGAGGTCGGCATCGACCCCTCGGTCATCGAAGACAGCGTCTTCAACGCCGATGTCGACGCCCTCAGCAAGGCGTTGGCCGCCCTGTTTCCCAAACGCAACGCCGAACGCTGGAAGAAAGGCCTCGTCGAGGCCAAGGCCAACGGCAAACGCTATTTCCTGGTCGACTTGAACGTCACGCTGCAACAGTACAAACAAATGGAGACCTTCCCCATCCTCTGCCTGGGCAACCTGAAGGGCGGCCTCACCAAGTCGCAGCCGCGCTTCAAGCGCATCCATCCCTACGGGTCGTTGGCCGTCCGTACCATCGGCTACGTCAACGACAGCATCGTCGTGGGCCTCGAGAGCGCCTACGACTCCGTGCTCCGCGGCCAGGACGGCCATCACAAGCAGCGGCACCTGCATCACGGCACCTGGATTCCCGTCGAAGACGACAACAACATCGAAGCCGTCAACGGCAACGACATCGTCTCCACCCTCGACATCGGCATCCAGGACATCGCCGAACGGGCCTTGCGCAACACCTTGATCGAGAACAAGGCAGAGCAAGGCTGCGCCATCGTGATGGAGGTGACCACCGGCCACGTGAAGGCGATCACCAACCTGCAACGCGACAAGAAGACCGACCGCTGCCAGGAGCTGTACAACTTCGCCCTCGGCAACGGCATCGAGCCGGGATCCACCTTCAAGCTGGCCTCCATGCTCGTCCTGCTTGAGAACTTCCCCGACCTCGACATCAACTCGCATATCAACATCGGCAGCGGACCCCTCGTCTTCTCCGGAAAGAAGATGTTCGACGACCACACCATCCACTCCGACGGAAGGGTCACCATCCGCGAGGTGTTCGAACAGTCGTCCAACAAAGGCACCGCCAAGCTCATCACCGACTACTTCGGAGCCCATCCCGAGCGCTACGTCAACAGCCTCTACAACATGGGGCTGAACGTCCCGCTGGGCACTGGCATCGCTGGTGAGGCCCGTCCGTATATCAAGCACCCCATCCTCGACAAGATCCACTGGTCGAAGACCTCCCTGCCCTGGATGTCGATCGGCTATGAGCTGCGCCTGCCGCCCCTGCAGATCCTCACCCTGTACAACGCCGTGGCCAACGGGGGTCGCATGATGAAGCCCCTCTTCGTCAGGGAGATCCGCAAGGAAGGCGTCACCCTCGAGCACATCGAACCCGTGGTCCTCAAGGAACACATCGCCTCCCAAAAGACCATCGACTCCATCCAGAGTATGATGAAGGGCGTGGTCCTCAGGGGTACCGCCAAGATGCTCCGCGACACCGAATACGGCATCGCAGGCAAGACCGGAACCGCCCAGCTCTACAACGTGGAGAAGCATGCCTACAAGTGGGTCAACGCCGAAGGACGCCTCGAACGCGACTACAACGTGACTTTCGTGGGTTACTTCCCGGCCGAGCATCCCGTCTACAGCTGCATCGTGGTCATCAGCAAGGCCAAAGGGCGCTTCTATTCCGCCGGAAGGGTGGCCGCCCCTGCCTTCAAAGAGATCGCCGACCGCGTCTATGCCACCAAGATCAAAGGCTTGGTCGAGGCACAGACGCCTTCGAAGAGCAGCGCCGACAGCACCATACGCCACCAATCGGAGGTCCTTCCCTACCTCCAGGCCCTCGACGTCCCGTATGCCGACTGCTCGCTGGGCAGCGAGTGGGTCACCACGGCCTATTCCAAGAAGGACGGCCAATACGTCGTCGAACCCGTCCGCTTCGACTCGGTCAGGGTGCCCGATGTCCGTGGCATGAACATCACCGACGCCGTCTACCTGCTCGAGAACAGCGGTTGGAACATCGCCTTCGACGGCTACGGCAAGGTCATACAGCAATCCGTCCGACCCGGCGACACGCTACAACCGGGACGATTGATCACCTTAACACTCGGAAAGAAATGAAACTGAAAGAAATACTCGTCAACTGCAACCTGCTGGAACTGGTCGGCAACAAAGACCTCGACATCGAACACATCTCGTTCGACTCTCGCGAGGTGGTGCCGGGCACCCTGTTCTTTGCCATCAGAGGCACCCAGTCCGACGGGCACCAATACATCGACAAGGCGGTGGAACAAGGCGCGACGGCCATCGTCTGTGAACAACTGCCGAAGACCCTCAAGGAGGACGTCTCCTACATCCGGGTCGACAACAGCGCCTACGTGTTGGGCATCGGTGCCGCCAACTTCTACGGCAACCCCTCCCATGAGCTGAAGCTGACCGGCGTGACGGGCACCAACGGCAAGACCACCATCGCCACCCTGCTCTACCGGCTCTTCACCGACGCCGGCTATGCCTGCGGCCTGCTCTCCACCATCGAGAACATCGTCGACCACGAGGTGATCCCCGCCACCCATACCACCCCCGACCCCATCGCCCTCAACGCCCTGCTGCGCAAGATGGTGGACCACCACTGCGAGTATGCCTTCATGGAAGTCAGCTCCCACGCCGTCGACCAACACCGTATCGCCGGTTTGCAGTTTGCGGGCGGCATCTTCACCAACCTCACCCACGACCACCTCGACTACCACAAGACGATGGCCAACTACCGCAACGCCAAGAAGAAGTTCTTCGACGACCTTCCGGCAAACGCCTTCGCCCTCACCAACCTCGACGACCGCAACGGCAGCGTGATGTTGCAGAACACTCCGGCACGGAAACGCTCCTACGCCCTGAAACACGATGCCGATTACAAGGGACTCGTGCTCGAGAGCCATTTCGATGGCATGCTGATGAAGGTCAACGACACCGAGCTGCACACCCGTCTGGTGGGCGGATTCAACGCCAGCAACCTCCTCGCCATCTACGGGGCGGCCATCGAGCTGGGATTCGACCGCGACGAGCTGCTGGTGGAACTCAGCAAGATGCAGGGCGCCAACGGCCGGTTCGACATGGTCCACAGCGACTGCGGCGTCGTCGGCATCGTGGACTACGCCCACACCCCCGACGCCCTGGAAAACGTCCTGAAGACCATCAACGAGGTGGTGAAGACGGAAAACAGGAAAAGAAAGTCGGAGGATGGCCCCAACGTCATCACCGTGGTAGGCTGCGGCGGCAACCGCGACACCAGCAAGCGGCCCGAGATGGCTGCCATCGCCGTCCAGCTGAGCAACCGCGTCATCCTCACCAGCGACAACCCCCGCAACGAGGATCCTGACGAGATCATCCGCCAGATGAAGGAAGGCGTGCCGGCCGAAGCACACAACAAGGTGCTCTCCATCACCGACCGTCGCGAGGCCATCCGCACCGCCGTGGCCCTGGCCCGCAAGGGCGACATCATCCTGCTGGCCGGCAAGGGTCATGAGGACTATCAGATCATCCAAGGCGTAAAGCGCCATTTCGACGATAAAGAGGAACTGTCCAACGCATTAAATGAGAAGTAAGCCATGTTATACTACCTGTTTCAATACCTAGACCGAATCAACTTCCCCGGAGCGGGTGTCTTCACCTACGTCACCTTCCGTGCCGCCGTCGCCATCATCCTCGCCCTCATCGTCTCGGTCTGGTTCGGCAACAGCTTCATCAAGTTCCTCAAGCGCAAGAAAATCGTCGAGACGCAGCGCGACGAGGCCACCGACCCGTACAACACCCAGAAAAAAGGCGTGCCCACCATGGGCGGCGTCATCATCATCACGGCCATCCTGATCCCAGTGCTGCTCATCTGCAAGCTCCACAGCGTATACACCATCCTGATGGTCATCACCACCCTGCTACTTGGCGCCATCGGTTTCGCCGACGACTACGTCAAGACCTTCAAGAAGAAGAAAGACGGCATCCGGCCCGCCGTCAAGCTCGGCGGCCAGGTCCTGCTCGGCCTCATCGTGGGTCTCACCCTGCGTTTCAGCCCTGCCGTGCACATCAACGAGACCGTGCAGCTGAAAATCGAAGACAACAAGGAAGTCGTGGTCAAGAGTCCCGACGTGAAGTCCACCCGGACCACCATCCCCTTCCTGAAGAACCATAACCTCAACTACGCCAACCTATTCAAATGGGCCGGCCCCAAATGGATGTACAACCTGGCATGGATCTTCCTGGTGCTGCTCACCGTGTTCATCGTGGCGGCGGTCAGCAACGGCTCCAACCTCAACGACGGCATGGACGGCATGGCCTCAGGCAACTCCGCCATCATCGGGCTCACCCTGGTGATCCTGGCGTATATCTCCAGCAACGCCGTCACGGCCAGTCACTTCGACCTGATGTACATCCCTGGCAGCGAAGAGCTGGTGGTGTTCATGGCCGCCTTTGTCGGGGCCCTGATCGGTTTCCTGTGGTTCAACTCCTACCCTGCCCAGATCTTCATGGGCGACACGGGCAGTCTGACCATCGGCGGCATCATCGCCGTCTCGGCCATCATCATGCACAAGGAGTTGCTGCTGCCCCTGCTCTGCGGCGTTTTCCTCTTCGAGATCCTCTCCGACCTCGACGTGAAGCGCTTCGTCAAAACCGGGAAGAAACACCGCATCTGGAAGAAAGGGCCCTTGCACGACCATTTCCGTACCAGCTACAGCGACTTCAAGAAGGCCTGGCCCAACAGCACCGTCACCTTCAAAGGACGTGGCGAGGGATACAACACCGTGCACCACGAGGTGAAGATCACCATCCGATTCTGGATCATCACCATCCTGCTGGCCGCCTTCACCCTAATCACCTTCAAGATACGATAATAAACAACAGAACCATGAGATACTTATTCGAAAAAACGGAAAACCTCGCACAAAAGCGTTCGGTCAACATGGCCTCGGGCATTTCTTCTAAGATCCTTGAGATCCGGAAGGAGAGCATCAAGAACTGCATGGGCGACCTGCAGAGCCAGTCGCATCGGCAGCAGTACATCGACAGCGTGGACGGCGTCATGTACTACGACGACTCCATGGCCGAGAGCGTCAACGCCACCTGGTTCACCTTCGAGAACATCGTCAACCCGGTGGTCTGGATCGTGGGAGGCAGCTGCCACAACAACTACAGCGAGCTCATCGAGGCCGCCAAGAAACGGGTCCGCGCCATCGTCAGCCTGGGCTCGGAACAAGAAAACATCGAGATGACCTTCAAGGGCAACGTGAACGAGATCTACGAGGCCGCCTCCATCGCCGAGGCCGTGAACATCGCCTCCATCGTCGCCCAGGAAAACGACATCGTACTGTTCTCCCCCGCCTGCAAGGACCAACAGATGGGCTATGCCGAACGGGGTGAGGCCTTTGTGAACGAAGTGAAGAAACTGAACCAATAAAAACACTGGGACGTGAACCGCATCAACAGGATATTGAAAGGCGACCGGGTCATCTGGGTGGTGGCGCTCCTGCTAGGAGTGATCTCCCTGTTGGCCGTGTACAGCGCCACGAGCTCCGAGGCCCATGTCAAGGTCGGTGCCTACAACGAGATGGTCTTGATGAAGCATGCCGCCACGCTCCTGGGCGGATTCGTCATGATGTTCCTCGCCTCGCGCATCGACTACCGGCATTTCTCGAGAGGCATCGAGCTGGTGCTGCTGTTTTGCGTCATCCTGCTGGTGTTCACCTACTTCTTCGGAAGCCGCATCAACGGTGCCTCGCGCAGCATCATGGGATTCCAGACCTCCGAGCTGGCCAAGATCGTGCTGATCGCCTACCTAGCCAAGTACATCGTGGTATGGGGCGCCAAAGACTACAAATTCAAGGAACTGCTGGTGCCCATCGTGCTGCCCATCTTCCTAATTGTGGCCCCCATCTTCCCCGAGAACCTCTCCACGGCCGCGATGCTCTTCGTGGTCTGCATGGTGATGCTGTTCATCGGACAGATCAAGTTCGGCTACATCATGGCCATCATCGGCATCGCCATCCTGGGCATGGGGCTGTACATCCTCACCGACGACATGGTGGCGAGCGTCCGCAACAACCGCTACGAAAAAGTGGTGGCCGCCGCCGAACAGCATCCCGAAGACGCCAAACTGCAGGAAAAGGCCAAGAAAAAGCCCAGGGTCAGCCGCGTGAAGACCTGGCAAGGCCGTATCGAAGCCGCCAAACTCGAGAAGGAAGCCAAGAAGGCTGCCGGCACCGACACCGCGAAGGCACCCCTGCAGATCGACGACCGCAACGCCCAGAAGATGTACGCCAAAATCGCCGTCGCTTCGGGAGGCGTGTTCGGCAAGGGCTCCGGAAAGAGCCGACAGCGCAACTTCCTGCCCCAGCCCTTCTCCGACTGCATCTATGCCATCATCATCGAGGAATATGGACTCTTGGGAGGCATCTTTGTGATGCTGCTCTATATCATCCTGCTCACCCGAGCCACCAAGGTCGTCAAGAAACGGCCGCTCAGTTTCGGGGCCATGCTGTCGTTCGGCATCGCCTTCATCATCATCATGCAGGCCATGATCAACATGGGGGTGTCGACCGGGTTGATGCCCATTACCGGACAGCAGCTGCCCTTCATCAGCAAAGGCGGATCGTCGATGTTGATGACCGGGTTCTCGATCGGGATGATCATCAGTGTAACCCGAAGCCTGGAAGAAGACGGAAGACAACATACAGAAGAAGAAACGGAAGACGCAAAAGATGAAGCGGTAGAAGAAGAAATGGTAGAAGAAAATGAGGTAGCAGAAGGAATGGCATAAACAGGGGCAACCGCACCCCGTTAGGGGTGCCCTATCGGTAGCCACGGGGTTGACCAACGGGAAACCCCTGGAACAAAAAACGGTAGGGGTTGACCAATGGGAAACCCCTGGAACAAAAAACGGTAGGGGTTGACCAACGGGAAACCCCTGGGACAAAAAACGGTAGGGGTTGACCAACGGGAAACCCCTGGAACAAAAAACGGTAGGGGTTGACCAACGGGAAACCCCTGGGACAAAAAAGAAAACAAAGAAACAATAAACGAATAGACCATGAAATTTGTCATCAGCGGAGGCGGAACAGGCGGACACATCTTCCCCGCCATTGCCATAGCGGACGCGCTCAAGCGGCGCTGCCCCGAGGCGGAAATCCTCTTTATCGGCGCCGAAGGCCGTATGGAGATGGACCGGGTTCCGAAAGCCGGATACAAGATCGAAGGACTGTGGATCAGCGGGTTCACCAAAGACCTCTCGCTGCTGAGTCTGCCTTTTAAGATCGTCAGCAGCCTCAAGAAGGCAAGGAAGATCCTCAAGGAGTTCCAGCCCGACGCCGTGATCGGCGTCGGGGGCTTCGCCAGCGGCCCCACCCTCAAGGCGGCCAACTGGCTGGGTATCCCCACCATCATCCAGGAGCAGAACTCCTACCCGGGCAAGACCAACCGCAACCTGGGTGCCAAGGCCAAGGCCATCTGCGTGGCCTACAACGGCCTCGACCGCTGGTTCCCCCAGATGAAGCTCCACTTCACGGGCAACCCGCTGCGCAACAACATCAACGGCAACTGCGACCGTGCGGAGTCGGCTGCCTACTTCGGTGTCGATCCTGCCAAGCCCATCGTGTTGCTGGTAGGCGGCAGCCAGGGCGCCCTGGGCATCAACAAAGGCATCTCCGCCCAGATCGAGAAGTTCAAGGACAGCGACATGCAGCTCATCTGGCAGACCGGCAAGTTCTACTACGACGAAGCCGTCAAGGAGGTGAAGAAGGCACACCTGGAAGACCACATCAAGCCCACCGTGTTCATCGACCGAATGGACTACGCCTATTCGGCCGCCGACGTGGTCATCTCCCGGGCGGGTGCCATCTCCATCTCGGAGCTCGCCTTGGCACAGAAACCCGTCATCTTCGTGCCGTTGCCCACCGCCGCCGAGGACCATCAAACCAAGAACGCGATGCAACTCGTCGACGCCGGTGCCGCCCTGATGGTACGCAACGACGAGACCGAGCTGGTGCTCATCCCGAAGCTGCAGGAGCTGTTGCGCGACAAGAACAAGCAGGAGGAAATGAAGGCCAACATCGTCCAGTTTGCCCGTCCGAATGCAGCGAACGACATTGTAGACATCATTTTGAAAGCCATCAACAAACAAGAATAAGACAAACAAGTAAAGACAACCATGAATAACGAAGGGATGAAACGGGTGTATTTCGTAGGCATCGGCGGCATCGGCATGAGCGCCTTGGCACGGTATTACCAGAGCCGGGGCTGGGCGGTGTCGGGCTACGACCTTACCCCCTCTCCCCTGACCCGACAGCTGGAACGTGAGGGCATGGCAATCCATTATGAAGACCTACCTGAATCATTGCCTGCCCTCATCGACCTGGCCGTCTATACCCCTGCGGTACCCTCCAGTCTGGGCGAGCTACAGGCCCTCCGTAGCCGCAACATCCCGTTGCTGAAACGCTCCGAGGCACTCGGCTTGATCTCCAAGGAGCATTACACCATCGCCGTGGCAGGCACTCACGGCAAGACCACCACCACCGCCATGGTGGCCCACATCCTCAAGGAGAACGGCGTCGACATGACCGCCTTCATCGGCGGCATCGCCAACAACTTCGGCAGCAACCTCCACCTGGGCCGCGGTCCCGAGTCGGTGCTGGTGGTGGAAGCCGACGAGTACGACCGCTCCTTCCTGCGGCTGGCCCCCAACATCAGCATCGTCAACGCCATCGACGCCGACCATCTCGACATCTACGGCGACCAGCGCCATCTGGTGGAAGGCTTCGAGCAGTTCGCCGCGCTCAGCGACGACTGCGTCATCGTCAAGGAAGGCCTCGCCCTGGAGGGTGAGACCGCCCCACAGCTGCGTTTCGGCTTCGGCCCGGACAACGCATTCCAGGCCAGCGACATCGAACAGCACGACGGCGAGACCGACTTCGTGCTTGTCCACGACGAGGAGCGCACCCCCGTGCATCTGAACATGGCGGGCCTCCACAACGTGCTGAACGCCACCGCCGCCTTCGCCGCCACGGCCACCTTGGGCCTCGAGCCCGAAGGCATCGCCGCCGCGCTCGCCACCTTCCGGGGCGTGCAGCGCCGTTTCGACATCCGGGTGAAGAACAGCCGTCATTGCTACATCGACGACTACGCCCATCACCCCGAAGAAATAAAATCTTGTCTGTCGGCCATCAAGACGTCATTCCCCTCCAAACGGGTGACGTTGGTCTTCCAACCGCATCTCTTCACTCGTACACGCGACTTCATGGAAGACTTTGCCAGCGCGCTGGCAATGGCCGACGACCTGATTTTACTTGACATCTACCCCGCCCGCGAGCAACCCATCGAAGGCGTCACCTCCCAGGCCTTGCTCGACCGGATCACCATACCCAACAAATGCCTCTGCCCCAAGGAACGGCTGCTCGAGCTCATCGACGCACGCCGTCCCGAGCTGCTGGTCACCATGGGCGCAGGCAATATCGACCGCTTTGTGGAACCGCTTCAAACGATGATCAGCCAATGGTAAAGAAGATCTTGCGCATCGTATTATGGGCCCTGACGGGAGCCGCCTTGGTGGTGCTCTTCGTCTTCGGACGGAAGTGGTACCTCGAGACCACGCTGAAGGGCGTGCGTTTCGACCTGGAGCGACACCACCCCACAGGCTTTGTCGAGCACGACAGCGTGGTCGGTTACATGGAAGCCCTGTGCAACCTCGAAGGCCAGACGCCCCTCCACCGCATCAAGCTGCGGGAGGTGCAACAATACCTCAACAACAACCCCTGGGTGGAACAGTCGGGCGCCTACATCGGCCTCAACGACACGCTCATCATCCACGCCAAGGAATACGAGCCCGTGCTCCGCGTCTTCAACCAGAACACCCAGTCGGTCTATGTCACCGCCGAGGGCATGCTTCTCCCATCGAGCGAGCACTACACCCCGAGGATGCTGCTGGCCAGTGGCCAATTCGACTTCAACGTGCTGAAGCACCGCTGCCCTGTGTCAGACAGCCTCTATCTCGGGTCGGGCATCCAAGAGGCGCTGCACATCGCCCTGGCCATCCAGCGCGATCCTTTCCTGAACAGCTGCATCGGGCTGATCCATCGGAACAGCCGCAACGAATATGAACTCATGGTCAACAACCTCGACGCACGCGTCGTGCTGGGCGACACCTGTCTGGTGGACACCAAGCTGGCACGGCTCCGGACCCTGCTGGAAAAATACCTCGGGACGGAGGAACTGAACGGGTACAAGACCTTGAACCTACGCTATAAAAATCAAATCGTGTGTACAAAATAATAACATTATGAGTGAAGGAAAAATCATCGTAGGATTAGACATCGGCACCACTAAGATCGCCTGCATCGTAGGCCGCAAGGGCGCCAATGGCAAAATCGAGATCCTGGGTTACGGCAAAGCCGCATCCACAGGAGTAAGCAGGGGCATCGTGACCAACATCGACGAGACCGTCAACGCCATCAAGACGGCAGTCGACGAGGCGTCGGCACAGTCGAACGTGGACATCAAGTCCGTCAACGTAGGTATCGCTGGCCAGCACATCAAGAGCCTCCAGCACCGGGGCGTGATGATGCGCGACAACCGCGACATCGAGATCAGCGAGGACGAGCTTGAGAAACTGCGTCAAGACACCTTTAAGATCAACATGACCCCCGGCGAGGAGATCATCGACGTCATCCCGCAGGAGTACTATGTGGACGGCGAGATCGGCACCACCCCGAAAGGCATGCTGGGCAGCAAGCTGGAGGCCAACTTCCATGTGATCATCGGACAGACGGCCGCTGCCATGAACATCCAGAAATGCATCGAACGCGCCGGCTTGGAGATGGATCACATGATCCTGGAGCCCATCGCCTCGGCCGAGGCCGTGCTCGACGAAGAGGAGAAGGAAGCGGGTGTGGCCCTCGTTGACATCGGAGGCGGCACCACCGACATCGCCATCTTCCATGAAAACAAGATCTATCACTCCGCGGTCATCCCGTTCGGAGGCAACATCATCACCGAAGACATCAGCAAGGGTTGTTCCATCATCCGCCGCTACGCCGAGGACGTCAAAGTCAAGTTTGGATCGGCCGTGGTCAGCGAGAACCGTGACGACGAGCTGGTGTCGATTCCGGGCATCCGCAACCGGCCACCCAAGGAGATCTCCTTCAAGAACCTCGCCCACATCATCCAGGCCCGCATGGAAGAGATCTTCGACCTCACCAACTACGAGATCCAGAAGGTCAACTCCCAGCACCAGCTCATCGCAGGCATCGTGCTCACCGGTGGTGGCGCCATGATGAAACACATCCAGCAACTCGCCGCCTTCAAGACGGGACTCGACGTACGCATCGGCTATCCGAACGAGCACCTCTCCGAAGACACCGCCAAGGAACTCGCCAGCCCGATGTACGCCACGGGTATCGGTCTTGTCATCGAAGGCATCGCCCGTGCGGAACACCAGGAGCGCATGGAACGGCTCCACAAGAAAGAGCCCGTGACCGTCATCCCCAAGGAAACCCCCAAAGAGGAACCGGTTGAACCCATCGAGGACACCGAAGAGGACACTGGCCGTCGCAGCCGCCGGAAGCCCCGCAGCGGAAAATCCGGGCACAAGGGATTCGACTTGACCCAGATCATCACCAAGTTCTTCTCAGCAGACGAAATTAACGAATAATAAAACACTATAAAACTATGGAAAGCTATACTAATAACGATATGTTTAAGCCGCTCTGCGAGAAGCCGTCGAACTACATCAAGGTGATCGGTGTAGGCGGTGGCGGCGGCAACGCCGTGAACCACATGCTCGAAGAAGGCATCCAAGGCGTGGACTTCGTACTCTGCAACACCGACTACCAGGCCCTGACACGCAGCCAGGTGCCCACCAAGATCCACTTAGGCAAGCGCGAGCTGGGTGCCGGCAACGACCCCAACGTGGGACGCGAAGCCGCCCTGAGTAGCGAAGACGAGATCAGCAAGGTCCTCGACGACCATACCAAGATGCTGTTTGTGACCGCCGGCATGGGTGGCGGCACCGGCACGGGCGCCGCCCCGGTGGTGGCCCGCATCGCCAAGGAGAAGAACATCCTCACCGTCGGCATCGTGACGCTGCCCTTCGAATGCGAGGGACGCCGCCGCAAACAGCAGGCCCAGGCAGGTATCGAGGAACTCAAGAAGAACGTCGATACCCTCATCATCATCAGCAGCGACAAGCTCCGCGACGAATACGGCAACATGAAACTCACCGAGGCCTTCAAGAAAGCCGACGACGTGTTGACCACCGCCGCCAAGGGCATCGCCGAGATCATCACCGTGACGGGCTATGTCAACGTCGACTTCGAGGACGTCAAGACCGTAATGAAAGACAGCGGCCGCGCCATCATGGGTACCGGCCGTGCCCGCGGCGAGAACCGCGCCGAGGAAGCCATCAAGCTGGCCATCAACTCCCCGCTGCTCAACGACTCCAACATCGAAGGCGCCAAGAACGTGCTGCTCTACATCACCAGCGGCACCGACGAAGTCTCGCTCGACGAGGTGGTCGAGATGACCGAATACACCCAGAGCATCTGCGGCAACTGCTCCGATGTGATCTGGGGTAACGGCATCGATGAGTCGCTGGGCGACGAGATCAGCGTGACCCTCATCGCCACCGGCTTCGAGAGCAACAGCAAGCCGGAAAACAGGATGCCGAAGGTGGAGGCCAAGAGCCAGAAGCCGGAAGTGTGCGTGCCGCTCACGACCCCTGAGGTGTCGCAGCACCGCACCGTGCATCAGCTGAACGAGACTCAGGCACCGGCCGAAGCCAAGGCCGAGCCTGCCCCGACCGCCCCGATGGCTTCGCAGCCGGCAGCACAGCCTGCCGCCCAACCCGTGGCACAGCCGCTACCTGAAACACCTTCCGTGCCGGAGGACCACAACGAGACCCCGCATCCCGTAGTGCACACCCTCGACGAAAAAGACGACCGCCTCACCTTCGAGGCCCCGGCCTTCAAGCCCGAACCGGCCCCCGTCAGCGAACCGGTGAGCGTCACGCCCCAGCCGGAGCCGACGCCCAGCGTGAAGGTGTTCGACAACCCCTTCGCCACCAACCACGATGATGACGAAGGCTTCGAGTTCTCCAACTACCGCAGCAACGACTTCGCTGCCCAGGAAGCCCCCGCGGAGACGGCCACCATGGTCATTGAATCCCCCAAGACCAAGGCCTACGACCCCAAGGAGGAACTCAAACGCAACCGTCTCAGAGCCCTGAGCCTCAACTTCAAGACCCAGAAGGGCCTCGAAGAGCTGGAGCGCCAGCCGGCCTACATGCGGAGAGACATGAACTACGAGGAGACCATCCCCGAGGAAGAGGTTTCCCGTTACGCGTCAACCGGCAAGGGAATCAGTTCCGAAAACTCATTCCTGCACGACAACGTTGACTAAATCTAAAACAATTTCCTCACAAAGGCCGTCGACGAGCGCTGAAGAGTGTGTAGTCGACGGCTTTCTTTTTTGGATAAAAACCCCTATCTTTGCACTTCCAAACAGACTACAACAGGCATGGGCACCCGAATCCGCATCACACTTTGGCTGACGACACTGCTGATGATGGCTTTGTCCGTCCAAGGACAGACGTTCCGCAACGACTTCGAGAACGGCTACACCTGGTATCCGCCCTGGACCAACATCAGCCTCACGGCAGACACCCTTCTGGTGGAGCATGCCGACAGCCTCACCCCCCTCGACGCTCCAACGGCCTTCGACACCGTCATCGACCACCGGTGCGTCTGCGAACCCGGCCGGGAGTTCGGACTGGGCTTCAGCTACGCCCTTCCCGACAGCCTCAGCGGGCGCAACCTGCACCTGGCCTATCAGGCCGACTACCGGTTCCCCGACACCTTGGTCGAAGGACAGCTCGTGGTGGCCATCAAAGAGGACGACCACTATGCCTTTTGGCAGAGCCATCTCCTGCGTCCCTACGCCAACGACAGCGCAGCCTGGTTCCGGGTGTCCCTGGAACTCAACCTCCCTGCCGACCAACTCCACGGAAACACCCTCAACCTCTATCTGTGGAACGACCATCAGCAGCGGATCCTCATCGACAACGCCTCGATCACCCTGACGGCCTGGACCCTGCCCAGCTACCTACCCGACCTGGGCCTCACGAAAGACCTGCCCCAAGAAAACGACCTGTTCCTCAGCATACCCGGCGACACCCTGCCGCTCACCTACCCCATCGGATGGCTCAATGAATATGTCCTCGACGGCGACAGCTTGACGGACTATCAGCCTTTCACGAAAGGAAACGGACAGCAATGGATGGAAGGTTCCTCCATCGACACCACCTACCTCACTTTGACGGAACACGACGGCAACCGCATCCTACGCCTCCACACCACCTTCCATAAAGACTGCCTCCTGCTGCGGCAAGCCCTTGTCGTTCCCTTCGTCGACAGCATTCTGACCGTCTATCGCAGGAACCTGGCAACCGACACCACCCTGTTCCAAACCGAGTATTACCTTGACCGTGAAGGCTTCAAGGTGGGAACGGGAGAACGGTGCATCGTGTCCTATCACCCAACCGGCATCTCCTCCACCCAACTGGACGCCACTAACCATGTCGCCTATTTCAACATAGACTACTGGAGAGACCATCCATTGATCCATTACCCCTTAAACGACACGCTGGAAGACCATTTCGAGGACCGCTCCGGCCGACCCATATCCCATGACGACGAATGGACCCATGCCCTGTCGCTTTCCACAGGCAATGACGTCCAACACCTGCCCAGGATCAGCCCCGTCCCCTACGGCTATGCGTCGGGCATCGTCTTTACGGAACACGCCGACTGGACCGACCTCCGCACCCATCGCGCCATCCTCTTCGGAAGCGAAACCATCACCCAAGCCAAAGACGCCACGGGCGGTTTCGTGTACTACGGCATCCCCATGACCAAGAGCGTGTTTTACAACAACCCCGACAGGATCACCAATGCCGACGCCAGCCACGGCACCTTCCCCGGACTGCAAGCCACCATCAAGACCGACAAGGGGTTCGAGAAACTCCTGAAGCAGCTGTACCGGCTTGGCTTCGACCTCTGCCTGCACACCCCGGAACAATACACCACCACTCCAGGCAACCTCAAGGAGGCCCTGGACTATATGCAACGCCACTTCAAGTCCACCACCTGGATCGACCATGGCTACAACAACGGCTCTAAGCACAACCGCGAAGACCTGGTGTGCGATGGGCTGAACCCAGCTTCGGCCGCCTTCGCCGCCGACCCGTGGCTACGCCACGGCGTACGGTACCTCTGGAACGCCTATTACGAAGAAAACCGCATGGAGTCCTGGTGCTTCGACAACCACCTTGTACAGCCCTATCCCGGCTTCGGCGACGCCCTGCCCAACCGGCAAATCACCCCCATCGCTGGCCACGAGGGGTTCCTCACCTGGTCGACGCCCTCCACCTTGGACGCCAACAGCGACCTCGACTGGAACTTCTACTACAGCGAGGAACGGTTGCAGAAGCTCGTCGACCAGCACAGTGTCCACATCACCCACGTCTATCCCGCCTGGGTCGATCCGGCACGGGGGTTCTGGACCTACGACACCGACAGCACCTGCATCGCCCTGCCGGGCATGAACCAGGCCCTGGCCCGCATCGCCGCCTTGCGCGAGCAGCACCAGCTGCTTCCCATGACGGTCAAGACGTACCTCGACCACTATGCGGGCCTACTGGAAGTGGAATACCAGGTGCTCGACGACGGGCACATCCAAGTGTCCAACACGGGACGTCGAACCATTAAAGGCTTTACCTTGGTCTGCCCCACCCCCATCCGTTTCGAGGATCTTCGTCCTTACGAATACAGGAAATCCGGCGGACAGTATTATATCTGGTTTGATCTCAAAGCCAACGACAGCGTCGTCATTCAAATCGTGAATTGAAAACCCCTTGCTAACCGCTGAATGCCATGAAAAAGATATCCATTTTCGTCTCCGGCAACGGAACCAACCTCCAGCGCATCGCTGAATACTTCAAAAACAACCCCGACGTTGAGATCGTCAACGTGATCTGCAACAACCCCAAGGCCTATTCCATCGAGCGGGCCAAAAAGCTGGGCATCCCCGTCCGGATGGTCAACCGCCAGGAATTCAACAGCCCTGCCTTCACGCAGGAAATGGCCGACCTGCAGCTCGACCTCATCGTACTGGCCGGCTTCCTCCTGAAGGTACCGGCAAGCCTCATCCAGGCCTATCCCAGGAAGATCGTCAACATCCACCCCGCCTTGCTGCCCAACTACGGGGGCAAGGGCTTCTACGGCGAACATGTGCACGAGGCCGTGGTCGCCGCCAAGGAGCCCTTCTCGGGCATCACCGTCCACTACGTGGACGAGATCTACGACAACGGGGAGATCATCCTTCAGGCCTATACCAAATTGGACGAAAAAGAAACGCCTGACTCCCTGGCGGCAAAGATCCACCAACTGGAGCAGGCGTATTTCCCTGTGGCAATCGAGCAGGTGTTAGCTCGGTAGATGTTCCGCGATACGGGCGATCATCTCGTCGATCTGCTTACCGTAATCCTCGGTGTAACCCGGGTTCTGCTTGAAGAGCTCGTGGCAGGCCTTGATGTCGTCGATCAGTTCCTGCACCGCCGCCGGATCGTTGTAAAAGACGCATGACGGATCCGTGTAGAGTTCTTCCTCCGGTTCATCTTCTTTCATTTCCTCCATGATTTCCTCGGCGGGCGTCGTGGCATAGACATCCATCATGTTCGCATAGAATTCTTCGCAGTCTTCACGTAAGGTGGCGGACATTTCATCGCCATAGTTCATATCGTCGATCCGCCACTGGCCATTCTCCCACAGGAGATGCAGGACGTAAGGCTCGTCGTAGCAGCCTTCATCGACGTAGCGCATCGCGACATCGCAATGCAACGAATCGATCGGCCGGACCCCCTCGATAGACACCGTTTGCTCTTCGGAGCAGGCATCCGTGATGCCGGTGTTCCATCCGAAGCCCCTACAGAATTCACCATAGTAGTGAACGCTCTGCGCCTTTTTTTGCAAGGCCAGCATGTCGGCACTCAGCAATTGATCCATGTCCAAATAATCGTTCAACTGCATCATTTGTTCCACCTGCTGCTTCACGAAAGCCTCGGTTTGGTATTCCGGGACGGCAGGGGTTTTCGTTTGGTTGCAAGCCAGGGCCATGACGGCCAGACCGGCAAACAAGGCAATTTTAAATGCTTTCATCTTTTTATTGTTAAGGTTGTTTATTCGGTAGGCAGGGCCTTGAAGCCGTTGCCCATGATCTCGGAGCTCTCGATGACGTTGACGAAGGCATTCGGGTCGAGGAAGCGGAGGTTGGCCTTCAGTTTCACCAGGTCGCTGCGGTTCAGCGTCACATAGATCATCTTGCGCTCAGCGCCTTGATAGAGGCCACTGCCGGCAAACACGGTACCGCTGCGGTCGAGGTCCTTGATGATGAAGTCGCGCACCTCCTCCACCTTGTCGGTGACTACAAAAGCCGTCTTGTAACTCTTTACGCCTTCCACCACCAAGTCGATGATCTTGCTCTCGATGAAGATCAGGATGACGGAGTAGATGGGCAGGCGGATGTCTTCGAAGGCCACCAGCGTGGACAACGAGATGATGCTGTCGACGATGAGCACCAACGTGCCGAGGCTGATCTTGGTGTATTTGTGGGCGATCATGGCGATGATGTCGGAGCCGCCCGAGGTGGCACCCGAACGGAAGATCACGCCGATGGCGACGCCGTAGATCAGGCCGGAGACCACCGTGTTCAAGAAGAAGTCGGGCATGAAGTAACGCTGAACCTCACCGTCCATGAAGAACAGGGACGACTGCATCTCGGCATCGAAGAAGGCTCCGTCGTGGATGAGCGGCGCATAGCCCCACCAGGTCTCCAGGATATAGGTGAATACCGGGATCAAGATCACGGAGATCACCGTCTTGATGCCAAACCTGGGCCCCAAGATGATGGTGCCGATGATCAGCAGCGGGATGTCCATGCAGATACCCGCCAGGGAGATCTTCCACCCCCACAGCGCGTTGAACACGTTGGCCAAGCCATACACGCCTCCAGGCGCCAGGTGGTAGGGGTTCACAAACATCACATCGCCCACGGCGAACAACGCCGAGCCCAGCACGAGCAAGGCGTATGACACGATTTGCTGCTTCAGTTTCTCGTTCTTCATGGTTCAGTAGTTCGGTTTAGCGTTTCGCTGCCATCACAGCAGTTTCTTCTTCAAAGTTTCGATCATGTCGACCGTCATCTTGTCGAGGTCGTATTTCGGGTTCCAGCCCCACTCGTTGCGGGCGCAGCTGTCGTCCATCTTGTTCGGCCAGCTGTCGGCGATGGCCTGACGGATCGGGTCGAACTTGTACTCCATCTCGAAGTTCGGATAGTACTTCTTGATGGCGTTGTAGATGATCTCCGGGTCGAAGCTCATGGCCGTCACGTTGAACGAGTTGCGGTGCACCAGCTTGCTCGGATCGGCCTCCATGATGTCCACCATGGCGTCGAGGGCGTCGGGCATGTACATCATGTCCATGTAGGTGCCCTTGCTGATGGGGCAATAGAACTTCTCGCCCTTGACCGCGGCATAGTAGATCTCCACGGCGTAGTCGGTAGTGCCGCCACCGGGAAGGGTCAGGTTGCTGATGAGTCCCGGGAAACGGACGCTGCGGGTGTCGACACCGAAGCGGGTGAAGTAGTAGTCGCTCAGCAGCTCACCCGTCACCTTGGTCACACCGTAGATGGTGTTCGGGCGCTGGATGGTGTCTTGCGGCGTGTTGTCGTGCGGGGTGGAAGCACCAAAGGCGCCGATGGACGAAGGCGTGAAGACAGCACAATTGAAGACGCGCGCGGTCTCCAGACAGTTCACCAAGGAGCCGATGCCGACGTTCCAACCCAGCATGGGGTTCTTCTCGGCGGTGGCCGAGAGGATGGCGGCAAGGTTATAGATGGTGTCGATGTTGTAGCGTTTCACCACATCGACGATCTGCATGATCTGTGTTGAATCGATTCTTTCGAAGGGACCGCTCTCCGCGATCTCACCGGTCAAAGGGCGAAGATCCGAAGCCACCACATTCTCGTTTCCGTAGGTGGCACGGAGCTTCTTCACCAATTCCGTTCCGATTTGTCCACCGGAACCAACAATCAATATTTTTTTCATTTGAGTCTGCAGTTTGTGGTTAACAGTTGGCAGTTCACCAAAAACTGCCAACTGCCAACGGATAACGATTATTTAAGAATTCCCAGTTCCTTACCGATCTTGACGAAGGCGGCGATGCACTTGTCGAGGTGCTCACGCTCGTGGGCGGCGCTCACCTGGACGCGGATACGGGCTTGGCCCTTCGGCACCACAGGATAGTAGAAGCCCGTGACGAAGATGCCTTCTTCCTGCAACTTGGCGGCAAACTTCTGCGACAGCGGGGCGTCGTAGAGCATCACGGCGCAGATGGCCGACTGTGAGGGCTTGCAATCGAAGCCGGCCTCGGTCATCTTCTTGATGAAGTAGTCGGTATTGGCGTGCAGCTTGTCCTGGAGGGCGTTGGTCTCGCTCATCATCTCGAACATGCGGATGCCCGCGGCCACGAGGCCCGGAGCCATCGAGTTGGAGAAGAGGTACGGACGGGAGCGTTGGCGCAGCATGTCGATGATCTCCTTGCGACCGGTGGTGAAGCCACCCATGGCGCCGCCAAAGGCCTTGCCGAGGGTGCCGGTGAGGATCTCGATCTTGCCACGGAGGTTGAAGTGCTCGGTCACGCCACGTCCGGTCTTGCCGACCACGCCGGCGGAATGGCTCTCGTCGACCATCACCATGGCGTTGTACTTCTGGGCCAGTTCATAGATCTTGTCGAGCGGGCAGACATTGCCGTCCATGGAGAACACGCCGTCGGTGACGACGAGACGGAAGCGGCAACCCTGGGCGTCCTGCAACTGCTTCTCGAGGTCGGCCATGTCGGCGTTGGCATAGCGGAAACGCTGGGCCTTGCACAGGCGCACGCCGTCGATGATGGAAGCATGGTTCAAGGCGTCGGAGATGATGGCGTCATCGGGTCCGAGAAGGGGTTCGAACACACCGCCGTTGGCGTCGAAGCAAGCTGCATAGAGGATGGTGTCCTCGGTACCGAAGAACTCGGCGATCTTGGCTTCAAGCTTCTTATGGAGGTCCTGGCATCCACAGATGAAACGCACGGAGGCCATGCCAAAGCCACGGGCGTCCATGCCGTCTTTGGCAGCCTGGATCAGCTCGGGGTTGTCGGCCAGGCCGAGATAGTTGTTCGCGCAGAAGTTGAGACACACCTTGCCGCCAACCATGATTTCAGCGCCCTGGGCGCTTTCGATAATGCGTTCACGCTTGTAGAGGCCATCGGCTTCAATCTGAGCCAATTCCTTCTTCAGATATTCTTGAAAGTTCGTGTACATGGTATAATAGTTTGAAGTTATTCAGTTGTTCAGTTGTTCAGTGCTAACTGATCGTGCCGCAAAGGTACGAAAAGCATCGGTTATCTGTACCGCTTTTTCCGTATTTTTTTCACCTTATTATAAGACACAAAAAAAGCACGGGCCTCTTGGACCCGTGCCTGTGTTATGATGCTTTTGGCAGCGTATTAGCTATTCAGGATACCGCTTTCAATTGCAGACTGGGCAGCATGTGCGAATTGCGACCATTTGATGTAATAAATGATGCAACCTGCAATCGCCAGAAGAAGGCCAATGATGGCAAGGGTTCTGGGTTTCTTGAAGACAGCGATCAGAGCCAGGATGAAGCCAATGGCGCAAATGATGGCTCCCACGATTCTGACGAGAGGAATCAAGCAAAGAAGGAAACCGACCAAAGCAACAACGAAACCGGCGACGCCGAGGCCATTTTTGTTTACATTTTCTGCCATAATCAAATACCCTTTATCCGTGTCGGGCGCAACTTCAAGTGGTTAAAATAAGTGTTTTAGACTGCAAATATAGAAAAAACCACCATGTACCCGACAAAACGCTTAATTTTTTTTTTGAACATTTTTTTTTATCTTTGCCGCCCATTTAATACCATCGACATGGAAAACGCCTTGTACATCTATAACAGCCTCTCGCGCTGCAAGCAACCTTTCAAGCCTTTAAACGCCCCGCATGTCGGCATGTACGTATGCGGCCCCACCGTGTATGGCGACGCCCACCTGGGGCATGCCCGTCCCGCCATCACCTTCGACCTGGTGTTCCGTTACCTGAAACACCTCGGATACAAAGTGCGCTATGTGCGCAACATCACCGACGTCGGCCACCTGGAACACGATGCCGACGAAGGCGAGGACAAGATCGCCAAGAAAGCCCGTCTCGAGAACCTCGAACCCATGGAGGTCGCGCAATACTACACCAACCGCTACCATGCTGCCATGGACAAGCTCAACGTGTTGCGTCCCTCGATCGAGCCCCATGCCTCGGGTCACATCATCGAGCAGATCGCCATGGTGCAGAAGATCCTCGACAACGGCTATGCCTACGTCGAGAACGGCTCGGTGTATTTCGATATCGAGAAATATAACAAGGAGCATCCTTACGGCATCCTTTCGGGACGCAACTTCGAGGAGATGCTCAACACCACCCGCGAGTTGAGCGGCCAGGAAGAGAAGCACAACCCCGTGGACTTCGCCCTGTGGAAGAAAGCGGAACCCAAGCACATCATGCGCTGGCCTTCGCCTTGGAGCGACGGCTTCCCTGGATGGCATGCCGAATGCTCGGCCATGGGCTGCAAGTACCTCGGCGAGACCTTCGACATCCACGGCGGCGGCATGGACCTCATGTTCCCCCACCACGAGTCGGAGATTGCGCAGAGCGTGGCCGCCACCGGCAAACAGCCCGTGGTGTATTGGATGCACAACAACATGATCACCATCGGCGGACAGAAAATGGGCAAGTCGTTGGGCAACTTCATCACCCTCGACGAGTTCTTCAACGGCAGCCACATCAACGCCAAGGGCGAGGAAATGCTGGCACAGCCCTACAGCCCGATGACCATCCGCTTCTTCATCCTGCAGGCCCACTACCGCAGCACGCTCGACTTCAGCAACGAAGCCCTGCAAGCCGCCGAAAAGGGTTATAACCGCCTGATGGAAGGCGTGAAGACGGCACAAGGCCTGAAAGCCACCGAAGGCGCCGCCGACCTCGATATCCAAAAGATCGTGGACGCCTGCTACGACGCCATGAACGACGACTTCAACAGCCCCATCGTCATCGCCAACCTCTTCGAGCTGGTGCGCATCGTCAACAGCGTCAAAGACGGCAAGATGACCATCAACCCGACCGAATTGACCTTGCTCCAAAAGACGTTGAACGAATTCGTGTTCGACATCCTGGGTTTGGTCGACAGCAACGCCTCCGAAGGCAACGGCGACCTGGTGGAAGGCCTCATGCAGACCATCATCGACATCCGCAAGGAAGCCCGTGCCAAGAAAGATTGGGCCACCTCCGACCTCATCCGCGACGAGCTGGCCAAGTACGACATCGTTTTGAAAGACGGCAAGGAAGGAACCACGTGGAGCAAAAAATGATTTTGGTATTTTGAAATTTTGATTTTTTGGTTTTTACCCCAAGGGGGGCGCTTTTGAGACCAAGGGTTGCCTCCCCGGACATTTTCAACAAACAATGAATAGGCTTTTATTATTTTTGTCATTGGTTTTCGCATCCATCATGGGATTTGCGCAAACCACCCCCAATCTTTGGAACGACCCCCGCAACATCTGGGAAATCGACGCCCGCCTCGGCAAGTATTTTCCTTTTGAAGAACGCCATGCCTACATGAAAAAGCTGCCGCAATACGGCCTTGACCTCCGCGTGGCTCGCCAGACCGACGGCCGCGCCCAATGGGCAAAAGACTTCAACTATCCCGTGTACGGTGCGTTCCTCCGCCTGGAGAAGAACAACGTAGACAGCATCCAGTACAAGTATCGCGACGAGAACGGCTACGAGCAGGAGACCTGGCGCCCCTTGGGCGACTGCATCTCCACCGGCGCCTTCCTCAACGGCCACCTCTACCGGGGCTACCGCTGGTCGTTCGACTACGACCTCATGGGGGGCCTCTCGTTCTGGACCAAGCACGGCGACGAGTTCATCGGCAGCGTCGTCAACGTACACCTCGCCATCGACGCCGGCCCTACCCTTCAAGTCTCCGACCGGCTCGACTTGTTGGTGCGTTATCAGTTCTCCCATTCGTCGAACGCCGCCTTGCGCCTGCCCAACTGTGGCATCAACGTGTTCAGCTGGCTCGCCGGCGTGCGCTATCATCCCAATGGACGCCCCACCCTCCTTCCCAAGGAACAGCCCCGTCCTGCCTTCCAAAAGAGCAATGCCCTCTTCGTCTCCAATGCCGTTGGCCTGCTGCAGACCAACGAATGGATGCGCAGCTATCAGATGCCTGACGGCAGCATGGTGTCCGACATGCCCTCGGAGCGGCCTTACTATTTCGCCGACGTGATCCAATTGGGCTTCCACCGCCAGTTCCATCCCAAGTTCAGCTACGACCTGGCCCTCGACTTCGGCTGGACGGGCGAGACCAAACGCATGTACGAGAAGGCCATTCAGATGTACCACGATGGCCACGAGTACTTCTCGGGCGACGATGCCATTCCGCTCATGGAATACCGTTTCACAAGAGGCCTGCACCTGGCGCCCTCTGCCATGTTCGAGATCAACTACAACCGCTTTGCCTTTTGCCTCGGCGGCGCCTATTACCTCTGGCACGGCATCTATTACGGCACCGACCAACATAAGACCTGGGGGCTGGCGGAGTCGTCGGAGAGCAACTTCGAAGACACTTACCTCCCTCCCTGCTACCGGACTTTTTACGGCCGCTTGGGATTCAAGTATTACTTCGGCGAACACCGTAACCTATTCGTGGGCTCTTTCATGAAGGTACACGAGGTGGTCATCGACTACGCCGAGTTCACCTTCGGCATCAACCTGTTCCAATGGGACAGTAAAAAACAACGATAAGATCCATTTGAATTCCATCGATTATATCGAATGGACTTACGGGATTCTGTTATAAACAAGTAGGGACGTGCCATGGCACGTCCCTACAATCGTTTCAGACGGTTTCAGCAATCAAACCATCAGTGCACCGACCAAACCCAGAATTGCGTAGAATTCGGGAAGAGCGGCGTAGATCAGGGTGTTGGTGAACACGTTGTGACCCTGGCTGACGCCGACGATGCCGTTGGCGCACACCTGGCCTTGACGGATGGCCGAGATCATGCAGGCCAGACCCACGCAGAGGCCCACGCCGAACACGACCAAGCCAGACAGTTCACCTGCCCGCATCTTGTTCAGCAACATGAAGAACGCCACGAAGCCGTAGATACCTTGGGTAGCCGGCAAAGCCGACAACACCATGAAGTTGCCCGATGCCTCGGGACGTTTCTTCAAACCGCCCTCGGCAGCGTTGCCCGCCGTCGAAGTGCCGATGGAACTTCCGATACCTGCCAAGGCCAACACCAGGCCCAGACCGAGATAACCTAAAACTGTTTCTAACATAACGTTTAATATTTAAGATTTAAGATTCTATATTTTTTGATTTCATTGTCAATGTTCGTCACCCAAGGGATGATAGTCGCGTCCCGACCCTTCGTAGCCGGAGTTCTTGAAGAACTCGAGGAAGTTGAGTCGCAAGGGATGCACGAAAGCGCCCAGGATGCACATGGCGATGTTCAGCGTGTGGCCGATCACCACGATGAGGATGAAAGGCAGCCAGCCGATGCCACCGTCACCGAGGGCCTGCTGTCCGATGGCGTTAAACGCCTCGCCGAGCTTGGCGCCGGCCAAACCCAGGGCATACAGACGCAGGTAACTCAGCACGTCGCCCAGCAGTCCCGTGGCGGTGTTGTAGGTCTCCCACAACCCTGCCCCCAGGTTCTTCAGGGGGTTGCGGTGCAGGTCGTTGAGGAAGAAGATGCCCAAGGCCGACAGGCCGCCCAGGATGATGATGACCCATTTGGTCACCGCCTTGTCCATGACGCCCATCAAGGCCAGGCCGCCCACGATGACGCCACCCACGATGAGCAACGTCCATCCCCAGGTGCCCAGGGAGTTGGCAAATCCCTTCTCCTTGGTACTTTGGTACGTCTTGACGATCATGGCCAGGCAGATGTGGACGATACCGACCAGGATGGCCAGCACCATCGTGCCGTCGAACCCGGCGATCGTCGCGGGCAGCATGCATTTCTTCACCGCCTCGGGCAGCCACGTCCACGTGAGCATGTCGGTCGAGAAGAAGGTATGGAACAGGAAGCCCACCACGGTGGTGGCGATGCCCAGGGTGACGCCCAGCGGGGCGATCTTGCCCAAGACCTTCTTCAACGCGAGGCTGCCTAAGATGAGCACCAGGCCGTAGCCCATGTCGCCCATGCAGAAGGCAAAGAAGAGCATGAAGAAGATCGAGATGAACACCGTCGGGTCGAACTCATTGTATTTGGGACGTCCGTACATGTCGGTGAGCAGTTCGAACATCGACACGAATTTGTTGTTTTTCAACTTAATAGGCGGATTGTCATCCACCTTGGCCCGATCGGCCACATAAAAGACATGTTCTTGGTCGAGCAGCGCTCGCAATCCCGCTTCCTTGTCGGCAGGGGCAAAACCCTCGAACACCGTGATGTAATCCTCGGCGGCCTTCTCCCCTGCCACTTGGGCCAGGTGCAGGTCGAGTTTCGAGGCGATGCGGTCCATCTCCTTGCGGAGGTCGCCCTCATGGCATTTCAACTCGGCGAGGTGCTTGTCTTTTTGTTCGATGTCGTCCTGTACGGCGGCAATCTCCTTCTCAAGGGCGGTACAGTCCTTCTCGGGGGCCGGAAGCTCCTTCATCGGGAAGTCATAGCCGTCGCCGTCGGAAACCACCACGAAGTAGGTGTAGCCCCCCTCTGTGGCAATCTCGCTCAGCGCATACCGTTCCTTCCAGGTGGGATCCATGGCCGAGGTCTTGGCCTTGTAGAAATGCAGTTTCAACCCGAGGTCGGCCAGACGTTTGATGCCGTCTACGTCGAAACGGCCCCAAGCCAGGTTCGTCTCAAGGTCTTTCCGAAGCACGGCAAGCTGGTTCTGCGCCTCTTCCTTGGCTTTGACCGTCTCCAGCACGTTGACCGCGAGGTCGCCGTAGGTCTTCTCCGCAAACTCAGCCGGCTCCACCTCCTTGAGGGCAGCGATGGCCTTACGGTAGATCTCGGCACGGTGGGAAAGCTTCTCCGACCGATCGTCGATGGGCTTCCGAGAGCGTGTGATGTCCATCACCCCCACCTCCTGGAGCTTGGCCAGAAAGGCGTCGGCGTCGCCGCTGAACAGGATGAAGTCATATTTCGTCATTTCAGTTACCATGATCCGCCTCCTCTTCTTCGAGTATGTGTTTGTTTTTCACGATCTTCTGGGAGGCTTTGGAGAGGTTCTCCTCGTCTTCCATATACCGTTTGATCTTGCGTATGGCCTCCTGATAGCCCGGGATCTGTACCTTCTCGTACAGGTTCACCTTTTGGGTGGTCTTCTTGCGCTGGTAGTCGAGGATGCGTGCCGCTTCGGTGTAGACCTCCGATTCGATGCCCAACTGGGCGAGGCTCTTGAGGATGCGCACCCCGTCGGCAAACCAGATCGGCTTGGTGAACAGGTTGATGTCCTTCACCTCGTACAGCACCTCCTCGAGGGCTGGCGTGGGCACACCCGCGATCTTGACCGTCTTGAGCTTCACGTCGGTGATGGTGATCAATCCGGGCTCGAACTCATTCCAAAGCCGTGCCATGTACTCGTACGACTTCAGTTCCTCCTCCAACCGGGCCACAAGATCCTCCGAACGCTGCTTCGCCTTCTTCACCTCCATGCGCAGGGCGCTCTCCTTGCTCTTCAGCGTCGGGAGGGCGCGTGTCCGCGTCTTGAGTTGCTTGTTCAGCTCATTCAGCGAGGTTTTGTTATATTGAAATTTGATGGCCATGTAGTCTATTTCAAGATTTCAGATTTCAAGATTTCAAGATTTCGGATTTCAAGATTTCAAGATTTCCAATACTTTTCAATCAGTTTTTCCTTCAGGCCCGTCTCCGCTTTGGAGAAATACTTGCCGAAGAGCTCCCAGCCCGTGTCGAGCATCTCCTCGATCGAGATGTTGACGTCGATGGCCAGCAGCCGCGTGGCATATTCCTTGGCATAGTCGAGGCAACGCAGGTCGTAGTCGCTCAGGTCGAAGCCGTTCTCCAACTTGGTCTTGGCGTTGGCGGCGTCGGCATAGAGTCGCACCGAAGTATTCATCACGGCGCTGTGGTCCTCGCGGGTCTTCTTGTTCTGCACCAGCTGTTTCAGACGCGACAGCGAACGGAACGGGTCGACGATGACCTTGCCCGAGTCGGGGTCGGCACGGAGGAAGAGCTGTCCCTCGGTGATGTAACCCGTGTTGTCGGGGATGGCGTGGGTGATGTCGCCGTCATTCAGGGTGGTCACGGCAATGATGGTAATGGAACCACCGTCGGGCAGCTGCACCGCCTTCTCGTAGATCTTGGCGAGGTCGGAGTAGAGCGAGCCCGGCATGGAGTCCTTCGAAGGGATCTGGTCCATACGGTTGCTCACGATGCTCAAGGCATCGGCATACAACGTCATGTCAGTGAGCAGCACCAACACCTTCTCGTTCTTGTCAACGGCGAAATACTCCGCCGCAGTCAGAGCCATGTCGGGGATCAGCAGACGCTCGACAGGCGGCTGGTCGGTGGTGTTGACAAAGCTGATGATCTTATGCAGGGCGCCGGCGCTCTCGAACTGGTTCTTGAAGAACAGGTAGTCGTCGTTGGTAAGGCCCATGCCGCCGAGGATGATCTTGTCCACGTCGGCGCGGAGCGCCACCATGCTCATCACTTGGTTATAAGGCTGGTCAGGGTCGGCAAAGAACGGAATCTTCTGACCCGACACCAGGGTGTTGTTCAAGTCGATGCCGGCGATGCCGGTGGGGATCAGCTGAGAGGGCTGACGGCGCTTGTAGGGGTTCACCGAGGGGCCGCCGATCTGTCGGGCCTCGCCTTCCACGGCCGGACCTCCGTCGATGGGGTCGCCGTAGGCGTTGAAGAAACGACCTGCGAGGTCCTCGCTGACATTCAGGGTGGGCGGCTCGCCAAAGAAGGTCACCTCGGCGTTGGTGGGGATGTCCTCCGTGCCGCCGAACACCTGCAAGGTGACGCTGTTATCCTTGATTTTCACCACCTGGGCAAGGCGTCCCGCCACCAGGGCAAGCTCATCGTTGGCCACGCCCTGGGCTTCGAGGGTCACGGTGGCCTTGGTGATGGCACTCAGCTTGGTATAGATACGTTGAAAGGCTTTCTCACTCATGTTTCAGTTCCTCCTTCAGCTGGTTCAGGTATTTGTTGAATTGTTCCGACTGGTATTCCGAATAGTTCATCTGGCGGCAGGTGTTGATCAGTTCCTTGAAGAACGAGGAGCACTGCTCGAAGTTGTCGAACTTGAAGGTGCGGTCGCAGATGCCGAGCACCAAGTCGAGCATGAACTTCTGACGTTCGAGCGGCGTGGAGCCGTCGATGTCGTCGAAGGCATCCTGTTGCAGGATCACGAAGTCGACGAGTTCCGACTTCCAGTATTGCTCGTGGTACGACATCGGAACGCCGTCGTCGCCCAGGATGTTGATCTGTTCGTAGGCGTCCTTGCCTCGGCGGATGATGTATTTCGTCTTGGTGACCTTGTCGACCCAGCCTTTCTCGATCTTTTGGTCCAGGTATTCGATGATCTCGGGATATTCCAGGTATTTCGAATAGGAGTCCACGGGGTCGACAGCCGGGTAGCGCTTCTTGTCGGCACGGTTCTGCGAGAGGCCGTAGAAGCAGCGGGCCGCCTTCTTGGTTGACTCGGTGACCGGTTCCTTCAGGTTACCACCGGCAGGCGACACCGTCCCGATGAAGGTGATGGAACCCGTGGCGCCGTTGTTGAGCTTGACGTATCCGGCACGGGCGTAGAAATTGGAGATGATGGCCGAGAGGTCGACCGGGAAGCCGTCCTGTCCGGGAAGTTCCTCCAGACGGTTGCTCATCTCACGCAAGGCCTGTGCCCAGCGCGAGGTGGAGTCGGCTAGCAGCAGCACCTTCATGCCCATGGCGCGGTAGTACTCGCCCAGCGTCATGGCCGTATACACCGAAGCCTCACGGGCGGCCACCGGCATGTTCGAGGTGTTGCACACGATGATGGTACGTTCCATCAGGCTGCGTCCGGTATGTTTGTCTTTGAGTTCGGGGAACTCGGTGAAGATTTCCACCACCTCGTTGGCACGCTCGCCGCAGGCCGCCATGATGATGATGTCGGCGTCGGCTTGTTCGGCCAGGGCATGCTGCAGCACGGTCTTGCCGCATCCGAAGGGCCCCGGGATAAATCCCGTGCCACCCTCGGCGATGGGGTTCAGCGTGTCGATGCAACGCACGCCCGTCTCCATCACCTTGAAGGGACGCGGTTTCTCCACATAGCCGCCCACAGCCACCTTGACGGGCCATTTCTGCATCATCGTCACAGGCACCTCCTCGCCTTCTGCGTTGGTCAGCGTGGCGACGGTGTCGGTGATCTTGTATTGCCCGGCGGGAGCCACCTGTTTCACGGTGTATGTCCCTTTGAAACTGAAAGGCACCATGATCTTATGAGGCAGCCAGCCTTCTTTGACTTCGCCCAGCCAGTCGGCGGCAGCCACTGCGTCGCCCGCCTTGGCAATCGGTGTGAAGTCCCATTTCTTTTCTTCGTCCAGGGCTTTGGTATATTCACCTCTCTTGAGGAACACCCCTTCCATGGTGGCGAGGTTGTTCTGCAGGCCGTCGAAGTTGCTCGAAAGCAAGCCTGGGCCCAAGGTCACCTCAAGCATGTAGCCTTGGAATTCCACCTTGTCGCCGATCTGCAGGCCACGGGTACTCTCGAACACCTGCACGGAGGCCTTGTTCCCGTTCACCTTGATGACCTCTGCCATCAGCTCGACGCCGTCGAGGTCGATGAAGCAGATCTCATTCTGTGCCACAGGGCCGTCCACCTCCACGGTGACGAGGTTAGCGATGATTCCTGTTACTTTTCCTGTTGTTTTCATATATATGATGTGTTTTTATGATATCTAACGTTTTTGGTCCCAGGGGTTTCGTTCCTCAACCCCGTGGTTACCGACAGACAACCCCTACGGGGTTGCCGGTTCGGAGGCTTGGTCTTCGGGATTCCGGATCTCGTCAAGGAGTCTCTTGAACAACGCCTTCCCCTTCGCCTCGTCGAGCTCTGCCCAACGTTGCACCGTCTTGGCCTTGACCAGAAAGGCAAGGATGGCGTTCATGTTGAAGTAGTCCATGCGGGCGATGTCGGAGGCCTTCTCCCACTTCAGCTCGTCCATCTTCTGTTCCCGATCCACAAAGTCGGTATCCTGAAGGATGTCGCCGATCTGCTTCTCCTCCTCGAAGTCCGCCTCGGGCAGCTCCACGAGGTAGTCGTCGCCGTTCTTCCCCAGACGCTTGGCCAGGTACTGCACCTTGATGTTGCGCAGGCGCCCGTCGAAGTCGAAGTACTCGCGAATGAAACGGTTTTTCGAGGCTGCGGCTTTTTCATAGAAGCCCGGTCCAAGTGTGCCTTCGTCGAAGCCTTCCTCCATGAGCTCGACCAGCTTCCGGTCTTTCTCGGAGAGGAGCTCCATGATGCTTTCCTTGACAGCGGCATAGTCGAAACCCGACCCCTCATAGTCGGAGGTCAGTTCCGGCAGGCCGGCCACGATATAGACGTAGTTATCCATCAGCCGAAGAGGATTTTCTTGGTAGCAGGACGCAGATAGTTGGCGATGAGCTGGGTGAACTCGTCGTCGGTGAACTGGAGCACGTAACCTCCGTCGCGCGGGGCGACCTTGAACCCGCCGTTCATCTTCTTCGAGTAGTCCACCTTCACCTCGCCCTTGAGCTGGTTGGCGATCTCGTTTTTCACGAAGGGCTCCACCTGAGCCTTCAACGACTCAGGCAGGATGAGGTCGAGCGACACGGGCGATGCGTTTTCGGGGTTGAAGGCCTTCACCACACTCGTGATGAGCGTCTTGACGAAGTCGGCGTTGCCCATGTTGGCCTGCACGCCTTGTGTGGCGGTTTGGGTGACCACCATCTTCTCGATCTCCTGTTTGGTCACGGCGATGCTTTGCGTGGCGGCCATCCTGACGT
>JAEEGI010001119.1_pt1 | contig 67910 bp, 59 predicted proteins | sample 8958751 | NCBI WGS metagenome assembly JAEEGI01 (sample SAMN16246545, study PRJNA631951) | gut metagenome | biome: gut microbiome; feature: rumen; material: KS-attached | host: Bos | place: Iran: Karaj | collected 2018-10
CGTGCCGAGAAAGCCCCCATCTTGCTCTTCAACGAGGCCGACGCCATCATCGGCATTCGCAAGGCCGGCGCTGAAAACGCGGTGGACAAGATGGAGAACACCATGCAGAACATCATCTTGCAAGAGATGGAGGACTTGGACGGCATCATGATTGCCACCACCAACCTCACCGAGAACCTCGACAGCGCCTTCGAGCGTCGTTTCCTCTACAAGATCAGGTTCGACAAGCCCGATGCAACGGTGCGCGGCAAAATCTGGCAGCAGATGATTCCCGAGTTGAACGCCAGCGACGCTGCCGCCTTGGCCGAGCACTTCGACTTCAGCGGCGGCCAAATCGAGAACGTGGCCCGCAAGTACGCCATCAACAGCATCCTTTATGGCAATGATACCGAGATGCTTCCTATCTTGGAAGACTACTGCCGCTGCGAGCAACTGAATAATAATGTTACGCGAAAGAGGATTGGGTTTTAAACTGTCTCAAGTGGGGTGGCGCTGAAGCCGCTCCTCTTTATTTGCCTGTAATTATTGAATTTTACATAAATAGTTTCTATTTTTGCAAGATAAAAAATTTGTGACCGATTAATTCTAAATTATTAAGTATGAACTTTTTACTATATTTGCTTACTGCCAATTCAAATTTTTGTAATTGTCCTTTTCGTCAATATCCACACGAAAACGATGTGTTTGAATGTGAACTGATTAATAAAGTGTATTGGGATATTATTGGTGAGATAAGGAAAATGAATTTTGAAACTATATATTGGAATTTTTTGGGATCTGTTAATTCACAAAGCGAGGAAAGTGATGCCAAACGTGTTGAAGTCTCCAATGAAAGAAAAAGTCGTTCAGAAGAGATGACCGAGAATGAGTTTGAAGAATTGAAAAAGAGACTTGCCCAAAATTGCCCCCAAAAGGAGATATGCCATAGATGTAGTATTGATAAAGGAGATTGTCGATTGTTGCATGGATGGAAGAAAGAAGGTGATGGATTTAGGTATTCCTATCCATTATTGGGTGAGTATAGGTCAAACCAGAAGAAAGTGGTTTTATACGTGAAAAACATTGACCATGCTTGTGAAAAACCAACATATAATGGTGTGCTTTCCACATACATTCATGAGTTGTTCCATGCTTATTTCCATTTTGTCACGGAGCAGAAACAAGCTAAGCGCAACTACATCATGGAAATAGAGGAAGCAATGACCGAATTTAGCACTTTGGTGATTCTTAGGGTGATGGAAAAAATGTATGGTGATGAATGGTCAGAAATTTTTGAATGGACATGGAAATCTATTGGAAAAAAGCAAGAAAACGTTGGAGACCTTCCATCCTATGGTTTCGGACGCTATCTTTTTGACAGCATTCCAGAAGATAAAGCTTTTGACTGGATTAATAAATATGCCGAAAGGCTTGGATACATTGATGAAGAAGAGAAACTTGTGAAACAATACAAGCAGATGGTCTATCCTTGCTATCCTTCAGAACCTGACAAAAGCTTGGAACTTTTGCGGAAGATATTGTTTAATACTAATAATAAACCTATAAAACCTCGCGATGTAAAGGGCAATCGTAACAAAAACATGAAAAACGACGCCATTGTAGATTCCATCCTGTGCCTCCTTAAGGAGTATAGAAAAGAGATGACAGCTCCTAATCCTAATAATGCAGATTTGAATAGTCTAAAGTATCTTATCAATCAGACTATTCGTGCATACGACATTCCAAAGGGAAATTATCATTTGTCGGAAGGTGCTTATAATCGTTGGAAAGAGTTGTCAACGGAGGACATAATGAAAAAACATTATAAAGACAAGGTCGTTTGTGACAAGTTGACTGGTCCCGTCGAGTATGTATTGTATACTGGGGCAAGTAAAACAGGGACTCCAACGTCACTTACTAAAGGGAGTGAATTTGAATTCAGGAAGATGTTTCACGAGGATCATGTGATTCCCGTTTCAATGATATTTGATGAGATGGTCAAAATGTTAGTCGTGGATAAACAATCAATAGAAAATCTGTTAAACGAGATGCATATGTGTGTCATATTAAAAGATGAGGACCGAAATATTGGCAGAACGAGAGGCCGAAGCCTTGATTTTTACACTACAATAAAAAACGTATATGAACCAGCTCGTATTTATTTGTATTAAAAAGTAGGTTGAGGCTTAGTATAATATAACTGATATTGAAATGCCCAAATCCCTCTCCAAATCCCGCTACACCGCTTTCTGCCAATGTCCCAAGAACCTCTGGCTGAAGGTGTATAAACCCGAGGAAGCCAAAGACGACCCAGCCCTGCAAACCCGCTTCGAGCAAGGCAACGAGGTGGGCGACCTCGCCATGCAACTCTTCGGCTCCTACAAGGAAGTGACCACCCATAATGCCGACGGTAGTCTCGACTTGAACAAGATGTGCGAATTGACGCAACAGTACATGGAACAAGGCGTGGACAACATCTGCGAAGCCTCCTTCGCTCTCGAAGGTCACTACTGCGCCGTCGACATCCTGCGCCGCAACGGCGACGGCTGGGACATCTACGAGGTGAAGAGCAGCAGCTTCCCAGAGTGTGACGGAGAGGAAACGAAGTTGGAGAAATATGCGCCCGACATCGCCTATCAGAAGTGGGTGCTTACCCAATGCGGTGTCAAGGTCGTCAACACTTATTTGGTGTGCCTCAACAGCAGTTATGTAAGGCATGGCGAGCTGGATATCAAGAGCCTGTTTGTCATCATCGACATGCACGACTTGGTCAAGAACGAATACCTAAAAGTGCCTTCACAGAGCAGCCAAGCCTTGAAGATCTTGGGCATGAAGGACGAGCCTGACTACGACCTTTCCGCACACTGCATGAAACCATACACCTGCGCTTTCCTTGACTACTGCAAACGTCAGCATGGTGTGCCTCAGGATGAGCCAACCGTTTTCGACCTGTATCGTATGAACTTCTCGAAGAAGCTGGAACACTATCATGCCGGACACATTACTTTCGATGCATTGCGCACGGAGAAGCTGAGTGACAAGCAACAGATGCAAGTGGAGTGTACGCTGAACCAAAAGGAACATATCAATGTCGATGGCATCCGCGAGTTCCTTTCCAATCTAAGCTATCCGCTCTATTTCCTTGACTTTGAGACCCTACAGCAAGCCATCCCTCAATTTGACGGGCAGAAGCCATACCAACAGATTACCTTCCAGTACTCGCTCCACATTAAGGAGAGTGCCACTACACCCTACCAACACAAAGAGTTTCTGGCACCCAGCGACGGCACGGACCCGCGTCGCGCCGTGGCCGAGCAGCTTTGCCGGGACATCTCGATGAACGTCTGCACCTTGGCCTACAACAAAGGCTTCGAGTGCGGCCGTATCAAGGAACTGGCTGCGATGTTTCCCGACCTCGCCGTTCATCTGATGAACATCCAAGAGCATATCCAAGACCTACTCACGCCGTTCCAGAGCGGCTACTATTATGTGCCCGCCATGGGTGGCTCGTTCAGCATCAAGAGCGTGCTGCCTGCGCTCTTCCCTGATGACGCGGAACTCAATTACCACAACCTCGACGAACGTTGCCAGAACGGTGGCAATGCGATGACGCTCTTCCCAAAAATCCAAGACATGTCGCCCGAAGAAGCCAAAGCCAGCCGCGAAGCCCTGCTCCGCTATTGCGAGCTTGACACTTGGGCCATGGTGAAGGTCTGGGAGAAACTGAAAGAAGTGGCGAAATAAGTGGTTTTGAAAATTAAAGTTTGCCGATTTTTTGAATTTTCGGCAAAAAGTTTCTATATTATGTTGTACCAATAAAACAACATCAATATGAACACCACCATAAAAACCTCCTCAGAAAATCAATTCACCCAAATTCGTCGTTTCGTCAAGAAAAACAAGGTCCACAACACCATTACAGAAGAAAACGGACTCTACATCATCACACTCTTTGGACTCAATCCCAAAGACCTCGAAAAGTTCATCAAAGATTTCACCAAAGCCAGCCACCTCACCAAAGTCCAGCAGCAGGAGCCTTTGGCTCTTGCGGCGTGAGGACTTACTCTTTCGCACTTGAATAATCCTCAATATTTCAAAAGTGGGATTTTTATCCCACTTTTTTCTTATTTTTGCGCCCTATTAATTTAGGATTATCCCGCCATGCGCAAAATATATCTTATCCTTCTGTTTTTGGTTTTGGCTATGCCTTGTCGGGCAGCCTACCTCCTCATCCCCATGGACAATACTCAGACCAACCACTTGAAAGCTTACGGTGTGGCTTATTGGGTGCTGCAACGCGAGGTGGAGATCAGCTGGTTGCTGAACTATAGGGGAGGGAGCTACCTCATCCCTTACCACGATATGTTTGAGCGCGAGTGTAAGATGCGCAACGTTTCCTACAACGTCATCGCCGATGCGCAAGCCGATGCCATCCTGGCTGAAATTGCCGACCCGGGCGTCAACATGGACGAGATGAAACTCCAAAAGGTGCCTCGCATCGCGGTCTATGCACCTAAGAACAACCTGCCTTGGGATGATGCCGTCACCCTCGTGCTGACCTACGCCGAGATTCCTTACGATGTGGTCTACGATGACGAAGTGCTGCAAGGCGTTCTGCCCACCTACGATTGGCTCCACCTGCACCACGAGGACTTCACGGGACAATACGGCAAGTTCTGGGCACGCTACCGCAACTATCCTTGGTATCAGGAGGATGTGAGGATGCAGGAAGCCACGGCGCAACGTTGGGGCTTCAGCAAGGTCTCGCAACTAAAGCTGGCTGTTGTGAAGAAGATCCGCGAGTTTGTGGCAGGCGGCGGCTACATGTTCTCCATGTGCTCAGCGCCCGACAGCTTCGACATCGCCCTTGCCGCAGACGGCCTCGACATCTGCGACTATATGTTCGATGGCGACCCCATCCGTAGCGGTGACCCGCAACGACTTAACTACGACAACTGCTTCGCTTTCACCAATTTCTCGGTTTCAATCAATCCACAGGAATACGAAGTCTCCAACATTGACGTCACCCAAGGCCGTTCGCGTTTGGTGAACGAGCAGAACGATTATTTCCTGCTTTTCGACTTCTCGGCCAAGTGGGATCCCGTTCCGACCATGCTCACCCAATGCCACGAACGCTTGGTGAAAGGTTTTATGGGCCAGACCACGGCCTTCAACAAGAACTATGTGAAGCCTTCAGTGGTTGTCTTGGGCGACAACGGTGCCTTGAACGAGGACCGTTACATCCACGGCAATTTTGGTAACGGATTCTGGACCTTTCTCGGTGGTCACGACCCAGAGGACTACCAGCATATTGTTGGTGACCCCCCCACCGAGCTCGACATGCACCCCAATTCACCGGGTTATCGACTCATTTTGAACAACATTTTGTTCCCTGCGGCAAAGAAAAAAGAGCAGAAAACCTGAAAATGTGTATATTTGCCGCTTTAAACTGAATTAATTCGCAAAATTCATAGACTATGAGAAGAAATCTACTCGTTATCCTTGCCCTGCTTTTGGGCATCACAACACTTCAAGCCAAGCCCGTCGATGTTAGTACGGCGCAACGCTTGGGACGCAATTTCATTCAGCACAAGGCCATGTTCGCAAAAAGCGCGGTGAATGACTTAGATTTGGCCTTCACTTACCGCACTGATAGAGGTCTGGTCACTGCATACGTCTTCAATTTCGATGGCGGTTTTGTCATCGTGGCTGCCGACGACTGCTCGTCGCCCATCCTCGGCTATTCCGACCAAGGCCATTTCGACTATGAGACCGCTCCCGATGGCTTGCGTTTTATGCTGAGTGAGATTTCGAATGGCATTGAGACGATGGTTCAACAAGCCCAACCCATTCCAAGCGACATCCTTTGCCGCTGGAAAAACCTTGATGCCTACGGCTTGATGCATCCTGACAGGAGTTTCCCAGTGGTCGGGCCTTTGGTGCAACTCAAGTGGGATCAGGGGTATCCTTATAATATGTATGCTCCAGGAGGTTGCCCGACAGGTTGTGTGGCTACTGCTATGGCCCAACTGATGAAGTATTGGGAATGGCCCACCACAGGTACTGGAGAGCATAGTTACAACGCCATGGGCTACGGCGAACAATATGCCAATTTTGGTGCCACCACATACGATTGGGATAACATGGTTGAGCTCTACACCAGTAGCGCGACCCAGGAACAGAAAGAGGCTGTCGCCACCTTGATGTATCATTGTGGCGTGTCGGTCAACATGATGTATGAGCCCGATGGTAGTGGCGCCTTTTCTGTTGACGTGCCGATAGCCATCAATACCTATTTCTCTTATTCTGATCAAGCTACTCACATTACCAAATCAAATTATAGCTACAACGATTGGATTGCTTTGTTGAAGTCCAACATTGACCAACATATTCCGCTGTACTATTCCGGTCAAAGCACCGAAGGCGGCCATGCCTTCATTTGTGATGGCTACGACAGTGACGACCTTTTCTATTTCAATTGGGGCTGGGGCGGTTCGGCCAATGGTTACTTCCTTATCGATGGAGAACATTTTGATTATTCTGGTAGTCAGGCTATTGTCTACGATTTTATCCCGAACTATGTCTATGCTGCCATGCCAAAAGCTCCCGAACACCTGAGCGTTAGCATCGACAACGACGTCTCGCGTATCGGTCACCTCACATGGTCCAATCCTTCCGAGACCATGACAGGCGAGCCTTTGACTTCACTTGACAAGATTATCGTGAAGCGCAACAGCATCATCGTTAAGGAAATCACCGATGTCGTGCCTGGTGCAACGATGACCTACGATGACGAAGTGCCTTACTTCGACCAGTTTGAGTACACGATTTTGGCCGTTCAGGGCGACAATTATGGCCGCACAGCCAAAACCAATGCTGTTTTCGGACCTTATTGCGACTGGAAAGTGGTCATGACCTCCTCCAATTTCCAAGGCTGGGATGGCGGCGGCATCACCGTTCAGAATGCGGCAGGCTCTTATATCGACTTCCTGACGACAACCACTTCCAGTGCACAGATACAGACTTTCCAAATGGCATTGGGCAACAACAACCTTTACTGGGTGGAACCCAATTCCACCATTAACAGTATTTCCTTCAAGGTCAGAGATGCTGAAAACCAACTTGTTTACGAATACAGCGGTCCTTCTTCAGGTTTAGAGGCAGGCCTCATCAAGACGTTGAACAACAGCTGTGGTAATGAGAATACCTGTGAGGCTCCCTATAACTTGAAGGCTACCCTTGACCCAGAGAATGACCAAACCGTCATCCTTACTTGGGATAGCGACCATGAGCCTGAATTTGGTTACTGCATCTATCGCGACGGCATTCTGTTCAATATGGCGCACGAAACACAATATGTGGATGAATACACCAACATCGGTGGGCATTGCTATTATGTGACAGCCCTCTGCAATGGTGGTGAGACGGTCAAGTCAAATGAGTATTGTATCACTTCGGGTACAGGCTGCGATGCCCCCACCGACCTGTATTATTACTATTCCAACAATAAAGTACAGCTTGTTTGGTCGGCCCCTGAAAACTACGAACCGACAGGCTATGTGATTTATCGTAAGACTGAAGAAACCAACTATAAGGAAATCAAACGTCTGCGTCAAACTACGTACAAGGATTCGTCAGCACAACAAGGTGTTGTGTATCAATATGCCGTAGTTTCATACTATCAGGATATTGATTGCTTCTCGTCTTATGCCAATGATCTCTTAGATGAAGGTAAATATTACGTCAAGGTCGATTGGAACAACACGCCACAAGACCTCCGAGCCGAATTGGTGGAAGGTGAGGAAAGTAACTATGTCAAACTGCATTGGAGACCTGCTTTCCAAGCCACATCCTACAAAGTTATGCGCAACGGCGTGAATATTGGAGAAGTGAGTGAGGTTACATTTGTGGATGAAGACCTTGAAGTAGGAGAGACTTATTGCTATCAAGTCGTTGCACAGGGCGCCGACTTTGAAACTCCTTCCAACGAAGCATGCATCACCATGCCCGAACCGCCTGTTTTGCCTTGCTCCGCACCCACGAATTTTTCAGGGCAAATCCTTGCGCCAGATTCCGAGACACGTATCATTCGCTTGGAATGGCAGGCTCCTGAAGACAGGGTTCCTGAATCCTATACCTTGATGGAGGTAGTTTCGAATTGTGCGACAGAACTGCAAGGGATTACTGATACATTCTATGAAATTGAAATTCCTGTCGACGTGGTCGTTGATTATACCTATACGTTGTATGCCGTCTATCCAGAATGCGTGTCAGAGCCAGCTCTCACTGCCGATGGCGACAGCTTGATACATCTCACCAACCTTTCGGTAAATGAACAATCGCTCCTCAATGTGAAACTCTATCCCAATCCTACCTCGGGTCAGTTGAGCATTGAAGCTGAGGAGATGACTTCTGTTAGTGTCTATGACCTCGTAGGTCAATGCATGATGCAAATACCTTCCAACGATGGCCAAGTCACACTCGACATGAGCCAGTTGCAAAACGGCATCTATCTCATCAAGGTGAGCACGGCTAATGGCTCGATGATGCAACGTGTTGTAAAGATGTAAATAATATAAAATCAATAATTTAATACTATCAAACCAATGAAAAAAGCTTCATTTTTGATGATGACCTTGGCCTTGTTTATGGGTCAGCTCATCGCTTCGCCCGTCGATGTGGATCAAGCCCGTCAAGTGGGTGCGAAGTATGTGCAGAGCCATTCTGCCAAACAGGTCACTGAACTTAACTTGGTCTACACTGAAATGACTGAGAGTGGCACGCCAGCCGTTTACATCTTCAATTTCGACAATGGCTTTGTACTCGTGTCAGCTGATGATGTAGCACGTCCTATCCTTTCTTTTTCCGATGAGCAAAGCGTCGACCCTAACAACATGCCCGACGGTTTTGCCTACTACCTGCGTTTCTATGCGCGTCAGATTGCTTACGCTCAGGAGAATAACTTTGAACCCGAAATGGAAGTCGCCTCTGAATGGACACATGTGGCAAAGGATGGTTTCGAGAACGACAACCGTAGCACTCGTAGTGATATCGCTCCTTTGCTAACCACCTTGTGGAACCAAGACTATCCTTACAATGCCTATTGCCCCACCGGTCATGGAGGCCCTGGCGGTCATGCCTATGCTGGTTGTGTGGCTACGGCCATGTCGATGGTGATGAAGTACTGGAACTGGCCTACACAGGGCAATGGCGAGCACAGCTATACCCCTGAGGGTTATCCTATGCAGACTGTCAATTTCGGTGCCACGACCTATGATTGGGCCAACATGCCTGACTCCTGCAACAATTCCAATTACCAAGCTGTTGCTACCCTGATGTACCATTGCGGCGTGTCGGTTGATATGATGTATGGTGGCGGTTCGTCGGGTGCCTATTCTCAGGATGTTCCTCCTGCGATTGCCAATTATTTCCGTTATACTGACCAAGCTACCCGTAAAGACCGCGATCTTTATACCAAGTATGAATGGGAAGAAATGTTGATTGCCAGTCTGGAAGAAGGTTTCCCGATGTATTATTCCGGAAGTGATGATTCTGGTGGCCATGCCTTTACCTGCTGCGGCTATCGTGAGAGTGACCGTAAGTTCTATTTCAACTGGGGCTGGAGCGGTTCGCTGAATAACTACTATGCTATCGATGCTTTGAACACTGGATGGAACGGCAGTTTCAACCAAGGCCAGGCTGCCATTTTCGACTTCATTCCCGATTATGTGTATGACGGTCTTATTCCTGCTGTTACCGACCTTGAAGTCTCTGCTGAGAATGCCCATTCCAAAACGGGTGTGATCAGTTGGACCAATCCTACAGCCTCTGTGACTGGTGCTGCATTGGAGAACATCGACCAAGTGGTGCTGCTCCGTAACGGCCAACAGGTTTTCACTCAAAACAATGTGATTCCTGGTGAAGTCATGCACTTTGAAGACAACGTGGCCGATTACGATTGCTATACGTATAGCCTTTATTTCATGTCCAATAATGCAAAGGGACGTATCGCTAAGGCCAAGTATCAATATGGTCCTACTTGCACTTGGAAAGTGGTCGGCCAAACCACCAACTTCCAAGGTTGGAATGGCGGCAAGATTCAGTTGAAGAATTCATTCAATACTGTAGTCGAGGAAATCACCATGACTTCCTCATCGCCTATCAGCCTGCAAGTTCGTGTGCCCGAAGGCAATGTCAGTTTCAATTGGGTAGCTCCCGCATCAGCGGTCTCGAACATGACCATCAATATCAAGAATTCGAATAACAGTTCGGTATATACTTTCACGGGTGGTTCCAACCAGGTTCCAGCGATGCTCTATTCGGGCGATAACGACTGTGGCGGTTGCTTGCCTCCAACCAACCTTAGTGGAGAATATCAATGGACTGGCGATGGCTTTGGCACGTTGATCACTTGGGATTATGAGGGTGAACCTCAGTCCTTCAAGGTCTATCGCAGTGAAGATGGTGTCGAGTATTCGGAAATCGCTGCGGTCGACAAGACGTTGCATGAGTATTTCGACATGACCGATGCTGGTGACTATTACTATAAGGTGACGGCTTTCCGCAGCTATTGTGAGTCGACTCCTGCATGGGCCAACGACGATACTGACTTCATTCATGTGGAAGTGACTTCAGTTAGAGAAAACGGTGAGGATGGCTTCAATGTGTACCCCAATCCTGCCAATGCTTTGATGAGCGTCGAGGCTGAAGGCTTGCAACAAGTGACTATCAGCAATGTGATGGGTCAAGTTGTGATGATGCAACGTTGCAGCGAGGATGGTGTGGTTATCAATACCTCCGACCTCGCCTCAGGCGTTTATACCATCAGTATCAAAGCCGCGCAAGGCACCATTACCAAGCGTTTTGCCGTGATGCATTGATAAAAAACCTAAAAACTGTTGAATATGAAAAGGAAACATGCCAGCATGTTTCCTTTTTTATTATATTTGCCGCTTAAATTGAAAAGTATTCCAACTATGAGAAAACACATCTTTACTATGCTGATGCTGGCGTTGACTTGTGCCGTGCTTCAAGCTCGTCCGGTTGATCAAGAAAACGCAAAACGCTTGGGACAGTCCTTCGTGAAGTCCAATTTTGAGTTTACCCGTCAGAGTGACCAGCTGAATTTGGTCCAAACTGCCTATTCCGAGAGGGGAGAGGCCTGCTATTATATTTTTAATGTGGGCGACACTGGCTTTGTCATCCTTGCAGGCGACGACAACTATCGTCCCATCATAGGGTATTCCGACAAAGGCACTTTTAACCCCGATGACATGGCTCCGGCTTTAGTCGATTATTTGGAGGTCGTCCGTCAAGGGGTGATGAGTGCCTCTCAAGCCTCGTCGCCTAAGGCTTCCGTTGCCGCCGATTGGGCTATGCTTGAGAAATGTGGACGTCTTGTCTCGCGCCATGGAGGCAGGGAAGATGTGTTTCTTGTGCAGACCACATGGAACCAGAACTATCCTTACAATTACTTCTGCCCTGAGGGAGAAGGTGGTCCTGGTGGTCACTGCTATGCGGGTTGTGTGGCTACGGCTGCCGCCCAGTTGATGAAGTATTGGGACCATCCTTTGCATGGTCAAGGAAGCTATACTTACTCCCCGGAGGATCATCCGGAATATGGCCCTTTGACAGTCAATTTCGGTGAAGCCACTTACGATTGGGAAAACATGCCCAATTCCATCTCTGCCAACTCCCCGATTGAGCAAATCGAGGCTGTGGCACAGCTGATTTATCATGTAGGTGTAAGTGTGGACATGAATTATCGTCCAACCAGTAGCGGAGCCGTCACGGGAAAGCTTTGCCAAACGATGCCTCAATATTTCTATTATACTAATCGAATGGATAACCTTTATCGAGAGAACTATACGCATGAGGAATACATGCAATTGATCATCGATGCAATTGATATGAATTGGCCCATGGTGCATCGTGGTGGAGGTCATGCCTATGTGCTTGATGGCTACAACGACAACGACATGGTGCACTTCAACTGGGGCTGGAGCGGCAGCAGCGATGGTTGGTTCAACATTGACGAACACGGCTATACGGATGGCGAGAGCGTCATTTACAACTATGTGCCTGAAGAAATCTATGCGGCTACACCCAATATGCCTACCAATATGACCGTTGAGCCTTCCAATGACAACTCACTGACTGCTACCGTTTCGTGGACCAACCCGACGCAAACCATGACCAATGCCTCCCTTGCTGCCATTGACCAAATCGTGGTGGAACGCAATGGACAAGTGGTGTATACTGAGGATAATGTGACTCCTGGTGCCACAATGAGCATCGTGGATGAAACCGTGCCTTATTATGACGTCTTCGATTATGCGGTTTATGCCATCACCGAAGGCTGTCATGGCGCTTCGGCCAAGGTTGAAAAAGTGTTGGTTAGCCCAACATGCGAATGGAAAATCATTATGCAGTCGTCCGCTTTCCAAGGTTGGAACGGCGGCTATGTGTCGCTTTATTCTGCTACAGGAAGGGAAATTCAACGATTCACCATCACTAGTTCTGTACCTTCCACACTCAACTTTGCTATGCCAGTGGGTATGGGCAGCTTCGGGTGGTCTGCTCCTTACTACAATGTAAGCAACATATCAATTGTGATTAAAGACTCGGAAAGCAATACAATGTTCACTTATCAAGGTAGCTCTTCAAACATGAATGAAGGCGTATTCCTTGAAGTCAACAATGGTTGCGGCCATGAATTGGTGAATCAATCTCCTTATCAATTGAGGGCAGAGAAAGAGAACGACAATGTTGTCCTGACATGGAGCATCGATGGTGATGAACCTGAGTACGGCTATAATATCTATCGGGACGAGCAACTCTATGGCTTTTCAACAGAAATGCGTTTCGTGGATGATAATATCATAGCAGGACATTGTTACACGGTGACTGCTTTGGGACTTGGTGGTGAGACTGACCATTCCAATGAGACCTGTGCCTCGGCAGGCGACTGCATGGGTGCTACCAATTTCTGGTTTGAATATACAGGCAATGCATACAAAATCAAGCTATTGTGGGATAAGCCTGAACCGTCTACAGGACTTTCAGGCTATTATTTGTATCGCAAGCAAGGCGAGGATGGCACTTACGAGAGAATCAAACTGATTGGCTCATCGGCCACAAGTTACACCGACAATACGGCCAACCAAGAGGGTGATTATTATTACCGTCTTTATTCCTATTATGGTGCCACCGACTGCACCTCGGCGCCTGCTTCAGTAAAATATGACCCGAATTTGTTCTATTTGAAAGTGTACTATTCGCCTACGGAGGTAACGGAAAATGAGTCCCAGAAGGTCAATCTGTTCCCCAATCCCGCTGACCAAACCATCAATATCGAGGCTGAAGGCATGACCCATATTTCGGTTTACAACATGCTCGGACAATTCGTTTACGATGCTGAAATTGAAGGTGATATGATGAAACTCAACGTGTCGGAATGGAATAATGGTGTTTATTTGATAAGAATACAATCGGCTCAAGGTCAGTCTTCACATCGTGTTTCAATCGTTCACTAATGAAGTTTTTTTCCACTTTGTTGATGGATGAAACCATTGGTTTTGAGAAAATAGCTATATTTGCGCCCTTAAAAATAGAATCTAATCTAAAATTCAACTACAATGAAGAAGTATTTAATGACTCTGCTTGCCTTGGTTTTCGGTATCGGAATGGTTCAAGCCAATCCGGTCAGTCTGAGCCAGGCCAAGTATGTGGGACAACAGTTTGTCCAAGCCAATTTTGAGCAGTCGCGCCAAATCGAGGAACTCACCTTGGTCTATACGGGCACCTCTACCCGTGGCGAAGCCTGTTTCTATGTGTTCAATGTCGGTAGTGAGGGACATGTCATTGTTTCCGCTGATGATTTCTACCGTCCTATTGTCGCTTATTCCAATGAAGGAATTTTCGATGCTGAAAACATCAACCCGGCATTGGGTTACATGCTCAATCAGGTGATTGCTAACCGTACTGGAAGGTTCACTGGCAATGCCGATCCTAAAATTGAAGCCGAATGGCAGAGTGTGATGAACTCTGGCAGGTTGATTACGCGTAACCCTGGAAAAGGCAGTGATTATCTGGTGCAAACCAAATGGAATCAAAGTCCTGCACCCTATAACAGCATGTGTCCTTATGATGCCCAAAGTCCCAATTCAGGATTCCATGCTTATGTCGGATGCGTGGCCACTGCCATGTCACAGATTATGAAGTATTGGAACTATCCTGCACAAGGACAAGGAACTCATACCTACAATCATCCAAAGTATGGACAACAGACGGCCAATTATGGTGCCACCACATACGATTGGGATAACATGTTGAATGCTTATAGCAGCAGCAACTACACTCCTGAACAAGGTGATGCCGTCGCTACACTTTGCTATCACTGCGGTGTTGCCGTTAATATGGATTATGGTGGTGATATTGAAGAAGGTAGTGGAGCTCAATCGGAAAGTGTTCCAGGTGCTATCTCCAACTATTTCCGTTATTCAAATGCCGCTGCAATTATGTATAAGTCAAACGTGACCACCTGGATGAACACTTTGAAAGAGTCGTTCGATATGGGATGGCCCATGTTTTATGCTGGCGTTGAAACTGGTGCTCCTTATGGCCATGCCTTCATTTGCGACGGATACGACGAAAACGATTACTTCCACTTCAACTGGGGTTGGGGCGGCAGCGGTGATGGCTGGTTCCTCATCGATGAAATTGATTATAACTCGCAGAATAAAATCGTCACCAACTTTGTTCCACTGGATATCTACAACAATACGGCTCAGGCGCCCACCAATCTTAGTGTGACTCCTGCCGCTAACAACGAGCTATCGGCTACGGTCACTTGGACCAACCCTACCAAGACATTGAACAACAGTAATTTGACTTCCATTGACCAAATCGTGGTATGTCGCGATGGTCAAATCATCTACACCCAAGACAATGTTACTCCTGGTGCATCGATGACCATCACCGATAACAGCGTTCCTCGTTTTGATGCCTTCAAGTATTCAGTCTATGCTGTTTGCAATGGTGCTCATGGAAAGATTGTTTCTGTCAACAACATTGCTTTTGGTCCTACTTGTGGCTGGACCATCAATATTTCCCAAGCTTCGTTCACGGGTTTCCGTGGCGGTATGATTCACGTGTATAATGCTGCTGGAACAGATTTCTTACAAGTGACAACCACCACTTCCAGCGTTCAGGCTATTCCGGTTGACATGCCTGTGGGTCATGTTTCGTTTGGTTGGTCGGCCCCCACTCAGTCAGGTAGCTTCACCATGGCCTTCACTATCAAAGACTCGCAAAACAATACGGTCTATACTTATAGTGGCAGCTCTGATGCTTTCCCGGAAGGCATTTTCTGTGAGGCCAACAACAGCTGCGGAAGCAGTGTCGGTCAAGATGTTCCCACCAATTTAGTGGCTCTTGTTGATGAAGACAACCCGGACAACATTAAAGTTTCTTGGGATCCCATCCGTCCTGAAGGCTATGGCTACGTAGTGTATCGCGACGGTTTGCTCCATCGTGTGATTCCCGAAGGCACTTCTTTCGTTGACGAGAATGTTCCTCAAGGTGGTCACTGCTATGTTGTCGGTTATCTCTACTATGGTGGCGAAAACGGCCAATATTCCAATGAGTCGTGTGCCTCTGCTGGTGCTTGCTATCCTGCCACTAATATCGACTTCGAATATACAGGTGCTTCTTACAAGATTAAACTGAAATGGGAAAAGCCCGAACCAAGTGATGGTCTCTCTGGCTACTACCTCTTCAGAAAGTTTGGTGAGGACGGCACATACGAGAGAATCAAGTTGTTGGGTGCCAACTCCACTTCCTACACCGATAACTCCGCTAACCAAGAAGGCGACTACTACTATAAGCTTTATGCCTATTATGGCGATTTGGATTGCATATCATCACCTGCCTACTGGATTTATGACCATAACCAATTCTATCTCCACGCCCCGTATTCTATGGATGGCGTTAATGAAATGGAGTCGAATAGCGTTGCTGTCTTCCCGAATCCTACTACCAGTCTCTTCACAGTGGAAGGTCAAGGTTTGAACCACATTACGGTTTACAACCTGATGGGTCAGATGGTGTATGAGATGGAATGCCAAGGCGAGTCTGTCGACATCAATTTGAGCAATGTCGAAACTGGTGTCTATGTGGTGCGCATTTTCACTGACAATGGCGATGTCACCAAACGCGTTACAGTCATCAGATAAAGACTGCTGCGTTATAACCAAAAACGGTTGCCTCGTGCGGGGCAACCGTTTTTTTGTTGTTTTATGAATAAGACTTATTGCTTTTCGGCGCGTTCCCACACTTCGAAGCGGTAAGAATAGTCTACTTGGGGATCATCGTCAATCACTTCCAAATCCACCAAATCCCATTCCTCAAAATTGATGTAGGGGAAATAGGTGTCGGCTTCAAAACTCTTGCCGATTCGAGTGAGGTAGAGACGATTGGCGTAGGGGAGGAATTGCTCGTAAACCATTCCTCCGCCCATGATGAAGACTTCCTCTTCGTCTTTCACCGCATCCAAAGCCTGCGCTATGGACGAAACCACCTCAAAGCCTTCGGGTGCTTCGTCCAGTCGGGTGGAAAGGATAATGTTTCGACGGTTAGGCAAGGCCTTTTGCCCTGGCAGCGACATATAGGTCTTGTAGCCCATGATGACGGTATGTCCAGAAGTAATCTTCTTGAATTGCTTCAAATCACGTGAGTTGTGCCAGATGAGGTCGCCGTTTCGTCCGATGGCGCGGTTTTCGGCCATGGCCACTATGATGGAAAGGGTCATTATGTTGGAATGTTGATTGTTTAATTGTTTAATTGTTGTAGAGATGCGATTTTTCGCGTCTCAAAAACTATACCGATACTTCTCCTTTGATTGCAGGCCAAGGGTCATAGTTCTCCAAAGTGAAATCCTCATACTTGAACCCGAAGATGTCTTTGATTTCAGGATTCAGGCGCATGGTTGGTAGTGGGCGAGGCTTGCGCGAAAGCTGCAGCTTCACCTGCTCGATGTGGTTGTTGTAGATGTGAACGTCACCGAAGGTGTGGACGAAGTCGCCAAGCTTTAGGTCGCAAACTTGCGCCATCATCATGGTGAGGAGGGCGTAGGAGGCGATGTTGAACGGCACGCCGAGAAACACATCAGCACTGCGTTGGTAGAGCTGGCACGAAAGTTTGCCATCGGCTACATAGAATTGGAAGAAGGCATGGCAGGGAGGGAGTGCGGCCTTGCCTGCAGCCACGTTGGCAGCAAAGTCTTTCTCGTGCTCGTCGGGCAACACGCTGGGGTTCCATGCCGTTACGATATGCCTGCGGCTGTTGGGATTCTCCTTGATGCTCTTCACCACCTCAGCAATCTGGTCGATGCCCTCGTTGTTCCAGTTGCGCCACTGGGCACCATAGACGGGACCGAGGTCGCCATTCGGGTCGGCCCATTCGTCCCATATGGTGACCTTGTTGTCGTGCAGATACTTGATGTTGGTGTCGCCGCTGAGCAGCCACAGCAACTCATGGATGATGGACTTCAGGTGCACCTTCTTCGTCGTCACCAAAGGGAAGCCTTCGGAGAGGTCGAAACGCATCTGGTAGCCGAACACGCTGATGGTGCCGGTGCCAGTGCGGTCGCCTTTTTGGTGGCCGTGGTCAAGGATATATTGGAGTAGGTCGAGGTATTGCTTCATTTAGAATGCTGAATGCAGAATTAAGAATTAGTTCTGTTCGGATTGGTGTTTGTATTTGAACAGGATGGCGAACAAAATGCCTACCACCAATGCAAAGGCTGCAAACACATACCAAGCCGATGACCAGCCAGCCATCAACTCATTGAAATTGGTCTTGCCCATAGTGAAGTGGTTGACGACGGCTTGGGCGCAGAACGAACCGATGGTGGCACCGAGGCCGTTGGTCATCATCATGAACACGCCTTGGGCGCTGCTACGGATCTTCTCGTCCGTGTTTTGGTCGACGAAGAGCGAACCGCTGATGTTGAAGAAGTCGAAGGCTACGCCGTAAACGATCATCGAAAGGATGAAGAGCACGAGGCCGAAGCCCGTCGGGCTGCCCGCACCGAGGAAGAAGAAACGCAAAGCCCAAGCCACAAAGGCAATGAGCATCACCTTCTTGATGCCGAACTTCTTCAGGAAGAACGGGATCAGAAGAATACAAAGCGTTTCAGAGACTTGCGATATGGAAGACAGGAACACGTTGTTTTTCACTGCAAAGGCGTTGGCGTATTCCGGCGACTGGCCGAATGCATCCAAGAATGGGGTGGCGAAGCCGTTGGTCACTTGAAGGCACATACCCAGCAGGAAAGAGAAGATAAAGAACACGCACATCTTGGCATCCTTGAACAAAGAGAAGGCGCGCAAACCGAAGGTGTCAACAAACGACTTGCTCTCCACGTTCTTGTTGACGGGACAATTCGGCAGCGTGAACGAATAAATGGCCAAAATGATGCCCCATGCGGCAGACACAAACAATTGCTCATAACCGTTCTTATAACCCGTGAAGTTCACAATCCACATGGAGAGGATGAAGCCGATGGTGCCGAACACGCGGATAGGAGGGAAGGCCTTCACCGTGTCAAGGCCGGCTTGGTTCAAGGCATTGTAGGATACGGAGTTGCCTAAGGCAATGGTCGGCATGAAGAAGGCCACGCTGATGGCATAATACGGGAACAATTGTCCGAAACTGACCGCACTGCCGTATTTGTAGCCCATATAACCCGCCAAAGCCATGAAGATGGCAGCAAGGAAGTGGCAGATACCTAACAGCTTTTGCGCTGGAATCCAGCGGTCGGCCACGATGCCCATCAAGGCGGGCATGAAGAGGGAGACAATGCCCTGGATGGCGAAGAATTTGCCGATGTTGGCACCCATGCCGATACGGCCGAGATAGATGCCCAATGAGCAAAGATAAGCTCCCCACACCGCAAAGATGAGGAAGTTCATCACGATAAGTCTGAATTTGATTGCTTTCATATAAGTTGATTTAAAGATTTAATATTCAAAGATTCAAAATTCCACATTCATCATTCTGCTTCCACATTCCTCATTTCCTCCTGTTAATCTCATCCCTTATCTGCGCCGCTTTTTGGTAGTCTTCATTGTCGATGGCTTCTTGAAGCAGGTCTTCAAGAGTCTCAAGGTCGAGCAGGTCGAGGCTGGTTTTGGTTGCACCTTTATTAATGGTACTTTCTTCGTTTTCGTCAGGGCTTTCTTTCTCCATGTCTTCCATGATGATGCCCGCCTCTTCCATCACGCTCTCGTAGGCATAGATTTCACAGCCTTTGCGCACGGCGATGGCGATGGCATCCGAAGGCCGTGCATCCACCATGGTGAGGTCGTCGCCTTGTTTGCACACCAGCATGGCGTAATAGACACCGTCGCGGAAGCGGTTGATGACCACCTCCATGATTTCGATGCCGAACTCGTGGGCGAATCGGATGAAAAGGTCGTGGGTGTGCGGACGACCGTTTTTGTGTTTTTCAATGCCCACGGCAATGGACTCGGCCTCGGCACTCCCGATGACGATGGGCAGACGGCGTTGCGAGTTCTTGTCGCCCAAAATCAAGACATACGCACCTGTCGAGGATTCGCTGTAGGTTAAGCCGATGATTTCCAAACTGACTTTGTTCATTTTTGCTCGTTTTGGGAAGGATGTGAAAGCATTTCCGTTCTAAAGCGCTGATTATTAAGCCTCTTTTTGAAAACAAAAGCTTCTTCCTTCAATCGTCAAAAGTAGGGACTTTTTGGGAAATGCGCAAAAAAAGTTGTTTTTAGGAAAAAATCTATGCAAAAAACTTTCATTTCAATTTATTTTGTCCTTATTTTTGTCCCGTCTAAGACAATAACATTAAGGGCAAATTAAGTTTAACTAAATTATAACCTTATGAGTAACACTATTGTTTACATTGTGTTAGCAGCCTCAATCCTGGCGCTGACATTTGCTTTCATTTTCTACAAACAGATGATGAAAGAAGACGAAGGTACGGACTTGATGAAGAAAATCGCTGCACATGTCCGTAAGGGAGCTATGGCTTACCTGAAACAGCAGTACAAGGTGGTGATTATCGTGTTCGCCGTCTTGGCAGCCATTTTCGGCATCATGGCTTATTTCAAATTGCAGAACGGCATCGTGTGGTTTGCCTTCCTCACGGGCGGTTTCTTCTCGGGCTTGGCGGGCTTCTTCGGAATGAAGACAGCCACCTACGCCTCAGCGCGTACCGCTAACGCCGCCCGCAAGTCGCTTAACAGCGGCCTGCAAGTGGCTTTCCGTTCGGGTGCTGTCATGGGTCTCGTCGTGGTGGGTCTCGCCCTGCTCGACGTTTCCGTGTGGTTCCTTGTGCTTAACGGAACTGGCCTGCTTGAGGCTGTCGGAGCACAAAATGACCTCATCACCATTACCACTACCATGTTGACCTTCGGTATGGGTGCTTCCACGCAGGCTCTGTTTGCCCGTGTGGGTGGCGGTATCTACACCAAGGCTGCTGATGTCGGTGCCGACCTCGTCGGTAAGACCGAGTACAACATCCCTGAGGACGACCCGCGTAACCCCGCCACTATCGCTGATAACGTCGGTGACAACGTCGGTGACGTCGCTGGTATGGGTGCCGACCTTTATGAGTCCTACGCTGGTTCTATCTTGGCTACAATGGCTTTAGGTGCTTCAGCATTCGCCACCGCCGCCGTCGAAGGCTTGCAGTTCAAGGCCGTGCTTGCTCCTATGCTGATTGCTGCCGTGGGCGTGTTGCTCTCCATCATCGGTATCTTCCTCGTGAAGACCAAGGAAAACGCTGGTATGAAGGAACTTCTCGGTGCATTGAGCCGTGGTACCAACGCTGCTGCCGTGCTTATCGCCGTGGCTACTTTTGGCATCATGTATTTCCTCTTTGGTAAGGAAACTGGTGACCTGGCCAATATGTGGTGGCAAACTTCACTCTCAGTGGTGGTCGGTTTGCTGGCTGGTGTCATCATCGGAAAGGCTACTGAATATTATACTTCGCAAAGTTATAAACCCACCCAAAAAGTGGCTGAAAGTTCGAAGACTGGCCCCGCCACGGTGATTATCTCCGGCTTGGGTCTGGGTATGCTTTCCACGGCTATCCCGGTCGTTACCGTGGGCTTCGCCATCGTTTTGGCTTACCTCTGCGCTAATGGCTTCAACATTGAGTTTACGGCTGCCAACCTTTCGAGAGGTCTTTACGGCATCGGTATCGCTGCCGTGGGTATGCTCTCCACTTTGGGCATCACCTTGGCTACTGACGCTTACGGCCCCATCGCTGACAATGCCGGTGGTAACGCCGAAATGAGCGGCCTTGAACCTGAAGTGCGTAAGCGCACCGACGCCCTCGACGCTCTTGGCAACACCACTGCTGCCACGGGTAAGGGCTTCGCTATCGGTTCTGCCGCTTTGACCGCTCTTGCTCTGTTGGCTTCCTACGTTGAGGAAATCAAGATTGCCTTGATACGTATCGGACAAGACCTGCCTAACGGCGTTGAAGCCGCCAAAGCCACTTTGGTTGACTTCATGGAAGCCTACAATGTCAACCTGATGAACCCCGTCGTTCTGGTCGGTGTGTTCATTGGTGCCATGATGGCCTTTGTGTTCTGCGGCATGACGATGAACGCTGTGGGTCGCGCCGCCCAAAAGATGGTGGAGGAAGTCCGCCGTCAGTTCAGCACCATCAAGGGTATCCTTGAGGGCAAGGCTGAACCTGACTACGAGCGTTGCGTTGCTATCTCCACAAAGGGTGCCCAGCACGAAATGTTGGTGCCTTCCATCCTCGCCATCCTCGTCCCAATCCTGACGGGTGTCATCCTTGGTGTTCCTGGTGTCCTCGGTCTGTTAATCGGTGGCTTGAGCACAGGTTTCGTTTTGGCTGTCTTCATGGCCAACTCGGGCGGTGCTTGGGACAATGCCAAGAAGTATGTCGAAGAAGGCAACTTCGGCGGTAAAGGTTCTGAGAACCACAAGGCTACCGTCGTTGGCGACACCGTCGGTGACCCGTTCAAGGATACGTCAGGACCTTCGCTGAACATCCTCATCAAGCTGATGAGCATGGTGAGCATCGTGATGGCCGGTCTGACCGTTACTTGCCACCTGCTGTAATCACAGTAATGTAGACATAGAAATTCCCCCAAGAAACCGCGTGTCGGAAGCTTGGGGGATTTTTTTTGTACTGTTCTGTAGGACTGTCGTACCACGGCAGCCGCCTTGGGTTTCCCATGTGCGGCTGCCACGGTGTGACAGCCCTACAAGACCACGATTAACGCACCACAAATTTCCGCGTCATATCGCCAATGGTAATGAAATACATGCCTTGGGGCAATGACGACACATTAATTTGTTGGTTTTCGGCCGTGATTTGACCTGTCATTAGGGTTTGACCCATAAGGTTGTTGATGCGGTAGGTTTGGGTCGATAGTAGAGACGCACGGCCGTGCGTCTCTACAAACAAAACGCCATTGGTCGGGTTAGGATAAACCGCAAAGGTCCCTGCGGTCCCTGAGTCTGTCGAAGGGCCGCCTTCTTCAATGCCATGCAATTCATCATAAATCGCATCGCAGTCCTCGTCGCCAGGTTTAAAGACCAATTCGTCCTCAACCCAATAGCAGCGCAGGCCCTCCACACGGATGCCGTCACCGTTGTCCATCAGCCTTTCAGGGAAGAAACTCGTCAGGTGGCCGATGCCGCATACGATGTCGCCGCTGAAGAGGTCTTCGGGGTCGCTCACATGCAGCATCCGATAGGTTCTACCTTCGTATACAATGTTCTCTACCGCGTCCACATGCATCACAAGGCTTTCGTTGCCAACCTTGATTTCCCACTCGTCGCCTTCTTGGGCACCAAAGTCATACAGCACGGTAAATTCTTCCAAGGTCTTGTTCCACCAATATAGTTTGCCATCGCGCTCGTAAACATATTCGTGCGTCACATCTTGATGCAAATCCTTGTCGTAAAGCGTGTTGATTTTCACAAGGATATGCGTTGGCTCGTCTTGTACGATGGTGTCGCCCGCCTGATAGAGATATTGATAGGTGATGCTGCCGTTGTCGTTTTGGATTTCGTAGTACCATTCGTTGCCGATGGGGCTGAAGAGCATAGTGCCGTCAATATCAACACCAATGGCAACAAAATCCCCAATGGAAGTATGAACAATGATACTTGTCGACACAAAAGCATGAAAAGGGAACGGCTCTCTGCATTTTAGGCTGCCTCCCAAATAGTCGCCATAGTTTTCCAAAGTCACGGGAAGTGGGTCTTCGGTGGTGATTTCAAGATAATCTGTACCTACTTCCTCGATTCCGGTAATCGTGATGGGTTGCGACCATTCCGCATTGACCAGACTGAATTGGTGTGGCTCGTATGAATCAAGCCCATAGAAAGGCAGGTATGCGACCAGCCCAAAACTAATGGCGGCCTCGTCAATCATCATGATGACTTCATCCTCACCTTCGGTGGAAACGATGTGAATGGGAGAGACAATATAGTTGTTGCGTTTTGCCAAAGGCAGAATGATATTCTGGATGTCTGTTTTAATTTCAAACGAATCTCCGGGTTCAAGTGTGACGGGCAAAACCTCATCGACATTCACCAATCCATAGGCAGGGTCATAGTGACTGAGAGAGACGATGGTGTCTTCAGTATAAATACTTGAAATGGTGACGTCATGGTCGGTGTTGTTCGTAATGGTAAAGTATTTTTGGTAGATGAACACATCAGTAACCCACAGCGTATCGGGTGTAATTATCAAACCCTCTTGCTGAAGAGTACCTTCAATTTGAATATCATCAACACAAATGGCAGACTGCCCAGAGCAGTAATGGTGACGAATGGCGACATAGACCTCCTGACCGGTATAAGCGGAAAGGTCAACGGTATAGTTGTACCAGTTGCCCTGACGGTTTCCCGCATCTTTGGCGGCTATGGTCCATTCCGACAAGAGTGTGAAAGCCAGCGGGTCATCGTTGACTGTCGTTGAGATGGATACCCCAAAATGTTCGGCTGGGTAATTCTCATCCAAAGCACAAGTATAGAAATGGATAACGGGCCAGTCTTCACTCAAAACCAATCGTGGCGAAACGAGATACTCATCTGGTGTGAAGGGTTCGCCAGTCACATAGTCTTTGGAATAAGCCATCGCCATCCCATTGGAATTGTGGCCCATTCCGCCAATGGAAGGTTCCCAATTATGGCCGTCACCATCGCCATCGAGTGTGGTCCAGCCTTGAAGGGTGCCGTCTTCAAAGTCATAATGGAGGCTCTGTGCCATGCCACCAAGGGCGAAGCCAGCCAAAATCGCTATAGTTAATACTAATCTTTTCATAGTTGTATGTTTTTGATTGTTATCTTTTACCACGATTAACGCACCACAAATTTCCGCGTCTCGCCTGCAAAGGTAATGAAATACATACCTTGAGGCAATGATGAAACATCAATCTGTTGGTTTTCAGCATTAATATTGCCGGAAAGGACGGTTTGACCCATAAGGTTGGTAATTCTGAATGCAGAATGATGAATGCGGAATGCGGAATGATGAATGCGGAATTCGGAATGATGAATGGTGAGAACGCCGTTTGTAGGATTAGGATAAACCGCAAAGGTCCCTGAGCCCATCGAAGGGCTGTCCTCATCCACACCGTGTACCTCCGAATAAATCGCATCACAGTCCTCGTCGCCGGGTTTGAAGACCAATTCGTCCTCAACCCAATAACAGCGCAGGCCCTCCACACGGATGCCGTCACCGTTGTCCATCAGCCTTTCAGGGAAGAAGCTCGTCAGGTGGCCGATGCCGCATACGATGTCGCCGCTGAAGATGTCGTCAGGGTCGCTGACATGCAGCATCGGATAGTATCTGTCCCCGTATTCGATGAAATCCACGCCATCCACATGCATGGTAAGGATTTCCGTGCCGACAAAAATGTTCCAACTGTCGCCCACTTCGGCACCAAAGTCATACAGCACGGTAAACTCTTCCAAGGTCTTGTTCCACCAATACACCTTGCCGTTACGTTCATAGACATATTCGTGCGTCATATCTTGATGCAAATCCTTGTCGTAAAGCGTGTTGATTTTCACGAGGATATGCGTTGGCTCGTCTTGTACGATGGTGTCGCCCGCCTGATAGAGGTATTGGTAGGTGATGCTGCCGTTCTCGTTGAGGATTTCGTAGTACCATTCGGCACCAGGAGGAAGGATTGGATTCAAAACTTCGGCATCGGTGATATTGATTCGATAATAGAAATTCAAACCGTTATCAATCAGCATTTTTGAAGTAAATGTCGCCGTGATTTCCTGACCTTCATAAATGGTGTCGTTACCCACTATAAAATAATTGTCTTCATATTGATTGTCGAGATAATATGTCTTTCCGTTCGATACGAAGGCTAGCGCTAATCCAGGCACTGGTATATAGGAGGTATAAGGCATGGGAGCCATTTCAACTGTTCCAGTCAAAGTGGTTTCGTCTCTAGAACCCATCTCCACCAATTCAACGGCATGCACCTCTTCGCCAGTAATATCATAACGAATATGCTCTATGCCTTTGAGGTCAACGTGTGTGCCTTCCCTGAAAATGTCGTTGTTGATATACGTCTCTTTGTAAAGTCGGCCATTGTGTGTTGGATAATAGGGAATGATGAAATCGCCAGGACCTATGAAGGTCAGAAAATGCTCATCCTCACAAGGATAGGTGAAACAGAGCGGATTCCAATAATCTGTGGTAAGTGTACCACTGTCTAATTGGAAAGTGTAATCTCTAAATGGCTGGATGTCTACCAATTCCATCCCGTTGAATTGATTTGCATATTGATCCAACATGACGCCACAATGCCCGATGACAGTGCGAAGGTTATAGTCCTCATACGTCACACCGTTGAAGACTAATGGCCAGGTTTGCTTCTCCCCATCGATAGTCAGATAATAAGTTGTATAAGGCGCTTTGCAAAGTGTGATAACCACCATGTCATCCTCCACCGACGTGGAAAGCATCGCGGTGATGGCATCGTAATAATGCGCCGTAGTCTGTTGGATATCAAGCACATTTTCCGAATGACCAGCATTGTCGTGCATCTCTGTAATAGTTCCAAACGCACCGATGGTTGCACCCACAGGGACGGTGTCATAGCGTACGATGAGCCGACTCAAATCAGTGGGATCAGGACGGAAACCATCCACCGTAACGGGATAGATATGCTCCTCATCAACCTTGATGGCCTGCCCTGAAGTGTAATACCAATTCCCAAAGGCAAAAGCGGATGGTGAAACAACGACTTCGCCTTCAATGTAATGGATGTCGTTGGTGTTGAATACGCTTTTCTTGTACGCACCATGACCATAGAAATACAAATGTCCATCACGGCCTTTCCAAAGATAGCCGTCGCCTTCGCCTCCAGGCGCATTTTGCTGAATGGACAAGGCTTCTCCGTAGTCATAGAAAGTTTCACCATGATCCCCCGAATAGCTCAGCACCATATAGAGGTTATAATCATAGCTCACATTGTGAAGGCTGTAGACGATGCCATTGTCGACGACAACAAATTTGTCTCCATTCAAGAGATAAAAACCTGGCTCATGTTGGAATCCCACAATGCCGCCCCATGAGGAGCCAGCCAACACATTGCCTTCGGGGTCAAACTCCATGTGGAGCACCACCGCACCGTCGAAGGCGGCCAACTCCCAGTTTTGCATATCAGAGAGGGTAGAGTGGAAGATGCCGCTATCCACGCCGGAATAGTACCATTTGCTGACATACACATCACCCGCCTCGTTGGCAATCACATCGCCAATAGCATGGTATTCGTCGCCGATAAAACTCATATCGGCAGTGTTCCATGTGGCACCAGCATCGAGGGTGTAAAACAATTGTCTTTCGCCCCACAGCAACAAAGTGTCGTTGTTGACGGCGTATGCACCGATCATATTGTAGTTGGAGGTCGAGTTTGGAGCGGATTGTTGCCAAGTGTCGCCATGATCATCGGAATAGCAGACGAAGGCATAGTCGTCAGGAAACATGAAGATGCGCCCATCAGGACTGATGGTCATAAAGTTACGCATGTAATAATCAAGGACTTGCGTCCAAGTCTCGCCTTCATCTTGGGAGCGTATGAGACCACCATAGCCAGCCATGGCAAAAAGGCTGCCATCAGCGTCTGCACCAAGAAAGTAGGTGTTGCAGTTCAAGGGTTTCCAAACATTTTGTGCCACGCCACCAAGGGCGAAGCCTGCCAAAATCGCTAAAGTTAATACTAATCTTTTCATAGTTGTAAGTATTTGATTGTTAATTATTTGATTTCGTTTTTAACTACGGATTTTACGGATTATACAAATTCCATTTTGATGAATATTTCCGTCAAATCCGTGTAATCCGTAGTTTCTCATACAGCATTCACAATTTCCTCAAAACTTCGTTTGTCATCGCCGAGGTCCATCTTCATCTGTTTTATGCGGGTTTTGCGTTTGTAGTAAGAGTCGGTCTGCGTGTCTAACAGGATGGAAATCACTTGGTTGGAGAAGCCGTTCTTGGAGAGACAGCAGATGCGCACATCCCACTTGCCGAGTTTAGGATAGAGTTGCAACAGCCGCTGCGAGAAGCCGTCGAAGACCAAGTCGGTGAGGCTGATGAAGTCGTTCCAGTCATTGTCGGTCAGCTCGAAGTTGAGCGAGTCGTTGTTTACTTCTTCCGTGAGGGCTTGCGCGGTGGCCATAATCTTGTTTCGCGTCAAGATTTTCTGGATCGACATCAAATCCTTCGGAGGAAGGGTCTGCTGCTGGCGACGCAGTTCGTCGTTGGTGCGGATCAGGTTCTCCATGTCACTCACCAACTCGTGGATGCGATTCTGGTCGCGCTCTACCTGTCGCCCGAAGTGCTCCATCTCCAACTTGTGGTCGCTGATTTTCTTCCTCACAATCAGGAGGATGACGAGCAAGGCAATGACAGCTAAGGCGATAATCAGATAGAGTTTCAGATCGCGGGTGCGGTGCAGGCTCTCGAGTTCGCTTTGTTGGGCTTTCAACTCGTATTCCGCCTTGATTCTTTGCATGGCCTCGCTGGAGTGCTCCGCATCGGCTTGCACCAAGTTGTCTGAAAAAAGCGTGTGGTATTTCACGGCCTGCTGGTAGTCGCCCTCGCTGTAGGCGATAGCGTAAAGCGTTTGATATACCGACATTTTCAGTCCGGCACGCTCGCTGCGGAGGGCTTGGTTTAAGTAGGACTTTGCCTTCTCGTTTTCGCGCGTGTAATAATAAAGGATGCCCAAGGTCATGTGGGCAATGTCGGTATCATTGTCGCCGAGGCCGATTTCCAAGGCTTGGTTGACGCTCTCGATGCCTTTGGCGAAGTTGCCCGTCTCCATGTAGTAGTCGCGACCCATCTCGAGATAGAGGTCAGCGAGCATAGCTCGGTCGTTGATGAAGGTGGCGACACGAAAAGCTGAGTCGTAGTATTGTTTGGCTTGGGTGTATTGCTCCTGCGCCCGCACCGCCCGACCGCTGTTGCGGTAGGCGTTCATCACGCCTGTGGAGTCGGCGGTCTGCTTAAAACAATTCAATGCCTGAAGGTGTTGATTGAAGGCATCCTCGAAAAGCCCGTGTTTCAGGTATATGGCCCCGAGGTTGTCACAAAGTTGGCCTTCCAAATGGATGGTTTCGGCAGTCTTGCCGGAACGCTGCACCAGTGCCAGCCCTTGCAGGAACTTCTCGGCGGCCTCTTCGGAGCGGCGTTGCTCACGCAGTTGTATGCCTTCTTCGTATAATGCTTTTGCCTGTTCCATGCGCTTCGTTGCGCTGTCGCAGGAAGCCAGCGCGAAAGCTATAGCGATTAGGATGAGTGGTTTCAAGTATGTTTTCATAGTCATTCTACTTTTTTACGCAGGACTTCGGGGCTTTTACCCCTTGCCGTCATTGCGGGCTTGACCCGCAATCTCCTGAACAGAAGGGTTTCGTCTTCGCGTTCAGGAGATGGCGGATGTTCCTCCGCCATGACGGTGTAAGGCGTAAGGGTAGTGCTCCCCGGTCCCATGTCCGTCATTGCAAAAATATAGCAAAAAAACGTTTGTCAAGAGGCAGGAGGCTCATCATGGGGCGATGTCCCTACTTTTTTGGAATGTCCTTATTGGTTTTTGTTGAAAATCAACAATGTAGCAAGTAGTGGCAAAAGGGCTTGTCCCTACTTTTTTATAATGATTGTGGGTGAAAAAGCTTCATAAAATCACTATTTTCCCTTAGATTCAAATGGCATTAATCGCAGAATTCATTACTTTTGCGCCTTAATTTCAGGGATTCAAATGGCCTGGAAGATGAGAAGATCGTAAAGCAAGGAAATGCGGAATATCGCGTTCCTACCGATGGTCTGGCGGCAGGATTGTATGTGTTGCGCCTGGTCAATGCCAAGGAGACCAGGTCGCAAAAAATCCGAATCAATTGAAGATTGCCTTGACGGATGTCGTTTTTGGTACAGTTTTTGAGAAAAGAGAAAAAATGTTTGAAAAAATGGAAGTTTTGAACAACGAACAACAATAATTACTAATTTTGCGACAATTTTAAATCAATATGCAATGAAGAAAGTGATTTATCTGCTTGGCATTATGCTTCTTATGGCTGGAGTGGCCAAGGCTCAAGACACAAAAGTACAGAATGGTCCTGAAATCGAATTTGAAAAGGTAGTCCACGATTACGGCGATGTGCCTTACAACGGTAATGGCGAATGCGAATTCCGCTTCACCAATACGGGTACTGAACCCCTGCTGGTGCAGAAGCCCAAGTCGAGCTGCGGCTGCACCATCCCTTCATGGCCCAAGGAACCCATCCTTCCCGGTGAGTCTGACGTTATCAAAGTGACTTACCGCACCAATCGTGCCGGTAACATTAACAAAACCGTAACAGTCACCTCCAATGCCATAAAGAATTCTACGGTCGTGTTGCGCATCAAGGGCCGCGTCCTTGACCAACCCACCGAGGCACTGCCTGAGAAGAAAAACGATATGGGAAGTCCTGTCAACAACAAGTAATTAATCCAAGTAAAGTAATTATCATAAAAGCCGTCTAATGTTCTGTTAGATGGCTTTTTGCTCAAAATCAAATATTTATGCCACAAATATCCAAAAAAGGTATGGAATTGCCGCAGTCGGCAATCCGTAAACTTGTCCCCTTTGCCGATGCCGCCAAGGAGCGCGGTGTCCACGTGTATCACCTCAACATCGGTCAGCCCGACATTGAGACGCCTAAAGGTGCACTCGCTGCTTTAGCTGATACCGCTCGTGAACTCCCCGCAACTAAAGGTGTGTTGGAGTACAGCCATTCGGCCGGTATTCCTTCCTACCGTCGCGCACTCTGCAACTATTACCACAAGCACGGCATCGATGTCACCCCTAACCAAGTGCTTGTCACAACGGGTGGCAGCGAGGCTTTGCAAATGGCCTTCACCGTGTGCTTGAACCCTGGCGACGAAATCATCATCCCGGAGCCCTACTACACCAACTACAACACCTTCGCCAAGCTGTGCGATGCCAAGATTGTCACCATTCCCAGCGACATCAAGACGGGCTTTGCCCTTCCTCCCATCGAGGACTTCGAAAAGGCCATCACACCACGCACCAAGGCCATCATGATCTGTAACCCCAACAACCCCACGGGTTATCTTTACACCCATGAGGAATTGCTCAAGGTGGCTGGTCTGGTCAAGAAGTATGACTTGTATCTCTTTGCCGATGAGGTGTACCGTGAGTTCTGCTACGATGGCCACAAGCATTTCAGCGTGATGCAGCTTGAGGGCTTGGAGCGCAATACGATTCTGTTCGACTCGGTTTCGAAGCGCTATAGCGCTTGCGGTGCCCGTGTAGGTTGCATGGTAACCCGCAACAGTGAGGTCTATGCCACCGCGATGCGTCTGGCTCAGGCACGTCTGTCGCCACCGAGCTTCGGTCAGATTTTTGCTGAGGCTGCCGTCGACACCCCGCAGGAGTATTTCGATAAGGTGCAAGCCGAATATGTGGCCCGTCGCAACGTCATCGTTGAAGGTGTCAACAAGATTCCGGGCTGCTTCTGCCCGATGCCTAAGGGCGCTTTCTACACCGTGATTGACCTTCCCATCGACGACAGCGACAAGTTCTGCCAGTGGTTGCTGACCGACTTCAGCTACAATGGTGCCACCGTGATGCTGGCTCCTGCCACAGGTTTCTATGCCGATCCCGAGAAGGGTCGTCATCAGGCTCGTATCACCTATTGCCTCTGCATCGAAGACCTGAAGGCTGCGATGAAATGCTTGGACGAAGCCTTGAAGATGTATCCAGGTAGGACGAGATAATCAATTAAGGATAGTATCTAACGCGACACGGAAGTTCAGCATTGGACATTTCGTGTCGCGTTCTATTATCAGTGTTTTGAGTCCCGCAAAGGGCATGATTTCTTCCTCTATTTCTTTGAGTGAGCGTTCTCTGCCAAAATAAGCAGGTGCAAAGGCTTCCCAAAACTTGATGGCAGTGGCTTTCTCCATGTGGAAGGTCTCTTTGATGAATGACGCATCGCTGAGGTTACAGCTCAAGTAGACCATTCCCAAGTCGAAAAGGGGGTTGCCGTAGCAGAAATCGCCAAGGTCGATAAAGTATCGTTTGTTGTCATTGAAAACAGCATTGGAGTATTGAAGGTCGCCATGGATGGCGGTGTCAGCATCGGGAACCTCGTTGATGAATCGACTAAGCTTGTCTTTTTCGTCGGTCGTAAAGAATGGATTTTCAGCCAATAACCTGTGATAGCGGTCCTTAACACACTCAAATTGTGTGGTGTTGACATGTGTGTTGTGTAGCTGGAGACACATCTGGGCAAACTCCTCTGCATAGTGCTGTACATGTTCGGGATGGTCGGCAGTGGCGCGTGAGTACGAGACCTTGCCTGGAATGCGATGGAAGAGGATACCATAACGACCGTCTTCCGTCACCACGTACTTGCCAGGTTCGGGGCAGGGGATGCCTATGTCGTAAACCTTCTTGGCTAGTTGCATCTCATCCAAAGGCTGCTGGATTTTGCCTGGGAAATAGAGCTTGAGCATCATCGTGGAGTCGGTTTTATGGTCGTAGCTCTCTCCATTGGCACCGCCGCCAGTAAGGACATAGTCGTCTAACGATATTTTGATCGCATTCATAAAGGACTGGATTTATGCGACAAAAGTAGAAAAAAGAATCGGAAATCATTTTGTTATTCAAGTTTTTGTAATTTTGCTGCAATTAATCTGAAATGTGATGAGTGGCAAATCATTTTCAAACAGGCTGAGTTGGAGGATTATCGGCATCGTGTCGGCCATTACTGTTCTGGCACAATTTGCGGTGTATTTTGCCTACAGGGCATGGCAAGATACCCCTCTTCTGCACGTGGTCATGATGGTCGTTGGCTTGGCAAGCCTTGCAGCTATTTTCTTTGCCTGTCGTGATGTCATCAATTACATGACACGTCCCATTTCCGATTTGTCAAAAGCAGTGCTACGGATGGCCAAGGGCGATTTGAAAGCGCAGTTGCCCGAAATCAAGAGCGAGGATGAGATGCGGCGTTTGCACGACAGTTTCCAAACCATGCAACACTCCCTCGTCGATTATATTGAGGAACTGAAGACGTCGACCGCCATCAATGAGCGCATTCAGTCGGACCTTGACTTGGCTCGCAATATCCAAAAGGGGATGCTGCGTAAGGAGTTCCCACCTTTTATGTATGCGATGCTTCGCCCTGCCAGGATAGTGGGTGGTGACTTGTACGACTTTACTTTGAAGGGCGACCAACTCTATTTCGCTATCGGTGACGTGTCGGGCAAGGGCGTCGCTGCCTCGTTGGTGATGGCCATCACAAGGGTGATGCTTCGCTTCGTGGTGGGTATGGGGCTGCCTTTGGACGAGACCTTGCGCCGTATCAACGATGAGTTTAGTGCAACTAACGAAACGGGTATGTTCGTGACCCTGTTTGTTGCCCGCCTCGACCTTAAGACGGGCCACATGGATTATTGTAATGCTGGTCATAACCCCATCTTGATCATCCCACCTGATGCGGAACCGTATTTTCTCCATAGCAAAGCCAATATTGCGATGTGCTTGTTCGGTGATTTCGCCTATGAGGCGGAGCAAATCGACCTGAAACCGGGTACCCGCATCATTGCCTATACCGACGGCGTGACCGAGGCCGAGAAAGCGGATTTGAGTCAATATGGAGAGGAACGCCTATTAGAATGGGCGAAAGCCATTATGGAGACGTCACTCGAAATGTCACAAAAGGATATTGTGGAAAACCTTTGTACTTCGGTGAAAGCCTTTACTGAAGGCAATACACAGAATGACGATATAACCATTGTCAGTTTACAATTGGAAAAAAAATAGTTAGGAATAGTAGGGCTGTCACACCGTGGCAGCCACCACCAGTTTATAGAAAAGAAAAGATGATAAAAAAACGATTCAACCCGATAAAGGACCGAAGCAGCGAAATCATCGCCTTCTTGATGTCCTCGCCCGATATGCCCAAGGATGAAGATGTGCGCTTCAAAATCGAATTGTCTATTGAAGAGGCCGTCGAAAACGTGGTGCGGTATGCTTACGAAGGCGGCATCGGTTGGCTTGAGGCAGGCACCAGCTTGGACGATAAGTCCTTGCTGCTCACCATCGAGTTGCGCGATGCAGGCATGCCTTTCAACCCATTGGAAAAGGATGATCCTGACGTCACCTTGGGAGCCAATGAGCGTCCCGTTGGCGGTCTCGGCATCTATCTCTGCAAACAAATGATGGACAACATCGAGTATCACTATAAAGACGGAAATAACATCCTCACAATGAAGAAATTAGTTAGCCCTGAAAGGGCGTAACAATACGTCCCGATATGAAGCGTCTGGATAAACAGCAAAACGAAGAATATGGATATTACAATAAACAAAATAGAGCAAAAAACCTGTGTCGTGCTTGACGGGCGTGTCGACAGCACCAATGCCGACCAATTCCAGAAAGACATTGCCCCGTTGATGGAAGGCGACAACCTCGACATCGACTTCGATTGCACCAACATGACCTATACCTCGTCGCAAGGGCTGCGAGTGTTTCTCTTGTTGCAGAAAAGCCTTATGTCGCGCAATGGCAAAATGGTGTTGCGCAACATGAACCCCCGCGTGAAGGAGGTTTTCGACATCACTGGATTCTCAAATATCATCACCATCGTATAAAACAGCCTACCATGAAGCTTGATATGCTCAGTGAGATGATTCTCGACGAATACCGCGAGAAACTACCCGTTTATGAGAAGTTGAAAACCGTCATTCTTCGTTTGTTGCACACCTGTCTTGAAGAGAATCACATCCTCGTTTCGGGACTTGAAGCACGGGTCAAGACAGAGCAAAGCCTTGAAGGTAAATTGGAACTGAAAGGCTATAAATACCACTCTTTGGATGACATCACCGATGTTGTCGGTGCCCGTATCATCACTTTCTATAGCGATGAAGTCGATATCATCTCCGCTTTGGCCGAGAAACTGTTTGAAATCGACTGGGACAACTCCGTCGACAAGCGTAAGATGCTCGAAATCGACCGTTTCGGTTATTTGTCGCTCCATTATGTCTGTCGCATCCCGGAGGCTTTGTATAAAGACCCTGAGACGCCTCAACTCAACAAGATACGTTTTGAGTTGCAGATGCGTAGCACGTTGCAGCATGTGTGGGCCAACATGTACCATGACATTGGGTACAAGAGCGATGTGGAAATCCCCATTGAATACCAGCGCAATATGACTCGCCTCGCTGGAATGTTGGAACTGGCCGACGAGCAGTTCAGCCATATTCGCAAAGAAATCAATGGCTACCGCCGAACGGTTCAGTCGATGGTGGCCAACGGCAATTTCGACGAAGTGCCGCTCAATGGCGACACTTTCCGTAGCTTCCTCAAGTTGAGGCCTTTCAAGAAACTTGCCGACAAAATCGCAGCCATCAACCAAGGCGAGGTTTATGAGGACAACCTCATGCCTTATTACAAGATACTGCTGCACATGAACATGAAGACCATCGGCGACATTGTCAGAATGTGCAACGAATATAGCGAGAGTGCTTATCAGTTGGCACTGCTGCAGTTGGCTGGCACGGGTTTGGATATCGTGACTTATTCGGTGGCTGTCCTGAATCTCTGTATTGTTCTCATCCTCAAGAAAGGCTTTGGTGAGGCTGGTTTGGTACGCCTCTTTGACGCGCTCTATGGCGTAAACGACTACCACCAACAACGTGCACATCGTGTTTATGAACAAGCTAAAAAAATCAATATGATATAAGAACCATGAATAACCCATTGGAAACCACATTCTTCGACAAGGCTGTGAAATTTGCCGTCGAAGCCCATCAAGGTACCGAACGTCGTGGAAAAGGTTACCCTTACATCGTTCATCCTATGGAAGCTGCCGCTATCGTGGCCACCATTTCCAATGACCAGGAATTGCTGGCTGCGGCCATCCTGCACGACACTGTTGAGGACACTGACGTGACTATCGAGCAAATCCGAGAGCAATTTGGCGATAGGGTGGCTGAACTTGTACAGCATGAAACCGCGCCATTGGACGAGAATATGACATGGCGTGAAAAAAAGACAGTTCAGGTCCATCAATTAGTATCAGCTCCATACGACAGCAAGGTGGTGGCTCTTGGCGACAAACTCTCCAACATGTATGGTATTGCTTTAGATTACCGAAGGGTCAGCGACGAGGTCTGGAAATTGTTTCACGCACCGAATGGCAAAAGCGATGTGGAATGGTATTATCGCTCGTTAGGCGAAGCCTTGTCGGAATTGTCGGACACGCTTGCTTATCAAAAGTTTGTCGCTTTGCTTGAAGAAGTTTTCGGCTAATCAATACATCAAATACTTCGACCGAACTGTCTTGAAAGCCTCAAGGTCGTCTTTCCATGAAGCGCGGATTTCATCCGCGGTTTTTCCATTTTCAATGTCGCGTTGCAGTTGCTTGTCGCCCGAAAGCAGACGGAAGTAATCCTTGAAGAAGCCTTTGTCTTTCAGTTGCTGGTAGGCTTCGATAATCCACTCCAAATGGAGTTGGTTTTCGTTGTGGGCATAATCATGTGCAAATTCCACGAGGTTCTCGCCACGGCAACGTTGGCCTTCGAGCAAGGGTTTCGATGCGCCACTTGTGCTTTTGGGCGTGAAGGTGAAGCTGCCTCGCATATCGGGATGACCATAAACCTGGAAGGGCATTTCCGTGCCGCGACCGACGCTGGCTATGCTGCCTTCGAAGAAGCAAAGGGTAGGATAGAGGTAGACCGACTCCCAATTGGGCAAATTAGGCGAAGGCTTTACGGGCAACTCGTAGATGGCGTTGCGGTTGTAATCCTTGATGGAAATAACGGTGAGGTCGCAGGTGACGCCATTTTTCAGCCAACCTTCACCATTCACCATCTTGGCATATTCGCCGATGGTCATGCCGTAGACTACGGGCACTTGGTGCATTCCTACAAACGATTGGTTTTCAGACTTCAAAACGGGACCATCTACGTAAAAACCATTTGGGTTGGGACGGTCGAGGACTATGACGGGTATGTTGTTCTCGGCAGCGGCTTCCATCACGTAAGTCATGGTGGAGATGTAAGTGTAGAAACGCAAGCCAACGTCTTGCAAATCAAAAAGGATGACTTCGATACCTTGTAGCATTTCGGGCGTGGGTTTCTTGTTTTTGCCGTAAAGTGAAACGATGGGTAGGCCTGTCTTCTCGTCTTTGCTACTGTTCACCTTTGCACCAGCGTCTGCTGTACCACGGAAACCATGTTCTGGCGTATAGATTTTCCGCACGTTAATGCCTAATGAAAGCAAGGTGTCCACCAAATGCGTTTCGCCGATGATGCTCGTCTGGTTGCCGACGATGCCCACGCGTTTGCCTTCGATGAGTGGTAGGTAGTCGTCAAGTTGCATGGCGGCACTGACATAATGCGTTTTGTCGATGAAAGCGATTTGAGGTGTTTCCAAAGTGGCAGGCTCTTGTGCGTTGGTTCTGTTGTTTGGCTCGTTGTCCATCTTGAAGATTTGGGCATGGCATTGCACCAGAAAGGCGCAAAATAGCAGGACGAAAAAGAATTGTCGTTTCATTTCAGAAGTGTTTTGTTTTGCAAAGGTATTGATTTTATACAAAATTCGCGCCTAATGATTTCACCAAACTTATTTTTCCTTATTTTTGCATCCGAATTGGTTCGCCAGTTCATGACATATTGACCAATAGGAGCGTTATGCTTCCTTGAACTTGAGAACGTCGGAACTTTTCAAGTCATTAACAGAAAAGGTTGTGTAACGGCTTCACGCTGAATAGCGTGTTGCTGTTATTACATTTTCTGTTATAGGTTTCCGACGACCTTCAAGTACGATGTGATATAACACAGCGCACGCTTCTTTTGCTCGTGTCAGGATAGAGTATGCAACTTAATTATTTCAGTATTAACCCAATTCAAAAGAAAATGAGTATGTGTAAAATGAAAAAGAAGGCTTTGGCGCTTTCATTGGCGATGTCGGTAGCATTGCCTGTTGGAGCGTTTGCCCAAGACGGTTTGTTCCAACGTGGCGTGACAAATGGATCGTATTATGGTTACGGTGGAGCAAATGAGAAAACTGAGTTTCTCGGTCATCGAAATGTTCAAACATCAGGTACCATCGACAACCAAATCTTTGGTCAACCTGTGCCGCTTGGCAGTGGAATTGCTCTGCTACTTGTGGCAGGTGCGGGTTATGTGGCCTTAAAAAGAAAGGAGGACGAAAAATGAAAAAGCTTGGCATTATCGCAATGGCATTTGCCATGTTGTTGGGCATGTCGCAATGCAAGAAAGAAAACACTACTGCTTCAAACGAGGAAGTTGTAAAAGTGCCCATCACGCTCAATGTGAGTGGCAACAGTGGCTCGAGAGTGGCTGTAACACCCGAAACAGGTGTTGTTACTTTCGAGAACGGAGATGTGATTCATGTGGTCAGCAACGGCGTTTATGTCGGAACAATGACCTATAACGGTACTGTCTTCAGTGGTGAAATCACGGAACCGACTGAAGGGCAGAAACTCCAGTTCTACTTCCTTGGGAATAAGGCTCCAGAATTCAATGCAGACAATACTGAATGTAGTGTGGTCATTAGTGACCAGACAGAGTATCTTCCTGTGATTTCCTACGCACCCTCGCGGGAAAACTACCAAATTGGAAAAACGGATTACAATGCTACTTTGCTCAATAAATGTGCTTTGGTAAAGTTTGATGTGACCACGGCTTCTGAAGCTGCCACTTGCATCGTTGGCATGAATAATAAGGTGACGGTGATTTTTGCAACCAATGAATTTGCATACGACATGGATGGCGAAGGCATTATTACTTTGGCGGCAGGTAATGGAGAGAAATGGGGAATTTTGCTGCCACAGGATGAAGTGAATCATACAAATGCCTATTCGAATGATGGAACCTTTTCAGGTTCGTGTGCTACTATTCCAGAAATAGAGGAAAACGATTATCTTATAAATGGAATTGCAATTGCTATTGGGCTTCCTGGTGGGGCTATTGACGGCTTGTTCTCGGTGAGTGCTACGCAACAAGTATATTTTTCGCAAGGCAACCTACAATATATTGGTAGCGCGGCAACGCCATATTGGAAGTTTGCCGATTACCAATGGGATTATTTTGGAGATAATGGACAAGTTGGTGATGATGAGAATATTGACCGTGACCTTTTTGGTTGGGGTACAAGTGGTTACGACCACGGCGCGGTTTGCTACCAGCCTTGGCATGTCAGTACAAACGATAATGACTTCTATGCTTATGGTGACTGGCAAAAGAATTTGTATGACGAGACAGGTCAGGCCGACTGGGGATATAATGCCATAGCCAACGGTGGCAACCAACAGAACTCAGGTTGGCGCACCCTTACGTGGCCAGAGTGGAATTATGTACTCTCCACGCGCAGTACTGCGTGTGGCATCCGATGGGCGAAAGGTACGGTAAACGGAATCAGAGGTCTCATATTGTTGCCTGACAATTGGAACGTCTCCACCTATGCATTAAACAGCACGAATAGCGGCAATGCCAACTTTACTTCCAACACCGTCACCGCTTCTGATTGGACTAATATCCTTGAGGCAAATGGTGCAGTCTTCCTGCCTGCTGCTGGCAGAGGGTACAATAATTCGCTCTCATATGTTGGTGACATTGGTTTTTATTGGTCGGCTACATACAGTACCGAAGAATACTCGTTTTTCATGGTTTGCCAAAGTAATGGACTTGCAGTGTATGACTATTACGGCCATCGTAGGAATCGTTATTCAGTCCGTTTGGTTCGCAATGCGGAATAACCCAGTTCTTCCGAATTTGCAATTCGGAAGCCGTGAATATCAGCATTTGCAATGCTGAATTGAATGATTTGCGGCTGCCGTGGTACGACAGCCCTACAGCCCAGCCGTTGTAGGGCTGTCGCATTGCGGCAGCCGCGTTTTGTGTACGTGCCGTTAATGGGAGTCTTTTCGCCCCGCTGGGGCTTTGTTTTTGTCGGCAGGTGTGAAATGAAATTCAACCCCTGCCGATGAAAAACCGTATGAAAAGCCAATGAAAACCGTTGTGTGCCCCTCGCCAAAAAACAAAAATATGGCAATGTTGGCAAATTTGTTTATTTTTGCAGGCGGAAAACAAGAAGAATATGACAACAGCTGTTTTGGAAAAGGAAACCAATAACTATTGGGAGTTATTGAAGAATTTGAGTGCGGAAGTGAAATTGGCTTTGATTGCAAGGTTGAGCAGTTCCCTCGTGCGCGAAGCTGTGAAGGAAAAGAGTAATATAGATAATCTTATTGACGATATTTTACAAAACGCACCTGCCAATGTGCCCTTGACCGATGAAGATATCCAACAGGAAATCAAGGCCGTCCGCTACGCAGTATGAGAATTATTTTCGATAATAACATTTGGATTTCGTTCCTCATCGGCAAACGGCTTGCTGCACTGCGCCCCGCTTTCAGCCGTGCAGATGTGGAAATATATTATTGCGATGAGTTGGAAAAGGAGTTCCTTGATGTGGCGCATCGTCCTAAAATCCTGAAATATGTTGATGAGCAACAAATTGAGCGTGTCCATCAATTGATGATAAACGTTTGCCACTATGGGAAGGTGTCAAAAGCTAACGAAATTCCCGTCCGTGACCCAAAAGATGTTTATTTGCTGGCACTATCTAATGCAGTCAAAGCGGATTATCTTGTTTCGGGCGATTCTGACTTACTGGAATTGAAAGAATACGGACGAACAAAAATTGTTGATTTTGAGGCTGCTATTGTAAATGTTTTTGCCAAATGTCCGCCCCAAAATTCATAGCAGACCGAATTTTTTCGCTTTCGAAGGAAAATCTTTCTTCGACGGTGATGCGACTGGCCGTCACAAGTGTGGCTTTGGCAATAATCGTGATGCTTATCGCCTGGGCGGTCGTGGTGGGTTTCAAGAACCAGATTCGCGACAAGGTGATTGGCTTTGTTGCCCCGATACATGTGCAGTCGCTGGACAAAAACGAATCAGTGGAGGAGACCCCTTTTGTCATAGATTCGCTGCTAATCAGTCGTTTGAACTCCATTGATGGCGTTGCGCATTATCAGATGGTAGCCAACAAGGCGGGCATAATTAAGACTGATGACGAGATACAAGGTGTGGTGCTGAAAGGCGTGGATGAAAACTACGACTGGACGTATTTCGATGCTTGCCTCGTTGAAGGTCGGACACCCCAATACACGGCAGAGGAACGCTCCACAGAAGTGCTGGTTTCAAAGGTGATAGCCAACAAAATGCTGCTCAATGTGGGCGACGATGTGCGTGTGTGGTTCATCGACAAGGACAATCAGGCACGTGGGCGAAAGTTCATGGTGTCAGGCATTTTCGAGACGGGACTATTTGAATTTGACGAGCGCTTTGTCTTTGCCGACTTGAACCAAATCCGAAAACTGAACGGATGGGAGGACAACGAGGCAGGATTGCTGGAAATCGCTTTGAATAAAGATGCCGATGTGAATCAAGTCAACGAGAGATTGTATTATGCCTTGCCCTCTGAGTTGGCATCTTACACTGCCCGCCAAAGCAATCCGCAAATCTTCGACTGGCTCGATTTGCTCGACACCAATGTCTGGCTTATCATGGCCTTAATGCTACTTGTGGCTGGCATTACGGTCATTAGTATGTTGCTGATTATCATTATTGAGCGCACTTCCACCATTGGGCTGTTGAAAGCCATGGGTGCCAGCAACAAGTTTGTCCGCGAGGTGTTTTTGCGCCGCTCGCTGCGTGTTCTGCTTATCGGCATGTTGATTGGCAATGTCATCGGATTGGGATTCTGTTTCATTCAGAAATACACCGGGCTTATCAAACTGGATGCTGCTACGTATTACTTGTCAGCCGTGCCCATCGAGTTGCATCTGGGCACTGTGGTTTTCATCAACTTGGGCACCTTCTTGCTCTGGATTTTGATGTTGCTTATCCCGACTTCGGTCATCAACCGCATCAGCCCTACCAAGTCGATTCGGTTTGAATGAGGAAAATTTCTTGTTTTTTTCCGGCGGTTCCAATAAATTCCCTATTTTAGCGGCTCAATCAACATAACTTTGATGAAAGACTTTACCATTGTGCCGTTGAAAGGTTACGGCGAGATACCTTTCGGAATGACGCTTGACGAGGCTGTCAAGGAATTGGGTATGCCCGAGTTTTACGAAGAGTTGAGCGATATGGAGGAGACGGGCAACCGCTCCATCTATTACGAATACGAAGCGCTTGAGACCAACATCTATTTTGAGGGAGTGACTAAATCGGTGGTGGCCTGTTTTGAGACAGAGAACAGGGAGGCTACACTTTATGGAAAGCCAGTGTTCGACCTCACGAAAAAGGAAATCATCGACCTGATGAAAGAACATGGTTTCAAAGAGTTGGAAGAGGAAAATGAGGATGACGAGCTGCGAGTCTCGTTCGAAGATGCCTTGATTGACTTTTTCTTTGAAGATGAGATGTTGACAGCCGTAAGTTGGGGTGTTTTGGTTGACGAGCAGGGAGAGATTATTTAGGAACGAAGCATTTCGTTTTGGAACTTTTGTGGGTTTTGTGGAAAAAAAATGAAAACCAAGTTACAACAGAAATACGACGCGTTTGTGGCCTATTTTGAGGAACACATGCCCATTGCCGAGTCGGAGTTGCATTACAAAGACCCGTATCAGTTGTTGGTGGCAGTGATTCTCTCAGCGCAATGCACCGACAAGCGGGTGAATATGACTACTTCAGCCTTGTTCCAACGATTTCCGACAGCCCAAGACATGGCGGCATCATCGGTGGAGGAGATTTACACCTATATCAAAAGCATTTCCTATCCCAACAACAAGGCTAAAAACCTGTTGGGCATGGCGCAGTCTTTGGTGCGTGACTTCAATGGTGTGGTCCCCAGTAACTTGGACGACTTGCAAAAACTTCCAGGGGTAGGTCGCAAGACCGCCAACGTGATGATGGCGGTGGCATTCGACCAACCCGCCATGCCAGTGGACACCCACGTTTTCCGTGTCTCCAACCGCATCGGCCTGACCAAAAACTCCAAGAATGTGTTGGAGACTGAAAAGACCTTGGTGGCGCATCTGCCTCAAGTAGTGATCTCGAAGGCGCACCATTGGCTCATCTTGCATGGACGTTATGTCTGTCTGGCCCGCAAGCCGAAATGCGAGGGATGCGGGATAACGACGATTTGTGATTTTTACCAAAAGAAACAAAAACAACAACAATAATCATGGAAGAGTATTCAGAAAAACCCAGGAAAAGAGGAACAGGGAAAAAGATCCTCACCACGTTAAGCATCATTATCGTATTGGCTGCGGCCGTCTTTGTTTTCTTCAAGTTTTTCTACGTCTTTGGCAGTGGCGTAAAGGCGGGCGAGCTCAACTTGTTTGTCTACAAAGGATATGTGTTCAAGACTTACGAGGGCAGGCTCATCCAAGCGGGTTACAACTCGAAAAACTCCAACAATACCATCCAGTCGAACGAGTTCAATTTCTCGGTCACTGACGAGAATGTGGCGAAACAGTTGGAGCGTTGCACGGGTAAGATGGTGGAACTGCATTACAAGGAATATCTTGGCACTTTGCCCTGGCGTGGCGTGACCAAGTATGTGGTCGACAGCGTCTATTCGGTCAGTCCGGTGAATGAACCTGTGGAGCTGCCGGTGACGGTGCCGACTGAGGTTCTGTAAATTACTAATTCCCCCTCGAAACCTCCAACTTCCCAATTTCCACCTCGTTGTTCTCGGAGATGATCTCAATCCAGGTGTTGTCTTCGCTGAACCACTTGTACTGTGAGCCGATGCGGAAGATGAAGGTCTTTTCTTCTTCTGTGGCTGCGATAGGTAAGACAAAACCACCATTCTTGCCGCCTTCTCCACCGAAAGAGACAATCATCGGGAAGGTCTTCTCGGGATGAGGGTTGCGTACCTTGATGATGATGTAGTTGGAGCGACGAACAGCCACGTCAATCTTGTTGAAGTCGAAACGGCGGGCTTCACCAGCGGCAAGGCTGATGTAGTCGCTGTTCAACTCATAGAGTTTGTTCTGCTCGATGATTTCGCTGATGCGGGCTATCATTTCTGAAGGGTAAGTCTCCAAACCAAGTTCATCGGCTTTGGTGTAGGCCTCAATGGCTTTGTCGAAGGTGTTGGTTTTGAAGTTGGCATCACCTTCCTTGATGAACTTGTTGTATTGGCTACGCAAAGCGGCGATGCGGTCGTTCTCCGACTTCGTGGCAGCGGCCAGCTGTGTAGTGGCAGCAGGATCCTCAGGTTTGAGAGCCAATGCACTTTGATATTGCGTGATGGCTTCAGCGAACTTCTCTTCACTCATGGCTTGGTTGCCGGCCGTCATGGCTTTGTCGTAGTTGGCTTCCAATTCAGCGGCCATTTGCGCAAAGATTCCGTCGATTTCTTGGATTTTAGCTGTGGCAATGGCGTTGCCTGCGTCGAAGATCACAACCTCTTGGTATTTCACTTTGGCATTGGCATAATCTTGTTGGCTGAACAAGGCATCAGCAGCATCCAACATGCTCTTGATAGTGGCTTGACGCTCAGCCTCGGCGGCAGCCAGGGCAGCCTGACGTGCGGCTTCTTCCTCTGCGGCTATGCGCGCGGCCTCAGCCTCAGCAGCCAATCGGGCAGCCTCTTCTTCGGCAGCAATTCTTGCAGCCTCTTCGGCGGCTAGTCGTGCGGCTTCCTGTTCAGCAGCAATCCTTGCAGCCTCCTGCTCGGCAGCGATTCTTGCGGCCTCGGCTTCGGCAGCCAAACGAGCGGCCTCTTGTTCGGCAGCGATGCGGGCAGCTTCTGCTTCTGCGGCCAGTCTTGCAGCCTCGGCCTCGGCAGCAAGACGTGCAGCCTCCTGCTCGGCGGCGATTCTCGCGGCTTCTTCAGCATCTTGTTCGGCAATGAGCGGGTCGAGACGGGCAATCATATCGGTGGCATAGGCATCGCCTTTCACCACGGCAAGGGCACTTTGGTATTGGGTTTTGGCTTCCTTGTAGGCCTTGTTTTCATAGAGTTGGTCAGCCACGGCGATGATGCCGTTATATTGGTCGGCAATGCCTTTGGCAGCTTGGTATTCGTTGCGTTTCGCGTTGGCTTCCATGTCGTTGGGGAAGAGCTCCAAGGCTTGGTCGAGCTTGCCGATGGCGGACTCGTAGTTTTTGCGCAAGCCGAACTGACGGGCTTCTTCTATCAGGTTGTCGAAGCGCGTGACTTTCTCATTGTAGAGTTGTTTCTTCTGTTTGGCCTCAGCCAGTTTTTCCTTGGGGAGTTTGTCGTTAGGGAAGATTTCAATAGCGGTCTCAAACTGCATGATGGCCGCGTCGTAATTGTCTTCGGCAAGCAAAGTCTCGCCTTGGCTCATGGCGGTGTCGAAGGCATCTTGTTTGTCCTGACGCTCTTTCAGGATGGCGCGCACGGCATCGGCCTGCCCCCCAACGTATTTGTCCTCGGGGAACACCTTCAAAGCGGCTTCGTATTCCGCCAAGGCTTCCTCGTACTTCTGCTGATTAAAGAACTGGTCGCCAGTGTCGAGGTGGGCATAGAATATTTCTTGACGTGCACCGTCTTCTTGTATCTTTTTGACGGTTTCTTCCAGTTTCTTTTTTGCCGTCGCGTCGTTGGCTTTTTGCTTCAACGCCATCTCGTAATACGTCTTCGCGCTGATGAAATCTTTGGCTGAAAACTTGTCATTGCCCTTCTTCATCAACGACTCGTAAGATTCGGCGTTTTGGGCTTGTACGAAATTGGCACCCAACAACAACGATGCACCAAAAAGTATAGTAAAGAAAAATCTCTTGCTCATGAATTTCATATTTTAATCAACCTAACGAAAAAACGTCGTTATTATTGTTTGTTAATCCTACAACTCTCAACTGACTCTAAACTCTAAACTCTCAACTCTAAACTAAATCCTCCCATCTTTAATCGTAATCGTCCTATCCGACATTTTGGCGAGCTCGGGGTTGTGGGTGACGATGACGAAGGTCTGGCTCATCTCATCGCGCAGGCGGAAAAAGAGCTGGTGCAGTTCTTGTGCCGACTTCGAGTCGAGGTTGCCCGAAGGCTCGTCAGCAAGCACCACGGCGGGTTGATTGATTAATGCCCTGGCCACGGCAACCCTTTGTTGCTCGCCTCCCGAAAGCTGGGAAGGCTTATGGTTTTTTCTTTCGGTAAGATTCAGGTAATCAAGTAGTTTCTCGGCTCTCTCAGTGGCTTCTTTCTTGCCCATGCCGCCGATGTAGGCGGGAATGCAGATGTTTTCGATGGCGGTAAACTCGGGCAACAGATGATGGAATTGGAACACAAAGCCGATTTTCCGGTTGCGGAAGGAAGCCAGTTCCGTATCATTCAGTTTGTTGACTTCGGTGCCATTGATGAGTAGTTGTCCACGGTCAGCCTTGTCCAAGGTGCCGATGATGTGGAGTAGGGTAGACTTGCCTGCACCCGAAGCACCTACAATGCTCACGATTTCGCGTTTTGCAATGTGGAGATCGATGCCTTTGAGCACTTCGAGGCTCCCGTAGGATTTGTAGATGCCTGTCGCTTGAATCATGGCATTTCGTTTTGTTCGATTTCGTTGTTACAATTAAAGCCTTAACCCGATGTTTCCAATCAGTTAAGGCTTCTATCGTGATCCGGTTGGGATTCGAACCCAAGACCCACAGCTTAGAAGGCTGTTGCTCTATCCAGCTGAGCTACCAGACCATCATTTTTCGGCTGCAAAGATACGGCTTTTTTTCAATGTGTGAGTCAACTTTTTGCAAAAAAAATGCATATCGTCGGATTTAATCTTCATTCTTCGGAACAAAAGAGCGATGTAGGCGTTTGGGTTTCACCTGTTTTTCTGGTTTGGGTGCTGGCGCCGTCTGAGGACGCGATTTCTTGACTTGCAGTTCATTGCCCATGAATACTGTCTCATCGGTTTCCACAATGGCTTTGTAGGCCTCGTCATCATTGGGCATTTCAACAAACGCATAACACTTCGATCGACCCGTTTCGTGGTCCATGATCACTTTGCAGGATTCAACCACACCATATTGTTCGTAAAGGGCTCTCAAATCTTCTGCTGTGGTCTTAAAAGCTAATTTGGCGACAAAAATTTTCATATAATGTAGAATTTGTAGTGCAAAGATACACAATAATATTTACGCGGTGACAAAAAACTTACTTTTCAATCAAAAAAACGATTTTGGCAGGCTGAAGCCATAAAAAAAGCGAAGCCTTGACTTCGCTTGCTTGGGTGGGGGAAGGTGGACTCGAACCACCGAACGGATACCCGGACAGATTTACAGTCTGTTGCAATTGCCACTATGCGACTCCCCCAGGAAAAATAAGAACCTTTGTCTCTTTTTGACGCGGCAAAAGTACATCTTTTTTCCTTATCCCCTGCAAAAACCGCGAAAAATTTCGCATTTTTGCATTTTCAAATACCCCATTGCAATGAAATACGATTTCGATAAAATCATCAATCGCGCTGATACTAACTGCGTTAAATACGACTTGAGGAAAGAAGTTTTCGGCAATCCCGATGTGATTCCCATGTGGGTGGCCGACATGGATTTCGAGACCCCTGATTTTGTACGTGAGGCCGTCATGAAGCGTGCGGAGCATCCCGTTTATGGCTATCATTTTAAGGATAAGCCTTATTTCCAATCGATTGCTGGATGGCTGAAACGTCGTCATCAATGGGAGGTGAAGTTGGAATGGCTGTCGTTCACTCCGGGTGTGGTGTGCGGTTTCAATATGGCGGTCCTGGCGTTCACCCAACCTGGCGATGAAATCATCATCCAGCCGCCGGTCTATCCGCCTTTCCATCATGCGGTTTCAGGGCATGGACGCAAGTTGGTTTACAATACCTTAATTAATAAAGGTAAAGGCTATGAGATGAATTTTGCCCAACTTGAGGAGCAAGCCAAAACAGCCAAAATGTTGATCCTCTGCAATCCCCATAATCCTGTTGGACGCTGTTGGACCCGAGACGAACTGTTGCGGTTGGGTGAAATCTGCATGAAAAACCATGTGCTGGTCATTTCCGACGAAATCCATTGCGATCTCGTTTTGCCAGGTTACCATCACACGCCTTTCGCTACTTTGAGTGAAGCTTTTGCACAAAACAGCATCACTTTCCATGCGGCTTCCAAAACTTTCAACCTTGCTGGATTGGCCACTTCTACAGCCATTATTCCCAATGAGGCATTGCGTAAGACATACGTCGATTATGTTGAGACGTTGGAGGCACATCTGGGTAACATTTTTGGCAAAGTAGCTACCGAAACCGCCATGAGATGTGGCGACGATTGGCTTGCACAATTGCTTGAGTATGTGCAAGGTAATATCGACTATGTGGCCGACTTCCTGACTAATAACCTGCCGGAGGTTAGGTTCCACAAGCCGCAAGCAACCTACATGATGTGGCTCGACTTCAACGGCTATTGCCTTTCGGAAGAGAAACTTTGGCGCAAGATGACCCAAGAGGCGCAACTCGGATTCAATCGTGGCAAAGACTTCGGAGAGGCGGGCAGTGGCTTCTTCCGCATCAATTTGGCTTGCCCGAGAAGTACGGTGGAGGAGGCGATGGAGAGATTGAAGAAGGTGTTTGGATAAAGTTCTTATCCCATTTTTCCAGTTTTCAATTCGTTTTCCAAGATGGAATATACATATTTGGGACTTTGAAAATACAAACCGCTTTCAGGACGGTTTAAGGCTGCGTAAGTGTCTGAGTTATAGAATATATCGAAGGCGGATTTTATGTCCATGTTGTGACGTTCCATCAACAAGGAAATGAGGTCGCGGGTCATAATATCGACCATAAACTCAAAGTCTTTTTCCTCTATATTCATATTTTCTTCAGTTTGCTAATAGCCAATTCAGTACAAAAAGCGTATTGGAAAGTGATGCCTTTCATATAGTGTAGTCTGCGCATAAACTCGTCGATGTCGATATATCCTTCACGAAGGTTGAACATTTGTCGGCCAACTTTGTCATTGGCAATGGGTCCATAAACAATATCGTAATTGTGTATGTTGACTACTGAATCTGTGTCCCTGTTAGAAAAAATGAACTCAGCCCATTCACGAGAATAACCGTCAAAGGTTTTTACTTGAAGTTGTCTGTCATTCAACAAGGTTTCGTCAAATTCAAACGAAGTAATGATGGGCTTTCCACCGAATCGGTCTACTGTGAACGCAGCCATTTCTTTGGCTTGATGTATTTCCTCGGAAAGAAAAAAGGCTTTCCCGAAATCCTTGTTGGGCTTGGATTTGCTTAGGTCAATGGCCACGATTTCAATATTTGAGCCGTGATAGAGAATCATGTCAATTGTCCTCCGTTTCTTCTGCAATAGTCAGATACGCTTTGCACCATGTCTTGGAAAGATAAGGTATGCATGATGCCATAGTTCCTTTCCAAAAACGACACACCGTCATAGCGACTAATGTAGCGGTACGCTTGGAGTGGAGTCAATTGATAGTGGACTGCAAATAATTTGACAACCATGATCAGATATTCGATTTTGTCTATGGTCTGTTGCGGCATTTTTCTGATGGTTTTGATAGTGCAAAAATAGAAATTTTCTAGAAATTCGCTCAAAACAGCAATCCATTTTCCTCTGGCGTTCGTGAAACCCCAATCATTTCCTCAAACTCTGCTTCGGTGATTATGGGAATGCCAAGTGATTCCGCTTTTTTGCGTTTCTCTGGGCCCATTTTTTCACCGGCCAACACGTAGTCGGTCTTGCCGGAAATGCTGCCAACGTTCTTGCCACCGTATGCTTCGATGGTTTCCTTGATGCCGTCACGGGAATAATGCGCAAACACGCCACTCACCACGAATGTCTTTCCGGCTAACACCTGTTCCTTGTCAGAAACAGCTTGCTCAGCCATGGCAAACTGCAAACCATGTTGTTTCAGTCGGTTGACGATTTCGATATTGCGCTCGTCATCGAAGAAATTCCTGACCGAAAGCGCAATCTTTTCGCCGATTTCGTTGATTTCGGTCATTTCCTCAACGTTGGCACCTATGATATGGTCGATGTCGTGCAAAGCCTTGGCCAAAACCTTAGCCACTGATTCGCCTACGAACTTGATGCCCAAGGCAAACAACACCCTTTCGAAAGGCACCGAATTCGACTTCTCCAGAGCATCCAAAATGTTCTGCGCGGTCTTTTCCTTGAAGCTGACCTTGCGTGTGGCCACGGGCATGAGGCTGAATTCGTCCTCGATCGTGATGACTTTTTCCAAACCATAGAGTTTTTCAAACGTGAGGTCGTACAAATCAGCGACATTTCGCACGAGGCCTTCCTCGTAAAGCAATTCCACCTTGCCTTCGCCTAAGCTTTCGATGTTCATGGCCTTGCGCCCGATGAAATGCTCGATGCGACCGCGGATTTGAGGTGAACAACCTGAGCTGTTGGGACAATACCAAGCCGCCTCGCCTTCGTTTTGAACTAACGGCGTGCCACAAATCGGGCAGGTCTTGACAAACTGCACGGGTTTTGCGCCTGCTTGCCGCTTGTCCAAGTTGACACCTATGATTTTCGGGATGATTTCACCGCCTTTCACCACGGTGACCGTATCACCATAATGCAAATCGAACTGGCGGATGAAGTCTTCATTGTTTAAGGTGGCACGTTTCACGGTGGTTCCAGCCAATTGCACAGGCGCAAGATTGGCAACGGGCGTGATGGTGCCATGGCGACCTACTTGGAAGTCAACGCTTTGCAGCTCGGTCTCCACTTCCTCTGCCTTGAATTTGTAGGCGATGGCCCATTTCGGCGACTTGGCCGTAAAGCCCAACGCTTCTTGTTGTGCATAGCTGTTGACCTTCAGCACGATGCCATCGATGGCAAAAGGTAGTTCGTGGCGTTTCACGTCCCAGTAGTCGATGAACTCAAAGATTTCGTCGATGGTCTTGCACAATGCCATGAAATTGGAGATGTTGAAGCCCCATTTGCGTGCGGCTTGCAGGCTCTGGTAATGGGTTTGGTAACGATCTTCCAGCCCTTCCATCATCATGTAGTAGCAATAATTGTCGAGCCTGCGATGCGCCACTTCCTTGCTATCCTGCAACTTAAGTGTTCCAGCGGCGGCATTGCGCGGGTTGGCAAAGAGGTCGTCGCCAGCCTCTGCACGGGCTTCGTTGAGTCGGTTGAAACTCTCGAAAGGCATCACGATTTCGCCGCGCATCTCGAAAAACTCAGGATAGTCGCCATGGAGTTTCAATGGCACGGTGCGGATGGTTTTGACATTTGTTGTAACGTCGTCGCCTTGGGTGCCGTCGCCACGGGTCACGGCACGGACGAGCACACCTTTTTCATATTGCAGGCTGATGCTCAGTCCGTCAAACTTCAGTTCGCAGCAAAACTCCACCTCTTCGTCAATGGTCTTCTTGATGCGGCTGATGAAGTCTGCAATCTCTTCGCGGCTATAGGAATTGGCCAAAGAGAGCATGGGATAACGATGCTTGACGCTTTGAAACTCTTTGGTGATGCCGCCCCCTACGCGCTGGGTAGGCGAAGCAGGGGAGAGGTATTCAGGAAACGCTTTTTCCAACCGCGCCAGCTCCTCTAGTTTCATGTCGAACTCGTAGTCGCTGATGGTAGGCTTGGCGAGGATGTAATAATTATAGTTGTGCTGCTCCAGTTCTTCGCTCAAAGCAGCAATGCGCTGACGGGCTTCTTCTTTGGTCATAACTTAATGTAATTCATCGGATTGACATTGAGTATGGTCAGCAGAAGCGACACAAAGGCAACAGAACAGATGACGCCGATGAGGGTCATAAGCGCACCTTTGAAATTGCGTCGGATGCAGAGAATCATAAGAATGCAGAAGACTATGAATGCGCTTTCGTACCATACACAAATGCCGAAACCAAGCATCAAACCTGCGATGAGGAAGGAGGTACGATGGACATTGTCGCTGAGGTTGTTTTGTCGTAGCACTTCCTGACGCAACACCACATTGGCGCCATAAAGTAAGAGGGGCAGCCCAAGAAAAGCGCTTGCATTCTCGATGATGCCGAAGGAGGGCATGACGCAACAGAAAGCGGGAATAAGGGCCAAAAGCCAGGCGTTTTGCTTGTTGGAGGTCAGGTCGCAGATGCGGTAAACCATCGACACGGTGAAGAGCGACACTGTGGCATACAAGGCGCGGCTCAAAAACATAAGTCCTTGCCCCGAAGCATCTTCGATGCCGAAAATGGTTTTCATCTTTTCAAGAAAGCCGATGAAAAGGGTGGTATGTTGCACTTCTCGGTTGGAACCGAAGCCTGGAACGAAAATCACGACGAGGATGCGCACCGCAAGGGCTGTCAGCATCAAAGCGGTGAAAGGATGACGTTCCTTAAAGAGTTTGAGTTTTAGAAACATGTGAAAAAACGATTTTGAGGGCAAAAGTACGAAAGTTTTTGTAATTTTGCCGCGTTTTAAATCAAACGGAAAAAATAACCTAAAATTATCTAAAGATGAAAAAACTCGTGAAATTATTCGCATTGGCCGCTGTGATGTTAATGTGCGGACAATCAATGGCTCAAACCCGTGGTACTTTTTACCTTGGCGCTTCTTTCCCGATGAAAGACTATGCTGAATTCGATGGCTTTAATGATTTTGCCTTGTTGACGCATGATGCAGATGATGGTGGTGCAGGAGTAGGCTTTAATGCTGGCCTCAAATGGTACTTCAACGTCGGCGTGAAAGGCCTTGGTGTCATGCTCTCTGTCGACGGATTGTATAACGGTCCATGTGCTGACTTGAAGACCGCTTACCGTAATAACGAAACCGAGATGGGCAATGCTATTGCCTCTGGTAGTTTTTCATACACTGCCACTCCTAAATACATCAACGTTCCTGCCATGGTGGGTTTGAATTACATCTATCGTTTCAATCCCAATTTTGGCATCTTTGTTGAGGCTGGTGCCGGTGGCAACCTTCGTTTCATCACCGATTATGGTACTTTGTCAAAGAGTGAATTATTGGGTGTTGTGACCAAGACTGCTATTACCAACCATTACGACAAGGCCTTTAGCTTCGCTTATCAAGCAGGCATCGGCTTCGAAGTGGCACAAAACCTTGTAATCGGTTGCAGCTTCTATGATCTGGGTAAGGGTAGCGTCAATATGACCGAAACCAAGAAAATTACGATTGGTGAAAATAATACCACCACGACAACGGATTATAAGACTTTAGGAACGGTTCATCCCGTCATGGTCTTGGGTCGTATTGGTTTCAGCTTCTAAGCTGATTCATTGCTGAATGTTACAAGGCGAAGTGTTGGTTTTCACCGGCACTTCGCTTTTGCGTACCTTATTTGTGTGAGTGAATATTTGACAATTAGGCAACTGTTGGGCTGGGAATGAACGTTTTTGTTCATGGCATCGGAAAAAAGACTAATTTTGCAGCAAATATCGAAAAATGAAAAGAGGATTTGGAAGTGACAATCATTCAGGCATTTGTCCTGAGGTTTTGGAAGCCATCGTTCGTGTGAATCGCGACCATGCTTTGGCTTACGGTGATGATGAATATTGTGCCGCCACGGAGAAATTGTTCCGTCGGCAGTTTGGCGAACAGGCTCGCGTGTTTTTCGCGTTTAACGGAACGGGATGCAATACCTTGTGCATTGATGCCATGACCCACTCCCACGAAGCGGTGGTGTGTGCCGAGTCGGCGCATATCAACGTGGATGAGTGTGGGGCGCCGCAGCGTATCGTGGGTTGCCGCCTGTTGACCGTTGACACCCCAGATGGCAAACTGACTCCCGATTTGGTGAAGACGCGGCTTCATGGCTTCGGTTTCGAACACCATTCCCAACCTAAAGTGATTTCCATCACCCAACCTACCGAATTGGGCACCTTGTACACATTGGATGAAATCAAGGCTTTGGTTGGTTTGGCGCGCGAATACAACATGTATGTCCACATCGATGGTGCCCGCTTGGGCAATGCTGCCGTGGCTTTGGGCTGCACGTTCAAGGAGATGACTACCGACTTGGGTGTGGATGCCATCTCTTTCGGAGGCACCAAGAACGGACTGATGATGGGGGAAGCCGTTGTCTTGCTCAACCCGGAGCTCTGTCCCGATTTCAAATACCGTCGCAAGCAGGCCATGCAACTCTGCTCGAAGATGCGCTTCATCGCAGCCCAGTTTGACGCCTATTTCGAAAACGACCTTTGGAGACGTAATGCTGAACACAGCAACAGAATGGCGCAACTGCTCTATAATTCGGTGAAAGACATCCCGGGTGTAAAGGTGGTTTATCCCGTTCAGGCCAATGGTGTCTTTGCCCAGTTGCCTCGGAAGGTGTGGAAAGAATTGCAGCAGCATTGCTTCTTCTACGATTGGGATGAGGATGCCGACGTGGTTCGCTGGATGTGCGCCTTCGATACGACCGAAAAGGACATTCAAGATTTCGCGAAGCTGCTGAAGGAGCTGATGGAGAAAAACTGATCTGGATTTAATTGAAAATGCCTCATGCACAAGTTATTTGTACCCATTTACCGTTATTTTCACAGCCATAAGACTTTGATGTACGTCATTTTGGCTGTCACCACATTGATTTTTATTTTCTTCGGACTGAAAGTGAAGTACGAGGAAGACATCACGAAACTGCTTCCAACTTCAAGCGTTGAGAGCCAGTTGGCTTTCGGGTCCATCCAGCTCAAGGACAAGATTTACATGCAAGTGACCTCTGCTGAGGAACCGCTTTCTCCTCAGGTCTTGAGTGAACGGATGGATGAGTTTACCGACCTGCTTTTTGAGCGCGACTCCTCGACTCATTTCATCTCCAATATACTGTATAAGATGGAGCCTGAGGTGGCAATTAATGCCTTGGATTTCGTGTTGGAACACATTCCTTCTTTCATTGACACTTCGGCCTATCGTGACTTTGAGAAAGCCTTGGAGCCGGAGACCCTCGAAAAACAGATGTGGGTCAATTACGAACAAATGATGGAGGACGAGACGGGCGATCTTACCCAAGCCATTGCTTACGACCCGCTTAACCTGAGAGGTGTCGTGCTTGGCGACGTGCTATTGAGTGCCAGTAGTAGCTACAATATTATCGATGGGCACCTGTTCTGTCCCGACAGCACCGTGGCCATAGCCTATCTTGCGCCTGCTTTCCGCTCGTTGGACTCGCGGGCTTCGACCGACTTTTCCAAGATGCTTTCTCGTGCGCAAAAAGACTTTGAGCTGATGTATCCTGACGTGAAAGTCCATACCCATGGCGACCCCATCGGCAGTGTGTCGAATGCCGGACGTATCCGTTCCGATTTGGTGGTGACGGTCGGCATTTCCTTAATTTTGATTTTTATTTTGATTGGGCTGTGTTTCAGGAGTTTACAATTTCTTTGGGAACTATTGCTACCTATCATCTACGGTACCGCCTTCTCTCTCGCATGCATCTATTGGCTTAAAGGCGGCATGTCGCTGATGGCCTTGGGCTTGGGTGCCATCATCTTGGGCGTTGCCATCAGTTATTGCCTGCATGTGCTCATTCACCATTTCTTTGTCGGCGACCCCGAAAAGTTGCTTTCGGATGAGTCCACGCCTGTTTTCTTGGGCTGTATTACGACGATTGGTGCCTTCTGTAGCTTGCTCTTCACCGAGAGCGATTTGCTCCGTGATTTTGGCTTATTCGCCTCTTTCGCGCTGTTTGGAAGTACCATGTTCGCCCTCATTTTCCTGCCTCATTTCCTGTCGAATCGCCATGCCAATGCCGACGACAAGACCTTCCGTCGCATCTCACGCCTCAACAACCTGCCTTTCGACAAAAAGCCGTGGTTCCTTGCCCTGATGGTGATTATCCTTGTGATAGGTATCATTTTCTCGCCTAAAGTGAAGTTTGACAGCGACTTGCGAAATCTCGATTATAATTCACCGCCGGAGGTGACGGCCGAATCGCTATTCAACGAGAAGAACAACGATGGCTTCTTCCACTTGTATTTCGCTACGGTTTCCACCGACATCGACGAGGCTTTGGAGGCCGACAAGTCGTTGATGGTTATTTTGGACTCGCTTTCGAAACAAGGAGTTGTCCATGCCTATACCGACATCATTCCCAAACTCTTTGTGACGCAAGCCGACCAAGAGCAACGTATCGCCGCATGGAATGCCTTCTGGACCGAGGAACGCAAGGCTTTCGCTATCTCGCGCATCGAGAAGGGCGCTTTGGATTTCGGCCTCGACCCGATGATGTTCTACGATTTCAAGGAATTGCTGAATGCAGATTACGAACCTGCCTCACTGATGGAAAGCGGCGTGGTGCCCGACAATTTGCTCGGCAACTTCATCGAATGCAATGCCGACAACCAATACATGGTCTTCACCGATGTTTCCATGCTTTTCGACGAAAAGGATATCGTCACCGACGCGTTGGTCGCCAATCCGAAGACCTTCGTTTTGGAGCCTTTCTACTACTGTAAGAGCATGGTGGAGGTCATCAATGACGACTTCAACATCGCCGTGTGGATTTCCTCGCTGTTTGTGCTTCTGATTTTGTTGGTCTCTTTCCGCAACATCATCACCGCTTTGTTGTCGTTCCTCCCGATGGTGCTTAGCTGGTTCATGGTTCAAGGCTATATGTACCTCTTTGGCCTGGAATTCAACCTTATTAATATCATCATCTCCACCTTCATCTTCGGTGTGGGTGTCGACTACAGCATCTTCATCACGGAAGGTTTGCTCAAGCAAGCGCGAACAGGCGACAGCGATGTGCTCACTTGGCACAAGGTGGCCATTTTCTTCTCGGCTATCATCTTGGTCATTGTAGTGACTTCACTGCTGTTTGCCGTGCATCCTGCCATTCGTTCCATTGGTCTGAGTACTCTTATCGGAATGGCCTCAACGATCATGATTTCCTACTCGTTGCAGCCGTTCGTTTTCTGGCAGTTGATGAAGTGGCCTTGGTATAAGAAGAGCGTGATGAAGAAGGCTCTGAAGAAATGAGCTATTCTTCCTCTTTTTCCACCTTCATGTTTTCGTGAAAAGCCGCTGTGTTGACATGTATAGCACCCCATTCGAAGCCATATTCGATGAGGTATGCCTTACATTTGTTTAGGAAAAACGGACGGAGGTAGATGTGATGCATGATGCGTTTTCCAAAACAGAAAACGATTTTTCGTCCAAATCCAATAAAAAATAATAGATTTGGACAAAAAACGAATGAATTTTGTCCAAATGTATATAAAAACACATGGATTTGGACAAAATTCGATATTGATGAGGGTCGAACTTTTTGAGATTTTTATGTCAGAAACCAGCGAAATCTATCTTTTTTTCGACATTTTGCTGGTTTCTGACAGGAAAATGGTGCCAAATCACATCACCACAATGGTTCCTGCTGTCTGGCTTGTGGATAAGAAACCTTTAGGTATAAAAACAAAACGAACAGCACATTTTTTTCCATCCTGCAATCACTTCAACGAATTTTTCCCTACCTTTGACCCCGAATTTCAAAACAAAGAACAAAGGAAAGAAAGTATAGCAACAACATAGATATTACGAATTGAGCTTTTGCTCTTATTCCCTTGCCGTAAATCTGGAAAATTTAGTCGTATGGGGGTAAGAATGGCAAAAGTTCACGCATTAGCGTGAATTTGTCATTGCTTATGATACGACGGGCATTCCAGAGCCTACGGTGACATGTGGTGATGAAATTTTCACGCTTTTTCATTGCCAAAGTGGAAAAAAGCCAAAGCCCAAGCAAAAATGCAAGGCGATGGAAATCGAAAAAAGCAATATCCACATTGGACACCTTATCCGCGAACAGCTGCGCAAAGACCAGCGTAGCGCAAGCTGGCTCGCACGCGAAATCCATTGCACCCGCAACCATGTCTATAAAATCTTCAACAAGTCTTCTCTTGACAGCAACCTCATCCTGAAAATCTCAAAAGCCATGCACTTCAATTTCTTCCGGTATTATTCGGCGGAATTGGCTGCGGAGATAAAAAAGCGGATGGGGGAAGAATGATTAGACTTTATGCCAAAAAACAGCGGAATCCGTCTTTTTTCGGGATTTCGCTGAATTATGACGGAGAAACAAATCTCACATAAATCCAAAACAAATCTGCGGTTGCCATATATTGTTGTTTTCCCGCATTGCAAATGCTGATATTCAGGCCTTCTGGAGAATTAACAAGTTATTTAATCTCTATCCATTCAGATTTCGGAACATTTTGATATTTTATTGTCCTTAACTGATGTTCCAATTCGGGGAAAACGAAAGCCTCATTTATTCCTATCATATCCAACTCTTTGAGAATTGTTTTTTTGCAACTTTTCGGAATAATGAATTCCTTTTCCGAAAACATATACCGTAAATCAACATTGTACTTTTGAAATTTGAATTGCGCCCTATCATCAGTACTATTATGTTGGATTATTTGGTCATACCTCTCTTGTGTTTCCGTTTCTGAAACCTTCAGTAAAGAGCTGAAGATCAAAGCTCCTTTTTGTTGTTGTATTCTATCATTATCCATAGGAGGTTGAATCAGAAATGATTCTGTTAGATTTCGAAAGAGGTTTTTCTCAAAACTATTTCTCCCTTCTGTTGGCAAAATGTTTTTCTTTTGGGCATACAAAAGAAGCCTTGCAAATGAAATTTCATACTCATTATCATATAGTTCTTCGTTCAATTCTGCCAAAATGTTTACAAAACCGTTTGAATAAATTTCAAGACCAGGCTTTGTAAACAGCACTTTGCCATTCCTATTATATTCTGAATTACATGCAAAAACAATACAACAAGAGGGTTGGCGGTTACATCATACAAGCGTGTGGGTAATCCATAGTGTTGCATTAGTATAAGACGGCTTATTGCATTGGAACAATTTTCAAAGGCTTTGGGATATTGGATTAAAGCTGAATCTATCAAATTACCTTCCTTGCCAACATCTCCTCTAAATAAAGAAGCTTGAGTTGTCCAATTCTTTTTTGCTTCACCTCGAAAATAGACTTTTGGGAATGCCATTTCGATGTCAGAGAGAGCGACCTTCTTGACTTCCGATATGTATTGTTCTAATGAGGTTATTTGCATAGTAGAATTATTAGGTTTTGTTGTCACTGCTATTAATCATTGTAATCCCGTTTATTACAACTTAGTTTTAATACTAAGTTTCTTTCTATCAACTTGAACCCCAATATCCCCAATTCCAACATGCCAATCCCTATTCTCCTCAAGATTTGTAATTACCAGAGTATCTTCTCTTTCCTCCTTGGGATTCATCCAAAAAGGTTCATCAACGAAAGTTGCTGCGACGGTTTTTGGAGAAAGAGGATAGTTTTGCTTTCCTTTTTATATTTTTGGAGCAGGCATTTTGATGTTTTCACAGAGTTTTCCTTCAAAAAACGCATATCCCGTTAGTTGAGGTTCATCTGTCATATTAATTGCGGTCACATTTAAGACCAACCATAGTCCTTTTTCATTCTGAAACAAAAATGAATGCTCATAATTGATATTGATATCAATTAAAGTTTGATTTGAATTAGAGTCGTTTTCCATAACATCAGTTTTTGTTAAGTTCTTCTTTTTCTTATTGTTTATCTATTGTAATCTTGTACCAAACGTACAGTGTATCCTCGCCAACGATCGCCCTCATAGCAGTCTATTATTATGCCTACCGAATTATGGAAGTATACGAAGTACGAAGCTCCACTATCGTCGCTCGAGTACGAAGACGACCAGTACCATCCAGTGGAACCGATACCTGCGACCGAGGACCCGTTCCGTCGACCAGCAGCGGGCATGAATATTGCACCATGCTGCTCCAAACTATTCCACTGCGAGGCCGTGATGGTGTTGCTGCTATAGCTGGCATTAGAAGTATTAGTATTGCTTAAGCTGAAATAGTTAGTGTGCCAATCGTCAGGTAACAAGATAACGCCATTTATGTCATTTACGTTAGCTTTGGCATAACGGATGCCTGAAATTGTAGTGCGCGTGATGAACACATAATGCCATTCTGGATGGGTCAGCGTGCGCCAACCGCTGTTCTCCTGATTGCCGCCGTTGAAGATGACATTGTAGCCCCAGTCGGCTTGGCCTGATTGGTCAAATAAATTGTATGAACTATTGCCGTATGCATAATAATGGCTGGAGACTTCACTCACGCTCCAGGGTTGATAGCATAATGCGCCATGGTTGTAGCTACTCGTTCCCCAACCAAATAGATCAATCCATCCGCTGTAAGTTTCGAAAATGTTGGAATTATTCTCTCCAACATAATCCCATTGGTTCTCTGCAAACCGCCAAGTATTCGTCGATGCTTGGTATTGAAGATTGCCTTGCGAGAAATACACTTGGTCACCATTGGCATTTATGGTGAACAAGCCGTTTATTGCTCCTGTAGGAACATTGCCATCACCGCCATTGTAATTGAAATTCGCAACCAAAGTCCTGTCTCCTGTTACTGGAAAGGTATAATTGACATTAGTGGAAACCACACTGCCGTTCTCTGTCCAGTTGGTAAAGGTGTAGCCGCTGTTGGCCATGGCATGTACCGTGCAAGATTGGCCTTGCTGGTAGGTGCCGCCTCCACTTACCGAGCCGCCTCCGCTTGGGCTGGCAGAAACACTTATTGTATAACTTGGTGCCTGCGAAGTGGAAAAGCTAACTTCACTGCCGTATGCCGTGCCTTGGCCGTTTATGGCGTAGGCGCGCACATAGTAGGTCGTGTTGGCAGTTAAGCCCGTTATGTTTACGGTGTAAAAGCCTGTGTCTGCACCGTTACTGGCATGGCTATTGCTTGTAGTCGGGTTATGGCTGGTGCTCCAGCAGATGCCACGCTCCATCACGTTAGTTCCACCCGAGGAAGTCACATTGCCACCACCTGTGGCAGTGGTTTGGGTGATATTGGTCACTTCGGCAGTGCTTACAGTGGGCAAAGTGAGTTCTTGCATTGTTGTAAAATTCAATTCTTCGCCGTAAACAGTGCCAGCGTTATTGGTGGCGTATGCTCTTGCAAAATAGGTGGCATTGGCTTGCAGTCCGGTCATCTCAACGCTATAATTACCTATTCCGCTACCGCCTGCAATATGGTTGTCGATTATGGTAGGGTTTTGGCTATTGCTCCAGCAGATACCTCGCTCTGTTACTGCACTTCCGCCTTGCCCTACAACCTTACATTTTCCTATGGCAGATGAGGTTGTTATATCTGTTATCTCAAGTGTAGTCACTTCAGACAAGCCTTCCAATGCCATAAAACTTACTTCTGTTCCGAAAGTAACACCTTGTTCGGTAATGGCATAAGCTCTCACATAATAAGTTTGGTTAGAAGTTAGACCAGTGATGGCACAACTGAAACTTCCTAATCCACTGCCATTACTGGTATGATTATTCCATATTGTTGGGTTGTGGTTAGTATTCCAACATATTCCACGTTCGATAACAGGGGAATTGCCTTCGCTTACAATAGTACCGTTGCCAATGGCCGAGGTGGAAGTAATATTGGTTATTTGCCCAGTTATTACCACTGGCTGATCGGTTCGGGGAGTTGTAAAGCTCACTTCATTGCCGTATGCCACACCATTATGAAATACTGCGTAAGCCTTTACATAATAAGTCGTATCAGGCAAAAGACCTGCCATATTCACAGAGAACCAACCGCTTCCAGAACCATTTGTATTATGGCTGTCTTGGAAATGGAGAGGGTTATGATGCAAACTCCAGCATACACCTCGTTCTTGGATTGAAATGTCACCATTTATAGTTACATTACCACCACCCATGGCGGTGGTTGGGGTAATGTTTGTAACCTCAAAAGTGGTTACTGTTACCTCGTCACCTTCACGAGTTTTAAAGTTATAGACCTCCTTTGCAAGGTGATTTTCAGTATTGGTGAACATCTCGAAACCGTAGTAATACAAGGTGCCACGCTGGAGATCTGTAAGATTGCACATAAGGGTGTCACCGCTAATTTGCATTGGAAATCTTGTGGCGTCAGCCAAATCTTCATTTTCGGAAAGCAAGAGTCTTGCCTTGATGCCTTCACCATCGACACTTTCATTGTGGCAAGTGATGGTGCACGATGTGAAATCTGAGAATGCTTTTATATCGCTGAACTCGTATAATAACTTAGGCGGCATTTCGTCTCTGGTGCAAGAAAACAATGTCGATAAAACCAATATTATGCAAAACAAAATCCTTTTCATAATCAAAACTGATAACCTAATCCTAATTTGACTTCATAATACTTGCCCGAAGGTTGGGCTGTTGCTCCGGCAGAAAGAATCACATTCTTGATATTGAACATCATTCCGGCTTCCAAAGCCAGCCCCCTGCAACTTCCAGGACTGATACAAACAGATTGTTCCTTTATGGTGTACCAAACCAGGTTTCGCACCCCATAACCAACTCCAGCATACAGATAACCTAAATCGCTTGGGGTATACAGCCCGCCCACAGTTGCTAAGAAACGTGTGTTGGAAGCTTTACCATTCCAAAGGTACTGGGAACTTCCTTTGTCCTTGATATTTAAGGTGTGGTCAGTCTGCATGACGAAACTACCGTTGGTCATCATGCTTAGATACAAACCAAATTGCTTGGCCCAGCCTAATGTGAATCCAAAAGAATGTTGATAGGTGTTGGAAAAAGCATAGTTGGCTAACAGCAACCAATGTGAATTGCTTTTTACTTTTTCTTTTTCGCTTCGGTTTGCCGATTCAACTGTGTAGATTCTTTTGTTCTTGGCTTGGATGTCGCTAATGTCGATGGAAAGCTCATTGGAGTCTTTTGCCGAAATCCTAATGGTTGAGACATCAGCCAATTGCGCTTCAGCCTCTTCTTTTTTCTGTTGCAGCAATTGAAGCGAGTACCATTCGCTATCCCTCACCTCAATGTTGTTCTCGGCTCTTTCTAAAAGGCTTTCGTTCAAGTCGTCGTATATGATTCGATGTCGTTGCACCTCTTCACGCAACTCGTTATACGTCTTCATATTGATGATGACGGATGTTGAATAATATCCTGCTTTGGCATGGTTTTGCTCCACTTGACAGACCAATTGAGGACTTATATTAACGTTTACCTCTATCATTGAATTTATTTCGACAACGGCCTCGCCGTTTTTCAAATGGACATCCGTGGGTTGGGTATTGTCCACAAGAAATATGGGATTTTTCACTGCTTCCACCTGGAAATAATACCTTCTGTTGGCCTCAAAGCCACCTTTTCTAAAAGTGGTCTTGCTAGCACTTCCCGATTGGGTGATGGTGAAAGTGCGGTCTAAAGTGGGGCCTTCATTTGTTTGAATTTGGAGCACTATGGTATATTCCCACAATCCCGATTTGTTTTTCCTGGCTTTTTGTTTCGTATCAAGACTTGGGCGGGATGTCTCAACAAAAAGGGTTGCGTTTTCTGAAACGAAAACTGCTTCAGCTTTTCCTTTCAATGAGACCATCTTTGAACGGTTGGTGTCTTCTACTACTCGGATAGTGCTTTGTGCGTGGGCTGTCATTCCCGACAACAGATATAAGACAAGCCATACAAGGACTGAAACAATTGTAATTCTGCTTTTTGTCATAGCTTTTGTTTATCTGATGAAGTCGTCTGTGCCAAAAATCTCATCGCGAGGAGTCATTTCTGGTTGCCAAGTACGGACATGTATGATAGGGTGCTCATCATCGGTAAAATCCCAAAGCAGGAAAACATAGCCCTTATCGCTGTAAGTTGTTGAATTCCATTCCTGATATAAGCGAACACCATAAATATTGGGATTCTCCGTACTGCGAGTGACCGCCCTTTCTCCATCTCCACCATGCTCTCCAATTTGAGAAAATTTTACTTCAATCCATTGGTTACGGGCAAATACGCGACGAAGGTTATTCAAGTATTGGGTTTTGTCATGTTTCTTGTAAGTCACGGTTGGTCTCAGATACATGTCGCTCTGCCGTGTGGTTACTACTTTTCCCGTGATAATCAAGGCATCGTCGCTGAAAACTTGTTCAAGAAAACCGATGTCCTTGGTGTTGTAGGCTGTGCGGAAACGGTCACAATAGGCTAGAATCTGCATTCTTCTTTCCATGTCGACAGCATCTCCACCTTGTTCCATACTCTCTCCAACAGCGGCATCCATTGCAAATCGGAAATCGCTAATCAAACCTTTTGCATCAAACTCTACGACGGCTTCCTGAAACACACCAGAGCCATATTCCTCACCTTCAGGGGTAATGATAATCGGAATGGAACGCGCCATGAAACCGTCTTTGAAATTCCACAGACGGTCTACCACATATTCGTCGTCGCAATAAAAAAAGATATTGGACCATAACATCCGAAGACCGTTTTTGGCAAAGTCATCCATGGGAATGTCGGCAAGAAAAAGTGGTCTGCTTTCTCGCTGGGCAGCATTGATTTCGGTCAATAACATCGACAAGTTGTGCTCCATAGTGGCAACCACTTGACGGTTGTTGAAAGAGGCATCTGGCTTCAACTTTACATTCACGGTTTGTGCCGACAAGGTTGTTGCAATCAGCAACAATCCCATAACTATTGAAAAACTTCTTTTCATCGTATTATGTTGTTTTATGGTTCGAAAATGAATCCGTTCACTGAGGTGGCTGGATAGTTGCTTTTGGAGTCTGGCTCGCCAGTTGTAAGGTTATGGCGAATGCCTTGTGTATCGGGAGGGGTCAAGACAGCTGCTATCTTTCCGCCACGCCGATAAAGGACAAGATACATCTCCATTTGTTCATTGATGGTGGGATGCTCGTAAAACGAGATGCTTTCCCCCTCTTTTTTTAGAAGCTGGATATAGTCATAGACCTGTAAACGAGAGGTCATGCCTTCTATCTTGACGAGAATGTCGTCGTATTCAATTTGTGTTATCGCACTTTCATCTGTCTGAACACTATCTGTTTCGGCTGACTCGACATTTTCTTCATGCAACACGGCAACCGAATCGTTTAGGTTCAATTCAACGGTTTCATTTAATGAATTCATAGTCTTCTCTACTCCAAGATTAGATTTGTCGACATAAACAAAAGCGCGATATTTATCGCCACGCTGAATCGTTATCGTAACCATTTGTTCTGTGACAATACCCTTGATGATTTCGACATCTTCTCCGCTTTCCTTCAGATAGGACTCCACCTCTTGCATCAGGATGCTTTGGGCACGTTCCAATGCCTGTTCCGCTGTAGCACTGGTTTGATCGGCATAGAGGTAATCCTCTTCCGATTGCATTACTTGCATAATACGTTCTTTGGGTGTCAATTCGTTTTGTGCAATGACAATTGATGCGGATAACAAGAATCCGATAATTAATACTATTTTATTCATGTTCAATATTTTACATTTTTACAGGTTTTTCATAATTCAAATCAAAATATCCTTCGTCAATGTTATGCAAAGGCACGTATGCAAACAATCTGCCTCTGATTATACCTTGTTTGTTTTCAAAAGCCTCAATGGGAATTTCCACACTCAGCATGTGGCAATAACCAGCTGTAGGATTGGGACAAAACACTATTCCGCGAATGGTATATAACGTCTTTGACTTTAAACCAAAGTACAATTGGCAACCTTCTGTAAGGGTTTGTGCAACCCATTGGTTCATATTAACTTTGAACGTGGTATCGCGATAGCCGTACATGTCAAGCTGGCAATCAAGTTGGTATGCCCCATCATTATTAATAGGTGTTAGAACTATATTGGCTGCACTCCAATAAGGTTTCTCAGGATTACATACAAGTTGCCATTCGCCAATGGAATCTTTTTGGTAATAACGGTCTCCACGAATGGCTTCACTCAAATAGTGGCCGCCCTCAACAATGGCATACTTGTCCGTGCTATCGGCTACAACATCATTTTCTTTCCACTGATAAGTCCTAGACAGCCTTCCCATTGTGCGAAGATAATTGTTTTCCAACTCTATGGCGTTGCAGCCAGACAATAACTGATAATCCATATCAAATACTAAGGAAAGCAAACACTTGTTTTCGCTATGCCAAGCCACTCGGTAACGTCTCATTTCAACCATTGACAGGTCGATTCTTTCAGCGGATAAAAGCTTGTGCATGTTCTCCATTGAGCCATTTTCAACAGCAACTTTGTCAACACCCATACGAATGTTGCGGTCAAACATGTTGTCTAGGTCAAGTTCAAGAAGGTATCGTTCCACAAAGTCGCAAACCAACCGAGGTTGGTGTAGTACAAACAAGCTATCGAAAAGGCGATAGCCAATGTGCTCAACCTCATTCCATTCGTTGATGCGAACAATCAATGGATTGTTGGCATAATCATATTCGGTGTGAATTCCTTGCGAAAGCTGCATGAAAGGCACGTCAGAGATGGCATTCGCCATTTGTTGCAGACGCTGTGTGGCAAAACCATTTGCGGTCCATGCAATGGGGCAAATAGTAAGCCACACAACGATGATTCCGAAAAATCTTCTGACCATGCCTTTCATTAGCCCAATACGGTTTATTTATTATAACGCTGTCCTAGTTTGACAATTACTTGATTGCCGTCGTTGCGATACCATGTACCTGCGTTGACTTTGCCGTCGCGCCACATGCCGTTGACCCATTCGCCAGGCTCGGCCACACAGTCCACGGTGCCAGGAATCGTTTGGCGACTCTTGAAACGCATGATGCCGTTACCATGAGGTTGCCCATTCTTGATGCCTGATGTCCCATCGATAGGCTCATAAATAGCATAGCCTAAATCAAGCTTTGACACTTTTGACTTGGCTCGTTGCTCTTGGGGCTGCTCCACCACAGGTTGTGAATGGATTGTAGAATCCACGGATAAGACATCTTCAACTATTGTTTCTATCGTCAAACAGTCATCACCGATTGTATCAATATCGATGTTGTTTACTGTTATTGGAGGCAGATCCATTTCCAATTCAGTTTCAACCACCATTCCATCAAATGAAGTTTCTTGCGCGTTTAATTCCATTAAGCTTCCTCTCAATTTTTCAACACGTTTCATCTGTTTGTTGGTAAGTGTTCTGTCTTCCAATAATACATCCAAATAGTCCTCCGCTTCTTCCAAATCTTTTGTATCGATAGCCAATACGCATTTTTCAATGATGGCATCGGTCTGCTTTCGATAACTGGAAGAGTTGGATGAAGATTTGTCGTTACCATTTAGGTATAGCAAAATGACAAGAATAGCAACAATGCATACTGAAACAATAGGTATGAGAACACGTTTCAATTGTCGAAGTTCCGTAACACTTTGCAGAACAAAACCACAGTGGGGGCATTTTTTTGCCTTGCTGCTAACAGGCTTTCCACATTGGGGACAAGTAACAATAGCCATAGTCTATATCAGTTCTTCTTTATGTTACCTGTATGATTGATATCATAGGTCTTTGCAGGACGACGGTAGAATGAAAGCATCCAACGGATGGGCAATACTGTCGAAAAGGTCAAACTGTCGCGTGTCAAAGCCATAGCAAATGGGATATAATAAACCCCGAAAATCAAGAGCAGCCATTCAACATCTTTCGTAACAATGGTTAGGATGATGGCAACTAATGCGCCTATAAACCACCCCATTGCAGCAATTCCATCGAGAACAAAATCTAAGAAGAATCGTTTAAGCCAAACGAAGAAAGGTACCTCATGATTGATTGTGTAAACATCGAGCATTTGCCTTTTTCGCTGATTATACAATCTCATGACAGCCTTCTTCCATAAATCGAATGGTAGTACGAAAAGGAAGTAAACCAAGCGATAGAAGAAATAGCCTATCACACTGGCCAACTGTTGGCCGAAGTCTTTTTGGATTTCACCATTGCTTTCAATCGGCGAGCATTTACCTGCCGGGCAACCACAATTCGGACAAGACAGTTCCGCATTGCTAAATTCTTTTCCACATTCAGGGCATTTTAACATATTCATAATAATTTGTGTTTTGTTTGTTTATCTAATTGCAAAAATACAACAATTTTCTACACAATCAAATTAATTATTTGATAATCAATATTTTAATTATCCAAATTAGATACAAATATTATATCCAAAATGGATAATTCTTGTTGGAAATGGATGAAGTGGATGGATTTTAAGAAACAAACGCTTTGCATTGGCTCCGCCGAATCTTCGATTTCAACGTAGTTAAATCTTATAAAAATCCACCAAAATCCTTTTTCGGGTCATCCTTTTTATGGCTGGTATGAAGTGTCCATTGAAAATTGCGCTCAGGGAACATTTTGGTCATTTGAAAATTGCGCTCAGGGAACATTTTGGTCATTCAAAAATTGCGCTCAGGGAACATTTTTTTGATTTTTCTTGCATAATTCAAAGATTTACAGTTTTTTTGCAGAAATTTAAAAATCAAAAATATGATTGAGCATATTTTCAAGCGCAAGGCATATCAAAAAATGTTGCAATGGAAACAAGAATCACATGGAGAAACGGCTCTCCTAATTGAGGGCGCGAGA
>JAEEGI010001120.1_pt1 | contig 67873 bp, 42 predicted proteins | sample 8958751 | NCBI WGS metagenome assembly JAEEGI01 (sample SAMN16246545, study PRJNA631951) | gut metagenome | biome: gut microbiome; feature: rumen; material: KS-attached | host: Bos | place: Iran: Karaj | collected 2018-10
ATCCCCCACCTGACGCGCTACTTCCTGCGCCGTTACAGCGATGCCGTCATGCAGTTTATCTTCATCCTCGCGGTGATGTTCCTCAATGCCGCGCTGACGGACTTCATCGGCCTAGAGGGCATCTTCGGCGCCTTCTTCTCAGGACTTATTCTCAGCCGCTACATACCCCACGTGTCGCCCCTGATGAACCGTCTGGAGTTCATCGGCAACGCCCTGTTCATACCCTACTTCCTCATCGGCGTGGGTATGCTCATCAATGTACGTACCATCGCACAGGGTCCCTACGTGCTGTGGGTGATGCTGCTCATCGCCTTCTTCGGCACCTTCGGCAAGGCCGTCGCTGCCTACCTCTCCAGCCTCCTGTTCCGTCTGCCGAAGCGCGACGGCCATATGATGTTCGGTCTGACGTCCGCACACGCCGCCGGCGCCATCGCGATGGTCATGGTGGGTATGCGACTGGAGGTGGAACCCGGCGTCTTCCTGGTCAGCGACGATATGCTCAATGGCGTCGTGCTGATGATCCTCGTCACCTGCGTCATCTCGTCGCTGATGACCCAGCACGCCGCCCAGCAGGTGACCCTCGCCCAGCACCAGTCTTCACTGTCCTCCGCAGACCACTCACCACGCACCACGCACGAGAAGGTACTTCTCTGCGTCAAATACCCTGAGATTGCGCCGCAGCTGCTCGAGCAGGCCATCCTCATGCGCCACACGCCAAGCAGTAAGCAGCAGGGGCTGGTGGCGCTGAACGTCGTCTACGACGACGAGTCGGCCAGCCGCCACCGCGAAGAGGGTCTCCATCTCCTGGAGAAGCTCGAGCAGCAGGCCGCTGCCGCCGACGTGCCCATGCAGACGCAGGTACGCCTGGCCACGAACATCGCCAACGGCATCAAGCACGCCTTCCGCGAATACGGCTGCTCAGAGATTATCCTCGGTATGCACGTACATACTGAGCGCAACGCGAAGTTCTGGGGCGACTTCCTGCAGAGTCTCTACAACGGTCTGAACCGCCAGATTATGCTCTCGCGATTCGTACAGCCGCTGACGACGCTGCGCCGCATACAGGTCGCCGTGCCCAGCCGCGCCGAGTTCGAGCCTGGCTTCCACCGCTGGCTTGAGCGCCTCTGCCGACTCGCAGGACAGCTCGACTGCCGCATACAGTTCCACGGACGTCAGGAGTCGCTGGTGCTCATCGCCGAGTACATTAACAACCTGCACCCCTCCGTACGCACGGAGTTCACGCCCATGGCCCATTGGAACGAGCTACCGCAGCTCGCCGCACACATCGCCGACGACCAACTCTTCGTCGTCGTCACCGCCCGTAAGGGCACCATCTCCTACAAGAACGCCCTCGAGCGCCTGCCCGACGAGCTCCAGCACTACTTCTCTGGCAAGAATCTCATGATCATCTTCCCCGACCAGTATGGTGACCAAAAGGAGGATCGCATGAGCTTCACCGAGGCACAGCACCATGAAGAGAAGTCCGTCTACGACTGGCTGCTGCGCAATATTGATAAAATCAAGAACAAATGATTGACGTTACAGAAATTAAGAAGAGTTTCGGCTCACTACAAGTACTCAAAGGCATTGACCTCCACATCGACCGTGGAGAAGTAGTCAGTATTGTCGGACCATCGGGCGCCGGCAAGACCACGCTGTTGCAAATCATTGGCACCCTCGACCGCCCGGACTCGGGTTCCGTGTGTGTCGATGGTATCGACGTGACCACTCTCTCGCAGAAGGCCCTCGCCGACTTCCGCAACCGCCACCTCGGCTTCGTCTTCCAATTCCACCAGTTGCTGCCGGAGTTCACCGCCCTGGAGAACATCATGATTCCCGCCTACATTGCCGGCAAGGCCAACAAAGAAGCCAAGGAACGCGCACGCGAGCTGCTGCAGTTCATGGGCCTCGCCGACCGTGCCGACCACAAGCCCGCCGAACTCTCCGGCGGCGAGAAGCAGCGCGTCGCCGTGGCACGCGCCCTCGTCAATAACCCCGCTGTCATCCTCGCCGATGAACCCTCCGGTTCCCTCGACACGCAGAACAAACAGGAGCTCCACCAGCTCTTCTTCGACTTGCGCAACCAATTCGGACAGACCTTTGTCATTGTCACACACGACGAGCAGCTGGCCACCCTGACCGACCGCACTATCCACCTCAAGGACGGTGCCATCTGCCCTGTAGAGCCTGTTAGCCCCGAAGAGCCGGTTGCTCCCGCAGAGCTTATTACCCCCATGGATATGCGCGCTGAGCTCTGAGTGTAAAGGTAAGCTTTAGCTTTCTAAAGGTCATCTTTTCGCGGCTAAAGGTGACCTTTTTGCGGCTAAAGACCATCTTTTCACGGCTAAAGGTATCCCATACAACCTCATGCAACCTTTGTAACCTAAAAAAGGTTGCAAAGCTGCTGTCCCAAAAGGTTTCAGCAACTTTGCAACCTATTTTGCAAAATTTCCTATAGTGTGTGCGGATTACTCTGCGATACAGATAGAGACACGGTTCAGGTCGTTCTCAGCGAACGGCTGTACGCGCGAACCCTTAGAGTCGTAGCTGATGCGATCCTCAGCGATACCATACTGCTCCTTCAGGGCCTTCACGACGACGTCAGCACGCTGTGCAGCGAGACGGTCGTTGATCTTGTCGTTACCAGTGCCAGCGTCAGCATAGCCAGTAACGACGACCTTAGCCTTCGGATACTTCTGCAGGTAGTCGGCGATGTCCTTCACCTTCTGGGCCTCGGTGTCGCGGATGTCAGTCTTGTTGATGAGGAAGAAGACGTCGCGGCGGATGGGCTCGATCTTCTCTACGACAGGTGCGGGAGCGGGAGCAGGTGCGGGCTCGGGCTCAACAACGGGCTCCGGCTCGGGAACGGGTGCGGGAGGCACAATCTTGTTGTAGGTCTTACCGAGGTTGATGCGGAGGCCAGCCAGTGCGTTGAAGTACCAGTCAGCGTTCTCAGCCTTCTTAGAGTTGTAGTGGTCGCTCAGGATGTTGGCGTTACCCTCGACGATGATGCTGACAGCGTCGCTCAGACGGAAACCGAGCTCGAGGCCGGCACGTCCGAAGGGACGAATCTTGCTGCCATCCCAGAGATACTCCAGCTCAAAGTTGCTCAGGTTCTTCTGGTTGGCTACGAGCTGGTTAGCGATGTCGTTAACCTCTTCGTTGCCCCAGCCGAAGTTGGCACCACCACCGATGAAGGCGGTCACGTTGAACACACGGAGGGGGTTGTAGCCGCAGATGAGGTTCGAGAGGTTGAACATCACATCGATGCCGGGAGCCACGTAGTTCCACTTGTAGGTCTCGGTGTGAGGAGCCTCATTGCCAACATAGAAACCGTTCCAGCCACCCTTCGACTGCCAAGCGTTAGCCTGCAGGCGAGCAGCGATGACGGGCGAGAACTGATAGCCCAGTCCGAGCTGTACGTTCGGAGAGATCAGATCCTTGAACTTTGCCTCACCAAGCGTGTACTGTGCGCCACCTTCGAGGTTGAGGAAGAAGTGCTTCTGGAACTCATACTTGTTACCCGAGGCATCAGTATATGTAGCCTGGGCATTTGCTGTAACAGCACCCATAGCGAAGAGGGCTACAGCAAACAAAGTCTTTAATGCTTTCATAATTTGTATTTAATTGATAATGATATATATCTACACTTTTCGGGGGCAAAGTTACATTATTTTTTTGATTTACCTACAAATTTTTGCAAAAATCTTTAAAAAAACGTGCTTTTTTCCCAAAAGAAGGGCGTTTCCGGCCGTTTTTCGGTAGAAAACGCCCTTATAAAGAGGTATCTGATCTTACTTGTTCTTCACTGGTCGGATGGGCATACCCTGATAACGGTCGTAGACAGTCACGGTCTTGTAGTCTGAGCTCGGCCTTCCCAAGAAGGCCATACCCTTTGCTCCTTTATACTGTACCGTCGTACTCAACGTACTGGTCCAGTAGGTACAGTAACTCCGACTCATAGTAGTAACGCTGCCTTTATCCGTAATCTTATAGCCCGATGTAGGCAGATAGATACTCTCGCTCTTCTTCGTGGAGCCTTTTTTATAGACACGGAAGCCGTCACCTTCTTCTACCCAGTCACAATAGTTTATCAGATCGCTCCATTCCTCCATCGTCGGCATACGCCAATCGCCACCCCATACCTGAGAAGCAGCATCATACTGCGCTGGCAGCGGCTGTAGGCCAGTCACCACGTAGGCATTGTTCTTGTAGTGAATATAGGTCGACTGCGAATAATCGCTACGCGACTGCGTATCGCCCCAGGGGATGTAGTAGCCAACATTCGATGCACTAGAGCTGCCGACGTTCCTGTCAGCCCAGTAGATACTCAAACCCAAGTCAACGGCATTACCTGCAGAAGGTGTCTCGGGCTGTGTCTGTCCAGAATCACCGCCGGACTCACCACCAGGCTCTCCACCAGACTCACCACCAGACTCACCGCCGCCACTGCCTGACGAAGAGCCGCTGGTCTCTTCATAGACTGGACGAATGGCCAACTGGTAATAGATGGGGCCCTTAGAATCGACACTCAAAGAGGTCGAATAGACAATAGGGATAGGTACGCTGACGTTATTCAGGTTGGTGCTCGCCCAGTAAGCACACAGGCTGTTATCGGAGACGAGGTTGCCCTTTGAATTCCTCAAGCCTGCCGCAGGAAGGAGGATAGATCTGCCATTCGGACCGATAAACTTAATGCCGTAATGCGACACACCATTGGCATCGGTGAAGGTTCCTCTCTCGGCGGTACACTCACGGATAAGTTCCTCAAAGTCAGACTGACGCGGCAGACGCCAGCCCGTTCCCCACTGCACCGTGGCAATATCGTACTGCGTGCCGGCAATATCAATGATATTACCATTCTTGAATGACGTGTTCTGTGAAATCAGATAATCACTTGCATAGAGAGAATGCACTTCTCCCGTAGGATCACCCCAGCCATAACGAGCATACTGCGTTTCCGGCACATGCATCGCTGACGTCGAACCCATGTTCCACGATGCCCACTTGGTGCCGCTGGACAGACCAAGGTTGACCGCCTCTGCCACCGGGAACTTATCTAACTTCTTCGTATCGAAGCTAATGGTCTGGTCAAATGTGCCATTGTCAGTCTGCAAAATGACCTTCACGTAGTAGGTGGTGTTCTGCAAAAGACCGGTGAGGTTAATGGTTATCGTAGACGCTGCCTCATCGACGGTTTTGGTGTAGGCTAAGTTATCTGCACTCGTACCATACTTAATAGTCACCTGCGGCGCATCCTCCAAGTCACCCGTCAGCGTAGCCGTCACCGTGGCACTCTGTGCCTCAATGCTGGATGCCGTCACCGTGCCAAGACCCGTAGGAACGACCACCGGTCCCGTGACGGGACGGATAGCCAGTCCGAGGTAGCGGAAATCCTCGGCGACCGTCGGTGTCGGAGTGCCTTCAGAAAAACTCATCATCCGGGCTTTCGCTTTGTCGGTTGCCTGCCCCAACATACCTGTCCAGTAGTAGCCCTTAGCTGTCTTGTCAGCCTCGGTCTTTCCTTGACGGTAGCCGGCAGCGGGGAAGAAAATCGTCTTTGCCTCGTCGGTCTTCAACTTACCCACGACACCCACGCTATCGTTCTCGACATCGTTGACCCACTCCCAGTTACAGGCGTCAATCAGCTCCTGCAACTCAGCCTCAGTAGGCATATGCCACGACTCATCCCATTTCACTTTGGCGACGTCGTACTGACTGGCAGAGATCTGTGCCGGAGCCGTCGTGGTCGGGAAATACTGCAGTTTCGTGGAGTAGTTCGTCAGCGTCGTGTCACCCCAGCCTATCAGAAGGCCCGGATCTTTCGCACTGGCAGCACCCAAGTTGCGGTCGGCCCAGCGCACGCCCAAGCCAAAGTCGATAATGTTAGGGGTGTCCGTCAGCGTCACTGAATTACCTGGTACGAACTGCATCTGGTCGATGCGCCACACCTCCATCTGCAACACTTGCTGCACGCCATCTTGATCAGTGTATTTCAACACCATCTGCTGTGCCGAGGTCGACAGCACGCCCAAGAGGGCACAAACCACTAATAATATTGTCTTTTTCATTTTTTATAGATCTTGAACGTGTTGTTATTGACTTGGATGATATAGAGACTCTGCGGCTGACTGGCCAGACGGACAACAATATCCGTCTCAGAACGCTGCACATCGGCAGCCACGTGCTGACCGCGGGCATCGAAGACGTTAACCTTAGCAGTCTCTTCGGCACCGGTGATGCGCACCGTCTGGCGGTCGATGACCGTGAAGCGGAGACCGTCGGCGGTGTTCTCAGCGATTCCGTCAGCCTGCTTCTCTTCGAAGACGATGGCAATCGTCAGCTTTCCGGCGGGCTTAGCATACTTATATTGCATGGAAGTGCCCGTAATAGGACTTTCCTTGTAGTCCAGGTTCTCCGACAGCAAGAAGCTGCTGATGACATAACCACTCTTCGGATACACCATCAAGGTCACGCTATCGCCTGTTTCGGCAGAATAGCCAATCAAAGTCACTTCTCCATGTGAGCATTTATAACTGGCAAGCGTATTCGTGGGATCGACTATCGGCTCTATCGCCTCATCGTCTAAGGTCACGACAATGTCAGACTCGGGAACAGGTTTCTCGATAGTGAACGCCGATTCGACGGAACCGGTGTAGTTGTCCTTACCGCGAACGTTAATGACGGCAGTTCCAGCATTGACATTCTTGTTATAACTCACCGTATAGTCGACATTCTTAGTCAGCGTCTTGCCGTCGAGCACCACCGTGACGACAGGCTCAATGGCCAGGCCGGTATAGATATATGTCGACTGCTCTGTGCTGACCGTTGCCTCGCTGAGGTCACATGGAGCAATGGTGAACGTCTGCGACGTGCTGCCCGTATAGCTGCTGCCATCAACGGCAGTAATGGTGATGGTAGCGGTACCAACATTGGTATTGTCAGACAATTGGGCGGTAAAATCCTCGTGGGCAGTCAGCTGCGTGCCGTTGTAAGTAACGGTGTACTCAGGAGAAACCGCCTCACCAGTATACACGTACGTACCCTTCACCGTGATGGTGGCACCACTCAGGTCATAGGTCACAGGTGTGGGAGGATCGGGGTCATCCGGTCCCGGTTCAGGCGTCGTCTCGCCCTGTCCGAGGTCCTTTGGCTCTGGATAGACTGGTGCCGGGTACTGGATGTTGACCGTCTTCATGGTCCCTGGCGTTGAACCGGAACCACTTTGTGACGGGGTGGCGGCACTACGGTCGGCACTGAACTCGATGGCATCGAAGCTGTCAAACGCTATAGCGCCTTGTTCGGAAGAGATTATCATACCCTCAGAAGAGAAGGTAATCGTCGCTCCTACAGGAACAGTCTTCTCGCCAGCAGCAGAACCGCTTTTCGACAAATGCAATACCGTGCCGTTATCAGCCAACAGAGGGGGTGATAACAGCACGACAGCAACGGCCAGATAAAGGCCTCGGAAAATACTGCTCATTTACTTATGTTTTGCGACACCGTGGAAGTACAGGGTGTCGGGACGTTGTTTCATATTCGTATAGACGCCGATCATACGTTCGAAGTCGCCCTCGGGGAGATCCTTCGGATCGAACGTCACTTTAATGGTGGTCTTCTCGCCAGCCCAGAGGTTATCTCTGCTGAAATCGAGTTTCGTACAGTCACATGAGGACACGACATCAGCGAGGTAGATATAATGTCCGCCATCGTTACGAATGGTGTACTTTACCACGCGTGTACCATCCTCGATAATGACTGACCCGAGGTCTTGATCAGTCTGCTCGTAGACAAGCTTCGCAGGCAGGCTGGAATCAGGTTTCTTACTGCAACTGGCCGTCATCAGGAGCAGGCAAAGCGACAGGAACAGATAATTCAGTGTTTTCATCATCTTGAAAAACAATCAATAGACTTTCTTAACGCCGTCGGCACGTTGGTCACGGAGCGTCAGATACCAGGTATCCTCAACCTTTACAGGATTCAGGAACAGGTGGGTGATGCCCTTATCGTCGTCGAGCGTACCGATGTTGAAAAGTTTCACCTTCAGGCTAATCTCATTGTTACGGTCGCTGTGGAGCACAAAGGCATCGATGCGGCAGCCGTAGTTCGAGAACATCTGCACTTTCTGAATATACTCCTTACGCTGCTTGTCGGTATAGGGGAAGATGCTGTCGTTACGGAACGTGTTGAGCATCATCGAGCACGACTCGAAGTCGTTCTTACCGAAGAAGTCAGCAAACTGCTGGCAGAGGTTCCAGATGTCGGCAGAGTCCTGGGCAGTGTAAACCATCGAGGCAGGACGGAGAACAAGATCAATTTCCTGCTTCTTCTTGTTGCTGCAGGAGCTGAATGCCAGCACGGCTACCATTGAAATAAAAAACAGTTGTTTCAGTTTCATCGCGTAAATGGTTATTATCGCGTTTTAAGATTAAAAATAGGGGAGGAGTATCATACCCCTCCCCTATATCTATAGATATCCGTTAGGATCTTACTTACTTAGCCTGACGGCTTCCATTCGTACCCGTACCGCCGTTACCCTGGGTAGCCTTAACGGTCACCTGGACAGTGGTATAGATTTCACCCCAGATGTAGGTCACCTTAATCGGCAGCCACAGGTGGAATTCCTGAGTGGTGTTAGAGAAGTTACTGTAGGTAATGTAACCGAAGTCTTCCTGCTCACCGGGTCCCTCGACGGCATCCTCAGGCTTGTACTCATAGACGAGGTCAAGCAACGGGTTCTTGTCAACCAGAGGAGCCTTCGTCGAAACGTTACCATCGGCATCAAGGTCAGTCATCACCTCAGCATTCTCAGCGAGGAAGTGACCCTCAGCAACGTCAGCAATCTCGATGAACTGGATGCCATAGTAGTACCAGTACTCGGTCTTGAACGGAACGTCACGCCAGTCGGTGAAGCTCACACAGTCGCGGAGGTAGATAATCTGCTTACCGTTGTCAGCAGCATCACCCACGGTCTTGTCAGAGTTCTTGACGTTGATAGGACGCAGGAAGCGGATGTCGAACGTGTTCTGAGACAGAGGCACATTACAGGTTGCATAAGTAGCCTTCACACCAACCACAGCCTTGACGATATCGTTAGCGAGCTCGTCGTGAGCAGCATAGTTCAGCAGAGCGTCAGCAACGTAGTTGTTGCGATAGCCAACCTGCCAGTGGTTGATAGAGTCCTTAGCATCACAAGCTTCGTCCTGATCGAAGTACATGATAGCAACTGTATCGCGCTTGTCAGCAGGAGTATCCTTCCAAGAAGTATAGGTGCTCTCGTAAGCGCCCAGAGCCTTACCCTTGTTGATGACCTCGAGCTTGTAGCTCTTACCGTTGTTAGCCTTGAACTTCTGATCCTTATAGGTAGAGTCAACGAAGACGAGATCGAGCTTCAGGCTTCTACCCTTGATGTCAGCACCATTGATGGTAATGAACTTGTCATAAGCATCGTTAGTCGGAGTGATCAGCTTGTTAGGAACACCAGCAGCGTTGCTAGCCTTGGTGAAGACGTCGGGCAGGTGAGTCGTCAGCGAGTCAGCCTGGCCAGTCCACTCTTCCTTAGCACTTGTATCCTCGGGGCTCAGCGTCTGAGCGTGAATCTCAACAAGACCCGGAGTCACAACTCTCGTGACAGGATCAGGATTAGCGTTCTTAGCATACCAGTTAGAGGTATTACGTCTGTTGAACTCGTTCTCCCAGTTCAGAACGCCACTAACAGTGGGCTCAGCGCTGATGGTCAGACCAGCCGGGATGAAGGCAACATAGATGTAAGTCGGATACTGCGGAGCGGGGAGAGTGCTATTGCCTCTCTTCTGGAAGCGAGCGACACGTACGAGGTTAGCCTTAGAAGCGTCACCACCAAGCTTGTTAGCATAAGCAGTCAGCTGTGCGTCAGTAACCTTCCACTCGACTACAGAAGTCTGCTCATCCTCCCAGTTACGGCGGATTCTGATCTGGCCGAGCTCATCAGTTGCAGAACCATCGTTTGTAACAGCAGTCGGAACATAGCCATTACCAACCTTCTTCAGATAGAACTGGTTGAAGACTTCACCATCACCGTCATAGATGTAGTTAGACTCGAACTCATTCTGCGTGATGTCGATGTCGGACATGATGTCGTACTCCATCTCAATCCAGCGCTGTACGAACTCCATTCCCTTGCCGCCAAGTGCAGCACAGAAGTCCTGAGAAGCGGTCATACCCGGAGTATTGTACTCAACCATGTAGATAGGCTCAACATACTCATCAATCTGCTTCGGATGCTCAACAATCTTGATGCGGATGTAGCCGTAGTCAACAACGACGTCCTTACCATCCTCACCGGGCATATAGAGCTCTACGCGAACCAGCGGCGTACGACCGATGGTCTGACGAGCCTGTGTACCAACGAGGGTACCCTTCTTCGTAGCGTTCCAAGCAACAGCAACACCTTCCTTCACGCCATCCTTAATGATGGAGTCAGGCATCTGAGGACGCAGCCACCAGATAGAGTCGCTACCGTCCTTGGCAACCTCGTGCTTGATAGCAGCGTGAGCAGACTCAGAGGTCTGGTTGGTACCATAGAACAGACCTGTCAGAGCAAAGCGGAACTTCAGACCAGCAGCCTTAATCATGTCAGCAGACATCTTGGTGTGAGTAGCGTTCTCGCCGTTTGCATCGTAAACAGTATAGTGAACCTCAACAAGCTTCATCAGGTCAAGGGTATCCTTGTAGCCAACGCTATCCTGGCAGTCGAAACCACCGGCAGGAGAATCCTTGAACTTGTCAGCCTTAGCATTAGCAGTACCGTTACCAGTAACGCCACTTGTACCTGCTGCCTCAGCAACAGTCTGCATCAGGTGGAGGCCACTCTGATACTCAGCCAGCTGGTTGTCGCCCTTATATGAGCAGTAACCGCAGTGCTTGTTAACCTGCTCAGCCTTGTGAGAACCGAAGCGCTGACCGTTGTGGATCAGAGCACCATTGTGGTTAGCATAGCCGTTAGCAGTCTGCGGGGTGTGAGAGATGCGGAGATCCTTCACGTCCTGCTTGTACAGAGCGGCGAAATCAGAAGTGATGCTATCGTTAACGTTAGCAGCGAAGACGGTGACAGCGTTGTCATTCAGGATGCTACGAATCTTGTTGGGGTTCGTGCAGTCGAGATCGACAATCAGCATACCATTCTCAGTCTTCCAGTTAACAACCTTGATACCAGCACCATACTCAGTCTCCAGACCATTGAACTCGCTCTTCGGCAGAACGATTTCAACATCACCGTCCTCCATGATAGTGTCGATAGCCAGATGATAGGGCTTGTCAAAAGCATACACCTTCACAGTACCAGCGGCGTCGCTGATAGCAGCGCTCGACGGGTTCATGTAGTACTTAGCCTGGAACTTCAGCACCTTGCTATAACTTTCAGAAGTAGCAGCATAGCGAGTGGTTAAGTCAAGATTAACGTGCTTGTGAGCATTCAGACGCTCCAGATAGTTGTCAGCGGACATAGGCTCATCCTGAGGATTGTTCCAACCCTGCTCAGGACCAGCATAGCCGTAGAGCTCAATCTCGTCAGCCTTAGCCTCATTGAGCGTGTACTTCTTGTACCACAGCACGGTCAGGTCAGTAGCCTCAATACCAGCATAGTAAGTATCCATAGAGAATACCAGACCACGGAGAGCCTGACGAACGTAAACGTTCAGGATGTTGATCAGGGCGAAGTTCTTGTCGATGCGGTCAGACAGACCCTTCGTCACATTTGCCAGAGAGTCAACACGGAGACCCATCTTGGCCAGCTCCTGGTTGGTGTACTCCTTAGACTGTCTGATAGCCTCAGCCTGAGCGGCGTCAGCCTGATCCTTAGCATAGGTCTTAGCACGAGCCTCAGCCTGCTCGATAGCCGTTCTCAAAGCGGTCTCGAGGCCATTGATCTTCGTCTCGAGAGCTTCCTTCTCATCCTTAATCTTCTTCTGCAGTTCTTCCTTATCAGCCTGCTTCAGATAGTCGCTCTCAATAGTCTGAACGCGATCAGTCAGAGCACCAAGAGCCTTGATCTGACCCTGCAGGTCGTTGTAGACAGCCATCAGACCGGTCTTCTCGTCGTTGATAGCGTTCTCCAGACCTTCGATACGCTGCAGAGCCTTACCCAGCTCAGAGTCAACAGAAGCGACCTTTGCCCAAGTCTTCTCAAGAGCCTCGTAGTAGTTCTTGCAGTCCTTGAAGTACTCAGACTGGCTGATCTTACTACCGATCATGTCTTCAAGAAGATCGATAGCCTCCTCAGCCTCACCGATACGAGTGCGGAGGTTAGCCTCCTTCTCAATCAGCGGGAAGAGCTGGTTCCAGACAGTCTCAAGGTTGTAGGTCTCACCATCAACATTGAACTTGTCTGCCTTGTTGTTGGTCAGAGTTGTGATCTGGCCAGTGACGGTCGAAAGCTGATCCTTGAGACCGCTAATCTCGTTCTCAAGAGACTTCTTGACCTCCTGGAGTTCTGTCTTGTCGGCCTTCGTTGCGACGATGTTGTTGATGTCGTCATCGTAGTCCTTACAAGACGTGAACATGCTTGTGGAAGACACCATAAGTGCTCCCAGAAGCAATGTACCAATTAATCTTTTTTTCATACGATTAATAATTTAAATTAATAAAAACTAGTTATTCACTTATTATTTCTTTCTCTCAATTTTCACATGCATCCCCTATTAGAGGCTACATTTTTGGTGCAAATATAGATATAAATCTGAAATCTTGCAAACAAAATCGAATATTTTTTCGAAAATTGCCCAAAAAATTGAGCAAAATCCGTTATTCTGCCTGCATTTTAACGTTTTTACGCCCTTTTAGGCTTTGTTTACAGAGGTTTGCTACCATAGGCAAGTCTTTTTTGTTAAACTTCTATTATATATAATAAGGTGTAGGGCTCAGGAAACCCATACCTTGGCTTTCAGCGTGCAAAGTTACGACTTTTTCTTGAATATGCAAACATTTTTTAAGTTTTTTTTAAAAGTCTGCAGATTTTGGTGTCCTCGGGAAGGGAATCACGTCGCGGATGTTCGACATACCAGTGACGAAGAGGATGAGTCGCTCGAAGCCCAGACCGAAGCCGGCATGGGGGCACGAACCCCAGCGGCGGGTGTCGATGTACCACCAGAGGTGTGTCTGATCCATCTGGCGACGTTCGATCTCAGCCATCAGCTTATCATAGCTCTCCTCACGGACGCTGCCGCCGATGATCTCACCGATCTGCGGGAACAGTACGTCGGTGCCCTGCATCGTTGGACCAGGGGCGATGGCGCCCTTGTAGCCTACGCTACCCTCGCCCTGCTCTTCGTTCTGCTTCATATAGAACGACTTGAACGCGCGGGGATAGTCGGTCATGATGACGGGCTTCTTGAAGTGCTCCTCGACGAGGTAGCGCTCATGCTCGGAAGCGAGGTCGTCGCCCCAGTTGCAGGGGAACTCGAACTTGTGGCCGTTCTTGATGGCTTCCTGCAGGATGTTTATTCCTTCGGTATAGGGCAGACGAACGAAGGTCTCCTTCAGCACACCCTCGAGACGCTCGATGAGCGTCTTGTCAATCATCTTGTTCAGGAACTCCAGGTCATCCTTACAGTGGTCGAGGGCCCAGCGGACACAGTACTTGATGAAGTCCTCCTCGAGGTCCATCAGCTCCTCCTGGTCGAGGAAGGCTACCTCGGGCTCCACCATCCAGAACTCGGCGAGGTGGCGCGGGGTGTTACTGTTCTCGGCACGGAACGTGGGGCCGAAGGTGTAGATGGCACCCAGAGCGGTGGCACCGAGCTCGCCCTCAAGCTGGCCGCTGACGGTCAACGACGTCTGCTCGCCGAAGAAGTCATCGTCATAAATGATTTTGCCCTGCTCGTCCTTCTTCAGGTCGTAAAGGTTCTTCGTGGTCACCTGGAACATATTACCGGCACCCTCGCAGTCGCTGGCGGTGATGAGCGGCGTGTGGAAATAGTAGAAGCCGTGCTCATGGAAATAGGTGTGGATGGCCATCGCCATATTGTGGCGGATGCGCATGACGGCACCAAAGGTGTTCGTACGCAGACGCATATGGGCGTTCTTACGCATGGCCTCGAACGACTGGCCCTTCTTCTGCATGGGGTAGTCGTTGCCGCAGAGACCGTAGACCTCCAGCGCGGTGGCCTGGATCTCGCTACTCTGGCCGGCACCCTGGCTCTCGACGAGTGTGCCGACAGCACCGATGCAGGCACCGGTGGTGATGTCCTTCAGCAGCTGCTCATCGAACTTCGTGGGGTCAACGACAATCTGTACGTTCTTGATGGTCGAGCCATCGTTCAGGGCGATGAAGTCGACAGCCTTGGAAGAGCGGTGGGTACGCACCCAGCCCTTCACACAGACTTCCTTTCCATATTCCGTGCTCTGGAGCACGTCGATTATCTTTGTTCTTTTCATCTTATTTCTAATTTATTTACTCATACGCCCCCATCCTCAGACGGTCGACCTCTTCCTCGGTGAGGTAGCGCCAGTCACCGCGACGCAGGTTCTTCTTAGTGAGACCGGCGAACTGGACGCGGTCGAGCTTCAGGACCTTGTAGCCGAGACTCTCGAAGATACGGCGGACGATGCGGTTGCGACCGCTGTGAATCTCGATGCCCACCTGCTTCTTGTCGTTGGCGTCGGCATACTGGATGTCGTCGGCCTTGATGTCGCCGTCGTCGAGCTGGATGCCCTCGGCAATCTGCTGGAGGTCGTGGGCGGTGCAGTTCTTATCGAGGTAGACATGGTAGATCTTCTTCTTGAGGAACTTCGGGTGGGTGAGCTTCGAGGCGAGGTCGCCATCGTTGGTGAGCAGCAGTACACCGGTGGTGTTACGGTCGAGACGGCCGACGGGGTAGATGCGCTCCGGGCAGGCGTTCTTCACGAGGTCCATGACCGTCTTGCGCTGCTGGGGGTCGTCGCTGGTGGTGACATAGTCCTTCGGCTTGTTGAGCAGGACGTACACCTTCTTCTCAAGTGTCACGGGGTCGTCGTGGAACTTCACCACGTCGGTGCGCAGCACCTTCGTGCCCAGTTCGGTGACCACCTCGCCATTGACGGAAACGACACCAGCCTGGATGAACTCGTCGGCCTCGCGACGGCTGCAGACGCCGGCATTGGCGAGGAACTTGTTCAGACGGATCGGCTCGTTGGGATCGAAGTGCTCCTCCTTATACTCGATGCGCTTCTTCATGCTGTACTTAGCATTGGGATCGTAGTCGGCAGTGCGCTGACGCTTGTTGAAAGGCTTGTAGCCACCCTGCTGACCATAGCCACCGCGCTGCTGGCCGTAGCCGCCGCGCTGCTGGTAGCCACCCTGCTGACCATAACCGCCGCGCTGCTGGCCGTAGCCACCCTGCTGACGGGGCTGGTAGCCGCCACGCTGCTGACCATAGCCACCCTGCTGGCGGGGCTGGTAGCCACCCTGCTGACCATAGCCACCCTGCTGGCGAGGCTGGTAGCCTCCCTGCTGACGGGGCTGGTAGCCGCCACGCTGCTGGCCATAGCCGCCCTGCTGGCGAGGCTGGTAGCCACCCTGCTGACCATAGCCACCCTGCTGACGGGTAGAGGCCGACTGAAGGCCGGCACCGAAACCCTCGGGGCGGAAACCGCCCTCATCGTTATTACGGTTATACGCAGGACGATCCTGACCAAACGGGCGGGACTGTGCTGTGTGAATACGGGGACGCGGGGAGCGGCCCGGACGATACTCGCGCTGGAAACTGTTTCCTGAATGGTCGTTCGACTGATAGCCCTCACGGCTGCTCGTCGACTTCTCTGTCTGCTTCTCCTCGAAGCTCTTCTCGTTTTCGAAATCCATGATAATCTTTACTTTTTCGTTATATCGTTATAACGCGATGACGTTAAAACGTGTTGGTTACATTCCGGTATAGGTTGATGGGGTGATGGCACGCAGTTCGTCCTTGACGGCATCGCTGACGTCAAGGGTGTCGATGAAGCGGGCAATGGTCTCGGCGGTCATTTTCTCATTGGTACGGGTAAGCGCCTTCAATGTCTCGTAGGGGTTGGGGTACGCCTCGCGGCGCAGAATGGTCTGGATGCCTTCGGCGACGACGGCCCATGTGTTGTCGAGGTCGTCCTGCAGCTTCTGCTCGTTGAGGATGAGCTTGCGCAGACCCTTGAGGGTCGACTGGAAGGCGATGAGGGCATGACCCATGGGCACACCGACATTACGGAGGACGGTGGAGTCCGTGAGGTCGCGCTGCAGACGGCTGACGGGCAGCTTGGCAGCCAGGAACTGGAGGATGGCATTGGCGATGCCAAGGTTACCCTCACTGTTCTCGTAGTCGATGGGGTTCACCTTATGGGGCATGGCGCTGGAGCCCACCTCACCCTTCTTGATCTTCTGCTTGAAGTAATCCATCGAGATGTACATCCAGAAGTCGCGGTCAAGGTCGATGACGATGGTATTGATGCGGCGCATGGCGTCAAAGACAGCACCGAGCCAGTCGTAGTTAGAGATCTGTGTGGTGTACTGCTCACGCTCCAGTCCGAGCTTCTCGCTGACGAAGCGGTTGCCGAACTCATGCCAGTCGTACTGGGGATAGGCCACGTGGTGGGCGTTGAAATTGCCGGTGGCACCGCCGAACTTCGCGGTGAGGGGCGTCTCCTTCAAGGCGCGCAGCTGCTCCTCGAGACGGTAGACGTAGACCATGACCTCCTTACCCAGGCGCGTCGGCGATGCCGGCTGTCCGTGGGTCTTGGCGAGCATGGGGACGGTACGCCACTCCTCGGCATAGTCGTGAAGCTGTTCGATGAGCTCCTCAACGAGGGGGTAGTACACCTGCTCAAGGGCTTCCTTGATGGAGAGGGGTACGCTGGTATTGTTGATATCCTGTGAAGTCAGGCCGAAGTGGATGAACTCCTTACAAGTAGACAGCTGAGAGTTGACCGTTGACAGTTTGGCCAACTCGTCAATCTTCTCCTTGATAAAGTACTCGACGGCCTTGACGTCATGGTTCGTGATGGCTTCGATATCCTTGACACGCTGGGCATCGGCAACGGTGAAGTTGCGGTAGATGTCGCGCAGCGGCTCAAAGAGGCTATGGTCAACGTCCTGCAGCTGTGGCAGCGGCAGTTCGCACAGTGTGATAAAGTATTCGATTTCTACGCGCACGCGGTAGCGTACGAGTGCATACTCTGAAAAATAGGCTGCAAGAGGTTCCGTCTTGCTGCGGTAGCGGCCATCAATAGGCGAGATGGCTGTCAGTTCTCTCAATTCCATTTTTAGATAATTATCTCTTCTTGCGCAAACTGAAATCCGCAACCCTCATCGGCTGCGGAAGTCTTTCCTGTTAATCTTCTCAATCTTTTCGTGGGCGTTGACGGATTCGAACCGCCGACCCTCTGCTTGTAAGGCAGATGCTCTAAACCAGCTGAGCTAAACGCCCCTTTTCTCCAAAAGCGCTGCAAAGGTACGAAGATAAATTGATAGTTAAGCGTTGATGGTTGAGATTTTTCTCTTTCCTTAACAGGAATTAACTAATTCAGCCCAACAGATGCTCGATATCGTGCTGCGGCAGGATGCTGAGGACGGCATGACCGTCGGGGGTGTAGTTGACGTTCGAGCAGGAGAAGAGCTGGTTGACAATGGCTTCCATCTCGTCGTTGGTGAGCACTTGGCCATAGGGAATGGCGGTGTTGCGGGCCAGCGTCAGCGCCAGGGTGTCGACGGACTGCTCGACCGTCGCGCCGTCGTGCTCTGCGGCATCGGCCACGATGTTGCGTACCAGCGTCAGGGGATCGCCATCGACACCCGACGGTATGGCGTTCACCACGAAACTGCCGCCCCCAAGGTCGGTCAACTCAAAACCCAGACCGACGAGATCGTCCTGAAGATGCTGGAGCACGGAGGCCTCGGCGGGAGCAAGCTGGAGCACCTCGGGGAAAAGGACACGCTGCGGCACGGCGCTGTGGGCACTCTTCTGGGCGAGGTACCGTTCATACATGATGCGGACGGAGGCACGATGCTGGTCGATAATCATCAGACCCGACTTAACGGCGGTCATGATGTAACGGCCCTTGTACTGGTAGTGTGCCGGAGACTTCTCCTGGAGAATGGTAGCGGCGGCGGGCTCGTCGAAGAACGAGGGGGCCTCGGCAGGTGCACTCTTCGGGAGGGCAGCATCGTAAAGGGCTGTCCAGTCTTGAACAGGAGCTTCAGACCGTCGGGAGCTGCCATGCGATGGCGACGTGAAGGGGTTATAGGAAGGGTTATAGGTTGGCTGCGGTGCGTGAGCGCCGTCATTGACAGGGTCAAAGACAGGGATGTCCGGACGTCCCTCAGTATCGAACTGGATGGCGGGCACCTCGCAGAACTTGCCGATGGCCTCCTTGACAGCTGCCGTGAGAATCTGCCAGATAGCCTGCTCGTTCTCGAACTTGATCTCTGTCTTCGTAGGATGGATATTCACGTCGATGTCGGCCGGCGAAACGTCGAAATAGAGGAAATAGGGCGGCTGTGTCCCCTCGGGGATGAGCCGTTCGTAGGCGTTGAGCACAGCCTTATGATAATAGGCGTGCTTCATGTAACGGCCGTTGACGAAGAAGTACTGCTGGGTGGTGCGGCGACGCGAGGTCTCCGGCTTACCGACGAAGCCCGTGATCCGACAGATGGCCGTCTCAACCTCGACGGGCAACAGATCCTGACTGAAGCGGTGTCCGAAGACATCGCTGATACGCTGGCGCAGCGAGCCACGGCGGAGATTCATCAGCTCGGCACCGTTGTTATGGAGCGAGAAGCTGATGTCGGGATAGACGAGGACTATCCGCTCGTAGGCCGCTAGGATATTGTTCAGCTCCGTAGCGTTCGACTTGAGGAACTTCCTACGCGCGGGTACATTATAAAATATATTCTCTACCTTGAAGTGGGCACCGACGGGACAGGCCACCGGCTCTTGGCTGATGACCTTCGAGCCAGCGAGGGTGAGATGGGTACCAATCTCCTCATCGGCCGTACGTGTGAGCAGCTCCACCTGCGAAACGGCGGCGATGGAGGGCAGGGCCTCACCGCGGAAGCCCATCGTATGGAGGGCGAAGAGGTCGTCGGCCTGGCGGATCTTCGACGTGGCATGGCGCTCGAAGGCTAGACGGGCATCGGTCTCGGACATACCTTTGCCGTCATCAATTACCTCCATAGACGTCCTACCGGCATCGACGATGAGCACCTGGATGGTAGTGGCACCGGCATCGACGGCATTCTCGACCAGCTCCTTGATGACGGATGCTGGCCGCTGGATGACCTCGCCAGCCGCAATCTGGTTGGCAACGGAATCAGGGAGGAGGTGTATCAGGTCGCTCATTGTTTCTTGGGACGCCAGACGAAAATGTCTTGTTTACTTAACGGCCGGATATAGTCGTACCAGGCATAGCCCGGCAGCTGCTTCTTCGCAGGGGGTATCTGACTCATCGGATAGAGTGTTCCCTCGGCCTTCGGCATCCATATCTTCTGCATCTTACCGTTCTCCATGTAGATGCGCAGTTCCGTGGTCTCGGTATAGTTGAGACCGATGAGAGTGCTGTCGGCTTCGTCCTCCGGGTAATAGATGATGAGGACGTTGTCCTTAGCCTGCGCCTCGTGGATGGTACCGTTCTGGAAGTACGCGAACATCTCCTTCGACGATATCTGGTTGAAATTCACGCTGTCGCGCAGCTGCTCTATGGAAAAGGCATTGTCGACGACATGGGCATGGTCGATGACGGAATCCTTGAGGAACACATCTATCCTGTCGCCGACAAGCTGCTGGGACATGTTCCAGACAATCGGGTCGTCGTACATCGTCATACAGGAGTCCTTGGAGTTGTAGACCAATGAATCGCAGACGGCCTGCACGTCGATACGGTAGGCACGCACATGATGGTAGGCGTGGATCTTACGGTAGACGGAGTCGGTATTAATGTTGAAGGTAAAGACCTTGAACGTGTCAGCATGCATGAAGAGCGAGTCGCGCTGTGAGAAATCGATAGCTACGGCACTATCAGTAAACAGGGCGTAGCCCGTCTCCTCATGGTACTCGCCATACTCACCGGTAAGGCGGTTCTTGTTGATGCTGTCGGTATAGACGACGTTGCGGAAGGCCTTGCTCAGTCCCGACTTGCTGTCGTAGTAGACGCTGTCGCCGATGAGCTGCTTGCCCTGGTTATTGAGCACCGAGCGGTCCATGAGACGTGCCCGCTCGAGCTTCGTGTCGTAATAGCCCATCTCAGAGTAGATATGGCTGTTGCCCGAGGTGATGTCCGACGGACCGACGATATGTGCCATAGACAGACGCGTGTCATAATAAAGGGTATCTGTGGTGAGGAAGAACTTCTTGTTGCGCATCTTCACGTCGTAGTTGAAGACGGCCATCTTGGTCTTCGTGTTGTACTCACCCCAGTCGGAGGTGAGTGTTGTGCCCTGGTCAATCATCTTTCCCCCTTCAAAGAAGTAGGCATTGTCGTAGAGACGGTCGAAGTTCAGGGAGTCGGTATAGAGAGTCGTCTTCCGGTTCTTCAGCACGACGTTGTAGCGAGCCTCAGCCATCTGGTCGTTACCATCATAAAAGGCGTAGTCGGAGAAGAGCGACAGCGTGTCGCCCTGGTACATCTTCACATGACCGAAGGCCTCGAAGGAGTTCGATGCCTCGTAGAAATACGCGCTGTCGCAGTAGAGACGGGCACCAGCATGGGTGAAGTGTACGTTGCCGTTAAGGACCTGTGCGTCACGGTTACGATACTGATCGTAGTGCAGCATGTCGGCATGAACCAAGTAGACACGCTGGTCCGGCGCCTTCTTACGCGGCGTACGCTTCCGTGCCGGCTGCATGGCAAAGACCATGGCCAGTCCGACGAGTCCGATGATGACAAACAGCAACCTCCTCATGTCCCATTACTCATTTCTCATTCCTCATTCCGGCGGAACTTCCTATCTCACCCACCCCTCGTATTCAAACTCGCAGTTATTGTACTCAGGATTGATGCGCACGTAGGTGGACTTAATCTTGCTGACAACCCACTCATGGATTTTCTCCATGCGGCGTTGGTTCAGCACCACCTCCTTCATCACCTGGAAGTCCTCGGTGATAGTGGCCTTATGGCCCTCGCTACGATTCTTGAGCTTCACGATGGCACAGACGGTCTTTCCCTTCTCGTTAATCATCTGGAAAGGACGGGACACCTGTCCCACCTGCATGGTGTCAACGACACGGGCTACCTCCGGCGGCAGGTCCTGCATCTTGAAACGCGACGTACGCCCGTTCTCCGTCAGTTGGGACATCAGACCGCGGTTGTTACGGGTGTCCTTATCGTCGGAAGCCAGTGCCACGGCATCTTCAAAGGTGAAATGTGCTACATCAAAATGACCTTGAAGAGCCTCAGGCAGACGGTCTGCCTGGATATCGGAAGCCAGACTGTCAAGACGCATGATCGACTGCTCGATGGCTGCGTCAGAGACGCGCGGCTTAAGCAGGATGTGGCGCACCTTAATCTTATCGCCACGCTTGTCCACGAACTGGATGATGTGATAGCCGAACTCCGACTCAACGACCTTCGAGATCTTTTTCGGGTCTGTCAAGTTGAAAGCCACAGCAGCGAAAGCCGGATCAAGGACACCACGGCCCATATAGTCCATCTCACCACCCTGACGGGCAGAGGCTGGGTCCTCGGAATAGAGGCGGGCCAGCGTCTGGAACGACGTCTCACCACGTGTCACACGGTCGGTATAGCTACGCAGCTCGTCTTTCACACGGTTAATCTCCTCCTGCTCTATGCGCGGTGTCTGCGTGATAATCTGTACCTCCACCTCGGTCGGTACGAAGGGGATGCTGTCCTGTGGCAGGTCCTTGAAGAACCGGCGCACCTCTGCGGGTGTCACCTTGATGTTCTCGACCAGCTTCTCCTGCATCTTCTGTACCTTCAGACGGTCGCGGTACTCGTCGTGCAGACTGGCACGCAGCTGACTGATGGTCTGCTTCTTGTACTCCTCGAGCTTTTCGCGCGAGCCAGCCATCTGAGTCCACGACTCAATCTGACGGTCGATGCCCGCAGCAATCTCGGCCTCGCTAACCTCGATACTGTCGATGGCGGCCTGGTGGAGGAACAGCTTCTGGACGGCTATCTGCTCAGGTATGGCACAGTCGGGGTCACCCTTGAAACGGACACCTTCCATAGCTGCCTGCAGACGCATCTGCTCGACATCGGACTTCAGGATAGCCTCATCGCCGACGACCCATACCACCTCATCGATCACCGAGGCAGCCGAATAAGTGACACTATCGGCCGGGGCTGCAGCATAAACAACGGACGTCCCATCGCCTATGGCACCCAGAATAGCGGTCAGTGATAGTAGCGCTACGATTACTGATTTTCTCATCGTTTAATGGTTATTGACGGTTTTGAGCACCTCTTCGTTGACGGTGAAGGTGTACTTACGGCGGAGGTCAGCCACCCAGTCGCGTTCCAGCTGATCCTGGTAGTCGGCGACGACCTGTCCCTTCACGTCGGTATACTCCTCAGGGCCTTTCTTGAGGACCTTGCCGTAGACGCCGCTGTAGGGGTAGTCCTTCACCGGCGCAGAGGTGGTATCCTTCTTGAAAACAGCGCTGTCGACAAGGGCGTTGTCGCCCTGACGGAAGATGCCTTTCTCCACACGGATGCGGATGATGGAGTCGCCGTTGAACGTCTGACGGAGAGCTTCAGCCCACTGTCCGAACTTCAGCTTCTTGACGCAGCGTTTGACAGCCTCGACGTCAGCCTTGTCCTTTGTATGGTAGGCGATACCCTTGAAATGGGGCTTGTCCCAGTTGTACTTGTTCTTGTGCTGTTTGAAGTACAGTGCCTGGCCAGCCTCGTCCTCGGCAGCCTTCTCCCACACCAGCTTGTTGCTGATCTCATAGAGCAACAGGCCGTCGTGGTACTCCTGGATGAGGTACTTCATCTCGTCGTCCTGTGCTGACAGCTCCTTGGCGCGCTGTTCCATCAGCGTCTCAGCGGTCAAACGACCCTCCGACTGCTTGACGAGCGAGTCAACCTTCTGGCTGGCCAGCTGGTCACGGATGTTACGCTGTTCCATGAACTTCAAGATGCTCTCCTTATGGTATTCGAACGGCTCGAAGGGTTTACGCTCCTTCATCAGGATGATGTGGTAACCATAGGGCGACTCCACGACACCCGACATCTCGCCCTCCTTCATAGCAAAGGCGACATCCTCGAACTCCTTCACCAGCTGTCCGCGGTATACGAAGGGTAGTTCGCCACCCTGTCGTGCCGAACCAGGATCCTCGCTGACCTTCTGTGCCAGCTCGGCAAAGTCGGCACCCTGTTTCAGGGCGTTGTAGACGGAGTCGATGCGCTGGCGCACCTTCTGGCGCTCGGCATCAGTAGCCTGCTGGTTCAGACGTAGCAATATGTGCGATGTCTTCACCAGTCCGTCGGGACCGATCATGTTGGCCGTACGGTCGTAGATGTTATGTGCCTCGACCATCATCTCGTCGTCAGTGACGAAGGTAGGCTTCACCTGCTGGTCGCGGTACTGTGCGAACTCCTGCTTGAACGATGTCAGAGTGTCGTACTTCGCATCCATGGCGGCACAAACCTTCAGTTTATAGTTCACGAAGAGATCCACATATTCACCGACATTCTTCTTATCGATGACGCCCTCAGAGTTGTTCTTGTTGTAGCTATACTCAAACTCGGAGCGCAGAACTGGTTCACCGTTGATGGTCATAATAACAGGATCGTTAGTCTGAGCGCTTGCGGAGGCACAGACCAACAATCCGACAAAAAGCATTTTCAGTTTCATCTCGTTATAAATCTGCGAAATCTGTGTAATCTGTGATCAGGATCAGTCGTTAGGCCGTGAATAGTTCGGGGCTTCTGACGTAATGGTGATGTCGTGCGGATGGCTCTCGTTGACACCGGCATTGGTGATACGGGTGAACTTCGCCTCATGCAGCTTCTCGATGGTAGCAGCACCACAGTAGCCCATACCAGAGCGCAGACCGCCGACCATCTGGTAGATGACCTCCTGCACCGTTCCCTTGTAGGGCACACGACCAGCTATACCCTCGGGCACCAGCTTCTTCACATCCTTTGTGTCGGCTTGGAAGTAGCGGTCCTTGGAACCATGCTCCATGGCCTCCAGGGAACCCATGCCGCGGTACGACTTGAACTTACGACCGTTGTAAATGATGGTGTCGCCGGGCGACTCCTCGGTACCAGCCACGAGCGAGCCGATCATCACACAGGAGCCACCGGCAGCCAGGGCCTTCACAATGTCACCGGAGTAGCGCAGTCCGCCGTCGGCAATCAGGGGAACATCCGTCTCCTTCAGCGCGCTGTAAACGTCATAGACGGCACTCAGCTGGGGAACGCCCACACCTGCGACGACACGTGTAGTACAGATAGAACCCGGGCCAATACCCACCTTCACGGAGTCGGCACCGTTGTCGACAAGCATCTTCGCGGCGGCACCTGTGGCAATGTTACCCACGACGATATCGATGCCGGGGAATGACATCTTTGCCTCGCGGAGTTTCTCGATGACACCCTTGGAGTGACCGTGGGCCGTATCGATGACGATGGCGTCGGCACCGGCATTGACCAGCGCCTCCATACGTTCAAGGGTGTCGGCGGTGACACCGACGCCGGCAGCGACGCGCAGGCGTCCCTTCTCGTCCTTGCAGGCCATGGGCTTGTCCTTGGCCTTAGTGATATCCTTATAGGTGATCAGTCCGACGAGGCGGTTGTCCTTGTCGACGACGGGCAGTTTCTCGATTTTGTTCTTCTGCAGGATGTCGGCAGCAGCGGTCAAGTCCGTCTGCTGATGGGTGGTCACGAGGTTGTCCTTCGACATAATCTCGTCGACGGGACGATCCAGACGACGCTCGAAGCGGAGGTCACGGTTGGTGACGATACCCACGAGGTGTTTCTCATCATCGACCACAGGGATGCCGCCGATGTGGTACTCGGACATGATGTCGAGTGCTTGGGCAACCGTCGAGCCGAGGGGGATGGTGATGGGGTCATAGATCATACCGTTCTCGGCACGCTTGACGATGGCCACCTCACGCGCCTGGTTTTCTATCGACATATTCTTGTGGATTACGCCGATGCCACCTTCACGAGCAATGGCGATGGCCATCTGGCTCTCTGTAACGGTGTCCATGGCAGCTGTCACGAACGGCACGTTCAGCTGTATGTTTCGCGAGAAGCGGGTTTTCAACTCTACCGTCTTGGGCAGTACTTCCGAGTAAGCCGGAATAAGGAGGACGTCGTCGAATGTCAGGCCGTCCATCACAATCTTGTCTGCAATAAATGATGCCATAATCTATCGTGTCTTAAAATTGCGTGCAAAGGTACTAAAATAAAATGAGAAATAAGAAATGAGAAATGAGAAATTTGCAGACTGCTAAGCGTTTTTCTCAAATCTTAACGCTTCGTCACAAATTTATCACTTCCCAATCCCTCAATCCCTCAATCTCCCAATTTCTCAATTTCTCAATAACGTCAATTCGCCATTTCACTGAGGAATTTGATGCGGACAAGGCGGATTTCATCTTCTGAGCATTCGCCACCCAGTTCTTTAAGGGCTTCTTCCAAAGAGTCGGTATCGCTATCGGCGAAGTAGTCGTAGATGTCATCGATATGGTCTTCGTCCATGACCTCCTCAAGAAAATAGTCAATATTCAGTTTCGTGCCGCTGTAGACAATGGCCTCCACCTCGTCAAGGAGCTCGTCGAAATCGATGCCCTGAGCGTTGGCAATATCATCGAGGGCCACCTGGCGGTCGATACTTTGAATTATCTTTACTTTTAGCATCGACTTCTTGGCAACGGTGCGCACCCTGAGGTCTGCCTGGCGGACGATGTCGTTCTCCTCACAATAGCGCTTGATGAGATCAACGAACTCCTTGGCATAGGGTTGCTTCACCTTACCCTCGCCAACACCCTGAATATTCTTCAGTTCGTCGAGCGTCACAGGATAGTCGGTGGCCATCTGCTCGATACTAACATCCTGGAAGATGACATACGGTGGGCGCTCCATGCGCTTGGAGACTTTCTTGCGGAGGTCGCGCAGCATCGCCGACAGCACGGGATCGAGGGCGCTGGTACCACCTTCATGTTCTGGCGTACCATCCTCATCGGCCACGAATTCGTTATCCTTGACAATCATAAACGACGTCGGATGCTTCATGAACTTCTTACCAGCCGACGTAATCTGCAGCAGGCCGTAGTTCTCCACTTCTTTCTTCAAATAGCCAGCAATTAACGCCTGGCGGATGACAGGATTCCAGAGCTTGTCGTCATCATCCTCGCCAGCACCGAAGAGCTCGTGATCCTGATGCTTGTGGGCGATAATCTCCTCCGTCTCCTTGCCGATGATAAAGTCGATAATATAGTCGCTACGGAAGTTCTCCTTCAGCGCCTGGATGACCTGCAGCGTCAGCACCAACTGTTTCTCCGCCTCTATCTTCGTCTTCGGGTGCAGACAGTTGTCGCAGTTGCGGCAGTTCTCAACGGTATATTCCTCGCCGAAGTAGTGCAGGAGCATCTTACGGCGACAGACGCTAGTCTCAGCATAGGCGGCGGTTTCTTGGAGCAACTGGCGACCGATGTCCTGCTCGGCCACAGGCTTGCCTTCCATGAACTTATCAAGCTTCTGCAAGTCCTTGTAGCTATAGAACGCCAGACAGATGCCCTCGCCGCCGTCACGGCCGGCACGACCCGTCTCCTGATAGTAGCCCTCCAGTGACTTTGGGATGTCATAGTGTATGACGAAGCGCACATCGGGCTTGTCGATACCCATGCCGAAGGCAATGGTTGCCACGATGACATCGATCTTCTCCATTAGGAAGTCATCCTGCGTCTGTGAGCGGGTGCCGCTGTCGAGGCCGGCATGATAGGCGGCAGCCTTGATCTCGTTGGCCTTAAGAATCTCCGCCAACTCCTCCACCTTCTTGCGCGACAGACAGTAGATGATGCCGCTTTTCGAGGGGTGTTGTTTGATGAATCGTATGATGTCCTTGTCCACCTCCTTCGTCTTCGGCCGTACCTCATAATAGAGGTTCGGACGGTTGAACGATGACTTGAACTCCGCGGCGTCCGATATTCCCAGGTTCTTCTTGATGTCCGTACGCACCTTGTCGGTGGCGGTAGCCGTAAGGGCGATGACCGGCGCGCGGCCTATCTCGTTGATAATAGGACGTATGCGGCGGTATTCCGGACGGAAGTCATGGCCCCACTCCGATATACAGTGGGCCTCGTCGATAGCATAGAACGATATCTTCACCGACTTGAGAAACTCTACATTGTCCTCCTTCGTCAGCGATTCCGGGGCAACATACAGCAGTTTCGTGATACCTGCCTTCACGTCGTTTTTCACCTGGTCGATGGCCGCCTTGTTCAGCGACGAGTTCAGGTAGTGCGCCGTTCCCTCGTGCTCACTGAGGTTTGTGATGACGTCCACCTGATTCTTCATCAGGGCGATGAGGGGCGAGATAACAATAGCCACGCCGTCCATGAGCAGCGACGGCAGCTGGTAGCACAGCGACTTTCCGCCACCGGTGGGCATGAGCACAAAGGTATCCTTACCATCGAGGACGCTGCGGATGATCGCCTCCTGGTCTCCTTTGAATTTGTCGAAGCCGAAGAATTTCTTCAGGGCTGCACTAAGATTAATCTTTCCTTCTTTCATAGGCTTTGTCCCGTCTTACGAGACTTGTAAGTGTGATTTGTCCAGTTGCTGCCGGGCGTAGTCCTCGGTGACCTCAAACGTCTTCTGCTTTTTCGACGGCGTCTCGAACATCGCATCCATCATGATGCTCTCCACGATGGAACGCAGTCCGCGGGCACCGAGTTTGTACTCCACTGCCTTGTCGACTATCAGATTCAGGGCATCCTCGGTGAAGACGAGCTTCACGCCGTCCATCTCGAACAGTTTCTCATACTGCTTGATGATGGAATTCTTCGGCTCCACCAGGATACGGCGCAGGGCTTCGCGGTCAAGTGCGTTCAGATAGGTCAGTACCGGCAGGCGACCGATAATCTCGGGGATGAGCCCAAAGGACTTCAAGTCCTGCGGCAGCACATATTTCATGAGTTCGTTTTTGTCAATTTTTCTTACATTCTGTACAGAATTATAGCCCACCACACGGGTATTTAGACGATGGGCAATCTTCTGTTCGATGCCATCGAAGGCACCACCACAGATAAACAGGATGTTACGTGTGTCGACGGCGATGTACTCCTGATCGGGGTGCTTACGCCCGCCCTTGGGCGGCACGTTCACCGTTGTTCCCTCGAGGAGCTTCAACAGTCCCTGCTGGACACCCTCGCCGCTGACATCACGGGTAATCGACGGATTATCGGTCTTACGGGCTATCTTGTCTATCTCGTCGATGAACACGATGCCGCGCTGCGTTGCCTCCACATTATAGTCGGCCACCTGCAGCAGACGTGTCAGGATACTCTCCACATCCTCGCCGACATAGCCGGCCTCAGTGAAGACCGTCGCGTCGACGATGGTGAACGGCACGTCGAGCAATTTCGCTATGGTGCGTGCCAGGAGCGTCTTACCCGTTCCCGTAGAGCCGACCATGATGATGTTCGACTTCTCAATCTCCACGCCGTCCTGATCCTGCGGCTGCTGCAGACGCTTATAGTGGTTGTAGACAGCCACGGAGAGATAGCGCTTGGCCTCATCCTGTCCGATAACGTACTGGTCCAGATAGTCCTTGATCTCACGGGGCTTAGGCACGCTGTTCTTATTCTCCTTCTGTGCCTTCGCGGCAGCGGGGTTCTTCGGAGCCATCTGCTCCTGGACAATCCTGTATGCCTGCGCGGCACAGTCCTCACAGATATTGCCGTTCAGCCCCGTAATCAGCAGTTTCACCTCCCGTTCACTTCTTCCACAGAAGTTACACTGTTTCTTCATCTGTTACTTCCTCTTCAGCACATTGTCAATCATACCATACTCCTTGGCTTCCTCAGCCGTCATCCAGTAGTTACGGTCTGAGTCCTGATACACTTTCTCGTAGGGTGTATGTGAGTGTTCGGAGATGATGGTGTAGAGCTCCTTCTTGAACTTCAGGATCTCCTTGGCCTCGATCTCGATATCGGAAGCCTGGCCCTGCACACCACCCAACGGCTGGTGAATCATCACGCGGCTGTGGGGCAGAGCCGAACGCTTACCCTCGGTGCCGGCGACAAGCAGGACAGCGGCCATCGAGGCAGCCATGCCCGTACAGATGGTTGCCACGTCGCTCGCGATGAACTGCATCGTGTCGTAGATGCCCAGTCCAGCGGTGACGCTGCCGCCAGGGGAGTTGATATAAAGGGATATATCCTTGCCAGAGTCGACGGAGTCGAGGTACAGCAGCTGCGCCTGTAGCGTGTTGGCGGTATAGTCGTCCACCTGTGTGCCGAGGAAGATGATGCGGTCCATCATCAGACGGCTGTAGACATCCATCTGCGTCACATTAAGCTGACGCTCCTCGAGGATGTAGGGGTTCAAGTACTGTGCCTGCGTCTTCATCACTTCGTCGACGACGAGACCGTTCATACCCAGATGCTGGGTAGCATATTTTCTGAAATCGTTCATAATCATCTTTTTTGTTTCATAGACAAAGGTAATCATTTTCCGTGATACCTCCAAATATTTTTAGAGAATTTCACCAAAGAAAAAAAATAACGACCGCTCAAGCATCGCTCAAGCGGTCGTCAGATATGATGAGATAATACAGTTACTCGCCGCGCATCATCTTGTTGAAATCCTCGAGCGAAACGGCCTTCTCGTTGAGCTTGACCAGCTTCTTCACAGCGTCAATCAGCTTCACGTCGACGGCACGGTCAACGAAGTTGTCGACATTCTCGCGTTTCTTCAGCTGCTCGGCAGCATAGTTCTCCAGCACATCGTCGGGAACGTTCTGCATACCATACTGTGCGAACTGTGCACGGACAGCCTCCTTGGCGGCAGCCATCAGGTCGTCATCCTCAATCTTGATGCCAGTAGCAGCGACAATCTGCTCCTTGATGAGGTGCCACTTCAACTCCTTGATGCTTCCCTCGAAGTTCTTCTCGACGAAGTCGGCACCCTTGTCCTTGTTGTTGTTCAGCATGATGCGCTTCAGCAAGGCCTCGGGGAACTGCAACTCACCGACCTTCTTCTCGAGGTAGGCACGCATATCGAGCATAAACTTGTAGTCGCTGTTCTGTACGAGCTGGGCGCTGACCATGTCAGCAATCTTCTGACGGAACTCCTTCTCGTCCTTGCAGGAACCTTCGCCAAAAACGCGGTCGAAGAGCTGCTGGTCCACGGGAGCGGGCTGGAAATGACGGATCTCCGTCACCTGGAAGCTGAAGTCGCTCGTCAGGTCCTTCACCTGCTCCTTGTCTACCTTCAGAAGGGCAGCCACCTCGGCATCATTGTCGGGATAGGCCTTCTTGGGATTGAAGGTAATGATATCGCCGGGCTTGGCCTTGTCGAAGAGCTTCTGCTGTTTCTTTTCCTTGATATAGGCGGGCATAATCATACCACTCTCCGTGGTGATGCCACCCTCGAGGGTGTTACCCTTCTCGTCCAGCTGGCGGAGGTCACCGGTGAGGGTGTCGTTGCCGCTGAACACCTCGGCCTTCTCGAACTGTCCGGCCTGTGAGGCATACATCTGCACCTGATCGTCGATGAGCTTGTCGTCGACGGTGATGGTATAGTAGTCGATCTTGTCCTTTGCCGTCAGCTCAGCCTTAAACTCCGGTGCCACGGCAATGTCGAAGATAAACGTGAAGGGGCCGTCCTGCGACAGGTCCTGCTCCACCTGCTTCTCGTTGGGCAGAGGTTCGCCCAGCATCTGGATCTTGTTCTCGCGAATATACTCCATGAGCTTGTCGCCCAGCAGACGGTTGATCTCGTCGACCTTCACGGCCGTACCGTACTGCTTCTTAATCATACCCATCGGTGCCATGCCGGGACGAAAACCAGGCACGTTGGCACGCTTGCGGTAGTCCTTCAGGGTCTTCTCGACCTTCTCGTTGTAGTCCTCCTTCCCGATAGTGATGGTGAGCACACCATTGATCTTTTCGGGGGCTTCAAATTGAATGTTCATCGTTTTCTTTTTTATACCTTATTATAATATATTCTTGAAATGAGGTGCAAAGGTACGAAGAAGTGCGCGAAAAACCAAATTTATTTCGTTTTTTTTAGTTTCACGGCTGCACACCTTCCTCAGGAGGTGCTTTCCTCAGGCGTTCTGGCGTTCCTCTTCCTCTGCCTCGCGGCGACGCTGCTCCTCAAGTGCGGAGAAGTCTTTCTGGCGCAGCACAAACGACTCCGTTAGGTAGTTCTTCCTCACCACCTGGTTGGCGGCTAGCTCCTCGGGAGTGCCGTGGAACAGGATGCGCCCCTCAAACAGCAAATAGGCACGGTCGGTGATACAGAGGGTGTCCTCGACGTTATGGTCAGTGATGAGGATACCGATATTCTTGTCCTTCAGCTTCCACACAATGAACTGGATGTCCTCCACGGCGATGGGGTCGACACCAGCGAATGGCTCGTCGAGCATAATGAACTTCGGCTCAATGGCCAGACAGCGGGCAATCTCCGTACGGCGGCGTTCACCGCCGGAGAGCTGGTCGCCCTTGTTGCGGCGCACCTTCTCCAGACGGAACTCCTTGATGAGTTCCTCGAGTTTCCGCTCCTGATAGTCGCGGGGCTTTCCCGTCATCTCCAGCACACTGAGGATATTGTCCTCAACGGACATCTTACGGAACACGGAAGCCTCCTGTGCCAGATAGCCGATGCCGGCACGTGCACGCTTATAGACGGGGAACGTCGTCACCTCCTCATCGCCTAGGTAAATATGTCCGCCATTGGGCACAATCAGTCCCGTCGTCATGTAGAACGACGTGGTCTTGCCGGCACCATTGGGACCGAGCAGTCCGACAATCTCGCCCTGTTTCACGTTGAAGCTGACGTCATTCACCACCGTTCGCTTGCCATAGCGTTTAACGAGCCCTTCTGAGCGGAGTACAATACTTTCTTGTTCCATCTTCTAAGAATTTTGGCACAAAGGTACGAAATTTCCATATAATTTCGTAACTTTGCCGCCGAAAACAGTCTAAAAGATGTTAATACAGAAATGGCTGACCACCTTCGGTCGCTACCTGATGCTGATGGGGCGCACCTTCTCCGTACCCGAGCGGATGCGTATGTTCTGGAAACAGTACGTCAAGGAGATGGCGCAGCTAGGCATCAACTCCATAGGCATCGTCCTGCTCATCTCATTCTTCATCGGTGCCGTCATCTGCATCCAGATGAAGATGAACATCGAGTCGCCATGGATGCCACGCTGGGTGGCAGGCTATACCACCCGCGAGATCATGCTCCTAGAGTTCTCTTCGTCCATCATGTGCCTTATCCTCGCTGGCAAGGTGGGGTCGAACATCGCCTCGGAGCTGGGCACGATGCGTGTCACGCAGCAGATTGACGCCCTGGAGATCATGGGTGTCAACAGCGCCTCCTACCTTATCCTACCGAAGATTTTGGGTATGCTCACCATTATGCCCTTGCTGGTCATCTTCTCCTCGGCAATGGGTATCCTCGGCGCCTATGGCACAGCATACATCGGCCATATCATGCCGCCCGACGACCTTACGGCGGGCCTTCAGCACGACTTCGTGCCCTGGTTCATGTGGATGTCCATCATCAAGAGCCAGTTCTTCGCCTTCATCATCACCAGCGTCCCCAGCTTTTTCGGCTATACCGTCGAGGGCGGCTCCGTGAACGTTGGCAAGGCCTCTACCGACGCCGTTGTCTCCAGCAGCGCCCTCATTCTCTTCTCCGACGTCTTCCTGACACAGTTACTGAGTTGATATGATTGAAGTAAAAGACCTATACAAGCGATTCGACGACAAGGAGGTGCTGAAAGGCATCTCGACCATCTTCGAGGACGGCAAGACGAACCTCATCATCGGCCAGTCAGGTTCTGGCAAGACCGTGCTGATGAAAAACCTCGTGGGACTGCTTGAGCCTACAAGCGGTCAGGTGCTCTACGATGGTCGCGACTTCGTGGCGATGTCGAAGCACGAGAAGGTGATGATGCGTCGTGAGATGGGGATGATTTTCCAGTCGGCAGCTCTCTTCGACTCGCTGACTGTTTTGGAGAACGTTATGTTCCCGCTCGATATGTTCTCGTCGATGACACTCCGCGAGCGCCAGAAGCGCGCCATGGACTGTCTGGCACGCGTGAACCTCGTCGGCGCCGAACAGAAGTTCCCGGGCGAGATCAGCGGTGGTATGCAGAAGCGCGTCGCTATTGCCCGCGCCATCAGTCTAAACCCGAAGTACCTCTTCTGCGACGAGCCGAACAGCGGTCTCGACCCCAAGACATCGCTGGTCATCGACGAGCTGCTGCACAGCATCACTCGCGAGTTCAAGATGACCACTATCATCAACACCCACGACATGAACTCCGTCATGGGCATCGGAGAGAACATTATCTTTATCTATGAAGGGCACAAGGAGTGGCAGGGCGTCTCGGCTGACATTATGCAGTCGACGAACAAACGCCTCACGGACTTCATCTTCGCCAGCGACTTGCTGAAGGAGATGCGTACGGCTGTCCTTGCGAAATAAAAAACGTTCAGGAAACACCTGAACGTCACAATCACTTCATCCGCCACCGGCCATCGTGCTCCACCATCGGCACGACGATTTCCTCTTGCGTGCTGTCGCCATACTCCAGGATCAGGAATACGTTCATCTGGCGGGAGACGGTGTCCATCAGCGCATTGGAGGCGGCAACCGAACAGATGCCGCGATGGTCACGCTGCTGCTGTGCCACAAACTGTCGGCAGCCCGCCACCAGCTGTTCACGGTAGCCCTCGGGCAGTGAGTCGGCCCCCACCCTACCCTCCAGGAACTGCTCACACTCGCCAGCAGCCAGATGACGGTAGTAGCCCTCGGCAGCTAACGACGCCAGCTCCTCTGGTGTGGCCTTGCCACACCCCATAAGCCCCATAATTCCTATAAGCCCCATGAGTCCCATAAGACCTATAAGTCCCATAACCCTCAGAGGCCTCAGCGCCTTTCTCCGCATCATTTCTGTCGGATAAAGATGTTGATGGGCGAGCCGGTGAGCGTCCAGTTCTCACGGATTTTATTCTCGAGGAAGCGCTTATAGGGTTCCTTGATATACTGTGGCAGATTGGCGTAGAAGATAAACGTTGGAATCTGCGTGTCAGGCACTTGCGAGACGTATTTGATCTTGATGTACTTACCCTTGATGGAAGGCGGCGGCGTAGCCTCGACGATGGGCAGCATCACCTCGTTGAGCTTCGACGTGCCAATCTTCACCTTACGGTTCAAGTAAACCTGCTTTGCCGTCTCCAGCACTTTGAAGATGCGCTGCTTCGTCAGCGCCGAGGCAAAGATGATGGGGAAGTCCTTGAACGGTGCCATACGCTCGCGGATGGCGTTCTCGAAGGTATCGATGACCGCCTGCGACTTCTCTTCCACCAAGTCCCACTTGTTCACCACGACGACAAGCGACTTGTTGTTTTTCTGGATGAGCTGGAAGATGTTCATGTCCTGTGCCTCGATGCCTCGTGTGGCATCAATCATCAGGATGCAGACGTCCGAGTTCTCAATGGCACGGATGCTTCGCATGACGCTGTAGAACTCCAAGTCCTCCGACACCTTGTTCTTACGGCGGATGCCGGCGGTGTCGACGAGGTAGAAGTCGAAGCCGAACTTGTCGTAGCGCGTATAGATGGAGTCACGCGTCGTACCGGCGATGTCAGTAACGATGTGGCGCTCCTCGCCGATGAAGGCGTTGATGAGACTCGACTTACCAGCGTTCGGACGACCCACCACGGCGAAACGGGGTATGCCATCGTCAAGGTCGTCGGCCGACTTCTCGGGCAGCATCTCGAGCACTTTATCCAGCAGGTCGCCGGTGCCACTGCCCGTGGCGGCGCTGACACACCAAGGATCGCCGAGTCCCAACTTGTAGAAGTCGTACTGTCCGTAGAGGTCCTTGCCGTCGTCAGCCTTGTTAGCCACAAGCAACGTCGGCAACTTTGCGCGGCGCAAGATCTGTGCCACGTCCATGTCCCAGTCGGTCACACCGTTCTTGATGTCACAGATGAACAGCACGAGGTCGGCCTCCTCGGTGGCGATGAGCACCTGCTTGCGTATCTCCTCCTCGAAAACGTCCTCGCTGTTGACCACCCAACCGCCGGTGTCGACGACGGAGAACTCGCGTCCACACCATTCACACTTGCCGTATTGGCGGTCACGTGTCGTACCAGCCTCATCGCTCACAATGGCGTGACGGCTATTGGTCAGTCGGTTAAACAGGGTTGACTTGCCCACGTTCGGGCGCCCCACGATGGCTACTAAATTTCCCATATCATTGGTTATTTTTATTCACAACTAGTCCTTTGCACCATGCCCCTTGCCCCTTTACTCAGGGTTGTATCCAAAGGCGTCAAGTTCATGCTGCGACGAGCGCCAGTCCTTGTCGACCTTGACGAAAAGTTCGAGGAAGACGGTCTTGCCGAAGAACTTCTCCAGCGACTTGCGGGCCTCGGTGCCCACCTTCTTCAAGGCGATGCCCTGATGGCCTATGATGATGCCCTTCTGCGAGTCACGCTCGACATAGATGATAGCATTGATGGCTATCTTACGGTCATCCTCCTTGAAACGCTCTACGCGCACCTCCACGGAGTAGGGTATCTCCTTGTCGTAGTAGAGGAGGATTTTCTCGCGCACTATTTCCGAGACGAAGAAGCGGGCGGGTTTGTCCGTCAGTTGGTCCTTGTCGAAGAAGGCCGGACTCTCGGGCAGCAGCTCTTGGATGCGCTTCAAAAGCATATCCACGCCGAACTTATTCTTTGCCGAGATGGGCAGTATCTCTGCGTTGGGCAACAGCGTGTGCCATTTCTCGACGATTTCCGCAAGCTTTGCCTGACTATTCTCCTTCCTCGTTCCTCCTTCCTCGCTCCTCGAGCCTAACTCATCAATCTTGTTGATCAGCAGCAGCACAGGAATTGTCATTTTCTGCACCTTCTCCAGGAACGACATATTCTTCTCCGGGTTCTCCACGACGTCGGTGACGTAGAGCAGCACGTCGGCATCCTGTAGTGCCGACTCCGAGAAGGCGAGCATCGACTCCTGGAGCTTGTAATTGGGCTTCAGCACGCCGGGGGTGTCCGAAAAGACAATCTGCATCTCGGGCGTGTTGACGATGCCCATGATGCGGTGGCGCGTGGTCTGTGCCTTGAAGGTAGCAATCGAAATACGCTCACCAACCAGCTGGTTCATGAGCGTACTTTTACCTACGTTAGGGTTTCCGACTATATTGACGAATCCTGCTTTGTGCATCAGCTTCTCATTTCTCATTTAATATCATAGCCCCATTTGATATAGCTGGCACCATGAACGAAGCCGGCACCGAAGGCGGTGAGGATGATGTTGTCACCCTTCTTCAGCCGGTGCTCGTTCTCCCAGAGAGCCAGGGGGATGGTGGCGGCCGACGTATTGCCGAAGTGCTCGATATTCACGATGACCTTTTCCATGGGAACCTCCAGACGCTTGGCCACGGCCTCAATGATGCGCATATTCGCCTGATGGGGCACCACCCACTGGATGTTGTCCTTCGTCAGTCCGTTGCGCTCGGCAATGAGTGCGCAGTCGTCGCTCATGTTCGTCACGGCGTAACGGAACACCGTGCGTCCCTCCTGATAGAGGTAGTGCAGCCGGTGGTCTACGGTGAAGTGGCTGGCAGGACTCACGGAGCCGCCGGCCTTCAGGTGCAGGAAGGGCAGTCCCTTGCCATCGCAGCGGAAGTAACTGTCCTGGCAGCCCACACCCTCCTCCTCGGTGGCCTCCACCAGAGCGGCAGCGGCACCATCGCCGAAGAGCGGACACGTCTGACGGTCCTTATAGTCTACTATCGACGACATTTTGTCGGCACCGATGACAATCACCTTCTTCATGCGGCCGCTCTCAATCATCATCGCAGCCTGGTCGAGTGAGAACAGGAAACCACAGCAGGCAGCCCAGAAATCGAAAGCATAAGCGTTCTTCAGTCCAAGCTTGCCCACCACGATACTGGCTGTTGAGGGGAATTTATAGTCAGCGGTCGACGTGGCGACAACCAAGGCATCAATGGTATCAGGGTCGGTACCCGTCTTCCTCAGCAGTTCCTTGGCAGCCTTACGCGCCATATACGATGTACCGAGACCTTCCTCGGCCAGTATGTGGCGTTCCTTGATGCCCACACGCGTCATAATCCACTCGTCGCTGGTGTCCACCATGCGCGACAGTTCCTCGTTCGTGAGGATATAGTCGGGCACGTAGCCACCCATGCCGGTGATTACCGCTTTGATCTTACCCATTATTCAGCTACTTCGTCTTCTTTCTTGATAGCTACCTTGCCACGGTAGTAACCGCAAGTGGGGCATACGGTGTGATACACATAGTAAGCGCCGCAGTTGGGGCATACTGCCAGTGTGGGTGCTACGGCCTTGTCGTGTGTACGACGCTTGGCCTGACGAGTGCTTGACTGTCTTCTTTTAGGATGTGCCATAATTCTATAAAACTTTAATTCTTAAACTTTTAAACTCTTCAATTTTTCCCATCTTGGGTCTACTGTTCCCGCCTCCTCTTCGCTGCTTCGGGCAGCGTTGCTCAGCTCGTCGAGCTTCTGCATCATCGCACTATTGCATTTTCCAGGTGCATGAACGTGCTTGATGGGTATGGCCAGCGCAATAAACTCATAAATGAGCCATGACGTGTCGAGTATTCCTTCATCCTCGTCCACCATCACGACATCATCGTCCTCAGGGACAGTGCTTCCCAGCTTCACCACCAGACGGTTATCAGTCTCTATGGGCTGCTCCATCAGGTCGAGACAGCGGTCGCACACCACGTCTACGGTACCGACGGTGTGGAACAGGAGTTCAAAAAAGCCGGATGCCTTGCGTATAGACAGCGACACATGCAACGCTCCGTTATCCACGTCGGTTTCGTCAAGAGCCTCGAAGTAGTCCTTGTCCAGGTCGAACTCCAGCTGTGTCAGCTCGTCTGTCAGCCCTTTCAAATCTATCTTAAAGTGCTCTAAACTACCCATATACACGGTTTTACGATTTATTTAATCGCATTTTGGGCTGCAAAGTTACTAACTTTTTTCGTAACAACCCAACGATTTTATGATTTTTTTATAAATTTACGTCTTTCTCCCCAAAAATGGGTCAGAGATGGTGGAAGGGTTCTCCGTCTACGTTCCAGAACCCGTCGTAGGTGATGTAGAGGTGGTTGGTGGGCCCGGTATGATACTCGTTGCCGGTCATCTCGTCGGAGAAGAAGAAGGGATATAGGCGCAAGTCATCAATACGGCTGTCGTAGAGATAGTCGCTAAGAATATCCAGCTTGCAGTGCAGCACGTAGGTGCCGTCGCGCAGTTTGGTGGCATCCTTGCGCTTATAGTCGAAGCTCACGCCGTGGGGACCTTCGAAGACACCCCATCTCTGGATGTTCTCTGCTCCGCGTACGGTGACGTTGATGTCGAAACCGTAGGTGAACTTATACTTGAACACATCTTCGCCATAGTCGGCGAAGTGCATACCCTCCTCCACACCGGCGCTGGTGGCGGTAATCTGGTTGATGGTGACCGATGGCGTGGTGCCCATGAAGGGCAGTCCCTTGTCGATGACTTCTGGGCGGTATTGTTTCCGTAATGGTGCTGCATGGTAAGATGGGCAGGCCATATATGTCACATCATCCTCATAGTTTGGCAGGGTGAACATATACAACTTCCCGTTCTTCACCCTGGCACCTTTACCATCGTCATCTGGAAAGATTTCATCTACCACCTTCGTACCTTTCTTGATAAGGAGTGTGGGTATATAGCTTTGGCCAGCATAGCAAAAGAAGCCAACACTATTGATGGTGTACGAACCCATAAATATCATTTTCTGCTGCTGCTCATCGTAGATACGGTCAATCTTGAACGAGTTGTCCTCGATGGTAGGGTACCACGGTGTGGGCGTAGGTTTCACGATGTCCCATTCTCCGAGGTTCACTGTCAGGCCGCTCTTATCCTCCTTTTCCTGACGCTCATATGCCTCCTTGCCGACGTTGTTCCAGTATTCGGCCGAAAGTTCCATGCCGTTTTCCTTTGCCTCCTTTGCCACCTCACTGAGCACAGCCTTGGCATTGCTCTTGGTCAGTTTTCCGAATAGTTCCTTGAACCAGTCGAAGATAGACAGCTCAAGGAAGAGGCCGGCGTCGAGCTGCCAGTTCACCTTCGGGGTAATGCCAGGCCTGGATGAGACATCGTAGGACGGCTCTTCGTCATCGTTGCCTATGAACACCACCGGAGCCGTATCTGCATGCACACCAAAATATACCGACGGATAGATGCGCAGCGAGAGGACCTTACCGTAGAGGCCAAAGCAGACTTCGAGCGTGGTGCGCAGGCCCACGTCGCCTGAGAACACTGCAGAGGCCTTCCAGCCTGGACTCTCATTGACGGTCTTTTCCTGAAGAGTGAAGTCGGAGAAGTCGATGGTGTAGTCGTGCGTAATCTTGAAACTGCGCTCCAGGGTGGCCTCAGCGCTGGCCTTGAGCTCTATGTCAAAGTTCAGGTTGACGAAGAGTATCACCAGCACGGGGCCGATGAGGATGGGTTTACCCTCAACGGGGCGGAAGTGCCTCACCTTTACCTTGCCGTCGTAAGTACCACTCACCTTGATGCGAAAACATCCCTCTTCTATTTCGTTGATGTGTACCTTGTAGACGCCGCGTTCGAAACTGAAGTCGGTGAAGTCGTACTTGCTGGATACCGTATAGTAACTACCCTCTGCAAATCCGACCGTGATGGGCTTATCAGGGTGTTTGTCGTCCTCGAGGCTGAGGACGGGATCGGTTCCAAACTCGTAGCCCAGACCTATCCTTTCACCTAACTGCACATGCATGCCCCTAAAGCTATACCAGTCATCACCGCTAAAGTCGGGACCACGGGTTGTTCTGGCATTGCTACGGGCGGTGGCGATGCTGTCGGACGACTCGCCCTTCACGTCGTATTCCTCAGGGGCGGTGGTGATGGACCCGGTGATGTCGAGTTTTTTATAGGTATCGCCAAGCTTTGCCAGACTGGCGATGTAGCAGTATTCGCCGTCGCGCAGTTCGCGCATCTGCACGCGGTGCATACAGCCCATGGGGAAGCGCGTCACGTCGGTAGAGAGGAGTATCTCACCCAGCACGGGCAGGCGGTCTTGCGGTGTGTGTCCGGAGTAATGGATTTCCATGAACAGTCCCGTCTCGTCCTGCTCCACGTAGGTAATCCATTGCTGGGTATCCTCCGTCGTCAGCTGGCGCACGTTGCTCTGTAGTTGGTAGGTCACCTCGCAGTCGCCCTCTTTGGCGGTGACGGGTTTGTCGTAGCCTTCGCCGGTATGCACGGGCACATCGGTGAAGCCGTAGTCGTCGACCTCCGGCTCCTCATTGATGAACAGGTCACATGAGGATAGCGTTATGCTGAATAATAGAGTGCAGATGATAAATGTCAGGTTTATCAGGTGCCTATTGCTTGTTGTCTTCATACTTCTTGCTTCACTCGGTTACAACATTTACAATCGTGTCGGGTACGACGATATAGGGATTCTCGTCCTCCACGGGATCCACGGCGGGCTCATAGACCTCAGCGCCGTCATCGATGGTCAGGGGTAGGAGGGCTGACAGTGTGCCGTGTGCCTCACCATCGAAGGTCAGCGTCTGCGGGAACCATTCCGCCAGGGCCTTGCCACGGTAGTAGCAGCGCAGACGGATGTTGTCACCCGAAGGACGGTAGGCGCCGATGCGCATCTGGAAGTAGTCGATGCCGTGGCTCTGGCGCATCTGTCCGATGCCACGCAGGTCTTTGCCGACATAGGCTGCGATGATGACATCCTCCTGATTGGTCACCGTCAGCGGCTTTCCGTGCAGCGTCACATTGGCATAGAGCATCATCTCGTAAGGGAAGTCGCCCCAGTCCATCTCGGGTCTCGCCAGCACCTCCACCCAACAGGTGTCGCTCAGCATGGTGACCGCGCTGGTAGCCATCACACGTGTCAGGCCAGGGCTCAGGGCATAGAGCGTATCGTTCTGGAAGGTGGCAATGGCGTTGTCTTCGATGTCCCACCAGACGGCGGTATTCGACTGCGTCGCCGGCGTGAACGTCACGGGGACGACATAACGCTCACCCTCCATGATGGTGACGACGCGGCGAGTGAGGTCCATCGTCGTGCCATCGGTCAGGGTGACATTCTCATCGGTGAAAATGTCGCCGCAGCCGGCCAAAGCCAAGGCCAGTGTAAGAATTATGAAATTAAAAAATGATAATCTTCTCGCCATATTTTAATTTTATAATCTTGTAACTTTAATGGTGTTCGAGTTGCGGCTCTCACGACCGTCCTTGAAGCGGATGCTGACGTAGTACTCAGCCGTCTCGCCCTTCTTCAGGCTGGGGTCGGTATACTCCACCTCGTCCTTCGCCACATTGTACTGATACTTGAAATCCTTGTCACCGCTGCCCTTGCGGAAGATGCAGTAGTAATAGTCCTGCGACTGCAGGGAGGCAGGCATCTTCACATCCCAGACGATACGTACGGCTCCGGCGTGCTCCACCCAGTCGCCAACCACCTGAATGGGGATGTCGAGGATGTGGGGACCCTGATGCAGCCAGCTCACCGCGAAACTCTGCGACGTGTAGGGCGTCGAGTTGAAGCTCTCCACCATGTAGAAGTAGCGGCGCTCCTGGTCGTAGGGCGGATTGTCGTCGACGATGAGGGCATAGCTGCCAGTCTCTCGCAGTGAGTCGGCATCCCAGCGGGCTATCACCTCCCACTCGCCGGCGCCCAGACGTCGTTTCAGCAGGTGGTACTCCATGTCGGCATCGGTACCCACCACCCAGCGCATATGCATACCTTGCTGGTCGTTGTGCCACGACTCGTCCAGGTGAGGAGCCGACGGCGGCGTGTTGTGCGGACGCTTCACCTGCAGGACGGGCGACCACTCGCCGAAGTTGTTCGACCAGTCCACCGCGCGTACCTTATAATAAATATATTTCTGGTTGATGTTCATGGCCAGCGTGTCGATGAAGCCCTCCTGTTGGATGCCACCCTGATTGCGCAGCAGGAACTCATGGGTGCTGTCGTTGGAGAAGGCCAGGTCGTAGTAGGCAATGTCAGTATCCTCCGCCTTGTGCTGCCATGACAGGAGCACGTTACCCGAGGGCAGCACGATGGCTTTCAGTTCCTCGGGCGGCTCCGGGGCCTTGAAGTCGGTGATACGTACCATTTGTGCCAAGCCCATGTTCTCGTTGCCCGAGTTGTCGTAGGCCGAGATGGCCATCATACCCGTACGCAGGCCGGTGACGTCTACCACGGCTGTGGTGTCCTTCGGACTGATCAGCTCATTGACCATTGACCATTGGCCATTGACCTTTGATAACTGTGTCAGCGGGCGCCACTGGTGACCAGTGATGTCCTCATTGTAATACTGGATGACATACCCCTGCACATCGCCGTCCTGTTTCTCCGGGTCGGGGTTCTCCCACACCACGTGAGCCAGGATGCGGCTCATGGGGTCGTTGTCATCGGGACGCTCCAGGACGATATACTTCAGCTGCGGGGCCAGCGGCGGCTGGATGTCACGGGCATAGGCGGTGTGGACGGGCGACGGCCCAACCAGCTCTCCAAAGGCGTCGTGCGCGAAGATGCGGTATTCCCACACACCGACGTAGGGCACGGAGTCGCTGTAGACGATGAGTCCCTCATAGTCGGTAGCTTCAACCATCGAGACGTAGGGTTTCTTGTTCAGCCGCTGCCATTCGGTAGTTCCCTTCTCACGGCGTTCTATCTCGTAGCTGGAGTGTACCTTGTCCTCCCACGACAGCACGAAGCGGCACATCGACGGTAGCGTGTCTTCCACCAACGGGTCATAGGGTTCTGGCTCGTAGGGACGATTGACGACATTTTCCCTGACGCCCGGCTCGAAGATAATCTTGCCACCGTTGTCCCAAACTGTCGGCTGGACGTAATACTCATAGCGGGCATCTGGCTTCACCGAGCGGTCGACGAGGCCTACGGCCATGTCCTGTGCCAGGTCGGCACGCCACTCGGCAATGAGCATGGCATAGCCGAAGGAAATGTCCTGTTCGCTGTTGTACTCCATGTTTGCTCCCATCGTCCTTGGCGGCTCCTGCGTCTGGTTCTCGCTAATACGGCCCTCGCCATAGAGCACACCGGCACAGACCATCGCCAACGAGTCCTTCGTACCGTACTTCGACTCAAACTCTGCTTGTGACAGCGGTTTCAATCCACGGGCCAGCGTCACCTCCTCGCCGCTGCTCTTGTCTACGCGTAGCACGTTGACGCCGCCCTGTACCAAGAACATCCACGACACGTAGTCCTCGGGTAGCCACCGCAGGTAGATACGGTCACCGTAGGTGCGTGTCATCAGGTGGATCTTCGATGTAAGGATGGGGCCGTGGTAGACCTCCTCCAAGGTGTCGGTGGCCACGCTGCCGACCGCCGGTACAGTATCGACTTCTTCCTGGGCGTGAGCCGTGCAGACTGCACAGCTTACGAGACAGGCGGACAACAGGTATTTAAGCGTTTTTATCGTCATGTTTCAATTCTTTCTATTCATCAAAGCTATTCTCTAACTGTTCGTCGTTGCATGTCACCGACGGTGTGCCAATCATGTCCATCCAGTCCGTCATACTCTTCACGGGACTGCCTTCAAAGTCCAGGAAGTCGGCATCCACATCGTTCAAGTAGCTCTGGTCGGCGGCATCAGCGCCGAAGCGCTTCACTTCAAACTCACCAGTATTGAGGTTATAGGCATTCACGCGGTAGGCCTTTGCCGAGAATCCCTTCACCGTGTTCAGGGCTGTCCTGGCATCAAACACGTCTTGAGTCACAAAACGATTCGTATTGTTTGGCGACGCGCCATACTCCCAGGTCTTGTCTACGTGGAACGCATGGCCACCTCGCAGACGGAAGAACAACAGGTTCGACACCGACGACTCCCAACGGTCGCCCGTTAGGCTACCCAATGAGTACCTGAAGCTACGGTTACTGCGTGCCACCGACTTACCCGAGTGGTTCACGTCGGTTGCATCCTTGCCGTCATAACGGCCGAAGCAGTCACCGAAGATAAGCGGGAACTGGTAGTAGGGTACCTTCACCTTGAAGCCACGGCTCTCAACGGTGAGGTACTGTCCACGATGGCGGTTACTCCATGCCTTCATGTCCTTATTGAACTTGTCGTTGTCAATGCTGTTGCCCGACCAGCTATTCTGATAGATACTGTACAGATCGTCGGCGATGTCCTTCATCTTGTCGCACAGCGTCTCGGCCACATAGTATGGCGCGGCATAGTCCTTCACCAGCTCAGCCATATTCAGATGGTAGGCGAAGCCTGGGACGTTCTTGTCATAGCCCGGCACGCAGTAAGGAGACTTGCCATCCTGATTGGCCAGAGTGATGTCGGTGTCGCTCGACGGTAGCGGATACCGGGGCTGGGTCTTGTCGTTGAAGTACCACTTGTTCCATGCTCCATACATCTTTTTGGCCACCGCTATCGAGTTCTCTGCCCATCCCTCAATCTGGCTGGTGCCCTCGACGCTGAAGCCGTTGTAGCTGAATGTCAGCGGCTCGCTGGCATGACGCACCTCAATGTCGTCGAACGAATAGCTATTTACCTTCTTGCCGCCGATGAACACCGTGTTCGACAGATAGGAGAAATAGATGTAGGGATTGTCCAGCCGCGGCTTAGTGTAAATACTCTTCTCGGCCATCTCGCTCGAAATAGAATAGACGAGGTCGCCCGATGGTGAGAACGTGAACGAGGGACGCGCCGTGGCGGTCACACCCACGAACGGACGCTCGTAGGGCAGGGGCTCGCCTATCGAGTGCGTACGCTCCACCTTCGTGGTTACATATTTGTGCTTCTTGCGATCGTACGTCACCTTTCTCATCACCAACGGCGCTCCTAAGTTCTGCCAGTCTGTACGGTCCGAGCCTCGGAAGGTCAGGTTAGCCAGGATGATGGTGGTGTCCTTCTGGCACGACAGTCCCATCTGGTCGTAGTAGGTGTTAATTGCATTCTGGTAGGTCTCAGTATCGCCATATTGCCCGACAGCATAGATGCCTACCAATATCATTGTGAGCGTCGCGCCAAGGTTTGCCACAGTCTCTTCGACTGTGCAGCCCATCTGTTCTACCAGATTGTCGTACATATTGTGTTCTCGCAGGAAGCCGGTCATGGCGTTGAGTTTCTCTTCGTCGGTCATGTTCGTCGTGCAGTCGACACCGGCACCAGCCACCTGCTTGGTGTAGAGCAGCTGCAGGTTGTACTCGTAGTCACTGTTCTTGTCGGCCGACTTCTCCTTGTAGGGTTTGAAGGCGTACGCCGGCTCCATGTTCACGAAGTCTTTGCCATATCGTGCGAAGCGGTTCTCCTTCACCTCGGTCTTCTTCCATTTCTCTTCGCCCACCTTACGTCCGCGCAGCTGCCACGTGAGCTTGCCCTTGGTATAGGCCTTACCTTCGATATCGGTGTTCAGGGCAATCGTGGGACGTTCTAGGTCGTGCATGTAGGCTTCGTCCTTATCCTCCGGCTCGTTGAACAGCTTATTGTCAACAGCCGACGGGTAGGCCAGGGCCACATACTGCTGCAGGCCGTTCACAGGATCTTCTTTGATCTCTTCCTCACTACGGGTGTAGAAGAAGAAGAATTTGTTCTGTAGCCAGCGGATGCGATACTCCTTCTGCTTACCCTTCGTGCTCGTGGCTACCAGCGTGGGCCATACCTGCTGGCCGTCCTCCACCTCGTAGGCGGTACCGATGAGACGGAGGATGTAGTGACAGCCGGGTTTCAGCGTGGCACCCGTCAGATGGAAGCGGCTACCATGGGCGCCGTTGGGTTCCTCCTTGATACGGATGGGGATGCGGTACTGGCGGTACTGATTGTGGAAGAGGTTCTGTGTCTTGGTCCAAGTAGCACCGTCGGGATTCAGCAGGTCGCTGTTTTTCTTGGCTTTCTTATTCGAATAGTACTTGCTGTCCATCTCCATGTTGGTCTGGTTGACCGACTCGAAGCCACAATTCTCAATGGTAGATTTGACGGTGTACTTCCACTGGATGGAGGATTTCGAGAAGTCAAACTCGTAGAGCTCGGCAGCAATAGAGCCGTAGGTCGATGACTCGCTGTCGGAGAGGTCGGTGTTCAGGTCGAAGACATACGTACGTGCGGCATTCAGGTTGAGCGTCGATGCGTCGTAGCCCGTCTTGTTCGACAGGGCCAGCTGGTCGCTGGGGTCTACAAGGCGGTACTGGGCGCCGAGGGAAGCCGTTGTCGTGAACATAGCCTTGTTGAAGTCGCGCACGCTGATGCCTTCGTCATACCAGCCCAGTCCCAGACTGTCGCTGGCAATGTTGCAGTAGTCGAAGAGGTTGAAGCCGTCGAGGGCATTACCCACGAACGCCTCGCATCGCTGTCCGCAGGTGAAGTTGAAGCTACGGTCAATCTTCACCAGACCGGCCAGGAGGCTCATCTTCACGCGGGCCTTGCCGTCGACCCATGTAGGACTAGGCATACCACACTCGAAGACGCCGCCGATACCGGCATCAACGATGTCAATCTTACGGTCGATGAGCTTGCCCAGCTTGATGTGCAGGCCGAACTTCGCTGCGAGGTAGGCATAGAACTGTCCCATGGCATACCAGCCGTTCTTACCCATCGGGCGGTGGAGGTTGGTACAGAAGGCGGTATTGCCGTAGTTGACCAGCGACATATCGAAGCCGGCGATGGCGTTCAGCGAGCCGTAGAACAGTCCGAGGTCGATGTCGATGAAGCCCCACGCCGAGGCACCGATCATCACACCGCCCTTGACGTTCTCGCCGGTGGGCAGCAACGCCTTGATGGCCGCGCTGCGCGAGCGCTGAGCCTTGTCGAGGCTGGCGTTGGTGTTCACCTGACTGCTTCCGCCGTTGAGGAAGTCGGTGATGACGGTAGGAATAGGCGGTAGCTGTCCGTCGCCAGGCAGTTCGTTACCAATGCAGAGGTAGGCGTTTGCACCGATGTTGACGTTGACGATGCTCGACTTGAAGTCGACGAGCACGAACTGGCAGCGCTTCTTCTCTTCGGGTTCACCGAGATAGAGGTGCCAGCGCATGGGCGACTTCTTCACACCGTTCTCCTTCCATGTTATCTTGAACTGCAAGGGGATATTGAACTCAGCGGCGCGGGGCTTGTTGGCATCAGCCTTCGCCTTCGCCTCCTCGTCTATCGATTTCTCCTCTTTGGCATGTTGGTTCTTGTCGCTCTTGCTGTCGTAGTCGCTCTTGAAGGAGTCCATGCCGGGCATGGGGATGTCGGCCACGAAGTTCTTCACGTCGCTCTCCAGGTTCTGCTGGAAGTCGTCGAGCGTCTTCTGCATCTTCACCAGTTCGGCGTTGGCCTTCTCCATGTACTTACCCACCTTGCCTGAGAGCTTACTGCTGGTAGCCTCGACGGTGATGTCCAATGAGAGGAAGCGGTCCTTGTCGTCGTTCTGGTAGAGCAGTTGTACCTTTGCCTCCACCAGTCCGCTGACAGCCTTCATGTTACCCTTGAAGAGGAAGGTGGTGAGACAGCCGTTGCCGTTGTTGCCCTGACGGTCGTAGACCACGTTGAGGTCGACGTCGGCAGAGAGCGTCTCCTTGCCTGCCGATGACTGTAGTCCCAGTCCGAACGACACGCCAATCAGTCCATACCGTGCCTGAGCCTTGATGCCACCTTCGTCTTTTCCGCTCTTCCCTGCCGGCCTTGCATTGAAGTAGAAGCCACCGGCTATGCGGTTGATGACCACGGGGTCGAAATGGATGCCGGCGCCGCTGCTGATGTCCACGGTGAAGTAGCCCCAGGCGTATTTGTCAGGAACGGTCAGCCCGCTGCCTTCAGCCGGTTTCTCGCCGTCCTGCGTGGTATGTTCGAAGTAGCCGCCGTTGCACTTGACGGCGAACAGGCCCTTGATGTCGATGTCGAGGCTGCCGGCATAGCCCTTGTCGGCGCTGTCCTCACCAGTCACGTTCAGCTCACCCTTGAAGTGGAGCACGGAGAAGTCGCAGTCGAGCTTGATGCTCTTGAACTCCACCTTGCCCTCGCTGAGCTGGTAGCCCGAGATATTGGAGAGGTCGCCGGGGATGGTGAGCTTCGCCGAGATGTCGATGCCGACGGCGGTGTTGATCTTGTCTTCGCAGAGGCCGATAGTACCTTCGATGCCAAGTGTCAGTTTCTCATTCTTATAGTCGAAGCTCCAGTTTGACAGTTCCACGGAGAACGGACCGAGATTCTTCTTCGGCGACGACAGCGACCACTCGCCGGCATCGAAGAAGCACTTGCTGGTCAGCGCTATCTCCTTGCTCTCGAACAGGTTGATGGCGCCGCTATGCTTCTCCGACCATTCAGCCTCCGAGCGCAGGCGTTTGATTCCAAGGCTGTCGTTGAAGTAGGTATTGATATTCTTATAGACGGCAGCGCTGTCCTTGTACGAGAAGTTAGCTAGGCGCATCTTCGCGAAGTGGATGCCACGGAAGTCCATGTTCAGCGGCAGCTTCTTCGCATATTCGCGGATGCTGTTCACCGTGGAGTTGGTGTCGGCGATGTTGATCTGACCGCCCATGTTCAGCTCCACGTAGGTGTCGGTCTTGTCCTTGTTGCGGTCGATGGCCGCCACCATGAAGTATGTCTGGTCCTTGATGAGGTCTACGTCGGCCACGAAGCACGAGAAGTCGAGCGAGTCTATCTGCTGCGTCTTGAAGTAGTACGCCATCAGGTCGTTCTCGCCGTACACCCGTTTCTTATGCTCCACCTTCTTGCCGCTCTTGTCGTAGGTGTAGTACGTCGTCGTGCTGTCCGTCAGGTGGCGGATGTCGCAGGTAAAGCGGATCTTGCCCTGGTCGGGGTTGCCCTTGCCGCCGCCCTTGCCGGTTCCAGCGGCGGAAGCGGTGGCGCCGCCTTTCCCGTTTCCAGTGGCAGAACCGCTGGACGCACTCTTTCCGGTGGAAGAACCGCTGGACGCACTCTGGTCCTTCTTACCAAAAAGCGGTATGGCGAAGCGGCCCTCAATATGGCAGGAGTCAAAGTTGTTCTGCACAATCATCACCTTTGCCATGTCGAGGTCGAACTCCCAGCCACCGGCCTTGCCCGTCTGCGCCTCCATCAGGTTCAGGGCGGCGATGTCACAGGTGATGCCACTGGCATCGAAGAACATCTTCTGACCGGCAATCTTCAGACCCTCGTTGCCCTTGCCAAAGACGGCCCACTTCGGGAACTGTACGCTAATCTCGTTGACGTAGATGCCCTGCCAGGCCTCCCATTTGCCGTCGCTGCACTCGCTGCTCACCTTCGTCGGGTCGTAGGTCTTCGGCATGGCGTTGATGCCGGGGAAGTGGAGGCTGCTGCCCTGGTAGTTCTTCTTCGAGCTGTGGTCAAAGATGATGTCCTTGCCCGGTGTAAAGGTCCATCCCGGCAGGTCCTCGGCCTGGAACGGATCCATCGATATACGACCAATCCAGTCGCTCCAGCTCTTCTCTATCGTGGCCTGCAAGTCAAGGATGGGCGGGGTGTTCTCCACCTTGCCTTCGATGACACGTTTCAGGTTCGGTATCTGCATGGCAATCTCCAGGCCCAGACCGCCGAACTCATCGTTCTCCCACCTCAGGAAACAGCCGTCCTGCGGGTCGAGGGGCTCCAGCGGTGCCTTGAACGTCATGTCCCAGCCGCTGTCCGGATCCTTGATCCTGAAGTTCGAGAGCAATGCCAGCACACCGTCCTCGGGCAGTATGCGGCCCTTCTGCACGCAGAGACGCGGTGCACCGAAGATGAGCACGTCGTTCTCGATGACGTCGCACTTAGGCAGCACGAACTCGCCGATGACGTTCATCACGGCGCCCTTCGGTGTGAACATCATGCTGGCTATCTGCAGCGAGAAGTCCTCGGGCAGCAGCTTGGCGATGGTGTCGGGCAGCTCCGTGGGGAAGTAGATGTCCAGTCCTGTGCCGTCCATCACCTGGTCCCACTGTTTCTCTGCCTGCTTGAAATAGGTATAGTACGAACCCAGGTTATACTGCTGTGCCAGGTTGCCCGTCTCGCCGCTGACCGTCGAGCCTACCTTGTCGGCCACGTCTCTCGGCAGTCCGAGGTCGCCCCAGATGTTGTCGAGGCCCCACGACGAGAACAGCGAGTCGACGGCCTGCTGGGCGGTGAACTCTGTCTGCTTCCCCTTCGCATACGTGTTCAGGATACCGTCGTAGACCACGCCGTCGGTATTCACCTTGATGCTGTCGAACTTCACGGCCACACGCACGTTCATGCCGAGCACCTCCCAGTTGATCCAGCCGGTGCCGTTCTTCAGAGTCCTCGTCTTGCTGTCCTGTGTCACATCGTCGTTCAGCGTCAGTGTCCAGTCGCTGATCTTCAGCTTCTCGTCCTTCTTCGGCAGGTGGTCTATGGGTACCTTGTTAGCCACGTCGGCAGTATTCTCGCCACACTCAAAGGTCTCCTTGAAGTGCTCCACGATGGCGAAGTCGACGTAGTTCAGCGAGTCGCCCTGCATCTTGATGATGCTGTCGGCGGCATTCGTCGACTTCGCCGTGACACGCAGCACGAGGTAGTCGCCAGCCTGCACGCCTTTCAGACTCTTCCACTGGATGGTGTCGTTGAGATTCTTCGCCTTCTCGTCGATTTTCTTGGTGTATATAGGTTTCGACTTGAAGATATTCTTCAGCGAGTCGGCCGTGTTACCCTTGTATAGCGCTACGGTGTATGCGAACTTGATGGTGTCCTGTCTCTGTCCGCGCCCACCGGCAAACCAGGCCTTACGCCACTCCACGTAGATGCTGTCGCCGACGAACAGCTTTCGTCCCACCTTCTCGTAGAAGCTGGGCTTAATGAGCTTCGGCTGTTCAAAGGTGTAGAGTTTCTCCTTGCTGGTCGTCTCCTTACCGTTGGTAGCAGAGCCTTTGGCGGCATCGGCTACGCTGTCCCCCTTCTCGCTTTGGGGTTCGATGCCCTTGAAGTTCGGGTCGTAGAAGCGGAACAGCAGGATGTCACTCTTTCCGTCGTTCTCTATCAGCGAGTAGTTCAGCGAGTTGGCACTGTTAGAGATCACACTGTGTGCCGTCACCTGCATGGCATAGACCGTCGTGGTGTCCTGCTTCCACAGATTCTGATAGGCCGTCGGCAGGGTGAAGGTGGTGTTCAGCAACTTCGAGGCCTGATACTCGGCAGGGTTGTAGAGGATGGCTTCATCGGGCGTCTGTGCTCCGAGCTTCACCACCTTCAGGTCGTAGTTGAACTGCACCATCTGTGCGTTGCAGTTCAGCGTGGGCTGCATCCAGGTGAAGAGCTGTACGGGATTGTTCACGTCGATCTTCGCCACGGCGAACTGCGCCATCGGGTCGGCGGCGGCCAGTCCGCCGGCCGCCTTGGGGCTGAGGAAGCGGGGCGACTGTGCACGGTAGCAGATGTTGAACTGGCAGCGTCCGTCGCCGGGATGGGTGAGCAACACGCCATTCGTCTGCTGCGGATCCCAGCGGTAGGCATCCATAAACATCTGGTACTGTCCTTCGGGCAGCAGGCCGATAGGCTCGTCCTGCAGCTTCTGCATCAGGTCCTCGCGGAGTCCTAAGTCGCTGAGTGTGAAGTGGCGGAACAGGTTGCGCATCTCCACGGGGTTGAGCACCTTCGCCTGGTGGGGTGCCAGCACGATAGGCTCGCGGGGGATATTGCCGTTGGTGGGGGTAGCCATCATCACCTCCTGGTCGGGGAAGAGCATATCTATATGCATACCGATATGGAGGAGCTGCTCCGCGTCGGTGTTGTTCATCAGCTTGATGCTGAAGAACTTGCCGGGGTTGCTCATGTATTCGCCAGCCTGCGGGGGCAGCACGGGCGACATCGGACTGACGCTGATGGTCACGTCCTGTGCCCATAGGGACCCACCCCCTACCCCTCCCTTCATGGAGGGGAGTATATAGACAAACTGAAGATTCAGGAGCACTAGTATTAATAGTGCCTTCCTCAAGCATCGGTTCCCAATATGATGATTCGCTATAGTCATTTTCTCTTCACTCAAAATACATTTTCGGATAGAATCTATCTACTCCCCTCACTCACAGGGAGGGGTCGGGGGTGGGTCTTTTCTTCGCCAGGTGCAGCAGCGAGAAGGTATAAGTATAGCCCAGCGACGCCGTCAGTTCGGTGGTGCCGGTGCTGCTGTGGTCAGCACTCAGGTTGGTATCGCTGTATTTGTTGAAACCGGCAGAGAACGAGAAGCTGTGGACCTTGGCCAGGGTGTAGCCCGCCGTGACGAAGGTTCCCAGCGAGAGGTTCTTACGCTGGTTCTTGATATCGTTATAGCACAGCGACAACGTGGCCGACGTGCTGAGACTCTTGTCTTTCAGGAAAGAGCGACCGGTGCCCACGGAGAGCACGTCGCTGGTATAGCGTGTCTGGTAGCCGTCGCTCTGCTGATGTGAGAGCGAGGTGCTGATGGTCATCTCCAACGCCTTCAGCTCCAAGGAGTGCGACAGTCCGACGGCGAACGTCTTCACGTCGCTGACGCCGGTGGCAAAGCGGTTCAGGTCCTTGTTCTCGGTATAGTTGCCGGTGAGTGAGATGACATGTGCCAGGTGCTCGCCGTCGAAGATGAGCGAGGGCGTCAGGTAGAGGGAGTTCATGCGGCGGTTTACGCGGGTGGTGTCGTTGACACGTGCCGTACCGTCGCTCTGCACCTGCCGGTAGCCGTTGTAGCCTGCCGCCAGCTGGAGGTGCTGTGAGATCTGTGTACTGGCCGAGGCGTTGTAGACGAAGCCGCGGGTGGTATACAGCTGGTTACGGGTGATATTGTCCTCCTGTCCAGAGAACGATGCCGTCAGGGCAATCTTGTTGAAGAGGGTCGTCGAGGCATTAATGCCCAGCGACTGGTAGTTGTTCGACGTGTAGTAGAGTCCCAGGGTGGTGAAGTCGGGCTGCACCATCCGGTAGAACACGGAGGTGTTGAAGTTCTTCACGTTGACGTTGGCGCTGACGTCGGTGGCAATACGCATCAGCGACGAGTAGCGGGCCGCGAAGATCTGGTCCCAGCGGTCCAGGCGGGTGGTGTGCACGCGCTCAGCCTCCTTGTCTTTCGAGAAGGCGGTAAAGGCCAGGTTGCCACGCAGCGACAGCCAGCGGGTGACGCCCATGCCGCCCCGCAGCGCCACGGCGATATTCTCCTGCGGCCGTATGCGCTGCTGCCATTCCGGCGACACACTGCTGCTCTGGTCGTAGGCACGGAGCAAAAAGAGGTCGAGGAAGGACTTTGAAGAGCCGTAGCCCACCTTGAAGCCCCAGCCCAGACGGCGATACTGCGGTGCACGTGCCGAGGGATCGGCGGGGTCGTCGTTGATGGCGTTGCGCAGCTCACCATAGAAGGCGCCGAAGCGCAGGCGTTCGCCACCATACTCCAGACCGATGCCGTTGAACGACATATTCATGATATAGCTCGACATCGTCATCGACGAACGTCCGAAGTGTCCGCGCCAGTTCTTGTACGTCGGGTCGATGTGGAACGACAGGTGGGGGAAAGAGAACGACGAGTTGTCGTTGCTGTAGGAGAAGGCAAAGGGCATACTCACGCCGTAGACGGAGATGTTCATGTTCGCCCAGAGGGTGTTGCCCCACGGCGAGCGGTAGCCACTGCCTATCGTTGAATGATAAAAGGTGTTCTGTGTGCCAATGGCACCGGTGATGATAAGCGGGTCGCTCTCGGCAATACTCGAGATGGTGTTCTGACCCAGTGTCAGCGACTGGGCAGTCGCTGACACTGGTAACATCAGAGCAGACATTACATATATAATGTACGCGCGAGTTCGTTTCATGCTCATCGTTAACGGACGACAGTCTTCATCACGCGGCCGTCGGCAGTACGACGGATATTGACACCCTTCTGCGGACGGCTCACCTCACGACCGTTGAGGTCATAGGTGCGGGTGGCGCTGCCGTTGACGGATGAAGTGTGAGTAGTGATAGCTGTAGCGGTCATGATGGTCTCGCCCTTATGCAGCTTGAACGGCTCCTTCACCGTTCCCAGCATATTCTTCATGCGGGTGGTCTCGTCAATCTGGCTCAGCTCGCCGACGGTCTCGTCGTGGAGCTGGAACGAGACGGTCTCACCGCTATTGCCGTGAACCGTGATGAAGAAGCGGTCGCCAACGGCGACACCCTCGCCACGGCACTCGTCGTTGACGAAAGCATAGATGCGGCAACCGTCAGTCTTCTGCAGGCCCTCAACCTCGGCGACGATGGTCATGTTGTCGCGGAAGCCTGAGGCATCGTACTGATAGAGGGGCGTACGGTCAGCCCTTCTGCCGGCCTGACGGGAAGTGGGCACGAAGTCGTCATCCACGGCAGCCATATTCAGCTCATTCTCGAAGGTGATTGTACGGCCTGCGTCGCCAGCGTTGTAGAACAGGTAGCCCTGGCCGGGAGCCAGCACCTCGAGGCTGCCGGTCCAAGAGCCTTCGTTATATATGGCAAAGCCGTCTTTCTTCGAGACGATTCGGTCGTCCTCGACGAAGGTGCCCGACAGGCCATTGATGATATAACGACGGAACACATAGGGGTTAGGAATCCAGTTCCAGCCTTTACGCAGGGTGATGGGGTCGTCCACGCCCAGCGTGCCACCGTAGAGGTAGTTGCTGCTCGCCTCAGTCTGCTCAGGCTGTGGCCCACCGGGGTTCGTGCCGGTGCTCGATTCGGTCTTCAGCTTGAAGCACACGTTCTGCGACAGGAGGTCGAGATCACCGAAGAGTCCGTACGTCGGGTCGTTGTACACCTGCTCACTCTGCGTACGGATCTCTATGAGATTGTCGTCGAACAAACTATTCAGACTCTTAAGAATACCGTAGGGAATGGTGCGCCACTCCCAGCCGCCATTGACCTGGAAGTCGTAGCCCAGCTCCTGCGGATCGGTGGTCATGCTGATGTTGTCATTTCCCACGGGATAGGTGGCAGTAAACATCACCTTTCCTGGGATATTCTTCAGGGTGACGGGAGCCCAGACGGTGCCTTCTTCCTCACCAACGGCGAACGAGCCGATCTCCAGAATGTTGTCCATATAGTTAGACCAGTCATCGTTGTCATAGTAGGTTGCCGTAACCTCCACCAAGTTGGGGTTTATGGTGCAACCTTCAGGTATAGAGCTTACCTGTATCTTTCCTTCATTACCATCGGATTGGGGAGCGAAGTATTGGACGGTCAGGCCGGTGAGTCCCTCCGAAACGATGACAGTGAAAGAGGCTGAGACCTCTGTCTCGTGAGGAGCACCCGTGGGGTCGAACTCAGCAGCGAGCCAGTCCTTCCACTTAATGGTCATGGTGACCGTCGTGGTACCGACAGCCTTTACAAAGGCACCATTATCGTTGATCTCCAACACATTGGGGTTGCTGATGTTGTAGATATTCGCATAGTCAGTACCCTCATAGATAACATAGGAACCCTCGGGACCCATGACAATCGCGTTATCCAGAATCTCGGTGATGTTCATTCCCGAACCCGTGAAGTTCACAGTATACTCTGGAACGGGAGCGGTCAGGGTCTTGAACTCGTCGTGAACGCGCACCTTGACGTAGGTGGAGGCTTGGGGGTTGTCGACGGATGTCACAAGGATCCACTCTGAGCCACCTTGGGTAGCTGTGATGGTACCTTCAGAATCTATCGTAACACAGTGTTGGTCTGCTCCTGGATCATAATAGCTAAGCGTCACTGCCTTGTTCGTTGCAGCAGCAGGCACAATGTTAAACGCCTTGCCGTCAACGAAATACGAGGTCAGGTCGTCGCCGAGCATACAGTCGAGATACTCGTAGGGACTGCTAGAGTCATCGGACTGGAATGGGCTGGTGATGCCCGTCACGCCACAGGTCACGTTGATGGTGAACGTCTTGGTGTCACCAGTCCACCGTGGATTGCCAAATTCCTGACCAAGATAGTCATTAGCCCAATACTCCAGGGTAATCGTTGCTGTACCGGCCTCCTTCGCAGTCACGGTAATCGGAAGTTCTGGAGAATACACGAACTCGCCAGTTTCTATATCCACCACGTCTGTGTTATTCGACGTGATTTCCACGTAACTGTCATAGAAACCTTCGGCATCTGCAGGCAAAATATTGAAATTTGCCTTCACGATGTCGGTGATGTCCATATTGTCCGATGTCAAGGGGATGGTGAGCACATCTTGGTTGAACGTCACGTTTCTCACGTCATTGTAGGCATTGACATAAATGTCGCAAGAGACATCGGGATTGGACTTGCTCCTCACCGTGACAACACCATTAGAACCATCGTGCTTGACTTTGATATGGCCGTCAGTATCGACATAAAGGGCATAGTCGTTAGGGCTGACCTCGAAAGTGACGTCCTTATCGTAGGCTGTTGAAGGGAGCACATTAAACATCATGCCATCCACAAGATACGCCGTCAGGTCGTCATCCACCGAGCAAGCCAAGTAATCGTCGCTATTGTAGGGGCTGGTAATGCTCGACACGCCCTGACGGACATGTACGGTGACGGTGATGGGGTTGATGCCCGTGCGGATGTTGTCATCATAGTCGTAGACGGTAGCTGTCATCACAGCATCGCCGGCTTCGAGGGCAACCCATGCATCGCCATGACTCACTACTTGGGTGTTGCTCGATACCCATACTACTTTGTCGGTGGTATTCGCGGGGGCCAGTTCGTAGGTGCCCTGAAGGAGTTGGTCCAATACTATCGGCTCATTGCCAAGATATACCGTCAGCTCCGCCTGTGTGCGGCTGAGGGCGGTGGCAGGCTGGTAGACGTAAACCACGCCCTCTGCATCCAGTGAGCCGTAAGTCATCCATACCGACGCGCCGGTAGTGGTGGGATTCACGCCCTTGATACCCCAAATGCCGTCATTATTCTTGAAACTAAAATAGTTATTACCGCCTTGGCCGTATGCCCATTCAATGTTGTTGGGCAGCGTGGCATCCCAAGGGGTCACAGTCACATATTGCAGCGGGTCGACCGTCTCACCTACGTTGACATAAATGTTATTCAGCGAGATGCTAGTGGGCTCTGTCAGTCCTAGCTGAGTAGCGCTCGAAGGAATAGCTTCCGTCTCACCAGTAAACATAACCTCCTCAGTGTTTACTGTCAGGTCGTACTCCAGACCCGTTGATGGATTGTAAGCCTTGAAAGTGATGAATTCACCATCGTCAGTATCGAGGCTGCCTTCCACACGGAAACGCAATATGTAGGCTTCCGTTGTCAATATAAAGGGGTTCGACATAACAGTACCCTTACCGCGAAGTTCATCGCCAATGAAGGCGGCAAACTCGTAGCTGTTATAGGTGCTTTGGTCATAAACGGTTTCACCGTTGAGCACCAACTCGGCATAGACAAAGGTCTCGTCCATGTAACCACCACCCGGAGAGCTCCAATGTGATGAGTTCTGTGCTCTCAACATACCCGTCACAGCCATTAGTGACAGGGCAAACAGTAATAGTCTTTTCATATGCTTGGTTTATGTTTGATTAACTTCTGTTGTAATTTAGGCTACAAAGTTACACATTATATATAAGAAAAGCAAAAAAAGTTGAAGAAAAATACACAAAGGAAATGGAGAAAACATAGAAAAGAGACAAACGCAATCGTTTTTGAGACAAATTGAAAAGAATCCACTGATAATCACAAAATAGGTTGCAAAGTCCGGTGATTAACAAAAAATGAGTCAGAAGAACCGACACAGGATCACTCTGTCAGAAGAGAGAAGCCTGTTTACGGGAGCGAGGAGGATGTTTACGGGGAAAAACCTTATCGGAGCAGGGGAAAGGCCGATCTTTTCGTTCTCGCAGCGGGCGGGGAAATAATCAGCAGCGCCCGCTGCTAATATCGGCAGCGGGCGCGGAAATTGTCGGCAGCGTTCGCTGCGTACCCAGTTTTGTGATCAGGGGTCGGTTCTATTGATCCTATTAGAGAATTACTTCAGCTCAATGCGGAAGGTGGTGCCGCGGCCCAGCTCGGACTGCTTGACGAAGATGCGGCCGTGGTGGTACTCCTCGACGATGCGGCGCGCCAGCGAGAGACCAAGACCCCAGCCGCGCTTCTTCGTGGTGAAGCCGGGGGTGAAGACGTGGCCGATGTCCTTCTTGCGGATGCCCTTGCCGTTGTCGGCGACCTCGACGGCAACGCCACCACCCTCCTCCTCGATGAGCGTGAGGTCGATGCGGCCGGCACCCTCCATGGCGTCGACGGCGTTCTTGCAGAGGTTCTCGATGACCCACTCAAAGAGCTGAGCGTTCATCCTGACACGAACGTCGTGGTCGGGCAGGTGGCGCACAATCTCCACCTTGCGCGACGTGCGACGGTCCATGTAGTCGACAACATGGTCGAGCACCTGGTTCATCGACGACTCCACGGGCTCGGGCAGGGAGCCGATCTTCGAGAAACGCTCGGCGATGAGCTCCAGGCGCTTCACGTCCTTGTCCATCTCGGGGATGAGCGCGTCGTCGGGGTAGTTCTCCTTCAGGATCTCCACCCACGCCATGAGACTGGAGATGGGGGTTCCGAGCTGGTGGGCGGTCTCCTTCGACAGTCCCACCCACACCTTGTTCTGCTCGGCCCGCTTCGACGACAGCAGGGCGAAGATGGCGACGACGACAAAGATCATGACGATGCCGAGCTGCACGTAGGGCCATGCCTGCAGGCGCTTGAGCATGATGGACTCGTCGTAGCAGACAATCTGGGAGTCGACGCGGATGGTGTCGCCGGAGGCCTGCATACGGCGGGCGTACTTCGTCAATTGAGAATTAATAGTGGGTGATGGAGAATTCTCGTCGATGCCGGAGATGTTGCGGTAGTCGTCGATGCCGCCCTCGCTGTTGAGGACGATGACGGGGATGGTGTTGTTGCCCTTCATCACGTCGAGGATGAGGGCCACGTCGGTGTTCTCGTCGGCATTGTTCAGGGCGTGGAGAGCCTGTGCCCACACCTCCATGCGGTTGCGCTCCTCCTTGGAGAGGTCGCGCACGAGGAAGTGCGAGATGAGCAGCGACGCCACGGCAATAACCGCTGCGGCCACCACGAGGAGTATCTTCACCTGTCTTATTCTGTCAGTCCACTGCATACTCTAAAATAACGTCGGGCAGGGGAAGATTATTGTAAAACATGAATAAATTATAAAATATAGAAGAGAAAAGGTGTGGTTTAGGATTTTTTTCGTATTTTTGTGCCCATTATTACAACCGAGGAACATGAAGACTAAGTTATATACAAGTTTTTTAGGCATCGCCGTGGCGTGTATGCTTGCCGCAGCGTGCGGGAAAGAAAAGCCAAAGGCACGCGATGCAGCCAAATACAAAACCCTCGTGGTGGGACGTCAGGACATGAACCTCGCGCGCCAGTACAGCGCCACACTGACAGGCCGCCAGATAGTAGAGGTGCGCCCGCAGGTGTCGGGATGCATCACCCGCATACTCATCGGCGAGGGCGAGAACGTGCGGAAGGGCCAGACGCTGTTCGTCATCGACCAGGTGCCCTACCGCGCCGCCCTGGAGTCGGCCGTCAGCGCCCGTAAGAGTGCGGAGGCACGGCTGGCGACGGCCCGCATGAACTACGAGAACGAGACACGCCTGCAGGAGAGCCACGTCGTGGGTGCCGTGAGCGTCACGACGATGCGCAACGCCCTGCTGGAGGCCGAGGCGGCGCTGGCTCAGGCGAAAGCCCAGGAGACGAGCGCCCGCAACAACCTGAGCTATACCGAGGTGAAGAGTCCCGCCAACGGCGTGACGTCGATGATTCCCTGGCACGTAGGGTCGCTGGTCAGCAGCACCATCAGCGAGCCGCTGGTCACCGTGGCCGACGACAGCGAGGTGTACGCCTACTTCAGCATCACCGAGGACCAGGAGCTGGACCTCGTCAGCCGTTACGGCTCCGTGGCGGCGTTCATCAGCGAGGCGCCGGCGGTGACGCTGCGCTTGAGCAACGGCCGCGACTACCCCGTAGCGGGCCACATCAGCGCCGTCAGCGGCACCGTGGACAACACGACGGGTGCCGTGACGCTCCGTGCCACGTTTGCGAACCCCGACCACCTGCTGCACAACGGCGGCAGCGCCACGGTGGTGGTGCCGACGAAGCGCACGGACTGCATCGTCATACCGCAGGAGGCCACCTACGAGCTGCAGAACCGTATGTTCGTCTACCGCATCGTCGACGGCAAGACGAAGGCCACGCCCATCAACCTGTTTCCACAGAACAACGGGAAAGAGTACATCGTGGAGGAGGGCCTCAACGAGGGTGACACCATCATCGCCGAGGGTGCCGGCCTGCTGAAAGAAGGAATTGTCGTTGCCCCCTAAGTTAGAGGCTTATATACAATGAAGGTAAGAACATTCATAGAACGACCGATACTGTCAGGTGTCATCAGCGTGCTGATGGTGCTGGTAGGACTCATCGGCCTGACCCGACTGGCGCTGGAGCAGTTTCCGGAGATAGCGCCACCGGTGGTGCGCATACTGGCCAACTACACCGGTGCCAATGCCGAGACGGTGCAGAAGAGCGTCATCGTACCACTCGAGGAGGCCATCAACGGCGTCGAGGGCATGATGTATATGTCGTCGACGGCATCGAACAACGGCAGCGCCTCCATCGGCATCTTCTTCCGACAGGGCACCGATGCCGACATGGCGATGGTGAACGTCCAGAACCGCGCCGCCACCGTCCAGGGCCGCCTGCCCAGCGACGTGGTGAAGAGCGGCATCACCGTCCGCAAGCGACAGACGAGCAACATCAAGCAGATAGCCGTCTACAGCCCCGACTCGACGTTCGACCGCGCGTTCCTGGCGAACTACACGAAGATCAACATCGAGCCGCGACTGAGCCGTATCCCCGGTGTGGGCGACGTGAACGTGATGGGGGCCGACTACTCCATGCGCATCTGGCTCGACCCCATGAAGATGGCGCGCTACGGACTGGTGCCCTCGGACATCACGAAGGTGCTCGACGAGCAGAACGTCGAGGTGGCCACGGGTACGCTGGGCGCCGAGAGCGACAACAAGTTCCAGTACGTGCTGAAATACCGCGGCCGCTACGAGGAGGAGCAGGGCTACGAGGAGATGGTCGTCCGCTCGCTGCCCGACGGCAACGTGCTGCGCATCGGCGACATCGCCCGTGTGGAGCTGGGGTCGCAGAACTATAATATTATAGGTGAGACCAACGGCCGCCCGGGTGTGAACATCAGCATCAACCAGGTGAGCGGCTCGAACGCCAACGAGATCATCAAGCAGATAGACCGCGAGGTGGAGGAGATACGCCAGTCGCTGCCGCCGGGCATCGTCATCGAGGATCTGGAATCGAAGAAGGACTTCCTCGACGCCTCCATCACCAGCGTCGTGGAGACGCTGCTGGAGGCACTGCTGCTGGTGATCCTCGTCGTCTGGCTGTTCCTCGGCTCATGGCGAGCCACCATCATCCCCGCCATCGCCATCGTCGTCTCGCTGGTGGCCACGCTGGCGGTCATCTATGCCATCGGCTTCTCCCTGAATATGCTGACTCTCTTCGCCCTGGTGCTGGTCATCGGCACCGTCGTCGACGATGCCATCGTGGTGGTGGAGGCGGTGCAAGCGCGACTGGAAGCCCCCCCTTCTGCCCCCGAGGGGGCTACTATGGTCTCAAGCACCGAAACTAACGTGTCCCCCTCGGGGGACGAAAAGGGGGCCGTGGAGGAGGCCATGCACGGCATCACCTCAGCGCTGATCACCACGACGCTGGTGTTCATGGCGGTCTTCGTGCCCGTCTGCTTCATCAACGGCGTCACGGGAACATTCTACACGCAGTTCGGACTGACGATGGCCATCGCCGTCGCCATCTCGCTGTTCAACGCTCTGACACTCTCCCCTGCCCTGTCGGCCATTATCATGCGCGACTCGAAGCTGAACCGCTTCCAAGCCGGTTTCAACCGCGTCTTCACAAAGGTATCCGACCGCTATAAGCACGCCGTCGGACGCTTCACGACGAAGAGCAAGACGGCCATCGCCCTCGTCATGGTGGCCATCGCCCTGCTGGAGTGGCTGATGCACTCGACGAAGACGGGACTGGTGCCCAACGAGGACATGGGAACCGTCTATATCAACGTCCAGGCATCGCCGGGAACCAGTCTGCACGAGACCTACGGCATCCTGAAGGAGATAGAGCGCCGCATCAGCGACCTGCCCCAGCTGCGCATCTACTCGCTCATCGCCGGCAATAACAACAGCTTCGAGCAGTCGTCGTCGAACGGCAACTTCACGCTGAAGCTGAAGAAGTGGGGCGAGCGCAAAGGCAAGGGCGACGACGTGGAGAGCGTCATGGAGGAGATCTACCGCCGCACGGCTGACATCACCAACGCGAAGATCCAGGTGAACATGCAGAATATGCTGCCGGGCTTCAGCCGCATGAACGGCTTCGAGATGCACGTCCAGGACAAGCACGGCGGCACCATCAATGAGCTGCTCGACCAGACGAACCACCTCATTGCCGCCCTGAACGAACGGCCGGAGATCAGCCGCGCCTTCACCAACTTCTCGCTGAAGTACCCGCAGTACCGCATCGACGTCGACGCCGCCCTCTGCAAGCGCCACGGCGTGTCGCCCAGCGACGTGCTACACGCCCTCGGAGGCTATGTCGGCGGCACGTACGCCTCGAACTTCGTGCGCTTCACGAAACTCTACCGCGTCATGGTACAGGCATCGCCGGAGTACCGTCTCGACGCGGAGTCGCTGAACAACATCTTCGTACGTAGCACGTCGGGCGAGATGTCGCCCATCGGCCAGTACCTGACGCTGACACGCGTCTACGGCTCCGAGACGCTCTCGCGCTTTAACCTCTTCCCGTCGATACAGGTAGGAGGCACCGCCGCCGAGGGCTACAGCAACGGACAGGCCATCGACGCCATCCGCGAGGTGGCCGCCGAGGTGCTGCCCGAGGGCTACGGCTATGAGTTCGGCGGACTGACACGCGAGGAGGCGTCGGCTCAGAACACCACTGCCCTGGTCTTCGTCATCTGCATCGTGTTCATCTACCTCATCCTCTGCGCCCTCTACGAGAGCCTGTTCATACCCATGGCCGTCATCCTCAGCGTGCCCTTCGGACTGGCGGGCAGCTTCCTCTTCGCGAACCTCTGGGGACTGGAGAACAACATCTATATGCAGACGGGACTCATCATGCTCATCGGACTGCTGTCGAAGACCGCCATCCTCCTCACGGAATATGCCACGGTGCGACGACGCCAGGGCATGGGCATCGTCGAGGCAGCCCTTGATGCCGCCGCCGTCCGTCTGCGGCCCATCCTGATGACGTCGCTGACGATGATCTTCGGACTGCTGCCCCTGGCCCTCGCCACGGGCATCGGTGCCAACGGCAACCGCTCGCTGGGCGTAGGCACCATCGGCGGTATGTTCATCGGCACCATCGCCCTGCTGTTCATCGTCCCCGCCCTCTTCGTCGTCTTCCAGACACTCGAGGAGAAGGTCAAGAAGAAGAGATAAGAGATATCGCCTCGGCGATTAAGCATTAAGCATTAAGCATTAAGCATTAAGAATTAAGCATTAATAATTGAGCATTGCTTTGCATCCCTGCGCAAAAGTGCGCAAAACAATATTTGCGCACTTTTGCAAACGCTTTTTCTTGGAGCATCAGAAAAGATTGCGTACCTTTGCGACATCAAAAAACAATTAAGCATTAAGAATTAAGCATTAAAGAAAATGATGTTCACTGACCGAGAAATCTTCCTGTTCGTCATCTGTACGGTGTTCTATATTACCTTATTTATAGTGGTGATACAGAGCAACCACCGCAAGATACAGCTGCTGCAGAGCCGTCTGGACAATATCCACGCCATGCAGAAGATGGCCGTCATAGAGCATCGCGCCAACGACGTCAACAGCATCTTCGCCTCGACAGTCTACCAGCGCATCAAGCAATACCTCGTCACCGGCCAGAGCATGAACGAAGAGGACTGGGCCGAACTGACGGAAGTGGTGAACGGCGTCTACAACGGCTTCACCGACAAGCTGTTCAGCCTCTACCACATGAGCAACCAGGACTACCACGTCAGCCTGCTCATCAAGGTCCGCCTGCAACCGAAGGACATCGCCACGCTGACAGCCCACTCGAAAGAGAGCGTCGCCTCCACCCGCAGCCGACTGTACCAGAAGGTGTTCGGGAAAAAGGGAAGCACCAAGGACTGGGACGACTTCATACTCTCGATATAACGATATAACGGAATAACGAAACAACGGAATAACGAAACAACATCTTAAAACAATAAGATTATGATTGAGTATCTTTTAGCAAACATGTGGCAGCTGTGGGCCGTCGTGTCCATCATCTGTCTGATCCTCGAGCTGTCCTCCGGCGACTTCTTCATCATCTGCTTCTCTATAGGAGCGGTCTTCGCCATCATCGCCGCCGCACTCGGGTTGGGAATCTACTGGCAACTGTTTATCTTCGCCGTCTTCTCGCTGCTCAGCGTACTCTTCGTCAGGCCGGTGGCCCTGCGCTACCTGCATAAGAACGAGCCCAACAAGCCAAGCAATGCCGACGCACTCCTGGGCCGCACGGGCAAGGTGACCGAGACCATCACCGCCGGTGGCAACGGCTACGTGCAGATTGACGGAGATATGTGGCGCGCCGTCAGCACCACGGACATCGCCGTGGGCGAGACCGTCCGCGTCGTCGACCGCCAGAGCACCGTCGTCACGGTCGAAAGGCTCTAAAAACAACATTAATCAATAACAACTTAAAAAAACATGGACATTATGACTTACGTACTCATCGCCATCGTCGTCCTGGTGATTCTCTTCGCCAAGATGGCACTCGTCATCATCCCGCAGTCGGAGACCAAGATCATCGAGCGTCTGGGACGCTACTACGCTACCCTGAACCCCGGTATCAACATCATCATCCCCTTCATCGACCGCGCCAAGGACATCGTCGTGCTGAACCGCGGACGCTACGCCTACTCGAACAGCATCGACCTCCGCGAGCAGGTCTACGACTTCCCCTCGCAGAACGTGATCACGAAGGATAACATCCAGATGGAGATCAACGCCCTGCTCTACTTCCAGATTGTCGACCCCTTCAAGGCCGTCTACGAGATCTCGAACCTGCCCAACGCCATCGAGAAGCTGACGCAGACCACCCTGCGTAACATCATCGGTGAGATGGAGCTCGACGAGACGCTGACCTCGCGCGACACCATCAACACCAAGCTGCGTGCCGTGCTGGACGACGCCACCGACAAGTGGGGCGTGAAGGTGAACCGCGTTGAGCTGCAGGACATCATCCCGCCATCGACCGTCCTCAACGCCATGGAGAAGCAGATGCAGGCCGAGCGTAACAAGCGCGCACAGATCCTGACCTCCGAGGGTGAGAAGGCCGCTGAGATCCTCGCTTCCGAGGGTGAGAAGACCGCCATCATCAACCGCGCCGACGCCCAGAAGCAGCAGGCCATCCTCCACGCCGAGGGTGAGGCCCAGGCCCGCATCCGCAAGGCCGAGGCCGAGGCCAAGGCCATCGAGCTCATCACCGAGGCCGTCGGCAAGTCGACGAACCCCGCCAACTACCTCCTGGCTCAGAAGTACATCCAGATGATGCAGGAGCTGGCACAGGGCGACAAGACAAAGACCGTCTACCTGCCTTACGAGGCCACGAACCTCATGGGCTCCATCGGCGGCATCAAGGACCTCTTCAAGTCCGAATAAACAACAAAACAAGATATTATGCAGAAAACAGAAAGATAGACTACGTGGAGGATGGCCAGCAGTCCAGACTCTGGTTCCTCGGACAGTAACACTTAAACGAAAATCTTCAAAAATCTAACAAAAATGGCTCTCTACGGGCCTGTTCTTGTCAGATTTTTGAAGATTTTTGTTTTCTTATCACGAGATCATGTTTCTTCCGCCGGTATCGTGAGGATGAACCGGCATCCGTCGGTGTATTCGGGGTCGAGGGTAATCACTCCGCCTATCGAACTGGCGAGGCGTTGCGAGATAGGCAGCCCGAGACCGATACCCTCCTTGTAGTTGTCGACAGCTTTCTCGAAGACGTCGAAGATGCGGTCACGGTCCTCGGGCTTGATGCCGATGCCGGTGTCCTCCACAATCAGTCGGACCTGTCGCGCCGGCTGGTCGTACTCGCAGCGCAGTTCGACATAGCCCTTCTCCGTGAACTTCCAGGCATTGTCGAGGATGTGCGTCATGATGCGTGTCACGGTCGACGGATGGGTGTGCACGGTGAAGTCGTCGGCAACGTTGGTCTTGAACCGCGTCTCCACCTTTTTCGAATCAAGGGGCGCGGAACGCAGCAGGTTCTGGCACAGGACGTTGATCATGACATCCTCCATGTCCGAATCGGGACGGCGGTTCTTCTCGCTCTCGCTTTTCGAGAGCTCCAGCATCTCGTCGACGATGGTCGTGATGAGCTCCACATTGTAGCCGATGCGACTCCGCATGTCCTTCATGTCCTTCTCGCTCAGTTTAATGCCCGGCTGGCAGAGCAGGTTAGAGAAGCCGCCGATGGCATTCAGCGGCGTGCGTATCTCGTGGTTCATGTTGTTGATGAATGCCGACTTCATGCGGCTCGACTCCTCGGCACGCGCCAGGGCGTCCCTCAGTTTCTTGTTCTTGTCCCAGATGATGCGCGTCAGCCGGCGGCGCCCCATGACGTAGATAATCAGGAAAGCCACACAGATGCCTATAATCCAGTTCGTGAGCCGTTGTACTTTGCTCTTGCTGGCCGCAGCCTCCTCGCGCGTCCTCATCAGCGTGCGCCCCGTAGCCAACTGGTCGTAGTGGGCATCCTGGACGTCGCTGAACACAGAGTCCATCTCAAACACCTTGTTCCTCATGGCCTGGATACTGTTCTCGACGTCGCCGGCCTGGCCGTAGATGGCGGCTGCCACCAGCAGGCTGTCGACACCGACGCGGCCCTCCCGCAGTTTGTCGATGGCCTTCTGGTAATGACCGTCGAAGGTGAGGCGGGCTATCTCCACCAGACGGTCGTACTGCTGGTTGATGGCCGTGTCGCCCTGCTGACGCAGTTGCTCATACTCGTAATAGGTATCCTCGAAGTCTGCCCTGTTGCCGTTGAGGAACTGGACGTAAACCTTGATGGCCTTCGACAGCGTCAGGGCACCCGTATCCTCCGTCTTCACGGCTATCTGTTCCGACTGGTTGACGTAGTCGATGGCCTTCACGGGGTCCTTGATACAGAACATCTGGGCCAGGAAGCGCTGGACGAACATCGTGAATTTCGGGTCGCGGTCGTCAGCTTCGTCGAGCGCCTGGACGAAATACTGCTCAGCCCGGCGGCTGTCGTGGCTGACGCGGTAGACGTTGCCCATCAGCGAGGTGGGCAGGTAGTAGTAGTCCACGTCGTTGTTGCGCCTGACGTCGGCGTCCAGATACTCGGCCGTCCGGATGGCCCGGAACAGGTTCTTCCGCCTGATGTCGTAGAACCCCTCGTTGGTCTTCGTCACATAGTACGTCTTCCAGTCGCCCGTGCGCTTCAGATACTCCTCGAACTCATGGGCGTACCGGTAGAAAGCGCTGTCGTTGCCAGCCTCGTAGAGTATGCGGAACCGGCGGTTCATCTCCGCCACCTTCGCCGTGTCCCAGCTTTCAGCCCATGCCCCCTGTGCAAACGCGCACAGCAGGACGAGGATAATCAGGTTGATCAGTCTGATCAAGGGGTCGGTTCTCCTGATCATTTTCCGGAGCCCACCACCTCTTCGACTATTCATTATGCTATTCAT